>Ga0137416_10000299_pt1 | contig 22266 bp, 18 predicted proteins | sample CZODoug3_1_1_16f_FD_108282 | JGI IMG/M metagenome (GOLD analysis project Ga0137416, IMG submission 108282) | Vadose zone soil fungal communities from Angelo Coast Range Reserve, California, USA - CZODoug3_1_1_16fungal (Illumina Assembly) | ecosystem: Environmental > Terrestrial > Soil > Vadose...
CGGGGAACAGTTGGCGGGACCCGGAACGCCTGAAGATTCCTCGAGTGCCTGGCTATCTGCGGAGTCTCACCCGCCGGATGAAACAGGAAGCGGACTCCGTCCCGCGAAGGAGGGTCGAATGCATCAACTAATGATGACGCCGCCCCATTCGACCCTCGAGCCGGTGACGGACGTTTTCCATGGGGTTTCCGTCACCGACCCCTATCGCTGGCTCGAAGACCAGGATTCGCCTCGCACCCGCGCTTGGATTGCAGAACAAACCCACTACGCTCGCGCATACCTTGACAGCATTCCGGGGCGCGAGCGCATCCGTGAGCGTATCCGCGAATTCCTCGCCGTCGAAACCTATGACTCACTGCAGAAGGTTGGCAGCCGCTACTTCTTCAGAAAGCGCCTTCCCGACCAAGAGCAGCCCTGCATTTGGATGCGTGAGGGTGCAGACGGCGAGGATCAACTTTTGACCGATCCCGCCGAAAGGGGGACAGGCAAATACACTGCGGTCAAACCACTTCGTGTTTCACCTGACGGTCGATTGCTCCTGTATGAGGTGAAAGAAGGGGGAGAGAGAACGGGGACTCTTGAGCTGCTGGAAATCGAAACTCGGAAGCGCCTCCCCGATCTCCTCCCCCGTGGGTACTTGCGCGGATTTGCGTTTGCGCCCGACTCCAGGAGTTTCTACTACGTCCACGAAGCTTTGGGCGCGAAAAGGCCTTTCTATCGTGCCGCGTACGAACATGTGCTTGGAACATCTTCTAGCCAGGACCGGGAGATTTTCTTTGCGGGCGAGGACGAGAAAATTCGACTCGGTCTTTTTTCTGACAGCAAACGTCTTGTCTTTCTCGTGTGCCGCTTTCTGGAGAAAACACTCACGGACATCTACCTGAAACGGTTCGAGGAAGAAGGTCTGCCAGAACCGACTTTCCGCGGGATCGGCTACATGCTCGGCTTGCAATTGTTGGGAGAAAGAATCGTCGCTATTACAGACCGCGAGGCACCGAATCGCCGCATCGTCGAGATCCGCCTTCATGAGAACGCGGAACACGAATGGATTGACATAGTTCCCGAGAGCGACACCCCCATCAACAATTGGCACGTTGTCGGCGACCGCATATTTGTCTCCTACACCAAGGAGATGACCCATCAAGTCTTTATCTTTGACTTCTCCGGACAAAAGCTAGGTGAGATGCCTATTCGAAGCGACGAAACGCTTCGCATCGTGGGCGGTTCGGCGGAGAGCGACGAGTTGCTCCTCGAAACGGAATCGTTCACCGAGCCTATCGGTATTTTCCGCTACGCCGCGAAGAGCAACCAGCGCACCCTTTGGGCTAAAAGAAGCATCCCGTTTGATCCCGCAAACTATAGCCACTCCCAGATCTGGTACCTGTCCAAGGACGGCACAAGAATCCCGATGTTCCTCGTGGGCCGCCGGGACGTCCTGAAGAGAAGCGGAAATCCGACGATAATGACTTCTTACGGCGGTTACGGTGTCTCCATGACGCCGCAATTCAGCGTCTTTGTCGCCTTCCTCATGGAACGTGGCTGCCTTTTCGCGTTGCCGAATATTCGCGGTGGATCGGAATTCGGCGTGGAGTGGCACAACGCCGCCAAGCGGCGCAACCGTCAGACGGCTTACGACGACTTCCTCTGCGCGGCCGAATGGCTCATCAAGACGGGACGCACGTCCTTTGGGAAACTAGCCATCTTCGGGGGGTCGAATTCAGGTTTGTTGGTAGGCGCAGCACTTACGCAGCGGCCAGATTTGTTCGGCGCCGTCGTGTGCATGGTTCCAATGCTAGACATGCTCCGCTACCACCTCTTCGACAACGCGCACGTCTGGAAAGATGAGTTTGGCACCGCAGACGACCCGGACGATTTTCCCGTTCTGGCAAAGTACTCCCCGTATCATCAGGTCCGGCAGGGCGTGGCCTATCCCGCAACGATGATCGTCTCCGGCGACGCCGACCGCAACTGCAATCCGTTGCACGCACGCAAAATGACCGCCCGCCTGCAGGCGGCGAATGTCTCCGAACGCCCCATCTTTCTCGACTACAGCAAGTTTCGCGGGCATTCCCCCGTGCTTCCGCTCGGCGAGCGGATCGAAGCCCTGACGGATCGTATGGCGTTTCTCTGTGACCAGTTGCAGTTGCCGGCGTGAAATTGGAGGTTTTTCTTATGTCGTGTCTCGTCCTAAAAGCGTACTTGAAGCTGATCCATTTCGACCTCTACTTGGCCCGGGGCAACTTCGCGGCGCTCTATGAAAAGGTCCGCGAATATCCGATCGGGACGCCGACAACGGTTCCCGACGCGGTCGAGCGGATTTGCTCGGCGGTTGACATGGCCTGCATCTGGTATTGGAAAGAGGCACTGTGCCTGCAGCGGTCCGCGGCCACGGCATGCCTTCTGAAGAAATACGGCGTGCCGGCACAGATGGTCATCGGCGCGCAACACATGCCATTCAAAGCCCACGCCTGGGTGGAAGTGCACGGCCGCGTCGTCAACGACAAACCGTATACCCCGGAGATGTACGCCGTTCTCGATCGGTGTTGAACGTGTCCGCTAGAAGAGGGGGTCAACCGTGAGCGTCCAGTTTGGAAGATGGAATTTCGATAGCAAGCCGGTGGAACGCGACTACCTTGAAAAGGCGAACGCGCTCATCGCTCCGTACGGACCAGATGGCGGCAGTTCGTACTCCAAGGGCAACATCAGCATCCTCTATCACGCTTTTCACACGACGAAGGAGTCACGCCGCGAGGCGCAACCTCACGTCACCTCATCCGGCGCCATTCTCACTTGGGATGGCCGCCTGGACAACCGCGCAGAACTGATCCGCCAGCTAAGAAATGTCCTCACCATTGGCTCCACGGACGTATCCATCGTCGCGGCCGCCTACGAAGAATGGGGCACAGATTGTTTTGGCAAGCTCATTGGTGATTGGGCTCTTTCCATCTGGGATGAAAATACGCGCTCGGTCATCCTGGCCAAGGACCCGATCGGCATGCGCCATCTGTACTATTCGCTCGATGAGAATCAGGTCACCTGGAGCACCATCCTTGATCCACTCGTTTTGTTCGCAGGAAAGACATTCGCGCTCTGCGAAGAGTACATTGCCGGCTGGTTTTCGTTCTTCCCCGCGGGTCATCTGACTCCCTACGTCGGGATTCATTCTGTGCCGCCATCATCCTTCGCTCTCATCCGAGCGGGAAAGCACACCATCAGCAAGTATTGGGATTTCGATCCTGACAAGAAGATCCGCTACTCCACTGACGCAGAATACGAAGAGCACTTCCGCGCCGTCTTCGCCGAGGCCGTCCGGCGCGGGCTCCGTTCGGACAGCCCCATCCTCGCCGAACTGAGCGGCGGCATGGATTCCTCTTCCATCGTCTGTATGGCGGATACCATCCTCGCCCGCGGAGCCGGCGAAACCCAGCGCCTCGACACCATCTCCTACTACGACGACTCCGAACCCAACTGGAACGAGCGCCCCTACTTCACCAAGGTGGAAGAAAAGCGTGGCCGCACCGGGTGTCACATCAACGTCTGTTCGCAAGAATCTTTCAAGGTCGAATTCGACACTGACCGCTTTGCAGCGACACCGAGTTCCGGCGGCCGACCAAACGAAGCCAGTAAGCAATATGCAGCATGCATGACGTCGCAAGGGAACCGCGTCGTGCTCTCAGGCATTGGAGGCGACGAAGTCACGGGCGGCGTCCCGACACCAACACCAGAGCTCGAAGATCTCCTCGTTAGAGGCACATTCAAGACGCTCGTTCATCAACTGAAAGTCTGGGCGCTGAACAAGAGAAAGCCCTGGTTCTATCTGTTCTTTGAAGCAGCCAGGGGATTCTTTCCGCCCGCCCTTGTCGGGGTACCGAAGCACAAGCGTCCGGCGCCCTGGCTCACTCCAGCCTTCGTCAAACGGAATCCCGCGGCTTTGCGTGGTTATGAGGACCGGAGAAAGATCTTCGGGTCCCTGCCAAGCCTTCAAGGAAATGTAGGCACCTTGGACGCGCTGCGAAGGCAGCTTGCCTGCTCTGACTTATCGTCAGACCTGCCGCGGGAGAAACGCTATCCCTACCTCGACCGCGGCCTGCTCGAATTCCTATTCGCAATTCCACCCGAACAGCTTGTCCGCCCCGGCCAGCGCCGCTCTCTGATGCGCCGCTCCCTCATCGGCATCGTCCCGGACGAACTCCTGAACCGGAAACGCAAGGCATTTGTTAATCGTGGTCCCAGAGTGGGCATTGCGGCAGAGTGGCCACATCTGCTGGAACTTGGCCAAAACATGCTCATGAGCTCTCTTGGGATCGCTGACTCAACTCACTTCGTAGAGGCACTGCAAAAGATTCGGCAAGGCGCAGACGTTCCCATTATCCCACTTATGCGAACTCTTGGTATTGAGCTTTGGCTCCGAAACCTGACTGCCAGGAATGTTTTGGGTGACGCCGCAGTCGAAAGAAGGGTAACTTCTAAGAAGGCACTCCCTCGAACCGACGACGTGAATCCGATTGCGTCGAATGTCAACTGGTTGCAGTAACTGACGAAAACAAACCGAGATCTCAGCTGAGAAAGTCAAAAGGGAAAGGAGGTGAATACCATGAACTATACAAAGCCAGCGATTACGTTAATCGATACGGCCAAGTCAGCGATCCAGGGAACGCCGAAGACAATTAACCTATACGATAGCTTCCCTGTACACGTCGACCAGAGTAGCGGCGCGTACGAAGCTGATGAGTAATCAGTCTCCGGAGCACTCGCTGCAGCGAGTGCTCCGGTAATCTTTCCTCCCAAGAGAAACGACGTGAATCCGATGAAATACACAAAGCCAGAAGTGACCCTAACCAACTCCGCTACGGTCGAGATCCAAGGAATTCCGAAGATCAGATTGCTCTTCGACGGCATCTGGTGGCCTCCAGCCTTCGATTTTGTTACGATAGCCGCGTACGAGCCGGATGAATAGTGAGTCCCCCGAGTACTCAATGTAGCGAGTACTGCGGAGATCTTTCCTTCTAAGGAAATGAGGTGAACGCGATGAACTACGAAAGCCCAGAAGTTGTGCGGGTTGGCGCCGCTACGGTAATAATTGAAGGCCAGCAGCTAAAACGTGGGGTTGTGATAGAGAGTCCGCCAGACTTGTTCCTGACGGCACCTGCGTACGAAGCGGATGAATGAATACAGCTTAGTTCTCAAACCTAATTGTGAATTGCAGGACTTATTGTTTGCTCGCGAAGCTCGCGCCAGCGGACATACTGCTGTGTCTTCTTGGGATCTGGATCCTCTTCGCTCTTGAGCCAAAAACAAAACCAGTCGACACTTCCTTCCTGGGATACCATGCGATCCCAAGGTTTCACGAGCATATGAGTTCCTGTAGGCAAGTAGATGAAGTCGACTGGTTTTCCCAGGCGCTTCAATCCTAAGAACCATTCCCACTGCCCCAACAAGGAGATAGGCGCTAACGCCTGAATCTGTAGTGGCGTCTGCACTTTGTCCAGTAGAAACCCAGGTGAGCGCTTCAACCAAAGCAAGAGTCCATCGCCGAAAGGTGGGGCTCCGATGACACTCTCTTCTTCGGAGTCGAAGTCTGAAGCTCCGTTGCCGTATCCAAAATATTGCAAGTATCCAGCATCGACTCCGTCAGCTGCAATGGCCGCGGCGAAATGCTGACTCGAATGCGTGAGCGCATACTTCACATACAAACAAGTCCTGCTAAACCCGGCTAGACCAACGCGGCTGCGATCGATAATGCCCCTTTGGTCCAAATACTCTATCGCATTTTCATACGCGCTCATGGCCCGTTCAGGTTCCTGCGGCGTGCCAAGGGAATCGTCGAAGATATCGTTCATTTGGAGAACAACGATCCCCTTACTGACCAATGGCTGCGCTGCAGACGCTGTTGAAAAATTACCGTCAATCACAAATTCGTGCGAATCGAAGCCGTGCGTTTGGATGACCAAGGGATACTTCTTATCTGCAACGTAATCCGGGGGAAGATAGAGCCCACCGCTGACGAGATGTCCGGTATTATCCTTCCAGTTAATTTCTTCCACTTTTCCGAACTGGAGGCCTGCAAACTGAGGATTCAAGTCGAGGAGTGTGACCTTCCGCTTGGTTTTTACATCCACGGCAACGACTCGTGGGGGCAGATTCAGGTTTTGTTCGGTCAGGATCTCTGGCAGGGCATCACCGGACATTGCGGGTGGACTCGCGAATCTCTCCCAGATTTCACCGGTCTTCCGATAATAGACCGGCTGGGGAGCGCTGCCCGTTTGGGATTGATTCTGTCGTGCTTGAAACTGCACAATATTCGTTCGCGGATCCCATCGAATGGGCTTCAATTCGCCTTCTGCAATTTTGACGAATTCCCGGCTGGGCAATTCGATTTCGACGACAAACTTGTTCGATCGCCGCGAGTAATACTCGGCTTGGTTCTTAACATCTAAAGGAAGATACACGCCACACAACAACAAGGACTCCGAGTCTGGGGACCACAGTACGTCGGCTGACGCATAGGTGGCAGGAGAATCGAGCAACACCTGACTTCTATTCGTTTGGAGATCAATGATTTCGTAGCGCAGGATCCTCGTTCCGACCCCTTTCCCGAGCCTGATTCGGAACACTGCTTGAATATACGGATCCTCATACTCACTCCATCTTTCTGGTATTTTTATCGCGTCGGTCTTCACAACGAGGTACCGTCCGTCCGGAGAAAGAAAGAGATCGTTGACTCCGCTGTCAAAAGGATCCAGGGTATGCAAGGGCTTGGCCGGAGAAGTATCTCTTCTCTTAGCGAACAGCTCCGGTTCGTAATTTGATATTTCGCCCCTGATAAGATCAGACAAAGATTCCGCCAAGACGTGGAAACCGTGCCGCAACACGTCTTCATTGATGACGTTCGTTTCCGGCCTTTCGGCTGCAAAGACCACTGTCTCAGCCTCTTCGGATAGAGAGTATGACACGAGGGCTGTTCTGTTATTCGTCAATTTCTTCAATTGTCCGGAGCTACAGCGAACAGAGTAAAGCTGTGCCGGCTCATCGGCGCTCGCGCCGAGAAAGAAAATGGTGTCATTGTCTTTAGACCATTTAAGGCCAACAATCCCCTCACGATTCGATGAAGACGACAAAGACACAAGCGTCCTTGGCCTGCCACCGCTGGACACGTCTGCGGTCTTGAAGACCAATAAGGAGTACTCGCCGGTATTCTTTTCTACGTCTCCTCGGGCGACGACGATCGCGAACTGTTTTCCGTCTGGGGAGAACACCTCGAACCCACTCTTTCGCCGCCAGGACGGATATCCACTCCCTGCAATTCGGGTCATGCGGATGGTGTCCGCCACTGTTACCGGCCGCTTTTCCGAGGTGGCAGTCTTTTCTTGACCAAAGGAAAGGCTAGCCAGGCAGTGTAGTCCCGTTAGAATCACAAGGACACGGAACAACTTGTTTTCAGGTAACAAGGTACGTCCGCCCCTTGGCTGCGAAGGACCGCGAACTTGCCTAAGCGGTCAGAAAGTCAATTTCAACGAGAGTTGGAGCGACCTGGGCCCGCCCTGCTGAAAGAGCGAATTCAAACCACCCAACTGCTGATTCAGCATTACCCGGGGCTGGAGCTGACTGGGGCCGAACGCTATGAACCCCGGGGGGTTTGGAAAGTTCGGATGATTCAAGAGATTGAAAGCATCGGCCCGAAACTGAAGACTCCATCTTTCCGTGAAAGAGAACTTCCGCGCAATCGACAAATCCACCTGCGTCATTCCGAACCCGGGTATGTCGTTTCGTCCCTCGGTCCCTTGTCTCGGCGTCGATTGAATTGAAAATGCACCCGTTTTGGTGACTGAGTTGTAATTGAGTATCTTTCCTCCTGGCGCACCTGCACGAGGAACCCAAAACGGCTGCCCAGGCACTAGGTCGGGGCGAATACGAACTCCCGTGCCTAAAGCAGACGGCGCAAAAATCGCCGCGTTGAATGGGAATCCTGACCGGGCAACAATTACCGTGTTGAGGGACCAGCCTTTGGTTAGCACGGCAATAGGTCCAGATTTTCCTGCGGCCGGCACATCATAACTGAGCGCGCCGGAGAAACTCTGGCGGACGTCAAAGTTAGATGATGCGTAGTCCGTTGCGGCCGAGATAATCGTGTTCGCAATTCCTATCGTGACATCATTAGAAGCATTGTCCAGCGAGTGAGACCAACTGTAGTTGAGCAACGCCTGGAGTCGCGACGCAAGAGGCCGACGATATTGTACTTGCAAGGCGTTGTAGTTCGAGCGCGCATTGTTGACCGTCAAGTAAAGGAAATTCCCTGGCACGAAGTTGGAGTTTGACAGGGGCAAGGCTTCTTCCCTGAGCAAGTCCCTCCCCGCCTGCCCGACGTATGTCACCGAAATTGCTTGCTGTCCAACAAATGACTTCTCCAACGCGACATTCCATTGGTACGAGCGAGGAAGCTTAAGATCCGGGGAGGATCCTTGAAAACCTGGCCCTTGCAACGGATGTGTAAGCGAAACAGTGGGAAGAAAAGGCGCCACATTTGAAATCGGAAGTGGGACGTTCGGGACAATTGCGGAAGCAAAATTGGGGAAGCTAAGCGCAAGATTCGCAGTACTCCCAGTCCCGGTGTCGTAGAAGATCCCAACACCAGCGCGAACGACGAAGTCCCCCTGAGGCGTCAGACTGTAGGCAAGGCCGAAACGCGGGGCAATATTGTAATAAGTAGTAGACCACAAAGGCCTCCCGGAGGGCGCCAGCGTAAGGGTCGCGGGGTTGTTCACATTCTCCCACGCTGTCAACGATGTGCTCCCGCGGGCGATAGGCGCTGGGTTAACTTCCCACCTGAGGCCGTACGTCAAGCTCAGTCTCGGTGCCACTTTCCAGGTGTCCTGGCCGTAAAGCGAGAACGCATTCGTCAGAAACTGCGCGGGGCGAAAAATCTGCGGTTGAAAGAAATCAGCCACACCGGCATTGGGGCCGGAGACGAATCCTTGCGTAGCCAATACAACATACAACAGAGTGTCTGGCGGCGAATTGACGTTCAGGAACAGCGCCCGATAGTCCCCGCCGAACTTTAGCTGATGAGAACCGACGGACATTGCCAAGCCGTCCACAAGATTGGCTTGACGCGTACGGCTCTCTCCCATGTTTCCAACCTCCAAGTTGCTGGCACCGATAAGTTGAAAAACACCTTGATTCTGGCTACTCCGTCCCAGAAGCAAACTCGGAGGGAGAGGAGTCGCACCGCCGAACGAATTGAGTGTCGAGGATTGCCCGGAAGTCTGCGTCGAGTAGTTACCGCGGATCGTGTTCGATAGGCGTGGGCTCAACATCATATTCGCGCCCAGCGTCAGCGTCTGTGTGTTCGCCACGGTAGCCTGATAGGAGCTGAGACTGATCGAACCACTAGACGCAGGGCCGGCAATCTGTGAAGGCGCATAGTTGTACCGTCCAAATATCGAGAATCGGCTGTTGATATTGTGGTCAATCCTGAGACTTGTTGCATTCAGAGTGGCATACTTCGCATAACTGCCGGTGAACGACGCCGTGTAGACGCCCGGCGTTATTGTCATGTCCGTTGGTAGGGGATACGCGTTTAGGTAAGGGGCGATTGCCGGTGCGTTGGATTTGGCTTGTGCCCTGGCATACTCCGAAGGGACCTGGATTACGGTAGTCTGGGGCAGATCGAGGCGAGCCCCTTCGTAGGAAAAGAAGAAGAACGTCTTGTCCTTCCATATGGGACCACCCAGAACTCCGCCAAAATCATTGTGATGTTCTGGAGCACGGGGATTGCCTGCTCGGTTGGCGAACCAGTTGTTCGCATCCATGACGGTATTCCGAAAGTAGTCGAAGACTCCGCCGTGGAAAGCGTTTGTGCCGGAGCGTGTATTCAAGGTCACTTGGCCTCCAGGCATCCTCCCGAATTCAGGCGCGAACGACGAAGTCTCGACACGGAACTCCTGCAGGGCATCCACTGACACTAAGCTGCTAGTTCCTCCGAGAACGCTGAAAGCTTGCGCTCCACCTGTCCCAGATTCCCCCAGGTTCTGTGTTGTCCCTACACCGAAGTTCGCGGACACACCGTCCACAGTGAAACTATTTGCATCTGTCCTCTGCCCAGCAATGCTGAACTGGCCTGGGTTAGCTTGGCCGGCTGGAGCTATTACGACACCCGGGGTTAGTTGGAGCAACGCGTTGAAACTCCGGCCGTTGAGCGGCAAACTCTCCACAAATTTCCGATCAATTACCGTGCTCACCGCCGCGTTTTCTGTATTAATCAGCGGCGCGCCCGCTTCGACTGTAACGGTTTCCCTGACGTCCCCGACTTGCATGGTGAAATTCATCGATACCGTGTCGACAACGTGAAGCGTAACATCCGGTTTTATGATGACTTTGAAGCCGCGCTTGGAGACAGAGAACTCATAATTGCCCGGTTCGAGATTTTGAAAGTCGTAGAGCCCTTCTGAATTCGTTTGGACTATCGTTTCAATTCCAGTGTCAATATTCTTCGCTGTAACTGTTGCTTCGACGATGGCCGCGCCATTCGGATCAAGCACTAGTCCAGTTACACTTGCCAACACGGTCTGAGCGCGAGAAGAGGCACAAAGCGCGAGGGTGCATACGATTAAGCAGGAGACGAAGAGACACGCTACCTTTATCTTTTTCATGTACTGAAGCACCTCGTCTTCGAGACCCGCGAAGTCCCTATTCCTTTCCTTTTAGGCGAGGTGAGCGCAGGTTTTATCAATCACGGAGCATCTGACTGTTCAAACTTTCAACCCGGATCCATCGAAGAAATAGTTTAGTCGAATGGCTACGTGTGACGAATGAATTGAGCGACGACTTCGCTGACGAAGATGAGTCTCGATCGGATCGTAGGCTCTAATTCAAGGGTGGTTGGCAGTTCCGGTAAGGAATGCGGAAAGTAGGGACTTCCCTTTCGGCTTTAGGTTTTCTTTGCGCGAATTGTCGGTTACAAAAACATAGTCGATACGAGACAGCAGTTTGCTATCGTCGACTTTGAGAACCCAGCGATTCTGAGTTGGATCATCCATGTAAAACATTCCGAGACTGCGAGCGTCTTCTCTACCCACACCCCTTCGCCCCCAGGCTTGAAAAATTGCGCCTCGTTTCAGCCCTTTCTGCTGGTCCAGGTCGAACGCGTAAAAGATAAGTGATTTTCCTTCAGTGTAGAAGATCCTCCCGAATGGTCGCTCAAATTCTCCCTGGCTGCTGACGTCGAATACATCGATAATGTGCAGGCTACGCGCACCAAGAATTTCGGTAATGTCGTGGTCCGTAGCGAGTAGCTTTTGCTGGCGCTCCACGGACTTAACACGGACAAGCGATTCTTGAGAAAGATCCTCATTTCGTGCGGCCAGCTTTCCTATTTCGTCTTGGGATTTTCGTAGATCAGCCGTCACGCTCGAAACCTTTTCGGAAAGCCCTGATTTCTCTGCTTCGAGGCTTGCGTTCGAAGCCTGCAATACCTCAAGCGAGCTTTGTAATAACCTGACGCGAGCTTGCAGTTGTGCATTTTCGCCAGCCTCGCGTTGGCGAGTCGCTTCTGAGTTCAGCAAAGCCTGATGCGTAGCCTCATCGTCTGCCCGTAGCTTCTGTACATCATCTTCTTTTGCGGTTAGAGGTGCTTCCACCGGGGGTTTAGAAGGGCCTGCCTGAAGTAGTGCCAGCTGGCTACGAAGCTCGTCTAGTTCCCTCTTTAACTTGGCCGAAGTCGCGGCTTCCTCTTTGGAATGTCTTTTGGACAACCAGGACTGGGTCAGGTCTAGAGAGACTGCCAGCAATAGTGCCGCTGCAAGAGCCGAGGTCACCCAAGAGGGCACCATAGGGGCTGAAAAGTCCCATGCTTTCTTTGGCTTCAACGCAACAGACCCGGGCCGGTCCTCGGTCAACGGTAGGTTGATTGTCTGCCTGACGGCCCAAAGCAATCTCTCTCTTGCTTTTAGCTGTTCTGAAGTCACTTCTGCTGCGGGCTGGAACGTCGACGAGGCCGTGTCGGATCTTGGTGTACGAGCATAGAGTTGGGAGGCGATTTGGCGGAATTCGTCGTAGGTTCCCTGGCAGACAAGACACAACTGTAAGTGCTCAGCCAACTGCTCCTCTTCTTCAGGGGATGTCTGGCTAGCGGCCGACAAGGCGCAAAGGCGCTGAAAGTAATCGTGAGGGGACTTCACCTGTGTCACCGGCGCACCTTTTCTTTGTTCTGATCCTCGTCAATTTCTATATAGCCGGCCAACAGATGATTTTGCATCAGGTGACTGCGAAGCTTCGCCAGGCCCCTATAAAGATGATTACGGGTATTGCCCAGCGTCTCTCCAAGAAGAGTTGCAATTGTTTCCATTTCCACCCCGTTGAAGAAGTGGAGAACCATGGTTCGGCGTTGTTTCTCATTCAAATTAGCTAAAACAACGTCCAAAGATCTTCCAAAGTCCAAGGATCGTATCCAGTCATCGGGCGTTACGTCGGGATCCGGGACAGATAAGGCCTCGTCCGAATCACCAGTCTGCCACTCCCGTTTTTTGAGGAGTCGTACTCTCTTGACACTCCGGTGATAGGTGAGATAAGAAATCCACGTCTTCAAGCTCCCTTTCGCGGGATCGAAACTTCTCGCACCTTGGTAAACATCCATGAAGGCTTCCTGAATAACATCTGCCACATCCTCTGGATTCCTTAGAATCTTTCTCGCGACACTTCGAACGGCAACGTAATAGCGGTCAAACATTTGTCCAAAAGCTATCTCAGCTTTTTCCGAATCTTTCGCTTTGTTTTGGATTGCGCCGATCAAATCGTTATCGGCGGGACAGGGCGTTGTTTTTTGAGGAACAGATTCCGCTACAAGAGATGAATCCTTTAGCGAATTTTCTAGTGGGAAGGGAAGTGCGTCGGAGCTCATAGGGTGTGAGCCTCCGTCGCCGAACTACGCGCACTGTGGCAGCTACAGAAGCTGTCGTTGGTCATGTTTACGACCAGAAAGCAAGCCGACTGCAAGTCGTCAGAACCCCAGCCCTGGGACAATAGATGCCGTGGTCGTATTTCTGACCACAGACTGTACACCTGCTCGAACATTCTGCAAGCCTTTTATTCTATGGCAGTTACTGACCTCTAAAATTTAGTTACTATGATTACTTGGTTCGTTATGTCAGCCGAACATTTATAAGATGCATTGAGAATTCACCCCTGAGCTATAAGGCATGCGGACTTTATCTGTTCAATCGTCCTTTCACGGCGGTCATAATGCCAACCGTAGGAAGCTGCTCCATGGTCAGCACTCACCTACCAACTTCTGACGTCAAGTGGCAGAAAAGTGGAACTTGGCTTGGCGAGCCTGTATCTGGGCAAGAACGAAGGCATGCGAGCTGCATTGGTTCTTCCCAATCCGGATTGCATAGAAGAACCTGAACAATACAGCTTCCGTCTTGCTCTTCGGAGCACTTCACAACGACGGAGTCCCAAAGTTCTGTGCGGCCATCGCGCACGATTCTTTGTCCGACATTCACGACGAGTGATTCGCTGCCTACTCGGAGTTGGCCATGGTCGCCTGCGTCGCAGTTGACCTGGAACTTAAACTGATCGTTAGGAGGCATGGTTTCCCTTTCCTGATCGCCGGAGACTTGAGACGTCCGATTTGTCTGCGTAGACATCATCGTTCTGGTGTGCGAGGGCTATGGCGGCGAATGCCGTATTTCAGCAGATTCTGCGTGGACCCTGCGGTCTTGAGCTGCTCGAAGGCCCATTCCAGCATCAGCTCTCCGAGATTGCCGAGCTTTCGCTTCTCGCGAGCAGCAAACTCCTCAAGCTCAGATCGCAGAGCTTGCCGGACCCGCAGACTGAGTTGTGCTTTCCATTCACCCATTGCCCAGCCATTGACTTACGACGCAAAGCACTTAGAAGCAAAGCGTGCGTTGGCTGTAGACGAGGCGTTCGATGAGGCTTTTGAACGCTAATGGTGCCATCGCAGCGGGCGTGCTCGGTTCTTAGGAGCCCGGGAGTCCATGCATGGTGAAGAACGTGGATTCTTCAAGGCCGCAGATCGGCGGTGTTTCCGTCCGTCCTCTTGTGTTCCCAGGCAATTCGTTGTCGCGTGAGGCGGCTTTGGTCGGAGCGTTCTCGCGTGGCCATCGCCTCGGTGAAGTCTGCATTCAGTGCGGCTCGGATTTCTTCGAGCCGAACTTCGTATGCTTTCATCTCCTGCTTTGGGCGGATCGAGAAGGTCTCCATGCGTTGCAGAACACGAATCAGCCGGTCTACGTTCCGGTTCCACAAAAAGAGTTCAGCGAAGGTGTCAACTTTCACGATTCGAGATTCCTTTCACCGACGCTCCGGTCGGGATTCAGACCATATTGCTCATCGAGAGCAGTGCGTACACGTAGGCTTAGCTTGGCTGTTTGCAGATTTTCTGGTCCGCTCTCGCACGGTCGTCGAGGCAGAGCAAGAGTTAGGTGGTCGGAAGGCTGACCACTTCGGTCAGGAATGCGACCAAGAAGAGACTTGCGCGGAATTTCTGTATTGCGGAGGGGGTTCAGCGACCGGCTCAGGAGTGGGGCGAGCCGGAATCACAGGGCGCGCTGAAAGTTGCGCCCGGAGGTAGAAATGGATAACTTCTCTTGCAGCCATCGTTGCACCTCATACGTGCGACTGTGGTTAGGGGCGCGTTGGTGCTAGTAACACCGGCGCGTCCCGCTACGTCACTTCGTTCGTTTCTTGCGACCGCCTCTGCCGCGGTAGTGAGCCGCCTTGTATTTCCTGACCTTCTCTACGTCGTTTTCAGCCCAGATACGAACCTTGATTCGTCCTAGCGACCGGACCGGAGGAACAGGAAACTTTCTTTCGCGTATCCAACGATTGAGCGTGTCCCAGCTAACGTCCACTAGCTCCGCGACTTCAACTGTAGAGTAAGTCGGCATTTCTATAATCGTATAGGGCTATATGATTTGTCAAGCACAAAATCGCATAGCGCATGTACGCAGCGAAACCTCCGTATGCGCCGCAAGAAGAGTATCTCAGTTGCTCAGGAATTCGAAAGTGCCAACATTAGGTGATGGCGAGTAAGCTTTGAACCCTCCGTAGTTACGACCCTGGAGCTTGTCTGAGTAAATCGGAAGAAAAGTCTCAGTTTATTGTTTGCGGCGCGGTCGAGCCGGATGCTGGTGGAGTCGATCGAGCTCAGGTTGGACCGGGTCACGATAAATGGGGCAATTCCGTTTGTGGCGTCCTCAAGTCCATTGGGGCTGGGTACGGGAAACGTATTTATGATGGGCAGGAGAGCTGGCAGCCGGCTGCCTCCCTGAGGGCCATTGTGGAACCACACCTCGCAAGCAAAGGTTCCGGTACAAAGCCGGCAGCGGCTGGCTGGGGGCTGGCGAGACGTAGCCCTTCATACGATACAAAGAACAACGTCTTGTCTCTTCCACTGTCCGCGCGTAAAAAATGAGCGATTTCCCTTCGGTGTAAAAGATCCTGCCGAAGGGGTTGTGATCAGACCAGAGGGGCGTTGTTTGTGTGCAGCGTTAGGATTGTGCTGGCAGTTCTGAAATCTCGTCGGTCGGTTCAGTTAAAGGAACCACAATTCGCATCGCCACTCCCGTTACCTGGCCAATAATCTCCGCTTCATTCGGGAATGCAAAAATACGAGGTTTGACCGGCGAGAGCGGGTGGGAGAGGAGAACCAACTTGTCGCCAACTAGCTCGCACCACGAACAGGCATATTCCATCCTGAATTCAACAAAATAGATTGGGCGGTCAAAGTCAGTCCGAACTAGTCCGGATCGTGGCTCCTTAATGTCCGGATCGATTTCGACGAAGGACCCCGGACGAAGCAGGGGATAAAGCGTGTAGTCCTTTAGTCCAACGAAACCGTATGTCCGATGGCGCAGGTCAAAGTGCTGAATGAATTCCAACGGGACTGTGCCCCAGGATTCGATCATGCGGGAAAGTAGGCTCGTCCTGCTGAGATTAAGGCCTCGGTCAAAACGGATGGGAATCTCAAGTGAGGCTGCCCTCTCGGTAAGATCGTATTCTACCAAGCGGGTTTTCGCGATCGGCATTTCGGCGTGATATTGCTTAACCTTCTTCGTGTCTACGCCGTAGAGGAGTAGAACCTGGGGATAACTCAAACCGTAGATACTGGCTAGCGTAAACAGTTTGTAGATGCTTGGCAGGGCGGCTTTTTCGTTTTCGATCTGCGTCAACCACGGACTCGAAATCAAGAATTCTGGTTTTCCTTCGGCGTCAGCGATAGTCTTGCTAAAAAGGGCTACCTCCCGCGTACTAATGCCGAGCCGAGTGCGGATTTCTTTCAGTCTCGCTCCGGGATCCACGTCATCTCCTTTGGTTCAAAAAGACCTAATGCCGACTATGCAAAACGGTATGGCAAACTGTCTAGTCGCGCGTCACCGGCGCAACAGGCGCTCGAAAAGAAGAATACTTATGATTGTCGCCGCAAGCCAGGCCGCAAAGAATCCCGTTATTGTAACAGCGAGATTATCTTTGACGTATCGGACGAGAGTACTGCTACGGTCTGACTTCCAAACAAACCACCCAATCGCAGCTGTAAGTATGAGAAACCATGACACCACAATGAGCGCCTGCCCCATCGATAGATTCGAAAGGTTGGACATGTTGCACCTCGCCCCCTACAGTTACCGCCCCAAGATGGTTGTTATAGCAAGCAGCAGAAATGCTTGCAAGAAAAATCCGACAAGCAGGAGGTTTCAAGCAGGCGAATCTGTGGCGAGATCGTCCATATCATATTGCTAACACGTAACATACAGCGATGAACCGCTGCCGTCAAGACTGTTCAGGGCGGATCATATAAACTTGCCCAAAAGCTCGAACGATTGATAGCAGAGGCCCTGCAAAGGCAAACCGGGCGGTTGCTATGGCAAGCACATTATTGGATGTGCTCCAAAGGTTTTAGTGATGATGCGAAGACCGTGCCAGGTAGAAACCAGCTCGAAAGCCGGGGTTTGGGCTCCGGATTTTCTTTTGTGTTTAAACTGCAGAGGGGAAATGGTTAGTTTCAATCAACAAGAAAAATACTAGACTCTCTAGAATGAAAAAGACTATGAAAGAAGAATGGGTTGAATTGACTGACGGCAAACGCAAAATCATCATGCCGCGGCGCGAAATGGTGAATTTGGCGCGGCGCATCTCCCGGGTATTTGGCACTGTGAAAATAATTGATCCTCCTCTCGATGTGAATCTGAGAAAACGTAGAAATGCCATGACCGAGCCATTGTTTCGTCACCACTGTTTTGAAGCCAAGACCAAACCTCGAAAGAGAAAATCTAACGAAAGCAATTTGACGGCGGGGCGACGCGAAAGGAAAAGCCGTTAACGCGGTCACTTCGGAAAGGGTCCCGCCATGAGCCCCGGCAGTACCTGCTCCCATGGTTGCTCGCAGTACGCGCACTTGATTTCGGCACGGCTAGCGTCGCTTGCCCCCGAGATCGGCGTAATCGCAACCGAGTTTTTCTTTGTGCAGTGAGGGCAAGGCAGATCGACTAAAAAGTGTGGTGCTACGGGATTAGTAGCCATTTGGGGGCCTTTCTCCCACGGTGGCTACAGCTTGAGCGTTCCAGTGTTTGTGTGCAAGCGTTTGTTTGGGCGTGAGCGCCTTGAGGCCCCCAAGGGTCGTCTAACGCGATATATGAATTCAATTCTTACCGGACAGCGCCTTGAGTAGTAGCTCTTCCACGTCAATTGTGAGATAATCCTGACACGAGCCCGTCAGAGACAAGCATCAGTCCTTGCCACAGGCTGGGAACCATGTCCCCCAAGGGAATTAGGCCGATTCAGGCGTTCCATCCACGAACACCAGTCAACGCGATTCGGGGTCGGCAGATGCTGGTGCGGATTGACGCCTGCCGCTCGCTATCATTGCCTGCAGAATGTCTTGAGCGCATGCCGGAATACCGGTGACGAAACGAAACAAGATGGCCTCAGTGGCCGGAGAGCAGCTTAAGGCGCTGCGTCGACGCCTCGACATGACCACGCGTCAGGTTGAGAGGTTGAGCCAACAGGTCGCCGACACGAAGAATAATCCTGAGTTTTACATCTCGCATGCGTGGCTCACGAACATCGAAACAGGCGAGTTCACCCCGAGTATCTTCAAGCTTTACACGCTGAGCGCTATCTACCGCTACAAGTTCGCGGACCTTTTGGGCTTCTTCGGGCTCCGTCTGGACGAGATGACCAAAGATATCCTCTCCATTCAGTTGCCCACGACGCATCTGATCGGGAAGGCAGCCGATTTGGAGGGGGAAGGCCTCAACCTCCCGACTCACTTCGAACCAGAGTTCCAACTGGAAAAGACCAGCCTTCTTCCACGGCTGATCGAGAACTGGGGCAAGATCCCTGTTTCCATGGTCTCGCACCTGAATTTTGGAAAGGCCTTGTACGGTTATATCGGCCTGGAAGACCTCACGCTCTACCCGCTGCTCCGTCCGGGATCATTTGTCGAGATTGACTCGCGCCAGAATAAAATCAAGCCTGTTGAGTGGCGAACCGAGTTCGAACGGCCTATCTACTTCGTCGAGCTTCGTGACGCCTATATATGCAGTTGGTGCGAGCTGGATGGCAACCAACTGACCGTGATCCCGCACCCACAGTCAAAGCAGGAAGTTCGCCGCTTTCAGTACCGCACCGAAGCTGAGATTGTAGGCCGTGTAACTGCCGTTGCGATGCGCCTTGTTGGCCTCGAACCGGAGTTGTCCTAGCTCGCCAACGGCTCCAACTTTGAAAATTCCGTTGTGCTCCATTCTGGTTGGTCATAATTCGAACCACTGGAATGCTAGACACCTAGTCATAAAGCTACGGGATGACTAAATTTGTCAGAGAAATGAACGTGCAGACGCTACGCAATCGCCCCTCACCAGGAAAGCACTGATTCTACTTAAAGGTCGGTACTGGTCCTCACAAGCCTGACCTTTCGAGCAGGTTTCTTAGACAATATAAAGACCTATAATCTCATTGTCTCGATCTGACATTAACCATCACTACTATAGTGAGGGGACTCCCTCAGATCGAAGGAGGATTTTGTCCATGAAAAGAATAGAGACAGTTTTCATATCCGTTGGATTCTCAATCCTGGTTACCTTGAGCATTCTGCTGGTTTTAGGGAACAAAATCTCTAACACGTTGTTCCCCTCGGCGCAGCCCGTACCCTATGGTCTGAGAGCCGATGGAGATCCTGTTCCACCATTTCCGCTCAAACCCGCGTCTGCCAATCTTGCGGATACAGTGGTCGTCATCGCGGACGGAGATCCAGTACCCCCATTTCCACACCCTCCGCTCGGCTCGAACTTACGAGTCGGCGAGTTGAGGCATCACGCGGCTGGGGAAGGCCAACTATCCTCAGTCTAGGCCAAGAATATCTATCTGGCTGACTCGTAACCCGCTGGAGCGCATCTCTCTTGCATTTACTCCCTCAAGATGCAGTGCTATGATGCGCTCCAGTAGAGATGCACCTAACCGCATCTGCGAACGCCCTGTGGACTCTCACTTTTATCTTTGAGGTAGTCCTTTGCGCGTTCGTCATTCACCGGCGTTTGTGGCGACGCCTGCCGCTGTTCACAACGTATGTGCTATTCAAGTTCTTCGTGACGGCAGCATTGTGGCTGGTCTACAAACGATTTAGCTACGACTCCGATTTCGCTCGTTACTTCTATTGGTCCACGCAGTCACTTCTGCTGGTGACGCGTGGAAGTGTTTGCGTGGAGTTGTGCCTGCTGGCATTCAAGAATCGGCCGGGCCTTTGGGTTCATGCGCAGAGAGTTCTGAATTCTGTAACTGCTGTGGTTTTAGTCTATGTGGTGATTGACGCCTATCGCCAAGCCTATTTCGCGACAAAAATCATCCTCTCAAGTGAGAGCGGCCTTGAGCTAAGTGTGGCGATTCTTTTGGCGTCGTTTCTTCTTATCGCCAGTCGGTATCGAATTCCAATAGAACGCGCGCCGTCTCTTATTGCCGTCGGCATGTGTATGCACTCCTCTTTTAAGGTATTGAACACCAGCCTTCTCAAGCCCTGGTTAGATCCACATTTTTCCTGGTGGAATAATGCGCAAGCGATTTCATTTCAAGTGGCGTTGGTCATATGGATCTTCGCGTTGAGAAGGCCACTGCCTGAGACGAAGCCCGCTCCGACCTTGCTTCCTATGGGAGTGTATCAATCGTATGCGCGGCTGGTCGGCCAGCGCCTTAAAGACTTGGACCGCGATATTCAGGAGGTAACGAAGCCGTGACGGAACTCCCAGTCTTCCTAATCATCTTTACTGTCTTGATCGTATTAGTAGTGTGGGTCACCTTGAATCAGCTGGCCCCACGTCGCTCTGCCGAAAAGGACGCCTGCCTCCCCATCGACCTCTTGCTCCCGACTGCCTATCTGGAGAATTCTTCTGAGATTGAGCGGCTCACGGCCGAGCTGGAGCAAGAACGTACCCAAAATGCAGCGTCTGAAGGCTTTCGCAAAGGTCTAACTCCCGCTCGACGCCGAACGTTGAAGAAGCTATTGGTCGGGTTGAAAGAGGATTTTTCGCGTCTGGATCGCTTGATGTGTACGGTAGCGGCCCTAGCACCTGAGGTCGAGGGCCGGCAGGAAATGCAACGATTTTGGCTCTGGATTCGTTTCCGGTTGCACTACAGTCTTGCTCGGCTGAGCCTGATGGTCGGGAGGTTCTCGCAACCGGAGCTGACCTCCATTTGCAAATTGTTCGACCGTTTGACACTCAGGACGCAGGTTGAGCTAGAGGCTCTTGAACACAGCTCCCTGAGGCCTCTCCGCTCAAAACTGGGAACGTAAAGCCTCCAATTCCAGTAATGAATGAAATAATAGAATGTGTAGAGTAAAGTGCTACCACGGAATCGTTTGTTGCTCCCGTGTGAAGCAATTGAAGTCAGCCTATAAGTGCGGAAGAAAATACCGCTGAAAATATTAGAATTCCTTCTGCTTCAAATCGCATCTAAGAACGGGGTCCGCGGAATTCCCATTTTTCGGGTTTGATTGAATGGAGGCGATTCTTAGAGGCTCATCCCAATCGGGATTGCAGAGGACAACCTGAACTCCCAGGGAGCCGTCTTCCTTTTCATCGCATTTGACCTGAAGGGAGACCCACATCTCTTCCCTGCCTTCACGTCGAATGCGTTGCTCAATCTGGACTAATACTGAGTCACTGGCAAGCTCATGATGATGCGAATTTCCCGCATGACAGCGCACTTTGAACTTCTGGTTGTCCAGGCTCTTAGTTGTGTTCAATTTGGCTCACCAATCCTTGAGGTATAAGGGGCGCTTGAGGTCGATTTGATAGACCCCACTTCCTGTTTTCTTGTGGCCCGCACGTCCATTCGTGATCGCCTCCTAAGCTGAGCCAAGACCGAAAGGGCTCATCCCGTTTCGTGAAAAGACCTTCCGTGAAGTACAACATTGGGACAATTTTCTTCCGCTGCACGATTCAAGTTGCACGCGCTTTTCTTGGCTAGCACGCGTGAAACACTAGACTTACTATCGGTCAGCCCGGTCAGGGGACAACATCGGAGAAAACCCGGAAATGATCTGCGGGATTTCATGCAAGTGAGGGGCCATATGTTGACCGCCTCGTACTCCGGGTCGAGGAGTGGGGGAAACCCGCTGGCCGCGAATGAGTGCCCATTTGAGAGAGATCTCGTCGGAAACTGTGCTTGCTGTGAAAGGTCTTGGCGCCCCTTCTCCGCAAAAAACTTGAAGTGTTTGCTATGGCTGCGACCTAGTTGCGGCGTGTCGCACTACATCCAAGAGATGAACCGAGCTACCCGGCTACCCAACGACGCGGTCTTCGTGTCCTTGCCGACTTTGACTTGTCGAAGGTGAGTCAATTTCGCTCCGAATGGAAAGATGGTCCACGTTCGAGCGCCAAGAAACTCGAACGGTTGCGCGCATTCTTTCGCTTCGCTCAAAAACGAAAGTGGGTAACCGAAAATCCGGCACTCGATCTGAAGGCCCCGAAGATAACTCTCTGTCCTACCCTTCCATTTGGCCGCGAAGAGATGGTGCGAATTCTCTCAGCAGCTGACCAATACAAAGAAGAGATGCCGAGTCACGGGATCGAGAACGGACGGCGCATTCGCGGTCTTGTTCTTCTACTTCGTTACAGCGGGATGCGAATTGGTGATGGGGTCAACTTCAGCACAGATAGGCTCGAAGGCAACCGTCTCTTCCTCTACACGCAGAAGACGGGTGTCCCAGTGAACACAATCCTTCCGGGATTTGTCTTATCGGCGTTGGAAGCAACG
>Ga0137416_10000300_pt1 | contig 22206 bp, 18 predicted proteins | sample CZODoug3_1_1_16f_FD_108282 | JGI IMG/M metagenome (GOLD analysis project Ga0137416, IMG submission 108282) | Vadose zone soil fungal communities from Angelo Coast Range Reserve, California, USA - CZODoug3_1_1_16fungal (Illumina Assembly) | ecosystem: Environmental > Terrestrial > Soil > Vadose...
GTTGCCGAGTTATCGTCTGGCACTCGAGCTTCTGGGCGTCTGCATGGTCGCGCTGACCGGACACCTCGGCGGCTTTCTAAGCGGCGTAAACGGACCCGGCTAGGCGAGCCCCAGCCATCGTGAATCGCCTCTCGGCAGAGTCCGAATCCGAACAATCGACAGAACCGTGCCTTCCCTTTCCCTAAGGACTGAGGACCGAAGCCAGCACCACTGCGAGCGTTGCCGAACGATCGACTCCGACCACCCAGTGAGTCGTCTGCTGTGGCGTCGGCAACACACGGATCTGCGCTGCAGCAGAAAATAGCGAATTCGCCTCAACCTGCTCTTTTTGGGAGGGAATTTGGAATCATGAGTCTCGCCACCGCAGCACTTGCCACCGCCAGGGCCGCGCACAGGAACATGACAATTCGAAAGCCGAACACAAATGCAGCCTCAATCGCCTCCTTAACGGAGGTTCTGATGCCAGGATTGAGACTGGTTGGCACTTGCAGGCCAGCGAGTTTGACCTCGCCTGCGTGAAGTTCCCGCAGAGTGTCGTCAGGAAGCGGAAGTTGCGCGAGGCTGTGATCCAGATGGGAAGTGAAGGCTTTCACCATTGCAATTCCAAGCACCGCAATGGCGAGTACACCCGCGATGCGCGCAACCGCGTTGTTGATTCCGGAAGCCGCGCCCACTCGATCTTGATCTACCGAATTCATGACCACGGTGGTGAGAGGAGCCACCGTGACGGTCATTCCGAGCCCCAGAATAACCAGCGCCGGAAAAAACGACGTCCAGTACCTGTCTCCCACCGAAGGCAGCGCGAACAGAACGAAACCCAGTGCCGCACTGAGGGGGCCAACGGTCAGTGGCAAACGCGCACCATAGCGATCTACCAGCTCACCCGCCCAGCGAGAGAGGCAGAACATCAGCAGAATCAGAGGGAGGAGCGCGCCTCCGGCTGCGGTTGCGGAGTATCCCTGGACCTGGATCAGGTTCAGCGGCAACAGGAAAAAGAAAATTCCAATCGCCGAATACAACAAGAGCGTCAGAAGGTTCGCTCCACTGAAACTGGGAGATCGGAACAGCATCAGGGGGACCATCGGGGAGGAGGCGCCGGCCTCGACAAACGCAAATGCAACCAGACACGCCGAGCCAGCAAGCACACTTCCGAATACCAGAGGATTTATCCAACCCAGGCTCACTGATTCGATAAATCCGTACACCAGACCACCCAATCCAAGGCTGGCGAAGGTCGCTCCCCACCAGTCGATGCGACCGGCAACCTTGCCTCGGCTTTCCGGAACCCGCCAGAGTGCGATCGCCACGACCGCCGCCGCAACGGGAACATTAATGAAAAACGCCCAACGCCAGGACGCATGCTCAACCAGCCAGCCCCCAAGAACAGGTCCGATGGCGGCAGTGATTGCCGTAAAGCCAGACCAGGTGCCGATCGCTTGCCCACGGTTCTTTTCCTCAAAAGACGCGCTGATGATCGTGAGGCTGCCGGGCACCAGCAGCGCGGCTCCCAGTCCCTGAATGCTCCGCGCGATGATGAGCTGCTGCATGGTCGAGGCCAACCCACAGGCCAGGGAGGACATAGCAAAAATCACCACGCCCAGTAAGAACATCAGCCGACGACCAAACAGGTCGCCAAGCGAGCCGCCAACCAGAATCCACGCTCCCAAGAACAGCCCGTAAGACTCGACCACCCACTGCACGTCCCCGACCGTGCCATGAAAACTGGCCTGGATGGCGGGCAGGGCGACATTGACGACCGTGCTGTCGATGAAAGCCATGCTGGACCCGAGAATGGTTGCCGTGAGTATCCAGGCTCTCGCCGCTTCCGCACACGGGGCTTCGGGGCCCACGGGCCGGATCAGAGCTTCACCGCAAGGCGTTCTCATCGATGGTATGGATGTATTTATCTCCGAACAGGGTTCCGGAAGATGAAGATTTTCGCCTTCCAGCATCGATCTGTCCTGATCGGAGACAATGATCCCGGGCGACTCTGGGTGGATGGCAAATGGCAAATTACCCCAATCCTTATTCTTCGCTCTTGCGCCAGGAGTTGCAGGCCAGAAACACCGCCTATGCCTCGGGCAGAAAGCTTCCGCACGCGCTCAGCTACGGGGAGCCGCCAGTGGTTGTCTACGAACCGTTTTCCGAGGGGCGGCGGCATGGAAATTTTCTGGATGCGAGTTATCGGGCAATCCTTGCGCGCCCTGAATGGAAAAGACGGCTGGACAAGGTACACACGCATGCAGCGCGATCTCTGCCGAGAGCAGAGCGGGTCTGGCGGGAACTGGACTCTTCCATGAGTTCCGACGCGCTGTTGATGAACGTGTTCTGCCATCCGAAAACCCTGAAGGACCGCGCGTTGCAATCGCTGCTGGGAATCGAGGGCGCGCCTACACCAGAGTTCGGATTCAGGGCCAGGGTTTCCCTGCTCAACGGCCAGGCGGATCGGACGGAGGTGGACATGAAACTCGGCACATTGCTGGTGGAGTCCAAGCTTACGGAAGCGGACTTTCAGAAGGCGAAGGACGCGATTGTCGAACGTTATCGCGATTTGCCCGACGCTTTTGAGCAGCATACGCTGCCGAAAGTCACGGGCTGCTACACCTCCTACCAACTGATCCGCAACGTGCTGGCCGCGCATGCCCTCGATCTCAATTTCTGCGTAATTCTGGACGCCCGCCGTCCCGATCTCAAGGAGGCCTGGTACACCATCCTGTCGTGTGTGAAGAACGCAGCGCTTCGAACCAGGTGCAAGGTGCTGACCTGGCAAGAACTCAGTGAAGCACTTCCGACTGAACTTCAGGAGTTCCTGGATATCAAGTACGGAATGGTTGCGTCCGGGCAACATCCATCAGCCGTGGGGGAACACGATCACTGATCTCGCGTCCCCTCCCTTGCTTACTCTCGTCGGTCCCAGTAACCGATGGGGGGGGCCGCGCAGGGTCTAGCGACTCTCGTAAACGCTTTGACCGTCAACAAACGTGTGGAGTACCCGCACCTGTTTCAGCTCATCAGACGGGACTGCAAGCACATCGCGGTCGATGACGATAAAGTCGGCGAACTTCCCCACTTCCAGAGAGCCCTTCTGCTTCTCCTCGAATCCGGCATACGCTCCGTTTCGGGTGTACATCTCCAATGCTTGCGTGACCGTGACTCTTTCGTCCGGGGAGAGCACTTTCCCGCTGTTGACCTCTTGTCGGACTACCGCCGCCCAGAGTCCCCACCAGGGACTGATCGGAGTCACCGGCGTGTCGGAGCCCGCGCCCGCTACGATGCCGTGATCGAAGTACGATTTCGTAGGGTAGGCCCAGCGCGCCCGTTCGAACCCGTAGCGCTCGAAATAACTGCCGATCCAGTAGACGAACGCAGGATCAGCATCCACCACCACGTGCTGCTCCGCAAGACGTTGCAGAAGCCTGGGTGTGGAGATGCCGCAATGAATGACTCGAAAGCGGGGATCCTGCAGGTTTAGTTTCTTGACGGTCGCTGCGTACCCGTCGAGCACCTCGTCAATCGCGCGATCCCCGATGGCGTGCGTCGAGAGTTGCCAGCCAGCCGAGGCCAGGATGTACTGTGCTTTCTGAAGGTCTTCCGGCTTCCAAATGAGCAGGCCGAGGTTCGACTGAGGCTGGCCCACCGGCGCAGGCGGATAGATCGCCGCTGTGCGCGCTCCCATCCCGCCATCGGAAAACATTTTGACGGCTCCAAACTTCAGATGGTCATCTCCAAAGCCGGTGTGCACTCCCATGCGAGCCAGTTCCTCGGCGTCTAAAATCTTTGCGACACCGGGTGCCATCAGCACTCGAATTTTGAGATCGCCTCGTTGATGAAGCTGTTGGTAGCCGCGAATCTCGTTGCTGAATGAGCGCACACCATCCCAGATGTCGTGAATCGTCGTCAGTCCGACTTCGGCAGCGCTCTGGGAGGCGAGTGCGGCAGCTTTCACAAAGAACTCAGGAGGATCATCGGGAATTTTCTCGCCCACCAGCCGCATGGCGTTGTCCTTGACGATCCCGGTCAGTTCCCCTTGGTCGTCGTGCTCAATAACGCCACCGTCCGGGTTCGGAGTGTCTCGCGCAATGCCCACGATTTTGAGGGCCGCGCTGTTGGCCACGCCCAAATGCCCGGTGACGTGTTCCAGGTACACGGGGTTGTTGGGCGAGACTGCATCCAGATCCTGCCGAGTAATGTAGCGGCGTTCGGCGAGCTTCGCATCATCCCAGCCGGTCCCCTGAATCCAGGCTCCAGGACTCACACTCGCCGCACGTTTCTGGACAGCGGCAATCACATCCGGGATCGTTTTGACCTCGGGATAGGCGAGATCAATTTCGTTGCGAAGCACTCCCTCGGCCCAGAGGATGGCATGGGTGTGGACATCGATCAAGCCGGGAAGCACGGTGCGGCCGGCCAAATCCAAAACCTTGGTGTGCGCCTCGACGCAGCGCGCTATCTCAGGATCGCTTCCAACCGCGACGATTCTTCCGTCGCGCACCGCCAGTGCGGCAGCAATTCGTCGAAACGAATCCATCGTGATGATGTGTGCATGCTGGACGACCAGATCCGCCCCCGCGCATTCTGCGGCTTCAACCCGTTTCGCAATCAGCGACGTGCCAAAAATCACGAAAGTCCCTATAATGCGCAGCCAATGTTTCCACAGTCCCGTGTTCAACCCATGCCTCCTCTGATCGACGGGTCATTATCCACGGCCTTCCGACGAATGCCACACCCGAAACGTGGAGAACCCGCCAACACCCGCTTCTCGATTTCCACGAAGCCCCGAGAGCAGGTGTCTCAAGCGGCCCGGCATTTTCTGTACTTGCTTGCGATTTTGATTGCGGCTGTAGCCCTCGGTCACTCGCAAACGACAATCGCCATCACGCACGTCACGATCATCGACGTGACCGGGAAGCCTACGCAACCCGACATGACCGTCATCATCGAGGGTGGGCGCATTGCTGAGATTGGGCGCAGCGGTCAACTGAAAGCACCCAAGGGGGCGCGTGTCATCGACGCCCCTCGGAAATATCTCATCCCTGGCCTGTGGGATATGCACGTCCACATGGTGTTTGGCGATTGGCTGCCCAAGGATGAGAAGGTGATCCTGCCCCTGTTTGTCGCCAACGGTGTTACCGGCGTTCGCGATATGGGCGGCGACCTGGAGGTGTTGAGGGACTGGCGTTCGCGGATCGAAGCGGGCAGACTGCTGGGTCCGCGCATGGTGATTGCGGGTCCAATGCTCGACGGTCCCGTCCCACGCTTCCCCAGTTCCGCACCCATCAAGGACGCTGCCGAGGGCCGGAAAACCGTGGACGACCTGAAGCGGAGTGGGGTCGATTTCATCAAGATCCAGTCCCTGATTCCCCGCGACGGCTACTTCGCCGCCGCGGATGAAGCGAAGAGACTCGGCCTCCCTTTCGTCGGCCATGTGCCTGACGCGGTGCGCGCTGTCGAAGCCTCCAATGCCGGGCAAAAAAGCATCGAGCATCTGACCGGAGTCTTTGAAGGATGCTCTCCCGTCGAAGACGAACTGATGAAAGGTCCGAAGGGGCCTGGCAAGTTTGTTGCAACCTACGATGAAGCGCGGGCTGACAAGTTGGCCGCTCTGTTCGCAAAGAACCAGACGTGGCAAGTGCCAACCCTGGTCTGGGAACACGGGCAATGGCTGATCGACGAGCGCGACTTCAGAGATGACCCGCTCACGAAATACGCGCCCGCAGCCTGGGAAAAACGTACCTGGCCCATGTTCACCAGGGACATCCTCAAGGACATGGACACCGATCCCGCTCCCGTGCGCGAACGATTCGTGCAGATGGAACTGGAGATGGTTAACAAGCTGCATCGGGTGGGTGTGCCCTTCATGGCCGGCACCGACACGGCGGCCGGAGTGCACGTGTTTCCGGGCTTCAGCCTGCACGAGGAGCTTGGATTTTTCGTGAAAGCCGGGTTCACTCCGCTGGAGGCCTTGCAGACCGCCACCCTCAATCCGGCGGAGTTTCTGGGACGGGTCGCTGACACGGGCACCGTGGACAGGGGGAAACGCGCTGATCTGGTGTTGTTGGACGCGAACCCTCTCGCCGACATTCACAACACCCAGAAAATCAACGCCGTCGTCCTGAACGGGCGGTTTTTCTCCCGCAAGGAATTGGATGAGATGCTGCGTAACATCGCAGTTGCGGCAGCAACGTCCAAATGAGTCGCAGTCGAGACCTGAAGACTCTACAAAAGGGACACGCTCTTGAACAAGACCGCAACCCACACGAAGCTGCACGTCGTACCGCTGATCTTCTTCGTCGCAATTGGGTTCGCACAGGAACCCAGGCCGGCGACCATTCTGGTCGACGCAACTCAGGCGCCAATCGGCATGCTGCACGCGCATCTCACGCTTCCGGCAACGCCCGGACCGATGGTGATTTCTTACCCCAAATGGATCCCCGGCGAACATGCCCCGACCGGTCCGATCAACCAGGTTGTTCGCCTCATGTTTTCCGCAGGCGGCAAGCAACTCGGGTGGCAACGCGACAACCTCGAGCCATTCAGCTTTCATCTTGCGGTCCCGGCGGGCACGAACGAAGTGGAGGCTGATTTGGACTTTGCCTGCGAAATCGGAGCCGAAGGCTTCACACCGGCGATTTGCTCCTCGCAGAACGAACTGGTGCTTAATTGGAACCTGGTCATTCTCTACAATCCGTCAACTGCCATCGACCGTAGTCCCATCACCGCCACGCTCCGGCTGCCGAAAGGATGGCGCTACGGCACGCCGCTGGCTGTCGAGAAAGAAGATGGTGCCGAAGTCCACTTCCAGAGCACGTCGCTGAAGAATCTGATCGACTCCCCGGTGATCACCGGCGAACACTTCCAGACATTCTCGCTCGGCGGCGATCACCCAGTGGACATGGACATGATTGCGGAGACTGCGGAAGGTTTGCAGATCACGACAGACCAGAAAGCACATTTTGCGAACCTGGTTGCCGAGACAAGCGCACTTTTTGGAGGCTCGCGCTACCAGCGTTACCACCTGCAACTCTCGCTGGGCGATGAGATCGATCACTACACGTTGGAACACTTCCAGGCCAGCGAGAATCGGATGCCCGACCACGGATTGCTGGATCCACGAATCCTGCTGACTTCCGGGAGTCTGGTTCCGCACGAGTACGTTCACTCCTGGAACGGAAAATTTCGCCCTCCGGCGAACCTGGACAATGCGACCTACCTGATTCCGGTGAACGGATCGCTGTTGTGGGTATACGAGGGGCTGACGGACTATTACGGCAACGTCCTGGCGGCTCGCAGTGGCTTCTGGACCGAGGAGCAGTTCCGCCAATCCCTCGCGATCGATGCGGCGCAGATGGCCACGCATCCGGGCCGTACCTGGCGCTCTCTGCAGGACACGACCACCGGATCGCAACTGCTGTATAACGCTCCCCTGGCCTGGTCGGCCGCGCGGCGAAGCACGGACTTTTACCCCGAGAGCGGCTTGATGTGGCTGGATGCGGACACCATCATCCGCGAACGCACGAAGGGCGCACGTTCCCTCGATGATTTCTGCCGTCTCTTCTTCGCGCCGCAGGCTGGGCGCAGACCGACGCCGTACACCTTCGAGGATGTGGTCGCCGGAATGAACGCCGTGTCGCCCAACGACTGGGCGTCATTCTTCCACTCGCGTCTAGACTCGACCAGCCCGAATCCTCCTTTTGACGGAATTACCCGAAGCGGGTGGAAGCTCAGCTACTCGGAGGATAAATCAGAGCTGATCGAGGATCTCCAGCAGACACGCAAGATCGACTTGCTGTGGCCCCTGTGGGAGAAGATGGACTTCACCGATCTCCGCTATTCGATCGGACTGCTGATTTCCGACAATGGAACCGTCCTCGACTCCTCTCCGGGGATGGCCGCTTACGAAGCCGGGATTGTCCCGGGGATGCGGATCCTGAGTGTGAACGGGCTCAGGTTTTCGATCCCGGCAGTGGAAGCAGCAGTACGCAAGAGTAAGAACGGCACAGCTCTGGAGTTTCTGGCGGCCAACGGATCATTCGCGGTTTCCGCGAAGCTGACCTATCACGAAGGAGCAAAATATCCGCGACTGGAGCGCGACCCGTCACACTCCGATCTTCTCCGCCAGATTCTGGCACCCGTGATGCGGCGATCGGGTCCTTAATGCGGGGTATCAGTTTTTCGTGCTTGACACCGTTCGCGCACCTGATTCACTGTAGGCAGCGTTCTTGAGGGGAAATTCAGTAAAAAATCAAAGCAGCAGTTTTCTCAGCGGTCAACGTTGAGGAAAAACTGTGTGCTGGTACGCAGAACCTGGGGAAACGGGTTCAGCAAGTCAGAATCCCGCCGGCTACGCGCTCAGTGAAGTGTCTTCATCATTATCATTTTGCTTTTCTCGCGAGGGGGAACTATGAATCGTCCGACGGTTTCGACGATCGTGTTGCTGTGCGCGCTCGGGGGCTTGATCCTTGCTGCGCAGTCTCTTGTGTTTGCTCAAACCGCCACCGGCAGCATTTTGGGAACAGTCAAAGACCCAACCGGGGCGACGGTCGCGGGCGCAACGGTGGTGATCAAGTCGGTCGCAACCGGCACGTCGCGGTCCATGACGACCACGGAGGCGGGAACATATTCTGCCGTGGCCCTTGTCCCCGGCGACTACGCGCTCACCTACCAAGCACCCGGCTTCAGTACCGGCGAGCAGATCCTCACGGTTGCGGTCGGAGTGACGGCGAATGGTGATTTCAGTCTCCGAGTGGGCAGCGGCACGACCAAGGTGGAGGTCACGTCGGACACCCTGACACCTGTCAACACCGTGCAAGCCGTGGTGGAGGACGTTCAGGTTGCCCAACAGATTGAGGAAATCCCGCTCAACGGCCGCAACTTCCTCGATCTCGCGCAGCTCAATGCGGGCGTGCAAATCCAGGACGGTGGCAATCTGGATCCGACCAAGCAGGGATTCGCCGGCATCTCTTTGCAGGGTCGCTCCGGCCGTTCGACGCGAATTCAAGTCGATGGCATTGATGTCACCGACGACACCGTGGGCACGACAACCATCAATTTGTCGGAAGAATCGATTCAGGAATTCCAGGTCACGCAGTCGAATCAGGATCCTGCCAATAGCGTATCGTCATCCGGGGCTGTGAATGTCATCACGCGCTCGGGCAGCAATAACATGCACGGCAGCGCCTTTTACCTGTACCGCAACAACTCGATGTCAGCGCCCATCAATGGGCTGAACCCGCCATTTAACCGCAGCCAGGTGGGTCTTCGGGTGGGCGGTCCAGTTATCAAAGACCGCTTGTTCTGGTTCGCAAACTACGAACATACCTTGCAGCACGGCACTACGTTCGCGTCGGCCCCTCCGCCTTTCTCGAATTTCAGTGGCGCCTATCAGTCTCCGGACCACGAAACGCAAGCCACGGCACGGCTGGATGCCAACCTCTCCAACACGTGGCGCCTTTTTTATTCGCTGCACTTCGATCAGATGAATCTGATCACCGGATTCGGCGGAATCCTGTTCTCGCCGTTTGCCAATCGCAATTACAACTCAACCCATACTGTCGGACTGGACGGTACAACTGGACGCGTGGCCCACAGTTTCCGGGTAGGATTCCTCAACTACCGAAACTACATCGTCGATGCACGAGCCCAGGTTCCCGGTATTCCGAATCCCTTCGCCAACGGAGAGTCGGCGGGCATCGCGATCGGCACCGGTGGGGATCCTTATTGTGCCTTCGGAATCAACCAACTTTGTCTCGGGCCCAACTGGCTCGCGCCCCAAACCACCCTGCAACACACGCAGGAAGTGCGCTACGACGGTTCGATCCCTTACCGCAGCCACACCTTCCGCTACGGCATGGAGTTCGAAAACATTCCGCAGGCAGGGCTTTCCAGTTTCAGCGGGTACGGGCCAATTCTGAGCGGCCTGACCGGTACCGCCACGAACACGCTTCCGGGTGGGGATTCGAACCCCCTCAACTACCCACTCTCTGCCATTGAACTGGGCAACGGGCTCGGATTCGCTTCCGAGAAACCTGGCCTCGGCTTTCCACATGGCGGTTTCGCTGGAAAACGATTCGGAATCTATGGAGCCGACTTCTGGAAGGTCAAGCCGAACCTCACGTTGACGCTCGCCCTGCGCTATAACCACATCTCGGGCCGCACCGACAGCGACGCTCGTGGTCTTCCCATCCTTGAGAGCTTGGTCCCCGGATCAAGTCATGCCCCCAGGCAGCCCAATCTGAACTTCGCTCCGCAAGTTGGAGTGGCCTGGGATCCCTTGAAAGACGGGAAAACTTCCGTTCGCATGGGTGCGGGATTCTTCTACGACAACTTCCTGGTGGAAAACCTGATCTTTGATCGTCCCTTGCGGATTCCCGCCGGCCTCGCCAACAGCACACCGGTGCTGACCAGTGGCCTGGTACCGGGAACCAACATCGACATAACGCCCTTGATCGGCCAGCCCATCGGCAATGTGGTCGACCAGGTGGTAGCCGCACAGGCTGCCTACCAGGCTGCGAATGTGCAGGCAGCACAGAACTTCAATCCGAATGGTACTCCTGGATTCGAAGACCCGAACGTATTCAACTTCAATACCCAATATGGCTTGCTGGCTCCAAACCTGAAATTGCCGCGCTCGGTGACATTCAACATCGGCATACAACGCAATATCAAAGGTGGTCTGTTCGTCTCCGTCGACTACATTCGGAACGTCAACACTCATTCCCTGCTGAATCACGACGTCAACTACGTCGGAGCCGCAAATACGTTTAACGCCACGGCCGCGCAAGCCGCCATCAACGCCACGCTGCAGGCGTGTGGCGCAACGAACATCGATGCCGCGATAAAGGACTGTTCACAACTGCACCCCGGCGGCGCAACCATTGCGGACTTTGCCGGCAAAGGCCTGGGCAGTCCCGCCAACGGCCTCTACGTCCAGACCATCGTCCCCAACAACGGCTTCGCATTTGCCGGCAAGAACCCGAATTTCGGCCAGATCATGCTCAGCGACACGATCGGCCGCTCCGTCTATAACGCGGTGCAGGTTCGCTTCAAGCAGGATGTGGCCCACCCGTTCCGGGGTGTGCACCAGTTGACATGGGCCGCCAACTACAATCTGTCACGCAACAGCTCGACCGCACCCGATCAGGACGTCGTCTACAACCAGAACGCTCACGACAATTTCAGCCCCCTCCACTACTTTGGACCGAACGCACTGGACCGCACCCACATGTTCAGCTTTGTGAGCACTTTTGACTTTGTCGGCGGCCTCCGGCTTACAATGCTGACTCGCGTGAACAGCGCGCTCTCCAACACTCTGACGATTCCTCTGGGCTGCGGCTGCCCGGCGGAGATTTTCTATTCCGACGTGACCGGCGACGGGACTGGTGGCGACGTGCTTCCAGGCACCAACGTAGGCGCCTTCGGACGCAGTGTGAAAGTCGGCAGCCTCAATCACACGATCACCAGTTTCAATAACAAGTATGAGGGCGGCCTTACCCCTGCCGGCCAGGCTGTCGTGAGTGCCGGTCTCATGACGGCGACGCAACTACAACAACTCGGCGGTGTAGTTCAGCCCATCGCACTTGCCCCGGCAGGACAAGTCGGAATCGACAACTTCGTCGCGAACGATCTCCGTGTGAGCTACCTGTTCCACGTCTATCACCTGTGGCACGCGCTCGGAGAATCAACGGTGCTCGAGCCCAGCCTCGACATCTACAACGTCGCCAACAAGGCGAACTTCGATCCGCCGGCAGGCTTCATCACCTCACCTCTTCGCGGGGTGCTGGACGGATCCCCTGGCTCGGCGAACGGGACGATAGCCTCGGCTCGCACCAATCGGTACGGCCTCGGTTCCGGCGTCTTCTCACAGGGTGTTCCGCGCGCGCTGGAGGTCGGCATGCGCTTGACGTTCTGAGTAATCGGTCATGGAGTACGGGGAGTTGGCTCGAATCCTTTGCAGGCAAGCCCACAGCACCGTGGTTCGCCACTCGGTCCCCGGGTCCTAATGCAACCGACCGGGCTAAGCTGGGCAGCAAAGGTCATCTGATTAATACGCTCGTCGGATGGCAGGTTCAGGAAGGGCGACTGCTCCAGTTGCGAGCAGAGGCCCTGCCGCAACGCGTCGTCGAAGACAGGATCGGCTGTGGTGTTGGTGAAATCAGCCAGCACGATCTTGTCTCTTTCGGTGAGCTTGGCTTGATGGCGGGAAACGAAGATCCAGCTCAGCAGAATCGCGATCGACGTCAAGCCCGCCGCCAGCCACCAGCGAAGAGATCCGACCGGCTCTTTGGGTGCAGGCGGAACTTCGGCCGCGAGCTCAATTTTTGAAGTCTGCTGGATCGCAGGGGCGCTTTGCCGTTGTCTCGGTGCTCCGTGACCGGGGCAACAAAGCGATATCCCCGCTTGGGGACGGTCTCGATGTATTGCTGGCCTCCGGGAGTTTCGCCCAATTGCTTTGCACAATGCGGAGATATTGACCGTGAGGTTGGCCTCTTCCACAAAACTGTCAGGCCAAACCTAGCGCATGAGCTCGTCCTTCGTGAGAAGGCAGCCATTGCTTTGAATCAGCGCGACCAGGATTTCGAACGATTTCGGCGACAGCGAGACGGACTTGCCCTCGCCTAGGACTAGGAGGAGATGCTCGCCAGGGGCGCAGCGAAACTTTCCGAATTCGTACAAGACCTGTGTTTCCAGGGGCATGACTGCCTTTGGAACTTCTTTGGAGTTTTCCTAGAAATTTCTAACGAGCCGCCAAGGACGATTTTGAGCGGCATCGCCTAGCTTGCACCTGGGACGGGCGGTCTCGCGAAATTAGGTCAGATTCTAGTGCAAGCTGTGGGGTGCCACAAGAGTCTGAATGACACCCCCAGGGAGCAAAGGCCCCCACCCCTCGACGCAGAAGGTGAAGACACGAGGTCGAGTGCAACTTGCGTAATGAGGACTCAGCGATGACAAAGTTTTTACAAACCGTGGGTATTCACCGTCATCCAATGTGGAAGCACCGGGGGCGCGCAACAACCGGGTCTCGCCCTTTCAACCTGTCGTGTCGCTTCATTTGTTTCGGAGCCCATCAGTCCGACGCCGAATTGCGCACACGGCTCGGACCGGAAATAAAAGGATGTCAAGCACTCCTAGACCGACGCGATATTCGTCTCTGTCCCTCAAAGACGTCGTCTGTCTCTGTGCCGGGCCTCGCGATGACGCGGCCTGGGAAGAGTTCGTTTCCCGGGTGGGAAGGCCCATCAGCCTCGTCATTATGCGCACGGCCTCCCTGTGGGGCAAGCCTTCACGGGCCCTGGTGGAGGACCTGATCCAAGTAATCTACCTCAAGCTCTGGGAAGGCGGCAGCCGGCTCTTGCGGGACTTTGCTGTCCTACGTCCCGAAGCGATTTTGGGATATTTAAAGAAAACTGCGGCCAATGCCACGCATGACTATTTCAAGCATGGCCGGAGTCAATCATCCGGGGGTGGCGAACCTCATGTTTCCACGAGCGATGTCGACCCAGAGGCGGGGGAAGAGGTCCATGGAAGTCCAGAAAGAATCGCTCTCGAAGTCTTTCTGAATGAGATCGATGAACACCTGAAGCGTTGCTTGATCGGGCCCGACCAGGAGCGCGACCGTATGATTTTCTGGCTGTACTTCCGCCAAGGAATGAGTACCAAAGAAATTGCCTCCCTGCCGAGCATCGGACTGGGTGCCAAGGGAGTTGGAAGCGTGATTGAACGGCTGAAACATGGTATTCGGGAGCAGATCGTTGGGATCGGTTCCGGCTCGCACGATGACGTGGAGTACAGCCAAAAGCAAATTTCTTCGGAAACTCGTATTGGTTATTAAGGGAGTGTCCGCATTTGGGACGTCCATTCGATAGGCATATCGATAACAAAGAGCTTCGCGCTCTCGTGCCCTCGCCTTCGGAGACCGGGCAAGATGCGCCTGCGCTTTCTCCGGACGCCCTGCGCGAGGCCGAGCGTCACGTGGGGTCTTGCCTGGCTTGCAGCAGGAAGGCGTCGAAATACTGGCAACTCGTGAACGGATTCTCGAATGTGGCGGTCTCGGAAGGTGCAGCGCCCGGAACTGACTGCCCCAAAGATAAAGATGTCGACTGGGGTGAAGTGGCGGCGGGACTCTGGCCGGAGTTGAAGACAACCCAGTTGATCATGCATGCCGCGCTCTGCGACCACTGCGGACCCCTGCTTCGTGCTGCTGCGTCGGGGAACGACGGCCCGACGCCCCAGGAAGATAAACGGCTCACGGAACTGATGGCGCCGTCGCGGTCGGCGTTGAAGCCTAAGGGAGAACTCGCTCCGTTCGTCTTTTTGCGACCTCCTTTCTCGCAGCCATTTCTGCGGTGGAAGATGTTTGTACCCGCGTTAGCGGTGATGGTGATTGTCGCAGTGCTAGGCACGAGACCACCGTCAGCACCAACGACAGTCTCTGGGTCGAAGTTTGCCGAATTAGCGGTTCGTACTCACCGGCAGCAGGCTCAGGGAAAACTTGCGCTCGAGCTTCGCTCGGACTCGGCGCAGGCGCTCAATGAATGGGTGAAAGCGAAGTCGCAGTTTTCCCTGGCCCTGCCGGTGTCGCCCGCGATCCCTGGCGAGGAGCGGCCTTACCGTCTGGAAGGTGGGCGACTGGTGCCAATCGGCGGCAGGACCGCTGTCTACATCGCTTACCAGATGCAGACGGGCCTTGTGAGCTTGATGGTGACGCCCGATTCAGTGGCCGTCGCCTCCGGAGGAGTGGTGGTCGATTTCACGAAGGTGAGTTTTCACTATGCCACGCTCGAGGGCTACAAGGTTGTGACCTGGTCCGTGCATGGGCTGACTTATGCGCTGGTTTCCCGGGAAGGAAATAACACGCAACGATCTTGCATGGTTTGCCATTCCGCCATGAGAGACCGCGATCTAAGTCAAACGCCGGCTCCTTTACGTGCTGAGCGAAATACGGTTGAGCCCGTGTGGCAATAGCTGCTTCTATGTATACAGAATGACTCAGCGCCCGCGCCCGCGGAAAGACACCTTGGGTCGACCTTCGATTTTGCGCCCATCCAGTCCGCAGCCGGTGATTTCTCAGGCACCAAGACGCGCGGCACGTTCTATTTTGTTGAGATCGAAGAAATTGATTTCTGCCTCATCGTTGTCGTAGCGCAATCATTGCCCGACGAAACCTCCTGCTTTCTGTGCGATCGCCAAGCACATCCCTGTACGCCACGAACAAGTTTGCTTCTGTGAAAAGCAAACTCTCTCGAGTTCTCGTTATGTCTAGTGAGGCCGATTACGCCTTCCGAGTACCGTTCAGTAGAGGCACTAACAACTAGACCATGTAAGGCTGTTTTGCTTCGCAAGCGGTGACAAGACAAGCCCGCGAGCTAGTTGTGTGTCTTAGCAGACTCAACCGTTCGCAACCCGTGAAATAACACAGAGAAATTGGAGGACAAATAGATGAGCTACAACTTTGGTCAGAAGAGCAACAAGACTGCGCGAGTCCGGAGCCTGTTCGCGACCGCTCTCGTGCTTGCATGTGCATTCGGCACGGTCAGTCAGGCGGCGGCGCAAGTCACGCCCCCACCCACTCCTGACGCCATTGCAGTACCGGCGGCGAACTCTCCATACTTGGTCGGCCACGCCTTCGGCACCCAGGGCTATACTTGCCTGCCCACGAGTACTGGTGGCGCTGCCTGGAACCCCACCGCGCGCCCCGAAGCCACCCTCTTTACGGATCTTTTCGGGCAGCAGTTCCAGATCATCACTCACTTCCAGAGCCCCGATTTGAACCCTAACAGCATCGCCCCCAACCCGCTGCCCCTCGGGGGCAACGCGACGTGGCAGAGTTCCCTCGATAGCAGCAGGGTGTGGGCAGTAAAGAAGAGTGGGATCGATGCCGGCTCCGACGCCGAGAGCTGCCCGAATACCGGCTCGATTCAATGCCTCTTGTTGCAGTCAATCGGGAACCTGAAGGGGCCTACGGGCGGTAACCTCCTGGCCAAAGCCACCTTCATCCAGCGCTTAAACACCAGAGGGGGGGCTGCTCCCACCACTGCCTGCACAGTTGGTCAGACTCAACTGGTGCCTTACACGGCCGACTACTTCTTCTACCGAGCGGACAAACAATAGGTTCACTTTCCTTAACCGAGGAGGCGGGTTGTGCACGCGGAGTCTCACCATCGTTGGTGCTCTTCGCGCGCACGCCCCACTGGTCAAGGCTCAGCGAGGTCGGGAACCACGACGCCTCGGCAGCAGCGGCAGGTTAACCAAACCGGACACCTCGCACGCGCTACAAGCATGAAGAAACGGAGCAGCCTTGAAACGCAAGACTTTATTCCACGCAACCATTTTCGGGTTCGTCCTGTTGCTCGGCACCATGAGTGCCGTCCCACAGACCGACTCTTACCAACAAACGAATCTGGTCTCTGACATGGCCGGGGCAGCCGCACACACCGACCCCAAACTCATCAACCCTTGGGGGATTTCCTTGTTCCCCGGCGAGCCATGCTGGATTTCCGACAACAACAGTGATTACTCAACTGTTTACGATGCCAACGGTGTTACACAGCTTGCCCCGGTGCTGATTCCGGCGCCACCCGGGCACAATGCACCCGCTACTCCCACCGGGACGGTGATCAACATAACGAATCAATTCAAGGTTGGAGGTGCTCCCAGCCAGTTTCTCTTCGCGAGCGAGCGCGGCACCATCTCTGGCTGGAACGGCACGGGTAACGCGATCCTTACCGTTGACCATTCGACCGCGGGCGCCGTTTACAAGGGAATGGCGATCTTGAGTCCTGCTTGCTGCGCAACTTACCTCGTGGTCGCAAAGTCCACAGTGGGCTCATCGACCCCGCGTTTAGACGGGTCTCAGGGGTCGGCACCACCCACAGCCTTCCCGTTCACCAGAATCGTTCGGCGTTGGAACCCACCTCTTAGTTGGTGGGGATGTTGCAACAGTTGGGCATCGACAACTCCGGCCCTCCGATAGAACTGGTCTGGCTCTCTGATCTGGTCGTTTTTAGCGCTCCCCAATTTTCCCGCCGCTCTACTCTCAGTGGGAGTCTTACCCAGGCAGGCAAGCTGGTCCTATGGGCTCAAATGACTTGTAGGTGAGCACGAACTCCTGGTGTCCGAGGCTCTCGGAGCAACTCTGCGTCCCCGAGGCCACCTCCAACACCTTGCGGTAGATTTCCTCGCCGACTTCATCCACGCTGGCTTCCAATCGCAGGATCTTCCCCGCGTTAATGTCCATGTCATCGCTCATGCGCTGATAGGTTTCGGGATTGGCGCAAATCTTGATCACCGGCGAAATCGCAGAGCCCACTACTGAGCCTCGTCCGGTAGTGAACAAAATCACGTGGGAGCCACAGGCAATCAGTTCCGCAATTTCCGCATTGTCGTTAATATTGGGGAATCCAAAGAGGGGTTCGCCATCCGGCACGACATCCAACAGATACAGCCCGCCCTTACGGGGGACGTCACCGGGCTTGATGAGCCCCGAGATGGGTGAATCGCCACTCTTGCAATACGCTCCGATCGACTTTTCTTCGATCGTGGTCAGTCCGCCCTCGGCGTTGCCGGGCGCAAAACTGGCGTGCCCCATTTGCTTGTAGTAGTGCGCTGCTTTTTCGACTGACGTTTTCAACTCGTGGCCAAGCTCCGGTGTGACCGCGCGGGCAGACATGACGTCTTCCAGTCCGATCATTTCGCCGGTTTCCTCGAAGATCGTGACCGCGCCGTGCTTGACGAGAATGTCGAAGGCGCGTCCCACTGCGGGATTGGCGGAGACTCCGCTGGTGGCGTCCGATCCGCCGCACACAGTTCCCACCACCAGGTCGTTCACGCGCAGGGGAGCTCGCTGTACTTCCGCAATCTGCTGGAGCGCCTGCTCAACCCAGGCCTTCCCCGCCTCGATGGATTTCCTTGTTCCTCCGGTTTGCTGGATGACCACGGTTCCCACGGGTCGGCCGGTCTTTGCAATATTTTCAGCGAGGCGATGCCGATTGAAGCTTTCACATCCTAGGGACAGCAGCAGCGCACCGCCGACATTCGGATGCGTACACAGAGTGTTCATCATCCGGTCAGCGTAGGCGTTGGGGTAGCACCCTCCGAAGCCGATCAGATGAACCGGTTGGCCCCGGAACGCGTCCACGATCTCGCGAGCCACGTGGTGAGCGCATTCCACGAGGTAGGCGACAACGATGCAGTTGCGGATTCCTTTTCTTCCGTCCGAACGAAGAAAGCCCTGCAGCGCGAGGGCGTTACTTGACGAAGACATGATCGTTGTCCAGAGTGTAGGTCGCGAGATAGTCACTCTTCAGGTTGTGCAGGTGAATGTGGCCTCCCGCCGGAATCGTTTCTTTGGCCGAACCAATCGGGACACCACACTTGTATATCCTCTCTCCGGCGTCAATATCGCGGACTGCGACCTTGTGTCCGATTGCAATGCTTTGCGTGAACACAACTTCGCGTCCATCAATGATGTCGCGATCCCCAGGCATCACGGACGCGACCACGATAACCACGTTATCGTCGCGATGAATGCGCAGCAGCTTCCGTGACTTCCCCTCGGTTTGCATCAAAACTTCCCGTACTGCAGGTAAGCCTGAACCGGGTCAACGCCCTGCAAAATCGCCTTGCGCACGAGATTCTCCTTGCGCAGGACCTCTTCGGTCTCTTGCACTACTTCCGAAGCGATTGCAGCCGGGATGACCACGATTCCGTCCCGGTCCGCCAGCATGTAGTCGCCGGTGAGCACGGTGACTTCGCCGACCTGAATCGGCCCGCCCAAAACGGTGGGAGCCCACTTGCCTACCACATCCACCGGAGTGAAATACTTGCAGAACACCGGAAAGCCCAAGGCCTCAATGAACGCCGAATCGCGGCATCCGCCATCCACGATGTAGCCGAGCACTTTCTTGTGGAGCAGCGTCTCGGCAGACAGTTCTCCCATGTATGCCAGGGTGTGGTCATTGGGCTGACAGACCAGCACGGTGTTCCCTGGCGCCTTGGACAAAAGTTCGCACCACCGAAGAAGGCTTCCGTGCGCGTCCAAAGAATCATCACGCCTACCCTCAATCGTAAACACCGGACCGGCAAGCCTGTGGTGGAGATTCAGTGGGCGGATGTATTGCGGGAGGGTCTGCTTGGGAAGGGCTTTCGCCCTCAGCACGTCAAACACGGCTCCGCTGTAGCAGCCTTGTAATCGTTCGGCGAGCGATCCCAGTTGTGTCATAAGGGCATGTGTTTACTTCTGCAGTTGGTCCTTGAACTTCGCAGGGTCACGATACTTCACGGTCTGCAAGTGTTCGCAATACAGAACCAGTTCTCCCGGCATTTTGAATACTTCGTACGAGACCTTCACCATTCCCATTTCTGGGTATCGAGGCCACTTCTCAAGCTGCGTGCGGATGGTGTAAATCGTGTCTCCAACAAACACTGGTTTAATGAAGCGCAGTTTGTCGTATCCGTAGCTGAAGGTGTGGATGTTGTTGTGCGCCATGAGCCCAAGTCCCAGGCTGAATACCATGGCGCCCGCCACCAAGCGTCTCCCGAAGACTCCTTCTTCTTTGGCGAAGACATCATCGGCCACGTAGGGATGCATGTCGAGAACCATCGCATTGAACAACATGCTTTCGCCTTCGGAGATTGACCGGCGGATCGAACGCGCGCGCTTACCTACCTCGAAGTCCTCATATAACCAATCTTCGGCATTCCAAATGGAGATTTCTTTGTGCTTAGCGGGATCGGGATTCGGGTTCTTCACCAGGTTCCTCTTTTGTCGCTACACAATTCGCCGTGCTGCAACGCGCTGTGCCGCATATCGGTCGTTGAGCCATGGGATCAGGGCTGCATCTTTCATTTCTCCGCGCAAGCAGCGATTGATCGCGATTCCTGCGGCTTCAAAGAAACGAACGAATCCATCGAAGCGAGGCCGCACGTAGGCTGTCTGTAAGGTTTGCAGGGTGTGGGAAAAGAAGCCGCCAGCTGCGGCGTCCACCGACCCGTCGGTCCAGGCCGCCAGACTGGCAGGCTGGCCCCCTTCGCGAAAATAAATACCGCGCTGATGTTCGAGGCTGACAAGCCATTTGGCATACGCGATGGCTTCCGATTGATGTGTGCTGTGCTTGCTGACTGCAATCCCCGTCCCTCCCAGCATCGTGCCGGCGCATCCACGCTGGCCGGCGCCTGGAGCATTCGTGAATTTCAATCGCACGGAGTTGCCAGCTCGCGAGTAGTTGGAGTACCCGAAACCATACGGACAGTAGACCGCGTCGGAACCGCTAAACATGAAATCGTAGACCTGAATCGGATTCCACTCCACCGACCGCGGATGCGCCACGGCGAGGAGCGCGTGCAGGCGATCAAGAACTTCCAAGGCCACGGTATCCTCCACGAAAAGTTCGCGTTCCTCGGGGATGGGATATCCGAGATTCGCGCTCAAGGTGAAAAAAAGGCTGACGGCATCCGTGGGACACGCGGGAACTACGATGTGCTTCCCCACATTGCGCGCTTTTGTCCCTAGTTTCAGAACTCCATCAAACGTGTCGGGAACATAGGAAGGCAGAGCTGACAACAGATCGGACCGGTAGGATGCAACTTGCGTGGCAGCGTCAATGGGGAAAGCCCAAAGGCCACCGCCGTACCAATAGGATTCCCAGGAGGGACCTACGGAGTCTGCCGCGAAACCACGTTGTTCCGCTTCGCTGATCGAGAGAGCGAGGTCAACGAGTACCCCGTGAGCCGCGGCGAATCCGACGAACGGGTGGTCCACGATGAGGACGTCGTAACGATCCAGATATTGCTCGATGGGGGCTTCGCCAAATTCACGCAGTGTTCGCCGGTCCCAATGGATATTGATTCCAGGGTTTTGCTTTTCGTAATCGGGAATTCCTCCATGCAAGGGGGCGTAACCACGAGGATGATCCCATGTGAGCCCTTTGAGCGTAATTCCCACGCTTCCCTCCTCCTTTCGAGCAGCTTGTTCCACGTCAGGCGGATGGCTTCTTTTCAGCGAGCAAAATGTGCTCGCAATAAAGGACCACTTCATCGCGCTGGTTCAGCACTTCGCAAGCTTCCACGATGCGGCCCAACCCTTTCCGCTTCGGATCGTCCTGCTTCTCCTTAACGGTGACGCGAGTCCGTAACGTATCGCCGATGAACACCGGCTTGGGAAAGCGCAACTTGTCATACCCGTAGGTGAAGGCGACGGGATTGATTTGACTCGCGGTGAGTCCGACGCCGATGGCAAACGTCATGGTGCCATGCGCGATCCGCTGACCAAACGATGTTTCCCGAGCGAACTCCGCGTCTATGTGATGCGGGAAGTAGTCTCCCGTGTGGCCAGCATGAATGACAATATCCGTCTCAGTGATGGTGCGCCCCGAGGTGACCCGCTGCGCGCCGACCACATAGTCCTCGAAATATTCCGTTCGCGTCATGGCAGCACCGTGCCGGACACAAGTTCCACCCTCTTCCCACCGATGGTTAGGGAAAGCGCACGAGACGCGAGGCCCAACGCCTCCTTGACCTGCGGCGGCCCCACACTGTCTCCGATGCGTGCCAGAAAAGGAACCGTCATTGCTGCGATCGCTTCTCCGTGTTGATTCAATACTGGATAGCTGATGTTCACCACGCCGTGAACCTGATAGCTAGCTAACTCCTCATAGCCGCGCCTTCGAATCTGGTTCAGGTGGCGAGAAAGACCAGTCGGAATTGGTTTCCTGGAGCGGAGACGCCACGCTCCCAGCGCACGGGCGCGAACTTCGTCCCTTTGGAATGCTAGGATTACGTGTCCGGACGCTGTGTTCAGGAGATCGATATTTGCTCCCAGTCGGACCGAAAAGCCCATGTTCCCTGGCGCATCGGACTGCGCCACGACGACCACTTCAGCACTGTTGAGCATCGCCAGATGGCAGGACTGGCCGGTGTCGCTTGCGACCTGCTGCACCAGCCCGCGTGCTTGACTCAGCAAGCGCTGCAGCGGGTGGTGGTGGTGGACAATTTCAAACAGTTTCAGCGTGAGCTGGTAGCTCTCGTCCGGACCCGCCCGGGAGATGTAGCCTCGTTCTTCGAGACACACCAGCATGCGGAACACCTCGGTGATGGTGCGGCCGAGACGGCTGGCAATCTCGCTGTGGGTTAGAGGCTGTTGGGAGGAGGCGAGGAGCTCCAGGATGTCCAAGCCCTTTTCGAGAGCGGGAGCGGCGTAGCGGATTCTCCGCA
>Ga0137416_10000303_pt1 | contig 22137 bp, 17 predicted proteins | sample CZODoug3_1_1_16f_FD_108282 | JGI IMG/M metagenome (GOLD analysis project Ga0137416, IMG submission 108282) | Vadose zone soil fungal communities from Angelo Coast Range Reserve, California, USA - CZODoug3_1_1_16fungal (Illumina Assembly) | ecosystem: Environmental > Terrestrial > Soil > Vadose...
AAAAACACAAGAGTCCCGTGGAACTCAGGCGGCGCCACGCCCACAATCATAAAAGGATTCTTATTCACCTGAACAACACTGCCCACCACGCCAGGATCATCGTGAAAATGGCTGTGCCAATACGCGTGGGTGAGCACGATGTACGGAGCGCTGTTCGCGCCATTCTCATCGCAGGGGTGGAACAAACGGCCAAGATACGGGGAGAAAATCAAATCGCGCGACCATTTCCTCGCCGCCCGTTTTACGAGGACGGAAACAGTTTCTGAAAGAAAGTCAGAGTGATTTGGGCGAAATTATTGGCAAATAAGGAAGCCTAGAGACACAAGACCTCCAAGAAAGAGTTGGACAACATGCGGGCGCTGATCGCTCGCGACCTCGCAGACGCCGGCATTGCCGGCCAGACTTGGCGAGCATCTGAACGAAAGGTTAGGGGCGGCGATCATAAAGCAGCTTGTGCATGGGGCTGCTACAATTCGCATTCGATTCAAACAAGTGAACAGATTCTGCACTTAGATTCAACGCGTAGATCGAACCAATCACGTGATGAGGACTAGCCCGTGAAATTTTCATTGGTCTTTTCGATATGCACGGCTCTCTTGTTTCCTGCTTCTTCATATGGCGGTGACACAGAATACTATCGCCATATCGTTTTCGACAACAGTCTGACTTCTGACAATTATTTCTATAGTTACGGCCAGGCATCTGCACCCAGTTCGATTGAGCAGAAAGATGGAAGACTGCCAGTCGACAGCGAAACTTTTATCACGCCGCCCAATGCTCTCCGCCTTCACTGGCAGTCCCAAACGTCGGGAGGATGGGAGGCTGAAGTACGAGTCGTCAATTTCCGCTACCGGTACCCCGAACTCTCCGGCCGCAATCTCTATCTTTGGTGTTTCAGCACGCAGGCAATCGCCGCCGACGACTTGCCTCGTGTCATGCTGTCCACCACGCGAGAGGGCCTCCAGGTGGCTGAACTTCCCAGCAGTTTCAGCGATCCTCTGCCCCTGGGGAAATTCGCCGGCAATCTGCCCGCCGCACGCTGGGTGCAGGTGCGCGTTCCACTCTCCGAATTCCGGACTGGGTCGATTTATGAGTTCCAGCCCCCGTTCGTGCAGAACGTCCTTTTTCTTCAGGGACGGTCGGATGGGGTGCCGCACACCCTCATTGTTGATGAAATCAGGGTTGACGATGATGCTGACAGCGCCACCGGAACTTCGCCTACGCTGCCTGCGCCCGAAAATGTTACCGCCGTGGGCTATGACCGGCATGTGGACGTTCGTTGGGATCCTGTTAGTGATCCAGCTCTTGATCGCTATGTAATTTACCGAGCGCTCGACGGCAAGAACTTCCAGCCTGTCGGTACTCAGATTCCGGGAACGCAGCGCTTCTCAGACTTCGTGGGAAAGTCCGGTGTGACCGCGCGGTACAAGGTCTCTGCGATGGACCGCCACTACCGACAGTCTCAGCTCTCGAAACCGGCGAGTAGTTCCACGCGAGAGCTCGACGACGACGAACTTCTCAACATGCTCCAGGAGGCCTGCTTCCGCTATTACTGGGAGGGCGCTGATCCCCATTCAGGTATGGCGCGCGAGAATATTCCCGGAGACGACCGGATCGTTGCTACCGGCGCCAGCGGTTTCGCGATCATGGCTCTCGTGGCAGGCGCCAGCCGACAATTCATTACTCGTGAAGAAGCGGTGGATCGCCTCACCAAGATTGTGAGTTTCCTGGAAACCGCGCAGCGATATCACGGTGCTTGGTCCCACTACATGGATGGCAATACGGGAAAGACCATGCCGGTGTTCGGCACATTTGACAACGGAGGCGATCTCGTCGAGACGTCATTCCTGATGCAGGGCCTCCTTGCGGCACGCCAGTATTTCCATGGAACGTCGGAGAAGGAACAATCCCTCTATCACAGGATCTCGCAGCTTTGGGAGACCGTTGAGTGGGACTGGTACTGCGAATCACCGCAAAGCGACTTCCTCTATTGGCACTGGTCGTCGCAGTGGGCCTGGCAGATTCACCATCCGCTGATCGGGTTCAATGAGGTAATGATCACCTACCTTCTGGCCATGGCCTCCCCCACGCATGGTGTGCCGGTCAATCTTTATTACTCGGGATGGGCGGGCCAATCGGAAACTGCAATCCACTATCGCGGAGGCTGGTCCGGCGCTACCGATGGAGACCACTATGGCAACGGCCATACCTATTTCGGGACCAAGCTCGACGTTGGCGTTGGCACCGGCGGCCCCCTTTTCTTCACCCACTATTCCTACATGGGCTTTGACCCGCACAGCCTGCACGACCGCTATACGTCTTCTTACTTCGACAACAACCGTAACATGGTGCTCATCAATCGGGAATATTCGATTGCGAACCCCAAGCACTTCCAGGGCTATGGACCCAATGCGTGGGGACTGACCGCAAGCGATGGCCCTATGGGTTACTTACCGCACGCTCCTGACAATGCAAGCGATGATGGTACGCTCACTCCCACTGGAGCGCTGGCGTCGTTTCCCTATGCGCCAGATGCTTCACTGGCGGCCTTCAAACATTTTTACCGTGACCTCGGAGCTGAGTTGTGGGGTGTTTACGGGCCGCGCGACGCCTTCAACCCGGGTCAGAATTGGATTTCAAACATTTACATGGGTCTGAATCAGGCACCGATCACGGTGATGATTGAAAACTACCGGACTGGGCTGGTTTGGAAGCAGTTCATGTCCAATCCGGAGATCGGCGTTATGCTTCGAAAGCTAGAGACTGGGCCCTAGTTGCAAGCTCCCTGAATGATGGATCGGCAATCGTGTTGCTCACTCTGTACCTCTGGAGGCGGTCCCTGTGGTGAGTGCGACAATTGACCTTCGCTACGTCATCCGCCTGGCCGCCACGGCCGCTCTGGGTGGGCTGCTATTTGGTTTCGACATCGCGATCATCACTGGTGCCGGACCATTCCTCATCCAGCACTTCGGCCTCAGTGATATCAGTTTGGGTTGGGCTTTCAGCTGTCTGCTCTTCGGAGCTACCGTTGGAGCCGCGGGAGCTGGGCGTTTAGCTGATTTCTACGGCCGGCGCAAGGTCCTGCTTTGGGTTGCCGCCTTGTTTGCGGCCACGTCGGCAGCAACGGGGTTGGCGCCCACCTTCACAACGTTTGTGATCGCGCGATTTGCGGGCGGGATGGCGGTGGGCACGGCTTCGCTGGTATCCCCCATGTATGTTGCGGAGGTGGCTCCGCCCAAACTGCGCGGACGACTCGGGACGCTCTACCAACTATCGATCGTGACCGGCATTCTGGTTTCTTTCTCCGTCAACTACGTTCTGCGCGGTGCCGGTCCTGACAACTGGCGGTACATGTTCATGAGCGGAGTCATTCCCTCAATTTTGTTTCTCGCTCTGTTACTCAGAGCACCGGAAACTCCGCGCTTTCTGTTCAAGACCGGCCGCCGAGCGAAGGCGCTCGCTATCATGGAGCGCATTGCGGGCCGAGAGATTGCGCAGTTCGAAATGAAGGAAATCCAGGCCAGCTTTCATGCGAGAGTAGGGGCGTGGAGCGAATTGCTTCGTCCCGGTATTCGGCGAGCTGTCCTAGTGGGATTTTGTCTGGCTATTTTGGTTCATTTTTCCGGAATTAACACCATCATCGACTACGCGCCCTCCATCCTTCATTCGGCGGGGTGGAATATCGATAGCGCGCTATTCTCTACGTTTGTCATCGGACTTACAAATTTCGGTTTCACGATCGTCTCGTTTTGGACAATCGATCGCTACGGACGGAGACCACTTTACATCGTCGGCTCGCTGGGTATGACGGTCACACTCCTGTCACTCATGACAGTGGTCATCACGGGGCAGTTCCGAGGATTGGTGGTCCTGCTGCTGATTCTCGGCTACATGATATTTTTCTGTTCCTGCATTGGCCCCGTGTTCTGGACTCTCATTCCAGAGATCTTCCCCAACCGTATTCGTGGAACGGCGATGACAGTGCCGGTACTGACGCAATGGGTAGCGAACGCTATCGTTGTTTTGTTCTTTCCCTATGCGTTCAATCGCATCGGAAAAAGCACCACCTTTGGGACTTTGGCGGCGATGTCCATGCTCCAGGCGGTCTTCACCTGGTTTTTCATCCCGGAGACCAAGGGCAAGTCTTTGGAAGAAATCGAAGAATTTTGGCAAGAAAAGGAGCGGAGCAAAGTCGACACGAGTCCGGTTGAGGCGTCATAGAATCAAGATCGTGCAAACCGAATGGCAGCGGGTTGGTCCATGTTCAGTACGAAAGGGAGACCTCAATGGCGAAAACTCTGAACGATGTCGAAGTCAGCCACTACCACAACGACGGCTACGTTCTGGTGACGGGCCTGTTGAATTCGGAGGAGGTTGGATTGCTTTCGCGGGCCGCACGGGAAGACCGTGTTCTAGACGAGCACTCCTTCGGTCGCGCGGACGGTGAAGGAGGCACAGTCCGGCTTTCCCTTTGGAACCATCCAACAGACACGATCTACGGGATGATCGCGCGTTGCGAATCGATCGTCGGTTCGGCGGAAAAGATATTGCAAGGCGAGGTCTACCACTACCATTCGAAGATGATTATGAAGGACCCCAAAGTTGGGGGCGCCTGGACCTGGCACCAAGATTACGGCTACTGGTATCACAATGGCCTCTTGTTTCCGCTTCTAACCAGCGTGTACGTGGCCGTGGATCCGGCCATGCGCGAAAACGGCTGCCTGCAAGTAATCAAGCGCTCTCATGAACTCGGACGGATTGAACACTTCCTGTCAGGAGAACAGGCGGGCGCCGACAGGGCGCGCGTTGAGGAGATTCTCAAGAGACTGGAATTGGTTCACGTTGAAATGGAGCCGGGCGATGGGCTTTTCTTTCATGCAAACCTGCTGCATCGTTCAGACCAAAACCGTTCTGACCACCCGCGCTGGGGGATGATCTGTTGTTACAATGCCGCGCGAAACGATCCCTACAAGGAATCGCATCACCCGCGGTTCACGCCACTCGTGAAAGTGAAAGACGAGGAAATTCTGAAAGCCGCGTCGAAGCGCTTTGGGGCCTGTGAAGTGGCAGGAACCTGGCTGGATCCGAACCACGATGCGAGTGCCAGTAGGCTTAACAAAAGCGATCGAGGCTAGTAGGCTGTCCAGGAGATTGGTGGATATGCGTCGACGGCCTCGGATGAGTGCGAGCTGTTGGATCCGTGCGCCGCAGCCCTGAGTCCTCCGACGGACCTTCGGCGTCCTGAAGGCGCGCCCTTTGAATCCTCACTAACTTATGGCGCTAATTTCCGCGACGCCACACTGCGCTAGAACGAGATCCGGCCTGACACCTGAATGTTCCTCGGCGATGTTACGGCTCCATTCCAGGTTCCGAAGCTTGGGCTTGCCACATCGGTGTCGAATGCGCTGCCACCCACTCCTCCTCCCTGAAGGGAAGTTCCGACCGTATTAAAGTGGTGCGCATTGAAAACGTTAAATGCGTCTCCACGCAGTTGGAACGTGACCCGCTCGCTGAGATGAACCAGCTTTTGCAGACCGATGTCAAAATCGCTATACCCTGGCTGGCGGAAGTTCTGCACGCGTGGTCCGTTGCCCGTGTAAAAGTTAAAGCTATCGGCCGGTTCGAACGATGCCGCATTGAAGATCGGCTTGGTCACGTCTATGTGACCCATCGATTGCACGAATGGGGAGGCGCCGGGCAGCAATCCTGGTATACAGATCGCGCTCAACTGCCCCGGCACGTTGCAGCTCGAAGACGTAATGGAAAACGGGATGCCGGACTGAACACGATACACCCCGTTGAATGTCCAGCCACCCACCACCGCGTTCAGGAAACTACCCTGATTGAGCCAACGTCTGCCGGCTCCGAACGGGAGTTCGTAGTTGTATGCAATGTTCAAAGCCTGCGGAACATCTTCGATCGCGAGCGATCGATTGCGCTGCTTCTCGAAGGGTGAAAAAGTCGTTGGTCCGTAAATATTCTCCGTGGCATCGGAGCTGGTAATCAACTTCGAATTGGTGTACGACAGCAGGGCCCACAAGCCCTTGGCGAAGCGGTGCTCTGCCTTCACCTGCAAGGCGTGATAGATCGAGTTCCCCTGATTTTCGTTTCGGCCTCGGATGGAGTTGCAATACTGCGGAAAGGGCAACAGTGCCTGCGCAACTGAGGGAGCGCATCCAGTCACGACCGTCGCGAAATCCGAAAAAGGCGCAGGGACGCCATCGAGCTCCGTCTGTCCCGGTTGAAATACGTCGTACAGCTGCGCCCCGAGCGACAGGTAACTGGGATTCAGCGCGTTAATGGGAGCGATTTGCGACAACAGCCGCGTACCTTTCGTTCCGACATACGATGCTGAAAGGTAATTATTCCCCGAGAATTGATGCTCCAGGGTCAGATTCCACTGTTGCGCATAGGGAAGCCGGTTGGCATTGCGCGGGCGGTAGATCGGAGCAAACCCGCCGTTGTCAAAAGTTGAATCCAGGTTCGGCGGAACCGGATGATTTGACGGGAGACCGTCGCTCAGGAGAAATGCCGCCTGAAGGCCGCCCATGGAACTGGCAAACACAGCAAAGGCGTTGTAGCCATCCTGCTGGATTCCGCCATCGTAGCCCGGCATATTTGCGTTGTCGTAGAAGATTCCATATCCCGAACGGATCACCGTACTAGGAGTGAGAGCGTAGGCCACCCCGATGCGCGGTGCGATTCCGCCATGCCAGGTATCTTCCGGAAATCTCCTGCCCGAGCGGCCCTGCCCATGCCCCGCATAAGCGACCGCGCCAAGCAGGCCGACCGCGCCGGGATTCGGAAGGTTCGGGTCAAAGTAGGAGAAGCGGTCGTTCCCATCCAGCGCCGGCGGATCCACTTCCCAGCGAATCCCGGGTGTAACCGTCAGTTTGGGCGTCACGCGCCAGGTGTCCGCGGCAAACAGAGAGTAACTCTTGCTGCGGGAGTCAATGACTGTCGATGTATAGAAAGTCGCGTTCGCGGAATCGACCTGCTCGAGAAGAAAACTGGCGATTGGGCTGCCGCTGTTCACACCTAGCAACCCGGTCTCGGTCGACGCGAAACTAAACTTTCCCGCTTGGTTGGAGAGGAAGGTCGGAGAGTTCTGTGAAAATCGCATATCCCCGCCAAAGGAAATGGTGTGCTTTCCTCTCGTCATTGACACCATGTCGTTGACGATGTAAGCGGGCGCCAGCCAGGGTTGGATATTTGGATCCCCCAAGCCCGTACCGAATCCCGCGAAGCCATTCCCACCGAAGTCCGTGCTGAACAGGATCTGGGGAGGATAGTCATGGCTCGCCACTCCCGGAATCTGAGGCAACTTGTCAGCAAAAGCGCCGTCAATGCCGCCACCATAGTACTTGTCGTTTTGATATCCAAAACCCACGTGATTCAGCAGCGTTGGACTGATCGTATGGTCCCAATTCACTCTCAACACCGAAGTGCGTTTGTACGTAGTGAAGGTATTGCTGATCGTGTCCGGAAGAGTTGAGAACGTTGTTTGTGGCAGGTACTTGTAGTAAAACATCTCCGAAATGTGGTCTTTGGACCCGATGTATTCGTCGATCTTCTCGGCGATGGCATATGCGTTCGTACCTAGAAAGTCCTGAGTCGGAGGCGCCAGGTAGTTGTTCAGAGGGGCCGAGTTGGTCAAAGCCGGAAGATGCTGGAACCACTGCTTGGCAAGAGAGTTCTGCAAGCGTGGATCGGTGGCACAAATTACGTTCGGGGTGGTGCCATCGCAACCCATGAACTGGTCGCGCAGGAAAGGCAGGTTGGTTGGCCCAACCGGCTGGCTCGCATTGTAGGCCGGATTTGCGTGTGTGGTGGCAGGATCGTAAATGGGGATGAGATTGCCGTCCTGATCGACCCAGTCGCGAAAATCGCCTTGCTGTTCGGTAAGCGAGGGTAAAGATAGAGTCTGCCGGTTAAGGCCGCCCCTGATTTTGAAAGCCTCAAAATTCACAAAAAAGAAGGTGCGGTGATTTCTGTTCTTCCAAAAAGGCAGCTTCAACGGCCCGCCAATGTTGCCCCCGAAATCGTTTTCAATGTCCTTCGTTTGCTGGTCAGCGCCCCATCGAATCGCGTTGAAGGAGGAATTTCGGTTGAATTCATAGGCTGTACCGTGAAGATTGTTCGTTCCTGACCTCACGTTTTCGATGGTCACCCCGGCGGCGCTGCCGTATTGAGCGTCGTAGTTCGAGGTGAGCACCTGAAACTCGCTAATGAGGTCCGGCGATTGAGGGAAGTCGAGTACCGCGCCCGTCAGACCCTGGATGCCTGAGGAGTTGAATAGACTGATGCCGTCGAGAACGACGACGCCCGTTTGTGACTGACCACCATTCACGTGCGCACCAGTAACGTCACCTGAGCCACGAACTACTCCCGGCATGAGCGAAGCAAAACTGGCCGCGGAACGCATGGAACCGGCGACGAGCAGAGGAACTTGCTGAATGACCTGAGGGTCGATGCTGCTGCGAATCTCGGCATTTTCGAAGTTGAGCGCGGAGGCATCTGCGCTGACTTCAACTTTTTGGATTGTGGTCTGAAGTTTCAATTGGATGTTCTGCCGAATCGGGTAGCCGACGCGGACAAGGATTCCGTCCTGCACGTATTCGCCAAAGCCTTGTGCCGTCACCCTCAGTTGATAAGTACCAGGCACGACGTTCCGGAAGGAGTAGAGACCGCTAGCATCTGACACGAAGTTAGACGACTGGTTCGTGTCCTTAGACGTCAGGACCACGCTCGCGCCCTGAACTACGGCTCCGTTCGGGTCCGTGATTTCGCCGTCGATCGATGCGTTGTTGCTCTGCGAGAAAATATGCGGCGCAGTTCCCAAAATCGTGATCGCCAGAACGCTGGTTGCAATTCTTCGCACTATGCCACGCATGCGAGACTCCTGTTACTCAAGAATGTCGTCTTCCGTTCCCCACTTCAGTTCTCACGCCATGTTGCCGAAATCGTTTCGTGTTTACGCGCGGTTGTGAACGCCTTTTTTGAAATTGTCGAGCATGTGATCACAGGTGCGCATCGTGAACGCGACGATTGGCATGGTGGTGGTTTTGTCGGTGCAGCTCGGGAAAATGCTTGCGTCGCAAATGTAGAGATTCGGAACATCGTGAGTCTGTGCCCACTTGTTCGTAACCGATGTCTTGGGATCATTTCCAAACCGACAGACTCCGGTTTCGTGCAAGCTGGTTCCGGGACGGTTGGGCTCGTCGTCGAAGCCCCACATTTCCCCACCCATCGCCTTAAACAGATCAACCATCACTTGCTTGGAGTGTTCCCACATCAAAAGCTCGTTCTGGCCCCATTGAAAATGAAACCGAAGTTGAGGGATGCCGAAGATGTCTTTCTTTTCCGGATCAATGTCAACGTAGTTGGTCGGGCTGGGTAGAGTCGGCGCCTGGATGAGGGCGCCGATCGAAGTCGGATAGTAACGCTTGATGTCGCGCTTGAATCCCGAACCAAAACCTTCGATCTGTCCGTAATATCCCGGGAACTCTCCACAACCGCCCCCGATGTAAACCGAGTAGCCCCGAATGAACTTCTCTTCCCGCGGATTCTTCAAATTCTGCCAGCGCGGCGACCAGGCAACGGTGGAGTCCGCAATGTTGTCTGGCGTAGCAGGCTGGCCCAGAAGCCGCGGCAGGTATCCATAGCCCGGACTCCCGTACAGATGCTCGCATAAATTGCGGCCCAGTTGTCCGCTGGAGTTTGCGATTCCCGTGGGCCAGCGGCGGGACTTTGAATTCAGCATGATGTGTGCAGTCTCGACGCAGGACGCGGCGAGCACGACCACCTTGGCATAAACTTCCACTTCTTTGGGGGTAGCCCGGTCGACGTACGCGACCCCTTTCACCATGCCGTCCTCGTCAACAATGACGCTGCGCACAATAGCATTGGTCAAGAGTGTGAGGTTCTTGGTGGCTTCTGCATCGGGAATTGTGAACCACGTGGGCGAGAAGAAAGATCCGACATCGCAGCCGCGGCTGCAGTTTCCACAGTAGTGGCAGGCAGGATGGCCGTTGTGTGCAACTGTCAGTTGAGCGCAGCGATCGGGCAGGTAGGGTACGCCGATTTTTTCGGCGCCCTTCTGAATGATGTAGTCAATACACCGCCACGGAATTGGCGGTAAGTATTCACCATCCGGATTGCTCGGCCGGTTCTGAATTGTGCTGGCCACCCCCATGTAGCGCTCGGCTTTGGAAAACCAGGGTGAAATCTCCGCATAATCGACCGGCCAGTTTTCGCCAAACCCGTCGAGATCTGCCGCCTTGAAATCGATGTCACCGAATCGCGCTGAGGAGCGCCCCCAAAAATTCGCCTTGCCGCCGGTCGCCTTGCACCGCTTCCAGTACCAATCGGTACCCGGGGCATTGGAATAGGCAACATCGTGTTCGAACAGATCTCTTCCCTCGCTGTATTCGGACTCTTCTACCGAGTACGGTTCCTGATGCGCCTTACCTTTCAGGCGCAGCGGATCGCCGTAGCCGCGATACTTCAGGTCGTAAACCTGCCGGTGGCCCCGATAGTCTTGGTCCGGGTCCATGCGCGGGCCCGAGTTGATGGCGCAGACCTGCAGACCGGCCTCGCACAGAATCTTCATGGCAGTGCCGCCACCCGCGCCAGTTCCCACCACAATCGCGTCGTACACTTTGGCAGCCAATAGCAAGTCCTCGCTAATTCTTGTGGATCGGAGTCGAGATGCCTGAACTCGCCGGCTCACGAAGGTTTGCGTGCTCCGGATCGTCAGGGTGGGAACAACCCGGCATCTTTGGCCACACTACTCGAAGTCCTGGATAGCCGATGCTCTGCAAACCGATTTTCGTCGTGTAATAACCGACAACGGTGTAGTCGCGCATCATCTGGAAAAATGCGCGCCCACTTTCCGTCGTAGGTTTGTAGTTCGCTTTGTAGGCAAGTTCCTCCAGCAGACTGTTCTGCTGTTCCGGCGTACATTCCATGAACTCCCGCCTAAATTCCGAGTGGCTGCGCGCATTCATCCAATCAAGCCCTGCAATGAATCTGTTTTGCGCGTCATTCCCCACTTCCAGCGCGTCGTCGGTCGAGCGAATGTCGCGGGCTCCACTCACCGGAACTCGATTCGCCACCATGAAGTCAATGAACTCAGCCACCCCTGCTTGTTTGGCTCCGGGTGTGTCATCTTCCGGAATGATCATCCCGGCGAGGTGCTCTACCATCCGGTAATGCTGGGGAGGAAAGAACAGGGGTTTGTATGAATCCGAACCCGCCTGAGAAGGTGTCGGCCGAGAATGATCCTGCGGGCAGGCGAACACCCATTTGCTGAATCCGGGAAAGGTTCCCGCCACCGCTGCAATTGCGATGTAGCGGAGAATTTCTCGGCGTTCCATCCCCTGCCCGCCCACTTGCCCCCTCACTTGCTGAAACCGCTTTCTGATAGCGGTTTCATAGGTCGCGTTTTTAGCACTGCCGGAATTCCAGTGTCAAGCACTAAAAACCCGACTACCCCGGCTCAGGCGGGTGGGCGGACTTAAATTTGACGCCTGCATTCGCCCGTGTTAGTGATCATGGAAACGATTTCAAGCCACGACTACGGGGATGGAGCCATGACTCGGTCAAACTGCAAACCTCGCAGGTCTGCGCTCGGTGGAATGGCAATTTGTTTGTTCCTCGTGATGGTTGCCAGTTCCTTGTCTGCTCAACATTCGAGTCGTGCTTTGTTTAATGCAAAGGATCTCGAGGGCTGGCAGCAAGTTGGCCCCGGCTCCTTTGTCGTGAAGGACGGGATGATGAAGACAGATGGCGGAATGGGCATGCTTTGGTATATGCGAGAAAAGATTGCACATGCCACCCTGCGAGTTGTCTTCAAACTCACCGCGAAGGAATCCGACTCTGGGGTCTTTATCCGCATTCCGGAGAAGCCTACCGAACCGTGGATGCCGATCAACCGAGGCTACGAGGTTGAAATTGGCGACTGGCCCGACGACTATTCGTGCACGGGCGTGCTCTACACGTTTACCAAAGCGTTGGCGCACCCGATCAAACCGATTGGCGAATGGAACACCATGGACATAACAATTGATGGACCGCGCACAGTCGTGTACCTCAACGCCATCAAGGTCACGGACTTCACGGAAGGACAGGCCGTGCCGGCGAAGCCCCCTGGCTCTCATGATCCTGATCGCGGGCCGCGGCCGGATTCAGGCTTCATTGGTCTGCAGAATCATCCAGGATCTGAGGTCTACTTCAGAGAAGTGTCGGTAACGCCTTTGCCGCAGTAAGTGCCAGTCCAATCTACTTGGTGACTTGCTCAACGATTCGGTGATACCGGTTGATCTCCAAATTGGTTGCGACTTGCATCCCCCCATTTGGCCAGAGGATCTCAAGGTCCACGGGATGGTTGGCGGGTAGTTTTCCTAATCCAAAAAGAACGCGTTTGTCGTGCGAATAGAGATAGCTCGAACCGCCAGTCACCCAGCGCACCAGTTTTCGATCAGCAACACGAAGCGTCAATTTCGCTCCAATCGCGTCACGATTGCTCTTGACGCCCACCAGATGCAGTCCGACCCAGGAATTCTGCTGGCCTGCGTTGTTGCGCAGTAGCACGGGGCGTTCACCGATGCAAGTAAAGATTGCGTCCGGCGCACCATCGTTGTCCCAATCTCCGATGGCCAGTCCGCGCGCAAGATAATCTTGTGAAAATGCCGGGCCGGCCTTGGAACTCACATCTTCGAAGACAGCGCTGCCCAAGTTGCGCAGAAGCAAAGGCCGTTCCCTGTACTTTACCTGGGATTGCAACGATTCAATCACCTCAATGACATGGCCGTTCACGATCATCAGGTCGAGAAGTCCGTCATTATCAAAGTCGAGAAAATGCGCGCCCCAACCCACGTCGGATCTGGTGAGCCCAGCTAAGTGTGAAGCCCGAGTCCAGTCTTCAAAAGGGAAACTTCCACGATTGAGGAAAAGGGAATGGAACTCGAAATTAAAATTCGTGACCGCAATATCCGGGCGCCCATCGCCATTTATGTCACCCGCGTCCGCTCCCATGCCAGCCTTGGCATTGCCGTTACTATCGAATGCGACCTCTGCCTCTAACCCGGCGTCCACAAAAGTTCCATCATGCTTGTTCAGGAGCAGCAGATTGGCGGAGGCGTCACGCGCCACGAACAGATCCGTCCAGCCATCATTGTCGATGTCAATCGCAACCACCCCGAGCGCTCTGCCAACGAATCGATCCAGTCCGGAGGATCGGCTGACGTCCGTAAAGGTGCCGTCGCGATTGTTGTGGTAGAGGGTTAGAGGCAAGCCTTTGTAAGCGCGTTGCTCGCAGTACGTTCGAACCTTGAGATACTCGCACTTCGGGGCGACACCTTCGAATGAAAACTCGGCATAATTGCAGATGACAAGATCGAGAAATCCGTCGCGATCGTAATCAAACCAGGCAGCGCCGGTGGCCCATCTTCCCGCATTCTGAAGTCCTGCATCCGTAGTGACATCCGTCAATGTGCCATTGCCGTTGTTGTGATAAAGGGTGCAGTTTGGGAATCCAGTGACGAAAATATCCTCATGGCCGTCGTTGTCGAAATCCGCGATTGCTACACCCATACCGTAGTTTTTGACCCGGTTCAGTCCCACTTCCGCAGCAACGTCGACAAACTTTCCGTTGCCCAAATTGCGATACAAGGCGTTCTGAAGGGGTCTTTCGCTCTTGCCGTGAGGCGTCTCACCACCGTTCAACAGAACAATATCCAACCAGCCATCACCATCAAAATCGAACAAGCCAACTCCGCCCCCCATCGTTTCGATCAAGTAGCGATCGGGCGAAAACCCGTTAAAGTGCCGCCAAGTGAGTCCGGCCTCGGCGGTGACGTCCGAAAATATGGGCTTCGGACGTGCATCGGCGCGAATCAGTCTGGGATGAAAGAACTGACCAATGCCGGCAGCGGAGAGGGTGTAAAGGAAGCGCCGCCGGGACCATGTGGCTATCGTCTGGACCGGACTATCGGCTCCGATACGGGAGATACGAAGAGGGTTCACGGCTTCCCTGCCGATGTCATCGCAGCGGTCGTGCCGCTTTCTTCCGCTCGCTTTAAGTCCCGATAGATTGCAAATTGCCTGTTCGCATCGTCGAGCCGCCCCATCCTGCGGTAGACCACCGACAGCGCGAAGTGCGCCTTGCTCCGACCAGCATCCGATTGGACAGAGAGCGACAATTCTGTTTCTGCATCCTTCAGCCGACTCTGCTGCAGGGCTAATTGACCCAGCTGATAATGAGCCTCCGCTGATTGTGGGGCGAGCGCCACCGCCTTTTGCAGCAGATTTTCCGCGTCCGCTTGCAGCCTGCCGGAATCGGGAGACGCCAACAACATCGCCGCACACGCAACATAGAGACGTGCGTCCTTCGGAAATCGGACGATTCCGGCCTTGTACTCGGCAATCGCAGCCTCGCTCTGACCAGAAACAAAATACACGGCGGCCACGCCCAGCATTGCGTCGGCGTTGGAGCCATCCAAGTTGCCGGCGTGCTCGTAACTCTCTATCGCATCTTTGTATGAGTGCGTACGGAGGTCCACGTTCCCTTTCCAGAGCCAGGGCCTTGCGTCATTGGGCGCAATCGCGAACGCGTGATTCACCAGGACGATTGCGTCATTCGTTTTACCTAGGTCCAATAGCAGGGAAACGGGGTCCTCGTAATAATCGACTCGCGAAGGGTCCATCTCGATCGCACGCTGGTAGGCTTGCATGGCGAGGCCAGGCTGATGCTCGGATTCAAAGCAGTTCCCGAGCAAAGTCTGTAAATCGGCGCTAACCACGCCGTGCTCTTTCAGCTGCAACAAAAGCTCCTTCGCTTGGGAAACTTGGCCGCGGCGATAGAGAAGCCTCGCAAGCTGCACGCCGGCGGCCGGCCGCACTGAATCGTCCTCGGGGATCAAAGCAAACAGTTCCTGCGCAGTGTCGAGGTCTCCGCCCATCGCAGCGATTTGTGTACACCGGCCGACAGCATTTACCCAGAGCTTGTCGTTCACGCGCAGCTTGAGAACGTCAACTATTTTCGAAACCTTGTCATGCTGACCGCTGCGGACGACGGAATGGAACAGCGCGACCATGCGATCGGGTTGAGAAATCACCAATTCAAATTGTGAGTCCAGCAACTGGGCCGCACCGGTGTAGTCCCCACTTTTTTCCTTCACCAAGCCCAGCAGCAGAATCGCTCCCGAGTCACCAGGGTGTCGTGCCAGAACATACTGAAGGTTCTTCTCCGCCGAAGACGTCAGGCCAAGTTGCCACTGCACAGCCGCGGTCTCTCGCCGAAAATCGAAGTTCTCTGGAGCGAGGTCAATTGCCTTTTGAAAGCTTCCCAGCGCCTCTTTCCATTTCCCTTGCAGCCCGAGTATTGATCCTAACTGAGCGCGGAAAGAGGCAACTCTTGGCCCGACACGTACAGCTTCCTGCAGTTCCTGTTCCGCCTCGGGCAACTTCCCCTCTCTGGCAAGTGAAATCCCGAGGCTTGCGTGATCTTGAGCAGGCAGATTTTGTGCGGTAGCGTTCTGCATCACGAGTACCGCAGCAAACACGAGAGCAATGACGGAAGGCATACCAGGTTCAAGGCTGGGAACTGACTTTCAGGCTTTGCCGGCGCACGGGCGCGGTGGACTTACGCACGACCAGGTCTGTTTCCAACGTATAGTTCGACCCTTTATGGCGCTTGAGCTTCAGCATCCTGTCCAGCGCTTCGAAAGCCTTCACCCCGAGTTGTTCGCGAGGAACGCTGATGGTGGTTAGCGGTGGCCGTGCCAGGAAAGCAAAGAAAATGTCGTCAATCCCGATGACGGAGACATCCTCCGGCACGCGCACTCCTGACTCTTCCAATGCACTCATCGCGCCCATGGCAATCAGGTCGTTTCCGCAGAAGATTACGGTCGGTATTTCCGGACGGGAAAGAACTTCGCGAACTGCCGACGCCCCAGCATCCACCCGATAGTTGCTTTCCAAAACACATACCGGCTTTAATCCGCGGGCAGTGAGCCCAGATACCAAAGCATCCTTGATGGTCACCGCAGTGCGGTTGTCGGGCGGACCTGCAATCACTGCAGAGCGGTGATGGCCCAGTTCGACGACGTGCAGAATCGCTTTGTTGACGCCCTGTTCATAGTCGATGCAGATGTTACCGACCAGCTTACTGGCAGGATCGGAGTTACAAAGAACCAAGGGGATGCCAGCAGCGGTCAGCTCGGAAGCCATGCTTCGGTCTACGGACGAGGTAACAATGGCGACGCCGCGAACATCACTCTCCCTTAGTTTTCGCATGACGGCCTTGGTCCGTTCGCGGTCGTATTCGGTGTTGCAAAGCAGCACATCAAATCCGTGATTCCACGCCATAGCCTGATAGCCCCGGATGATCTCGGGAAAGAAGGGATTGGCAATCTCGGAAATGACCAATCCAAATAAGTCGCTGCGTCCAGTCGCAAGGCGCCTCGCATGCACGTTCTTGAAGTAGTTGAATTCACGAACGGCATCGAGCACGCGCTGGCGGGTTTCTTCAGAGATATATTGCGTATTGTTGAGCACGCGCGAAACTGTCGCCAGCGATACGCCGGCTCGCCTGGCGACTTCACGCATGGTGTGGGCCATATTTGTGGTTCTCGTACCAGGACCAGGCCAGCGTTCTACCAGACATCTTGTTGCGCTTGCAACCCGCCTGAATTGGAAAACCTATCACGAGCTTGCTCGAAAGGTCACGCGGCTTGACAAGGGCGAACCCCTCGGATACTGTAGTCCGGTTTCTGGAACCGGTTTCATATAGACTTCTGCCGATGTTTGCGACTCGTTTCTTACCTGTCCCTCCCGGCTGCTCCCCATTTTTCGCTGCGTTCAGCCGCGCGCGATCCCGCCGATACGGCATTTTAGAAGAAGGGCAAGCGTGACTGCACCCACTCGCTTCCTGCAGGACATAATCCGGCAACCAGCCGAAATGCAGCGGACGATCGACTATCTCATGGGGTCGGGGCAGAGCGTACTCCAGCAGGCCAGTTCCTTGATTCGGTCAGCTCGCGATGTCATTGTCACCGGCATCGGGGCCAGCTGGAATGCTGCTCTCAGCGCGGGCGCGCTCTTTGATCTGGGTGGACGGCCGGTGTACATGCAGGAAGCCGGCGAGTTGCTGCATTTCACGGCTATTCCCCGCGGGTCCGTCATTGTGGTAATTTCCAGAACCGGCCGCAGCATTGAGATTGTTCAGTTGCTTGCCAAGGCAGAAGCGGGCGGCGCGACCATCATCGGCATTACGAATTCCGCAGACAGTCCTCTTGCCCGAGAATCCGCGGTGGCCATCGTGGTCCCGGCCATGCTCGACCACGCCATATCGGTGAATGCTTATTCCACGCTTTTGATTGCGGCAAGTGCGTTGGCTAGTGCAGCGACCACGGGCTTCGTGTCGGTTGCGACCTCTTTGCTTCAGGCAGTAGGTGAGGCGGGAAAGGGGCTGGACTTCTGGCAGGAGCAGTTGGAGGTATCCAACTGGCTTGCAGACGGGGCAAGGTACTGTTTCCTCGCGCGGGGCGGCAGTCTGGGAACTTGCCATGAGGCGCAGTTGTTGTGGGAAGAAGGGGTGAAAATGCCCGCTACCGCAATGAGCACGAGCGCCTTTCGCCACGGTCCCCAGGAGATCGTCAGGCCTGGTATGCGGTTTTGCCTGTGGATCGATCAGGCGCAGATGCGGGATCAGGATTTATCCGTGGCCCATGACCTGCGCGAATTAGGCGCGTCGGTGATGCTGGTCGGTGAGAGCCTTCCGCGAAATGCAGGGGATCTGGTGTGCCAGCTGCCACCTTCTCCGCCACACTGGCAGTTTGTGATCGATGTTCTACCAGTTCAGTTGGCGGCAGAACGTTTGTCGAGGCTGTCTGGCGTGGACTGCGACACCTTTCGGATTTGCTCTTACATCGTTGAAGACGAGCACGGTTTGCTGCGGAAAAAAGCCGAGGCATCTCCGAATGCAGACTGACCGCTCGAGCTTTCCGGTCTGGCTTTGGTACGCACTGCTGTGCATTTTCTGGTGGGGCTTGTGGGGGTTCTTATCCAAAATCGGATCGGGGGCCGCCAGTCCGTTACAGATGCAGATCCTGTTCACCTTGGGTATGCTGCCGGTGGCCGTTGGGATGCTGTTGCAAATGCGTTGGAAGCTGGATCGCAACCGGGGTGGCGTCGCTTACGGCATTTTGAGCGGCGTTGCTACCGGCCTGGGCACTCTCGGATACTATGCGGCCCTGCGAGAACAGAACGCCTCAGTGGTCACTCCAGTTACCGGACTGTTTCCCGTGCTTACCGTTGTGCTGGCATTTGTTGTTCTGCGAGAGCGGTTGAACAAGGTGCAGCTGGGGGGCATGCTTCTGGCCCTGGCGTCCATCGTAGTCCTTTCGATTTGAGGAACTCGTGATGCACTGGATGGCATACGCCAGCTTCGCCATTGTGCTGTGGGGAGTCAATGGTTTGTTCATGAAGCTGGGCACCAATCGGGTCTCGGCTCGGTCCATGGTCATTTGGGTCACAGCCGGCTTTCTTGTTTTGCTTCCCTTCTTGTTGAAGGTGACCACGCTGGGCGGCCTCAGCGCTGGCATGATATTCGTCGGGCTGATTGCCGGAACGGTCAATGGGCTGGGAAACTGGGCAGTGTTTGCATGCCTCGAAAAAGGAGCGAAGGCCAGCGTTGCAATTCCACTTACGGCCTTGTATCCACTGTGTACGGTAGTCCTGGCTACAGCATTTCTCAAGGAACGGCCGACAACACTTCAGTGGGTCGGCATCGCGCTGGCAGTAGCGGGAGGCGCGATGTTGTCCTATGAGCCGGCAACCGTGGTCACATCGCCGGAGGAGCAAGCGCAGTGCGTCCGGTAACGGTAGGTATCATCGGCGCGGGCAATGTGATCTGGGCCTATTTTCAGGTGCTGGATCGCCTACTCCCCCGCGGTCTGGCACGGATGGGGCCGGTGTGCGCCCGACGCCAAGAAACCTGGCTAGACCTTCAAACTCGGCGTCCGGGCGTCAAACTGGTTCCGGATCCAGCCGGTGTATTGCAGCCAGATGTGGATGTCGTGCTCATCATTACTCCTCCTGAAAGCCATTCGGCGCTCGTACGAATGGCGCTGGAGCGCGGAAAACACGTCGTGGTAGAGAAGCCTGCAGCGGCAACCCGCTGCGAAGCGCAGCAACTTGCGCAGCTTGCACAAGAACGTGGCTTGCATTTGATGTGCGCACCCTTCGTGCAGCTCGCACCGACCTTTCGGGCACTTTGGGGGCGGATGCAAGCAGGAGCAATCGGCAGAGTGCATTCCGCTCGTGGCCTCTATGGCAATGCGGGCTCCACCTGGGCACGGTGGTATCACGATGGGAGCGTAGGGCCCCTGGCCGAAGTTGGGATTTACAACCTCAAGAGTCTGACCGCGGTCCTCGGCCCCGTGGTTGAAGTGCAGGCCGCCGAAACCCTAGCGATGGCCGAGCGCGAGATCGGTGGTGAGACAGTGGGAACGTCAGGCGCAGACGTGTCGCACATTCTCTTAAAACATCAAAATGCTGCGTTGTCATCGCTGGTCTCCAGTCATTGCATTCAGCGCTACCGGCGTCCCGCTCTCGAGTTCTATGGAACCGAAGGAACCGCGAACCTGCTTGGGGATGACTGGGACCCACGAGGCTTCGAGATATGGCGAAATAGCGCGGGATGCTGGGAAGAGTTTGAGCCGCTTGATCCGACGTGGCGGTGGGCCGACGGCTTGGCAGAGATGGTGAATGCCCTGCGAGAAGAACGCCAGCCGCTTCATAGCCTCGAGCATGACATTCACCTACTGGAAGTCATAGAGGCCAGCACCAAGGCCGCCAGGGAAAAGCGAGCCATCGCCGTCCAATCACGCTTTCGCCCGCTTGATCTTCAGCTTCAGGAGCGTCAGGGTCGTCATCATCTTCACGATCATACGCGGTCCGCTGATGAGCAATAAACGACAACTCGGAGCGATCGGCTTGGACATCGGCGGTACGAAGATCGCGGCCGGCGTGGTGTTGTGGCCCTCGGGCGAAGTTGTCCGCCGGACGATTATTCCTACGAAACCCACACGAGGTGGTGAGGCGGTTTTAAAAGACACTCTGGATCTTGCCAAGCAACTGCATGACTGGGCGGGACCGGAACAAATTGAAGTGGCCGGCATCGGGGCCGGCGTTGCAGAACTGGTGGACTGTGGCGGCCATGTGACCAGCAGTTGCACGATTCACTGGCGTGGCGTGCCGGTTCAAGAGAGGTTGTCCGGAATCGCTCCCGCGCAGGTCGAATCGGACGTTCGCGCGGCCGCTGTAGGCGAGGCCACTTTCGGTGCAGGGCTGGGACATCGCCTGTTTGCGTACGTCACGGTGGGCACCGGGATTAGTTCCTGTCTGGTGCTGGATGGCCAGCCGTTGAAGGGTGCAAAGGGCAACGCGATCACGCTGTCGAGCAGTCCGTTAAGTACAGTGTGTACCCACTGTGGGGCGAAGCTGCGTCCGGTGCTGGAAGAGTTTGCCTCAGGTCCTGCCGTCGCGAAGCGTTTCGCATTCGCCAAAGCGGAGAACCGTGAGCTTGCGGAAACTTGCGAAGAGGTATTCCGCGCCGCGTCGAACGGCGACAAGGACGCCACAGCAATATTGACTTCGGCGGGCGAGGCGCTGGGAGTCAGCGTGGCATTTCTAGTGAATGTGCTCGACCCGGAGATGGTCGTCGTCGGGGGTGGTTTGGGGATGGCGGGCGGCTTGTATTGGGAAGCATTCCAACGGAGCTGCCGCGAACACATCTTCGCCGATGACAGCCGTGGCCTGCCGATCGTCTCCGCGAAGTTGGGGACTGATGCCGGACTGGTGGGGGCCGCGGCCGTCGTCTTCGCGCAAACAACACAACAAGGCCAACTACGCATATGAGACAAACTGAAAACATACTGGAGCAAATTGCAAAGCAAGGCATTGTACTGGGAGACGGTGGATACCTCCTCGAACTCGAGCGTCGCGGATGGGTGGACAGTGGCTCGGGACGCGAAAAAGTCGGCACCGGAAAAGGAAGTGGACAATTCACACCCGAAGTGGCCATCGAGCATCCGGATGCCTTGCGCGAGTTGCATCGGGAGTTTCTCAATGCCGGCGCACAAGTCTTGCAGGCACTCACTTTCTTCGGAACGCGGGAAAAGTTGAATCGAGCCGGTTACGGAGGGCAAACCGAGGCTATCAATTCCGCCGCCGTCCGCATTGCGCGCGAAGTCGCGGGAACCAGAGCCCTGGTGGCAGGCTCGGTTTCGCGGACACAGCTTTTTGAACGAGAAGGTCCTTCCGCAGCGGGTCACGTGCGCGACCTGATCACGGAGCAGGTTCGTCTGCTGGCGGACGCCGAAGTGGACTTTTTCATTCTGGAAACCTTCTTTCATCTGGAAGAGATGCTGATTGCGATCGAGTGCGCCCGAGCGAGCGGCCTTGCGATTGTCGCCACGATGACCTTCCGTCCAAAGCTAAGCGAGTGTTCAGACGGGCACTCTCCGGCCGACTGCGCGCGAGCCATGGTGGATGCAGGCGCTGCCGCCGTGGGCATCAACTGTGAGCAGGAGCCGGATCGCATGTTGGCGATCACTAGGGAGATGCGCAAGGCGGTCAGCGTGCCGATCGCCGCGCAGCCGGCGGCCTTCCGGACCACCGACGCAACTCCCTGCTTCACTACGCTGCCGCAATTCCCGGACGAAATGGAGTCCATCCAACTCCCGCGAAGCTCGTTCGAACACTTTGCGGCAAAAGCGAAGTCGGAGGGCATTCAGTTCCTGGGCGGCTGCTGTGGGTGCAATGCAGCGTACATCCACGCTGCTGCGCGAGGCCTCGCAGCAGCTAACGGGGATCAGGGACGATAGCCGAACCTCGCCGTCTTGTACCCTTCGTGACGCGAAGACGATCCACCCCAAAGGACGCAAAGGTACAGGAAGGATGGCCGCTAAAACAGGAAGTGCACTCATGTCTACAAACGGGAAAGTAAAAGTCGGAATCATCGGCTCACAATTCGAAGCTGACATCCACGCTGCGTCCCTCAAGATCGCGTCGGGGGAGGCAGAAGTCATAGCCGTCGCTTCGCCGACTCCTGGTAATGCTGCGGCTCTG
>Ga0137416_10000304_pt1 | contig 22127 bp, 16 predicted proteins | sample CZODoug3_1_1_16f_FD_108282 | JGI IMG/M metagenome (GOLD analysis project Ga0137416, IMG submission 108282) | Vadose zone soil fungal communities from Angelo Coast Range Reserve, California, USA - CZODoug3_1_1_16fungal (Illumina Assembly) | ecosystem: Environmental > Terrestrial > Soil > Vadose...
CGGCATTCTTCGCCAGGAGCTTCTCGTAGACCTTCTCGTCCTCCCAGGCCTTCACCTGGGCCGGCTCGCGCTCGCTGAGCGCGGCGCGCATGGGAAAATCGGTCTTCGGCAGGTGGACTGTTTCTCGGTAATCCATTCCAACGTCCGGACAAGAAAGGGGCTTCGCGTATCACGCGAGGCGCGTCGCCGCAACGCTTCGCGTGCTAGGTTCCGCCCCCACTCATGCCGCTCGAGATCCGCGCCGTAGAGTCGAACAGAGAGCTGGAGACGTTCCTGCGCGTGCCCTGGACCCTGGGGATGAAGTCGGACCCGAACTGGGTGCCGCCGCTGCTCGACGACCATCGCCGTTCGCTGAATCCGAAGAAGAGCCCGTTTCTCAAGCACGGCGAGCTGAAGTGCTTTCTCGCGCTGCACGACGGACAGCCGGCAGGCCGGATCTCCGCGCAGATCGACACCGACTTCGACAAGCAGTGGCCGCAGGAGAAGGGGGTCGCGTTCTTCGGCTTCTTCGACAGCAGGGACGACACCGCAGTCGCGCGCGCGCTGTTCGACGCAGCCGGCAGCTGGGCGCGATCGAAGGGGCGTACCCGCATCCGCGGGCCATTCACGCTCGATTCCAAAGGCGAAGTGGGCGTGCTGATCGAGGGATTCGACACGCCGCCGCGCATCGGCATGCCGCACAACCGGCCCTATGTCGGTCCGCTGATCGAATCGGCCGGGCTGGCGAAGGCCAAGGACTTCTACGCCTGGTGGTACGCCTCCGGGCACATCGACGAGCGCACCAAGAAGATCGCGGAGCGCACCCTGCAGCTGCCGAACGTGCGCGTCCGCCCGATGGATCTGTCTCGCTTCCGCCGCGATGTGGACATCGTGCGCGACATCTACAACTCGGCCTGGTCGCAGAACTGGAACTTCACTCCCTTCACCTCCGACGAGCTGGAGATCATCGCCACCGAGTACAAGATGTTCGTGGATACCGAGATCGCCCTCATCGCCGAAGTGGACGGAAACCCGGCCGCCATGTGCTTCGCCATCCCCGACGTGAACGAGATGGTGAAGGACTTCGACGGAGAACTGATGAAGAACCCGCTCAACCTGGCCAGGCTCCTCTGGCGGCTGAGGTTCAGGCGGCCGAAACACGCCCGCCTGCTGCTCCTCGGGGTGAAGGAGGAGTATCGGGCGTCACACCGTTACGGCACGCTCGCGGCCGTGCTCTATGTGGAAGTCGCGCGCCGCGGCGCCGCCCGCGGATACGTCGGCGGCGAGCTCTCCTGGACGCTCGAGGACAATGTCATGATCAACCGCGGCATCGAGCGCATGGGGGCCCGCCGGTACAAGACTTATCGCGTCTACGAAAAAGAGATCTGACCCCGGCGGCATGGGGCTTGCTCAAGGCCCTCTCCAGGGGAGGGGGCGAATCCAGATGCGTCTGGGGAGGATGTGGCAGCGAGTGCGATCGCTCTCGGAGCGGCCGCACAACCTGCTCGCCATCTCGGACCTGCACCTCGGCTGCGATCTCCGGCCCGGCAACAAGTTCGACAAGCCGCGGCCGACCGATGGGCCGCTCGCCTCGTTCCTCCAGCACCATGCGGCGCACCGCGAGGGCGGCAAGCCCTGGCGTCTGATCCTGAACGGCGACATCGTGGACTTCGTCGCCATCACCCTGGTGCCGAAGGACCCGGCTCCGTTCGAGATTTCTCGCGAGGAGCGCGCGCTCGGCCTCGCTCCCACCGAACCGAAGTGCGTGTGGAAGCTGCGGCGCACCGCCGAACGTCATCCAAGCGTCTTTGACGCACTCGCCCATTTTGTCCATAGGGGCAACGCCGTACACATCATCCGTGGGAACCACGATTCCGAATGGCGCTGGCCCGCGGTCCAGGAGGAGCTCCGCCGCATTCTCGCAGAACGCAGCGGCTGCCCGCGGCGGAAGATCGATCGGCTGGTGGAATTCCACGACTGGTTCTACCTGGAGCCGGGGTTCTTCTACGCCGAGCACGGCCACGCGCACGATCACTACTCGGTGCAGGCGGACTTCTTTTCCGCCCACAACGACGACACCGAGATCGCACTACCGCTCAGCTCCAAGGTGCTGCGCTACTTCGTGAACCGGTACGCCGAACAGGTGGAAGTGGCCGACGACGTCGACGCCTGGGGGTTGAAGGAGTATCTCGACTGGGTCCTGAAAGCCGGCAACCCGCTGCGCGTCGCCGCCGATTACTTCGTGATGGTGTTCCGGGTCATCTATCCGATGGTGCGGCAGTCGCTGCGGATCTCCCGGGCCTTCGCGCGCGCGGCGGACAAGGCGCTGGCGCCGGCGATGGACCGGGACGCCCACGTCCGGCAGCTCCTCGGTCGGTTCCAAGGAACCGACCGGCAGGCGCAGCAACTCGCGGAGATCGCTTCCAGGCCGGCCGAGCAAAGCCTCTTCGATTCGATGCAGCTCTTCTATCTCGACCGGATGCTGCTGGCGGTGGTCTGCCTCGTCGTCGCCTGGTGCCTGGCGCACGCGGTCGACGGGCCATGGGCCAAGATCGGCGCCCTGACTTGTGTCGGAATCATCTTCGCCGCGCTCAACGCCGCCTTGGGCAAGCAGCGGCGGACCGACGCCCACCCCATGCTCCGGACGGCAGCCCGGCGCGTCGCCCAGATCTTCGACGTCAAGTACATCGTGATGGGCCATAGCCACCGGATGGTGGAGGAGCCGGTGGGGAACAGCACTCGCTATTTCAACCTGGGCTCGTGGACCGGGCGATCGAATGACGGCTTCCCGCACGTGGTGGTTACGGGCGGCTCGGCGGAACTGCGGCGCTGGAAGGGTCTTTCGGTCATCAACTCGACGCCCGATCCAATCTCTCCCGCAATCGTGCCTGTCCCGGCATAAACTAGCGTCATGACCACGGAAGGTACGCACAAGCCCGCGCTGCTCGAGGCAGCCGCTGCGCTGCGCGAGGTCCACCGCACGCTGGTGCAGGCGACGAGGGCGTCATACGAGCAGAAGAACGGGCCGGCGGGAGGTCCGGGCGAGATGCTCCGGCTCTTGACCGAGCATCCCCACTTCGCCTGGCTGCACCCGATGAGCGAGCTGATCGTCGACCTGGATTCGTTGCTCGCCCAGGAGATCCTGCCTTCCGGAACCGTCGCCGCCGTGCGCCAGGAGATCGATCGGCTCACGCAGGCGGGCGGATCTCCATTCTGGGACAAGTATGCTCCCCTGCTGCAGACCGACACGGACGTGGTGATGGCGCACGGCCGCCTGCGCCGCGCGATCAACGCGCTCCCCTCCACCTCCGAAGGGCTCCACGCGCGCAAGGAATGGAGCGCGCCTCGGGTGCACGCAAAACGCAACCGCCGCAGCTAGCCGCTCCCGCACCGTAGGTGCGGGTTTGCGGCTACGTTTCAGGCTGTACCGGTCATGAGCACGAAGTGCGGCTCTGCGGCTATCTTCTGCGCAGCTTTCGTAATCGTCAGCCGGTGGCGTCAACGATGCTTTCGAAGAGCCGGCGTCCGTCCTCGCCGCCGAGCACTCCCTCCGCCAGGCGCTCCGGGTGCGGCATCATCCCGAGGACGTTCCCGCGCGCGTTGGTGATCCCGGCGATGTCCGCCAGCGACCCGTTCGGGTTGCTGCCCGAGATGCCGCGGATACCCGCTTGATCGACGTACCGGAACGCGATCTGCTGCTCGCCCTCGAGCCTGCGCAGTCCTTCGTCGTCGAGGAAGTAGTTCCCGTCGCCGTGTCCGATGGGAATGCGGATGACGTCGCCCTTCGCGTACCTTCGCGTCCACGGGGTCATCGCGTTCTCCACTTTGAGGTGGACGTCCCGGCAGACGTACTTCAGCGAGTCGTTGCGGCGCATGGCGCCTGGCAGCAGGCCGGCCTCCAGCAGGATCTGGAAGCCGTTGCAGATGCCGACCACGTGCCCGCCGCGGTGGGCGAACTTCCGGATCTCCTCCATGATTGGCGAGAAGCGCGCGATCGCCCCGGTGCGCAGGTAGTCGCCGTACGAGAACCCTCCGGGCAGCACCACGACGTCCGCCCCACGCAAGTCGCGATCCTTGTGCCAGACGTAGCGCGCGGCGCAGCCGAGAACGTGCTTTGCCACGTGGTACACGTCGTGGTCGCAGTTGCTGCCCGGGAAGACGACCACCGCGAAGAGCATCAGCGGATCTCCTCCACGCGGTACTCCTCGATGACCGTGTTCGCGAGGAGCTTCTCGCACATGTCCTGCACGCGCTTCTTCGCTTCGGCGGGGTCCTTCGCGTCGAGATCCAGCTCGATGATCTTTCCCAGGCGGACGTCCTTCACTTCGTTGAAGCCGAGCGAGCCGAGCGCACGCCCGACGGCGAGCCCCTGCGGATCGAGCACGGACTTCTTCAGCGTGACCACGACGCGCGCCTTCATGCGAGTCCTCCGAAGGCGCGCACCCTAATGCCGCGCGGGCGCGGATTCAAGCGGCGCTACTCCGGGTGACGCGTCCCCCGCCAATGCGAGGCGGCGCCGCCGCAGGCGGCCAGAAGCAGCAGACAAAACGCGCGCATGTTGCTTCCTACGCGAATCCGACGAAAGTCACAATCCAGATCTCACGACGCCCGGCAAAAAGAGCGATTGGCGAGGGCACCACCGCGGACTACGATCCGGTGCAATGCTCGAGTTGCTGGCGGCAGGAGCCGCTCTCGCAGGCCGTGCTCTGCTCCAGGCGGCCGACACGGGGTTGCTCGCCGTCGGCGAAGACGATCTGCGAGCCGAGGAGCACCACTATCCGCTCCGCACCCGCTGGCTGCTGGAGCTGAAGCGAGAGCCGGAATCGACCGCCGCCGCGCTCCGTGGCGCCTCGTCCGCGCTGCTCGCGTTCGCCGCGGTCGCGTGCGCGATCGTGGTCGGCGACATCCTTTTCCGCGCCGGCGTGCATTCGAATTCGCGCAGCACGCTCCAGCTGCTGGCCGGCCTGCTGGCCGGCGCGATCGCCCTGATCATCGACCTCGCGCCCCGCTCGCTCGCCTCCGCGCGGCCGCTGGCCTGGAGCCTCGCGCTCGCCGGGCCGGCGTACTTCGTCTGCGTCGTCCTCCGCATCCCGGTGCGGCTATTGCTCAAGCTGTTCGACGCATTGCTCCTGCGGCGGGGCGCGACCGCGCGCTACACCCCGCCCCCTCCTCCACTGCAGGAGATCGAGAAGATCCTCAGCGAGGAAGCGCGCGGAGGCGGTCCGGGGGCGCCGTCACCGGAACTGGTCCACGGGCTCTTCTCGTTCGCCGAGCGGACGGCGAAGGAGATCATGGTGCCGCGCACGCGCGTCGTCGGAGTGCCGATCGACGCGACGCCGCAGCAGGCCATCGATCTTCTCGCCGAGGAGGGGCACACGCGAATGCCCGTCTACGACGGCGATCTGGATCACATCAAAGGGGTGCTGCACGCCAAGGACGTGATCCCGCTGCTCGCGCATCCGGAGCTGATCGTGCTGCAGGACGTCGTCCGGCCCGCGCTGTTCGTGCCTTGGACCAAGCCGGTGGGCGAGCTGCTCCGCGAGATGCAGCAGAAACGCTCGCTGATCGCGCTGGTCGTCGACGAATACGGAGGGTTCTCCGGGATCGTCACGCTCGAGGACATCCTCGAGGAGATCGTCGGCGAGATCCGGGACGAGCACGACAAGGAAGGACCGGCCCCGCAGTTCGGGCCCGATGGGACGGCGCTGGTGCGGGCGGAGACGCGGGTGGAGGAGGTGAACCACGCGCTCGGCGCCAAGCTCCCGAGCGACGGCGGTTTCGAGACCCTCGGAGGCCTGCTGAACTCGACGGCCGGCGCCATCCCGCAGGCGGGAGACCGCTTCTACATCGGCGGCTTGGAGCTGACGGTGGTGCAGCGCGACGATCGCCGGGTGCGGATGGTGCGCGTCGCGCGGTCGAAGAGCTCGCCGCCGTCGGCTTCGCGCGCGAGCTGAAAGAGAGCGCCTCTCACCGGCGGCGCAACTCGAGCACGAGGCGGCGGGCCGTCTGGCGGAATCCGAGCGCGCGGTACAGCGCGCGGCCCGGCATGTTCGATTCGCTGACCGAAAGCACCGCCGCCTTCGCTTGTCCGAGCGCGTGCGCGAGCAGCGTGCGAGCGATGCCTCTGCGCCGGAACTCCGGCAGCACCGCGACCTCTTCGATGCCGAGCGTCCACCCGAGCGGCACGGCGGACAGATAGCCCAACGCCCTGTTCGCCGATTCCGCCAGAAGGACGAGACGATCCTCCCCGGCGAAGAGCTGCTCGATCTCGTCGGGCCGCGAGGCGATGATATCCGGCGCGCCCGCCCAGGCGTCCTCCGACAGCTTCTGCAGCACTTGCTCGTCGCGTCGCGCGGCGCGACGGATGCGGAGTCCGGACATCGGACGCGCCTCGAGCTGCCCACCGCTCCACTGCAACGAGAGCTGCGCGCCGGTCTCGACGAAGCCGAGGGCGCTGGCGAACGCGCGGCCGGGACGCGCGTCATCGCGCACCCGCGCGCGAAGGTTCACGCCGCTGCCCAGGGCGGGCTCGCTCAATGCGCGGCCCAGGCCCTGCCTGCGCAGCGAAGGGTGGACGGCTGCGTAGAAGTCGTAGAGAGCGCCCCCCGCCGCTTCACGAAATGCGGCGAGTGCGACGCCATACAACGCGCCGTCGTCGCCTCCGGCGACGCGCCAGAACTCGAGCGCCGCGCGTGAACCGGTGGCGATCGCGGCCAGCCTCTGCCCGAACGGCTCGATGCAGGCATCGAGCGCGCGCGCTGCGTCGCAGAAACGCGCGGCGGCGGCCACGTCGCCGTGCACGAAGGGCCGGACTGTGACGGCACCGCTCACGGAATGGACTGCGCCACCAACTCGGCGATGTCCTTCGCCTCCATCTGCTCGGCGCGACCCGTCTCTCCGATGCCGTCCTTGATCATCGTCAGGCAGAACGGGCAGCTGGTGGCGACGGTGCCCTTGCCGCCGAGCGTGCGGGCCGCCTCGTCGACGCGGTTCTGGTTGATGCGCTGGCCGAGCGTTTCCTCCAGCCACATCCGGCCGCCGCCCGCGCCACAACAGAACGTCTCCGTCCGGCTGCGCTCCATCTCCCGCACCCGGATGCCGATCGACACCAGGGCCTGCCGCGGAGCTTCGCTGATTCCATTGTGCCGCGCGAGGTAACAGCTGTCGTGGTAGGTGACCGGCACGTCGAGCATCGCCTCGCCGGGGCGGAGCCTGCCATCGGCGACGAGCTGCGCGATCACCTCTGAATGGTGCAGGACCTGGAAGTTCCCGCCGAACTGCGGGTACTCGTTCCCCAGCGTGTTGAAGCAATGCGGGCACTGGGTGATGATCTTCTTCACCGGGTACCGGTTCAGCGTCTCCACGTTCTGCTGCGCGAGGGCCTGGAACAGGTACTCGTTTCCGAGCCGGCGGGCGGAGTCGCCGTTGCAGGTCTCCTCCTCGCCGAGGATGCAGAACCTCACGCCCGCCGCCCGGAGGATTTTCACCAGCGCCCGTGAGACCTTCTTCTGCCGATCGTCGAAGCTGCCCGCGCACCCGACGAAGAAGAGGTACTCGACCTCTTTCCAGGCCTCCACTGACATCGACACGGCCACGGGAAGATCGAGATCAGCGCACCACTCGGCGCGCCGGTTGCTGCCCATGCCCCAGGGGTTGCCCTGCGTCTCCATCCCTTTGAAGACGCGCGCCGCCTCGTCGGGGAAGCGGCTCTCCATCAGCACGAGGTTGCGCCGCATGTCGACGATTCGAGGCAGATGCTCGATGAACACCGGGCACGCCTGCTCGCACCAGCCGCACGTCGTGCAGGCCCAGACCGTTTCGTCCGGGATCACGCCGCTGTCGCCGACGAGCGGGGGCATCTTCTCGATCAGCTCGGCGGGCAGCTGCAGCGCCACATGTGGGGGGACGCCTTCGAACGGTGCTCCCGACTCGTGCGCGTGGCCGTCCGTGTGGCCATTGCCATGACCGTCCGCGTGCCCACCGCCGGTCACCGGGGCGATCCGGTTCAGCTTTCGCGCGAGCTGCGCGAGCGGCAGCGGCATCATCTCCGCCATCTGCTGCGCGTGGTGGCGGATGGCGCGGTTCACTTCCTTGTGCGTGAGCGGCTTTCCCGTGTCGTAGGTCGGGCAGTACGTCTGGCAGCGGCCGCATTCGGTGCAGGAGTAGGTGTCGAGGATCTCCTTCCAGGAGAGATCCGTCAGTTTCGCGACCCCGAACTTCTCGCTGTTTTCCAGATCGAGCTTCGAGAGCTGACCCTGCGGGGCAAGCCGCTGGAAGAAGACGGTGGGAAGCCCGGTGATGATGTGGAAGTGCTTTCCGAGCGGGAGGAAGTTGAGGAAGGCCATGACGATCGCGATGTGGAGCAGGATGCCCGCGGTCATCACGTTGGTCGCGGTCTGCGGCGAGATTCCGTACAGGAACCACTGCGCGACTTTGCCCGAGACCGGCAGGTACCAGGGAACCTCGCCTGCGCTGCGTGCGAGCACGGCGGCGTCGATGAGCACGTCGCTCCAGAGGACGCCGAGGATCATGCAGAGGATGAACACGCCCTCCCAGGAGAGCGTCATCCGCTCCTTCTTCTGCACGAGGCGGTAGTAGAGGAACACGGCGCAACCGGCGGTGCCGAGCAGATCGATGACGTCCTTGACGTAGAGATAGATCTGCCCCAGGCGCGATTCGTGGGCGAGGAAAGGCAGTTGGAAGCCCGGGTCGTAAGCGAGGCCGAACGAGGTCAGCGTGCCCAGTTGGGCGACGATGAAGGCCACGAAGATCCAGATGTGCGCCGCTCCGGCAGGCCGCTCGGGCTTGGTCGGCATCCGCTTCTGTCCGAAGCCGTAGAGCAGCAGCTTCTCGGTGCGGGTGGCGGGATCGTCCCAGCGCACGTCCTCGCGCGCGAAGAGCAGGGGGCGCACGCGATAGGAGATGATCCAGGCGAAGAGGGAGAGCCCGGCGACGATGATCAGCGTTGCAAGGGCGGGTGCCATGGCGTGCCGAGCATAGTCGAAGTCGCCGCCGCACGTCTGCGAGCGCTTTCAAAGGCCGTTTCCGCATTCGCGGAAACAGCCAGATCAACAGCGTAGGCGCAAAGCCTCACCTTGTGTTCGGCAGCGCCTAGTGCATCGTCCGCACCTGGGCCGCGGCGACCCGCTCGCGCAGGTACTTGTCGATGACTTCGCGGTACTCCGAGAGCTCGCGGCAGCCCTGCATCAGCCACTCTCCGCCGATCACCAGCGCGGGCACCCCCTTGACTCCGAGGCCCTCCGCTTCCTCGCACGCCTCGTTCACGTCCTGCTCCAGGCGTGGGTCATCGAGCTGTTCGAGGAACCGTCCGACGTCGAGCCCCACCTGCGAGGCCAGCTCGAGCTGCACGTCCCGGCGCGCCACGTTGATTCCCTGCAGGAACGCCGCTCGCCGCATCGCCTTGAGCAACTCGCGCTGCAGCTGGGCCCCTTGCGGCAACGCGGCCTCGAGAGCTGCCAGCGGCGGCACCGAGCTTGCTGGCGGATCCTGACCGGTCCACAGATCCGGCTTGACGCCCTTGCCCTCCTGCTCGCGCGCCACCCGGCGGAAGTGCCGCGCGAGCACCGCTCGCTGCTTCTTGTCCGGAATCTGGTTCTCCGGTCGAAGCGGGTACGGGCGCAGACTCCAGCGAAGCACCGGGCCGTATTCGTCGCGCAGGTAGTCGAGGCGAGCATCCGCGACGTAGCACCACGAGCACAGCACGTCATGGTGCAGCACCAGCTCCACGCCAATGGGATCGTCGCTGTGCCTGGAGTGCAGGCGCTGAAAGACCGCGCCTTGGGCGGCTCGGATCGCCATGCGGCCATCCTCACCCGAGGGTGCAGGGCCGGGCAAGCCGAATTGCGCCGCGCTCAAGCGTTACGTGAACAGGCCCGCTCGCCTGCCTGCCACGATTGCCCGGCGGCTCGGAACCAGTGCCTTTTTCCGGCGACCACATCGCTCACAACGCCATCACGCGCCGCGCACCTTCGGCCACCCGCGCCGCGAACGCGACGATCTCTGCGGCGATGTCCAGCCCGGTCGCACGCTCGAGACCTTCGAATCCCGGGCTCGAGTTCAACTCGACGACTTTCGGTCCGTCGTTGGACTCGAGCAGATCGACGCCGGCGACGTCGAGCCCGACCACCTGCGCCGCGCGGACCGCGGCCTCGGCGTAGTCGGCCGCGAGTTGGACTGCGCTGCCGAATCCTCCGCGATGCAGGTTGCTGCGGAACTCGCCGCGCGGCGCCTCCCGCCGCATGGCGCCGACGACCCTGTCGCCGACGACCAGCGCACGGATGTCGCGCCCGCGCGATTCCGCGACGAACTCCTGCAACAGGATCTCCTGCCCCAGGCCCCAGAGGGTCCCGAGGATGCTCTCCACCTCGGCCGCGCTGTGCGCGATCATCACGCCGACGCCTTGCGTGCCCTGGATCAGCTTGAGGATCGCAGGAAGGCCGCCCACCTGCGCGACGAGATCGCGAACGTCGCCGCCGCCGCGCGCGAGCACGGTGCGCGGGATGCGCACTCCGGCCGAGGCCAGCTGCTGCAAGGCCGCCAGCTTGTCGCGGCTGCGCGCGATGGCGGAAGCATTGTTGATCAGCGGCACGCCCATCGCCTCGAGGTGGCGCACGACCGAGAGGCCGATGGAAGTCACCGAGGCGCCGATCCGGGGCACCGCCACGGCCAGCCCGCTCACCTCCTTGCCTTTGTGGTAGAGGCGCGCGCCCTCCAATTCGAGCGCGAGGTTGCAGCGGAGCACGTCGAGCACGCGCGTGCGGAAACCGCGCGCGGTCGCCGCCTCCAGGAGCCGCCGCGTGGAGTAGAGCGTCTTCTTCCGCGAGAGGATGGCAAGCGCCGGCCGCCGCCGCGCACGCTGGATCTTCTTGACCTTGCGCGGCATCTCAGGCCGCCGGCTTGGACGGAAGGAGTCGTTCCACCACTTCTTGCAGCTCTTCCAGCTCGAACGGCTTGCGCAGCGCCGCATCGGCATCGACGTTGCGCGCCTTGTCGGGCACGTCGCGATCCGCGGAGAAGACGACCAGCGGCACGTCCGCAGCCACGTTCTCTTCGCGCAGCCGCCGGATCAGCGTCCAACCATCGATCACCGGCATCATCAGATCGATGATCATCAGGTCGGGCTTCGAGTTGCGCGCCAGCGTCAGCGCGGTCTGCGCATCGCAGGCCTCGTCCACCGTATAGCCCCAGTCGCGGAGGACCTGGCCGGTCGCCTCCAGCATCTCCGGATCGTCGTCGACCAGCAGCACTCTCGCCCGCAAGTCGTCTACGGAACCCAAGCGCTGGGAAAGGGGAAGATAGAAGGCGAAGGTGGATCCCTTCGCCAGCTCGCTGCGGACCTCGAACCAGCCGCCGTGGCGATGCACGATCTCGTGCGCGACGAACAGACCGATGCCGAGGCCGCTGTAGTTGCGCGTCGTGGCGTTTGCGGCGCGAAAGAAGCGCGCGAAGATGCCGCGAACCCGCTCGAGCATCGCTTCACGGTCCTGCGAGACCACTTGCGCGAGCTTCTGGCGATAGATCTCGTCGAATCGCTGCCCGTACATCGCGCGCAGTGGGATGCCGAAGATCTCCTCGAGGTGGAGCGAGGCCATGCGCAGCAGGCCCCGGGCGTCGAAGAGCGCGATCCCGTTCGGGTCCGAGTCGAACACCGCGCGCAGCTCCGCGAATCGGCGATCGGCCTCGGAGCGCTCCTGGCTCTGGATGTCGCGCTGCCGCGCTAGCTCGGCGACGAGGCGCGCGTTGCGGACGGCGAGGGCCGCGCGTCCCGCGAGGGAATACGCGAAATCGAGGTCGTCCTTGGAATATCGCCTGCCCTTGCCGGTCGAGGCGAGCAGGAGCCTGCCGAGCGGTTCTGAGCGGTCGAACATCGGGACGACGATCGCAGAGGTGAGCCCGATCTCCTTGAGCGCGTGGAACGCCTCCTGGGAAGGGACGGCGGCGCGAAGCATCTCGTCGGTGATCTCCTCGGTGACGATGGGCCGCCCTTTTAGAAATGGATTCAGCTCCGCGGGCCCGGCATCCCATCGCCTCGGAGTCACCAGCGCGTCGAGCTTCTTCTCCAACTCGCGCTGCCGCGGATCGGGATGGTAGGTGGCGACGTTCTTCAGCGTGCCGTCCGGCTGCACCAGCGCAAACGCGCACCAGTCGGTGGCCATCGCCTCGGTGACCTGGTGCACGATCCGGCGCAGCGGTTCGATCTCGTCCGGGCCGACACAGTCGAGCAGCACGCGAGAGACGTCGGAGAGGATGCGCTGGCGCCGCTCCGCTTGGGCGAGCCGCGACCGATCCTCCCCCCCGACGTGCGCCATGGATCCGGATGGGAACGCCATGGGCGGCTTTTTGCAACCTTTCCGAGGCCCGGCCTTCGCGCCGACGGGCTTGCGGTCTGGTATGGTGCGCGCCCCATGATGGCGATCACACCCCGGATCGTGGCAGCGCACGGCCTCTCGCAGGACGAGTATGCGCGCATCCGCAAGGTGCTGGCGCGCGATCCGAACATCGTCGAGCTGGGCGTCTTCTCAGCCATGTGGAGCGAGCACTGCTCGTACAAGTCGAGCCGTCGCTTGCTCCGACACCTCCCCACGAAGGGTCCGCGGGTGCTGCAGGGTCCCGGGGAGAACGCCGGCGTGATCGATGTCGGTGGCGGCCTGGCCGTCGCGTTCAAGATGGAGAGCCACAACCATCCGAGCTACATCGAGCCGTACCAGGGCGCCGCAACGGGAGTCGGCGGCATCCTCCGCGACGTGTTCACCATGGGAGCGCGGCCGATCGCCTCGATGAACGCGCTCCGATTCGGCGATCCCTCCCATCCGAAAACGGTGCGGCTGCTCGAGGGAGTGGTCGCCGGGATCGCCGGATACGGCAACTGCATCGGCGTTCCCACGGTAGCAGGCGAGATCGCCCTGGATGCATCGTTCAACGGCAACTGCCTGGTGAACGCCTTCACGCTCGGGCTGCTCAAATCGAACCGGATCTTCCGCGGCACGGCGAGCGGCGTGGGGAACCCGGTGATCTACATCGGCGCGCGCACCGGCCGCGATGGCATCCACGGCGCCACGATGGCGAGCGCGGAATTCGACCAGGAGAGCGAGAGCAAGCGGCCGACGGTGCAGGTCGGGGACCCGTTCATGGAGAAGCTCCTGCTCGAGGCATGCCTGGAGTTGTTCAAGACGGATTGCCTGGTCGGGATCCAGGACATGGGCGCGGCGGGGCTCACCTCCTCGTCGGTCGAGATGGCCTCGCGCGCGGGCAGCGGGCTCGAGCTGGACGTCGACGCGGTCCCACGCCGCGAGACGGGAATGACGCCCTACGAGGTGATGCTCAGCGAATCGCAGGAGCGGATGCTGCTGGTGGCGAAGAAAGGTCGCGAGAAGGAGGTCTTCGACATCTGCGACAAGTGGGACCTGGCGCACGCGATCGTCGGCCGCGTCACCGATACCGGCAAGCTGGTGGTGAAGAGCGGCGGCGACACCGTCGCCGAGCTCCCGATCGCGCCGCTCACCGACGATGCTCCCGCGTATGATCGACCGCGCCGGCGGCCGGCCTGGCAGGACGAAGTGCAGAAGCTGGGGGAAGTGCCGCAGCCGAAAAACCTGGTGGCCGCGCTGAAGGCGGTGCTCGCCTCCCCAACCGTGGCTTCCAAGGAGTGGGTGTACCGCCAGTACGATCACATGGTCCGCATCGGGACCGCCGTCCGGCCAGGCCAGGGCGATGCAGCAGTGGTGCGGTTCACCGGCCAGCGCGACGGCGGAGTGGCGATGTCCGTCGGGTGCAACTCCCGCTGGTGCTACCTCGATCCGCGTCTCGGCGCGTCGCACGCCGTGGCGGAGACGGCGCGCAACGTCTCTTGCGTCGGAGGCGAGCCGCTCGCGGTCACCGACTGCCTGAACTTCGGCAACCCGGAGCGCCCGGAGATCATGTGGCAGTTCGAGCAGGCGTGCCTGGGGATCGCGGACGCCTGCGCCGCCCTGCAGACGCCGGTGGTGTCGGGCAACGTCTCGCTCTACAACGAGACCGAAGGCAAGGCGGTGTTCCCGACGCCGATGATCGGGATGGTCGGCCTGATGGACGACTGCGCGAAGAATGCGGGCAGCTGGTTCCTGGCCGCGGGCGATCGCGTCGCCGTCGTCGGTGGCCTGGGCAAGGGCCACCTGGGCGGGAGCGAGTACCTCAAGACCGTGCACGGCAAAGTCGCGGGCGTGCCGCCTCCCCTCGATTTCGCGCGCGAGCGGGCGGTGCAGAAGGCCGTCCGGGACTGCGTGCGCGCCGGGCTATTGAAGGCGGCGCACGACTGCTCCGACGGCGGGCTTGCGGTGGCGGTAGCGGAGATGTGCTTCGGGCGCGACCTCGGGTGCCGCATCGCGCTGCCCGCATCGCAGCTGCGTCCTGACGCGCTGCTCTTCGGAGAGGATGCCTCGCGCATCGTCATCTCCTTCGCGCCGGCCGAGCGCGAGAGCGTGGAAGCGATCTGCAAGGCCGCCGGCGCACCGCTCGAGGACATCGGGCAGGTCGGTGGCCCCGCATTGATCGTCGAGGACCTGCTGGAAGCCAGGATCGCCGACCTCCGGGAAACCTGGAGGAGCGCGATCCCGAAGCTGGTCGGCGAGGGAATCCACAAGGCGGCGCTCGAAGGCGTTCCGTGACGTGGAGACCCGGCTGCTCAGCGCAAGGTCCCCCGCGGACCTCGACGAAGCCGCGGCGCTGATCCGGCGCGGAGGGCTGGTCGCCTTCCCGACGGAAACGGTGTACGGGCTCGGCGCGCTCGCCCTCGAGCCGTGGGCGGTTCGCGCCATCTACGCCGCGAAGGGACGGCCGGCGACGAATCCGCTCATCGTGCACGTGCTCGGAGAAGACGAAGCGCGTCCGCTGGTTTCGCGCTGGCCGCTGGAAGCGATCCAACTCGCCGCGCGCTTCTGGCCGGGTCCCCTCACGGTGGTCTTGCCGCGAACCGCGATCGTGCCGGACGAGTGCACGGCGGGCGGCGATACCGTGGGCGTGCGCGCGCCGTCGCATCCGGCCGCGCGGGCACTGCTCGAGCGCGTCGGCGCGCCGCTCGCGGCGCCGAGCGCCAACCGGGCGGAGCACGTCTCGCCGACGACCGCAGCGCACGTGCTGCGGGATCTGAACGGGCGCATCGACGCGGTAGTGGACGGAGGCCGGTGCCCCTTCGGCATCGAATCGACGGTGATCTCGCTCGTCGGGGTTCCGCGCCTGCTTCGCGCGGGCGCGATTCCCAGGACGGAGATCGAGGACCTGCTCGGCCCGCTGGAGATCGGCGCGCTGGCGGCGGTGGCGCAGTCGCCGGGGCAACACCGCCGCCACTATGCGCCCGTCGCCGTCGTCCGCCTCGCTCCGCGCCCTGAGTTGGAATCCGTCGCCGCGAAACTGGGCGGCCGCATCGGCGCCTTGCTGCGCGGCGACACTCCCGCTCCGGCCGCGGTGGCCGTCGCGCGTCTTCCCGACGACCCCCAAGGTTACGCGCGCGGCCTGTACGCCGCCCTGCGCGATCTGGAGGACGCGGATTGCACGGCGATCGTCGTCGAGCAGGTTCCTGCCGGGCCGGAATGGGACGCGGTCCGCGACCGTCTCACCCGGGCCGCCGCAGCCTAATTGTAGGTCGCGGAGAACGCGATCGTGCCAGACCAGCTCGACCAGGTCGGGGCATTCGAGCCGCTGTCCTTGTTGAAGCTCGTGGATAGATGGGCAACGACTCCGAGTCCCCAGTGGTCGCCGGCCCACCATTCCTTTCCAATGGCGCCCCGTAGCACGAAGCCCACATTCGTATCGCTCGACTGTCCGTTGGCCTCGAACCTCAAGCGAGTGAGCGAGGGCGAGATCGAGAAGTAGTAGTTCTCGCCGAAATATCCCGTGTATTCGGGCCCGAACGCGAAGAGGGAAACTTTGCCCCCGGTATTGTCCACGGTAGTGCCGTTCGCCTTGAACGTCGGATCCGACAGGGTGATGTCCCAGATATGAAAGGCCAGGATGCTGTTCTCCGCCAATGCACCACCTGCCGCCAACCCGAAGGTTCCCGCCGCTCCCAGGATGGTCACATCGGTGCCGCCCTGCGACGCGTTGGTGGAAAGATAGCCGAGGCCGAGGTCGGGCCGGATGAAGAAGCCGAGGTGGCGGTGGCGGGTCGCCTCGAGCGGAGCCATCGGCGAGGACGCACCGGGAATCGGAGCGGCATCGAGCGGATGCTCGTCCGGCGGCGGTGGCGGTCTCGTTTCCGGATCGACGCATTGACGCTGTACGCAGATCCGCTCGCCCTTGCAGTCGGTGTCCTTGCCGCACCCGTCCTGCGCGCGTGCGGGCATCGCAACGGCACTCAATCCGGTCAGGGTCCAAAGGATCGCCTTCATATGCGCCCCTCGAGGGTACACGATGACCCGTGGCGACGCGAAATGACTACCGGGTGTTCGTGAAATCGGCCGTAGCGAAAACAGCCTGCGCGAAAAACGAGAAGGGCCGCCGGGAGTCGGCCCTTCCCTCGAGCTGAGATTGCAGCGCTTCCTAGTTGTCGTCGTCAGCACCGATGCGAACAGCCTGCGCCTCGCGACCGGCTGCATCGCGGTACAGGAGCAGGAGACCAGCCTGCGACGGCGAGGCGGTGGCGCCGCCCGCCACCTCGTTGACGGTCAGCGTCGCCGTGCCCCCCGCCGGCACGCCCGTCGCTGGGAGATCGGAGCCGGTGAAGCGGGGTTTTTCGAAGCTGAAGGTCATTTGCTCGATCGAGTCGGTGAGAAGGCCGGTGAAGTAGTTGTCGTATGCCCTCACCGAGAAGTCGAACTGGCTGGTCGGAGTCAACCCCACGGCCGCCAGTGGCGCCGTCATGATCATGTTGGACGAATCGAGATCGGCGTCGGCAAAGAAGAAGATCGATGGTGCACCGGTGGCGAGGTTGAAAACCTCGACCACATTCTGGCCGCTGGCGCCGAACCCGCCGTTCTCCGTGTTGAAGATCACATAGTCAAAGTGCCCATCGCGATTCGCGTCGATATAGATGTCGAACTCCGCCGGGTAGTTCGGATGGGCCCGCTTTCCAAACGTGTTGATCGCGAACTGCACCGCCGGCCCCAGACTCGACGTAACCTGACGTACTCCAACCTGTCCGAGGTCGACTACGGCGAAGTTGTCGCCGGGCTTGGGCAGCAATCGGCGCGAAATCTTCTTGCTGGTTCCCGTCCAGGCGAACACTTCGGTGCGCCCTGCCAGCGTCCCGTTGTTGCTCAGCCTCACTGTGCCAGTGCCACGGCGAAGCTCTACTTCATCACCAGCATGTACGTCGGCCGCCTTGTGCGGCAGGATCGTCCACGGCAGGTGCAGGGTATCGATGTTGTCGCTGATGGTGACTTGTCCGTCGATCTCCAGCGCGGTCTGGAGCTTTCCGTTGTCGCCCTGGGATCCGCCGTTCAACAGCCATGTGGGGAGCTTGCTGGGATCGATTCGCAGGCCGACGTCGATCTCGCGCGCGCCGCGCGCTCCCACCACCACGGAGGAAGGCACGGTGATCGCGGCAGGTGCCGCCCGCGCCGGGTCGCGGAAATTGGCGCTGACGGAATAGCGGCGCGCCGAATTGCTGAGGTTGATGATTTGTATCCGCTTGTGGAATTCTCGCGTCTGCGAGATCGCCCGGGCACCGAACGACACGGCCGCGCTCTCGTCCTCCGCCACCCAGGCCAAGGTCTTGGCGGCGATCGCCCGGTCGACGAGCACTTCCCCTGCGCCAATGCGGGTAACCGGGGCCAACTGACCCGGCGCTACACTCTGGCCGGTCAGGGTAAGGGTGTTCGCGCTGTTCATCAATCTCGCCTTGATTTCGGCGGGCGTGGCCTTGGGGAACCTCTCCAAGAGCAGCGCCGCCGAGCCCGCGATCATTGGCGTGGCGCCGGAGGTGCCGCCGAACGCTTCTTGATCGGTGCCGGTGCCGGCGATGGCAGAAACTGACGCTCCCGGCGCGCCGATCTCCGGCTTGACCGTGTGATAGCTGTAGCTCGGCCCACGCGCGGAGCTCCCCACCACGCTCCCAACCAGTGGAAGGGAATCATGCACGGTGACGTTGACGACGTCGGACTGGGTCAGCGCGTTCTTGATCAGCGCGCTGTAGCTTTGGATGATGACGACGGTCGGCACGAAGACGCTGCCGCCCCCGTTGGAGAAAGAGATCGCGTCTCCGGAGGCCACCAACCCGATCAGCACCGCGATCGCGCCCGCACTCTTGGCTCGGTCGACTTTCAAGCTAACGTTGCAGACGCCCCGGTCGATCAGTGCCACCTTGCCAGCCGGATCTGCGAGGTACGTGTCCGCCGGGCAGCCGCGGCCGACGTAAGTCACGTCTCCGGTAAACCCACTCGCCGGGACCGGTGCCCATGCGACGTCCGCGGTATTGGGATAGGTGCCCGCGACGGAGGAAGGTGAATTGATCACCAACGGATGGAACACCGCGCTCGGCACCTGCGTCTGTGCCACACTGATCACGCCCGGCGCCGTGCTAGGGGAGCTGACAATGTAGGGGTGATCGGAGGCATTTCCCGCCGCCGCCACGACCACGACGCCGAGGCGCACCGCGTTCTCGCTGGCCGCGCTCAGATCGTCCTCGAACTGGCCGTAGTTGGACCCGAGCGACATGTTGATCACGTCCACGGCGTCGGAGATATCGTTGTCACCGTTCGGATCGAGCGCGAAGTCCATCCCCTGTAGCAGCGCAACGCCGCTGCAGGCAGTGGAGACCGAGCTGCACACCTTCACCGCGTAGAGTGACGCACCCGGGGCCACGCCCTTGTGCGTGCCGTCAGTGCTGGCGCCGGCGGCGATATCCGCCACGTGCGTGCCATGCGTGCCATCGCAGCCACCCACTCCGCCGCAACCGATCGGGTTGGGATCGGGAATCAGGCACGCCTTGGCGATCTTGTTCGTCGGCGGGTCCTCGAACCCGCAGCGAGGGTCGCGGTTCGGCCAGCGCTCGCCTACGAAGTCATAGCCGCCGACCACTTTCGAGGTCGGGAACAGGGCGGGATTCACAGTCTGATTGCGCGTATCGTCCAGCGACGCGCCGAACGCTGCGGTGTAGTCGACGCTCGTTCCGGAGCCTCCGAGATTGCGATGCGTATAGTCGATCCCGGAGTCGAGCACCGCAACGCGAACTCCTTTGCCGGTAATGCCCGAAGCCTGCACAGCGGCGGCGCCAATGTACGGGACGGTTTCGGAGAGATCGAGCTGATAGTCGATGACCGGCCGGACCGTCAGGACGCCCGGTTGAGCAGCCAGCGCGGAGAGACTCCCTGCAGGAATCGAGAAAGCGACCGCGTTGTGCGCCTTGCTGACGCGTGCCAGTTCGCGACCGCCGAGCGAAGCTGCCGTTCTCGAAAGCTCGTCGTGCTCGTCGTCGAGCTGGGAGAGGTGCGCGCGCTGTGCCCCTCGCGTGAGCGGCAATCCGGACTCCTTGGCCTTGGCGGCTGCCGCTGCCAGCGGCGAGGTCTGCATCTGCACCCAGACGTTGACCTGCCCTTTCGCCTTCAGCAGCAGCGGCGAGATGCGCGCATCCGTCCCCGCGGTGACGTCGCGCGGAACGGCGAGGGCCGACACATCCGGCGCGGGCACCTGCTGCGCGTACGCGGCTGCCGGGACGGCAAGCGCGAGACCGAGCGCACCGAGCACCGCGTGGATGCGACCTCTCCCTTGGTTGATGTGCGGCATGATTCCCTTTCGTCCCCGGTGGCGAGACGAGAATTTTGAAGATGCTTGGAAGTGGTGCGTAAAGGGCGGAGAGCGTATACCCACCACGTCGAGGATGGGTCAAGCGTGCCCCTTGTGGCATGTTTGACCGGTTCACGTCCGCCCGCTCGCCCCGTCGAAAACTCACGAAGCCCGGGCGCTCACCAAGGGCGCGACCGCATTGCGTTCCTCGCGTCGACGCGAGCTAACGCACCGTGTCAGACTGCACCAACTCGCGGGCAATTCCGGCGGCGATACGCGCATTGTTCTCCAGAAGCCCGAGATTGGCGGCCTGGGTCCGACCGGAGGTTGCCTCCGCGAGAGCCGCAAGAAGAAACGGCGTCACTTCCTTGCCCGGCAGCCTGCGCCTCGCTGCTTCTCGGAGGCCCCCGGCGAGCGCCGCCTCCACTTCATCGCGCGGCACGGGCGAGGGCGGAGGGACGGCGACGACGACGCCCGAGTGCGAGCCGAGGATGTCCCAGTGCGCGTGAAGCGCAGCCGCGATCCGCTCCGGATCCTCGAACCGATGCTCCAGCGCAATGCCGCTCCCATCGGTGAAGAACGCCGGCAATTCGGAGGTGCGGTAGCCCCATACGGGAACGGCCAGCGTCTCGAGCAGCTCCGCCGTGGCCGGCAGATCGAGGATCACCTTGGGCCCGGCGCAGACGATGCACACGCGCCGGCGCGCGATTTCCGCCAGATCGCTCGAGACGTCGGCTGGTTCGTCGGCGGCCACGCGCCGATGCACGCCGCCGATCCCGCCCGTCGCGAACACCCGGATCCCCGCGCGCTCCGCGACCGCGCAGGTGGCGCTCACCGTCGTTCCAGCGTCCAGCCTCCGGGCGCACACGGCAGCCAGATCCCGCGAGCCCGCTTTCGCTGGCTTGCGCGAAGGATCCGCGATCCGCTCCAGCTGGGCCTCGCTCGCGCCCACCACGATGCGTCCCTCGATCACCGCGACCGCGGCCGGCACCGCGCCCCCGGCGCGCACGGCAGCGGCGCAGCGACGCGCCGCCTGGAGATTCGCCGGTGGCGGCAGCCCCTGCGCGACGACGCTGGTCTCCAGCGCGACCACCGCGCGCCTCTCGCGCAGCGCGATCGCCACCTCTTCCGCGATCTGCAACGTCATCTCCCCGACCATAGCCCAAGCAACTGCGCCAGACCGGGGCCAAACCAGGTCCGGCGCGATTCCCCTTCGCCGTCCACCCACCGGTCGGGCATCTCGACATAACCGGCATACCCGTCGGCGAGGCCGACGATCACGTCGGGCGCCATCTGGCGGCCGATCTCTCCCACCGGCTCGCCCGGGACCCCCACGAGCGTCAGCGGTCCGACGCGGATGCGCGTTTCGATCACGGTCGGCTCGCGCACGAGCGCGATCGCGTTGGCGAAGGCCCGACGTAGCATCCAGGGCACCGCCGGCGACGCCTGCGGCGGAGGCACTGCGATGAATCGCGCGTGGCAGCCGATCTGGACGTGCCGGACGGGCTCGGCCCTGCGGAGCAGATCCTGCGCCTCGCGCGCAACCGGCGCCGCGACGTCGACGCCGCGCTCCCAGGTCGCATTGCCGCCGGCGCCCTGCACGACCAGGACCGGCGGTCCCTCGAGCGCCGCCGCCACCCTGCCCGGCCAGTCCGCGGAGAGCCGCCGTGAGGATCGCGGGGTCGTGGTCGGATGCATGGAGTAATCGATCAGCGTGGCCACGTCTTCGCCGCCGGGCCTTCGCACCCGCAGCGCGACGAGCTGGGAATCGAGCGGTCCCGCGCTGCGCGGCCGCGCGGGACCCTGGGGCCACTCCTCGCGCGCCACGAGGAGCTCGGCGGGCCCGAGCGCGGCGATGGCCTGCGTCAGCGCGTCCGCCGCGGACTGCGCGATCGCGTCCCGCTGAGCGCGGTCGAAGGGGCCGGCACCGGCCCAACCGGCGATGGCGTTGTCCCAGGCGCCTCCAGGCCCGGAGTGCGTGTGCGTGGCGGCGAGCAGCAGGCAGGTGAGCGGAGGCAGGCGGGCGCGCCGCATCACCTCCTCCTCCAGCGAACCGGGCACGAGCACCGTATCGATGGAAGCGATCAGCGCGCGCAGACCCTCCACCTCGAGCGCGACGGCGCGCGCGTAGACCGGCTCGCTGGCATCGTCGGCGCGGCGCCTTCCCGGATACCCGCCGAGGATGGGATTGGGACCGAGCGCGATCCGGGCCTTGCCCGCTCCGGCCCGCAGCGGGCCGACGCCGAGCAGGTCCAGCGAGACGCGCCCGTTCACGACGATTCCCGGGAGGCGCTGCACCGAGCGGACCGGCAGCGCGCAGAACAGTACCGCGGCTGCGAGCGCCAGCAGCGCGAGAACGGCGAGCGCCTTCGTCAGCGCAAGACCCGCCGCGCGCCCAGACAGCGCGTCTGGAAGTAGCGATCGTCGAGTTC
>Ga0137416_10000305_pt1 | contig 22111 bp, 10 predicted proteins | sample CZODoug3_1_1_16f_FD_108282 | JGI IMG/M metagenome (GOLD analysis project Ga0137416, IMG submission 108282) | Vadose zone soil fungal communities from Angelo Coast Range Reserve, California, USA - CZODoug3_1_1_16fungal (Illumina Assembly) | ecosystem: Environmental > Terrestrial > Soil > Vadose...
ACCGGCTGCGGCCCCCGGAGCGCACGTCAACACGTTGGTCGCCGAGTACAGTCCCTGGCTCAACCGCGCGGGCCGATCCAGCCGGACGTTGCTGAACAGCGAATTGTCGTAGAACACTCCTCCGCCGCCGCGGAAGATGGTTCTGCCGTTGCGAAAAGGATCCCAGGCAAAACCAAACTGAGGTCCGAAATTGGAGTTGGGCTGGCTCACGGCCAGCCCGTGGCCTGCCGCGGGTGCGAACGGGTCGAGCAGGCCGCCGTTGCCCGTGCAAGGCAGATACGCAGTCGGAATGGCGGGGTTCGCCGCCGAACAGGGGATTCGCCCCAGATCGCTGTCCAACCGCCCTGTATCGCGCACGTAGTGCAGCCCGAACGTGAGGGTCAGATTCGGACGAAACCGAAAGGAGTCGCCGACATATCCCTCGAGGCGCGTGTCCACTTGCCCACCGTGAGGGAACCCGAACCCGGACCTCTCGGTCGCAAAGCCCTGCCCGTTGCTGAGCGTGGCAAACAGCACGGGATAGTCCAGGGGATTCGCATCGGTCCCGCCCGCCCACGCGGTGGTTACCTGCGGAGCGATACCATACGCGTTGGCATAGCCCCCGCCATTGATTCGATTCGCGCCGCCCCCGAACCAGACCGCATGATCCCGCTTGGTCCGGCTGCCGTCATAGCGGAATTCCAGGTTCCGCTGAAAAGTCTCCTGCGGAGCGAACGGGCTCGATCCAAATTGCACGCGGCCGCCCGCAAGATCGCTGAACTGAAGACTCACAGGAAGCGAAGACCCCAGCGGATGGATCCCGCTGGTCGCATCCTGTAGAGAATTGTGGTACTGGAGGTACCCAAACCGCAGACTGTGAACATATTCTCCTCGGGTGAAATCAAGTCCAACCGCGTGCCAGGGAGAATTGTCGCGGTTCTGGTAGACCGAGTAGTCATCGCCGAAGTTGTCCACCGACTTGTCCCAGTTGTAGGCAAACCGATAGAACGCATGCGCCGTATTCGACAAATGCCAATCCAGCTTCCCGGAAGCGGAGGTGTTGCGGAAGGGCGAAGAGAACGATCCGGTCAGGGCTTGAAACGGCGCCGGGATCACCACCGCCCGACGTGCGTCCTGGCTGACTTGCTCGGCGCCCAGGAAGAAGAACGCCTTGTCCTTGATCAGCGCCCCGCCCAACCGCCCGCCAAAGTCACTGCGCTGAAACGAGAGATCCTGCCGCCCTGGTGATTTCGCAAACAGGATGCTGTTGTCGCGAAACAGCCCGAATCCTTCCCCGTGCAGGTCGTTCGACCCGGAACCGGTGGTCATGTGCACCGCGCCCGAGGACGTCAGGCCCGTGGCAACATTCAGCATAGACCGGCTCACCATCAGCTCCTGAACCGAACTCAGCGCGACATTCTGCGCCGTATCGCCCTTCGTCTCGTCCGTGAGAGCGACGCCATCGAGGGTGTAGAGTGACGCCTGCCCGCTGATTTTGTTGATCGAAACAGCCAAGTGGCCGGTCTTGGTGGGGTCGAGCGCCCGACCGTCCTCGATCACCACTCCCGGCTCGAACTGAGCCGTATTCAGCACGTCGTGGCCATCGATCGGCCATTCCGCGATCTGTTCCGGCGCCATCTTGCCCTGCAGCGTCGGCGGCCCAGGATTGATGGCCACCAGCTTCCGATCGCCATTCGCGGCCTCGCCATCACGGACAGTCACTGCAAAGTGGCTGATTTTATAGTTCTTGGCCTCCATGCGAATGGCGTAGGGTCCGGCTTTCAGAGGCTCCGACTGATACTTGCCCGCCTTGTCGGTGGTGAGAGCGAGTTGTGTGTCGGTGACTTTCGAACTGATGGTCACCGCTGCACCCGCCACTGGAGTCCCAGACGGATCGATCACGGTACCCTGGATCGATCCCCTGACGGGTTCCTGCGCGAAGCCGGTGCAGGTCGCAAGCAGCACGACTCCGACTGTGATTAACAGTTTGGCCAACACTCGCTGAGGGGTACGTTTCCCAAGACCATCCGAAGCGCGCAAATTCAACAAACGCTTTCTCCTTCCCATTCCAGGACGTACGGGTACTGCCACATGGAATCGCATCCCGCGGGAATGGTTGCTTCCGCTTTACAAAGTCGAATTGATTATCTTACTAAACATGGTGGGAATCTGCGCGGCCAGAACACTCGACAGAACCGCGCCGAGCGCATCGCCGCATGCCAAAGGCGGCCATTTGGAAGACTGAATCCAGGAAAAAGGGGCCGGTCGCCCGGCCCCCAAGTACGCGGAACCTCCCTTTAGAACGTGAACCGCACTCCCAACCGTATGTTCCGCCCCAGCTGGTACAAAAGCGGCTTGCCATACTGGCTATTCCCGATGACCGGGACAGCCTTGGTCGGATCAGGGTTGTTGCGACTGTTGGCGAGCAGACCCTTCCAGTCGTATGGGTGCTCAAACGCCGAGTAGTCGAAACTCCCAGTCGGCCGGAGGAAGCTCTGGAAGTTGGCGGTGTCCAGCTGCGAGTAGAACGCCGTCACCCGCTGCTGGTTGAACAGGTTGATGAGATCGGCTGTGAACGTGAGAACCTGGGCCTCGTTCTGCTTGTTGACTTTGAACTCCTGCCGGAAACTCGCGTCCGATTGGATATACCACGGCGTCCGGCAACTGCACACGCTGGTCACGGTTGGAATCAGAACCCCTGAACGGTCGGGCACCAGCGAGACCTTGGCAAATTTGCCACGGTCCTCGGGATAGACAGGGAATCCCCCCGAGTACGGGGATTGCGCAAACGAAAACCCTACATCCGTGTAGGTACTCATCGGCGTTCCGCTGTACAGGGTCTGGAACCACCCGATGTTCGACGACATCCTGCCGCCCATCCACGGAATCCGGTAATAGGCGTAGCCCTTGAAGGCGTGCGGACGATCCGTCGCCAGCGGTCCGCTGGATGACCGGCCGTTGGCGTCGTATTGGAAGAAGGATTCGTCGAATGCGCGGCTGTTGTTGGGAGCATTGCGGCCGCCGCCTCCGTCCGCCAGATCGGTGCTGGTCAGGCCGGAGTAGTTGCCGCGCAGCTTGCTGTAGGTGTAGGAGAACAGCCCGAACCAGTTCTTGCTGGTGGCCTTGGTCAGCCGCAATTCCAGGCCATCATAGCTGCGGGCTGCCTTGATGTTCGGAGGACACCCCAGTGCGGATTGCGTGCATGAATCGGCCAGGTTGGAGGCGTTCGGTCCGAACCCCGGGTTGACGATCAGGAAGGTCTCGCTGCCGGTGGAATCAAAAATTGCGGCGTCCTCAATGGCGCGGTCCAGGCGCCGGCGATCCCAGCGTGCCTCGAGCGCCAGCGTCCTTGTGATCGCGTAGTCGGCGCCGAACACCGACTCGTGCAGCCGGTACGGCTTCAGTCCGGGAACCACACCTTCGGTCCCGCGGAAGTTCTGGTTTTCGAGGAACGTCAGCCCGGCAGGCACCGTACCGCCGGCGAAGTTCGCACCAGCCGTGCTGTCGCCCGTGCAGTAGCGCGACCCGGCGCCGAACTCGACATTAATGTTGCTCAGATCCGCGGTGTCCAGCGCATAGAAGCAGTTTTGCCAATATTGGCCGCCGAACGAACTGATGGCCAGGTTCAGCTTCATCAGGTCATTAAACACGCCATAGCTGCCGAACACCTTCATTCTGCCATCTCGAAACACATCCCAGGCAGCGCCCAGACGCGGAGCGATTTTGTCGCCCCACCCAAAGTTAATAGGCTGGCTGGGGAAGCCGTTTGCCTGCGTTTCGCTCGGCAGCGACTCCTTCTCGATGCGCAGACCCGCGTTGATGGTGATGCCGTGGCCAATCGTCCAGGCATCCTGCCCGTAGAAACTGTGATTGAAACTGGACGCGTAGCCATAGGAGCCGAAGTCCTGGATGGTGACGTAGCCGTACCGTCCCGCGCAATTGCCGGCGCCATAGAGGGCTTCAAACTGTGCGCAGTTGTCAGTGCCAGTCTGGCCTCCCGGCGAGAAGAACTGGCCCGCTCCCACGGAAAGCTGCACCGCTGGAGCATTCCAGTGCTGAAAAATATCGTTGGACACGTGGTTGAGTTGATATCCGAACTTGAGGTTATGGGTCCCAAAGCGACTGCCTTTGAACCAGCCAATGTCTTGGGAAAACTGATGGTGTTTGCTGGCATTCCGAATGGTGAACGTCTGATCGTTACCCGCCGAGAAGTAGCCGCCCGGCTGTTGCAGCGAAGCTGGGAGGGTGGCTCCAGTGTTATCCAGAATTCCGCCCGAGCCCGGCGCGCCCGTCGTGCCGGGAGTCAGCCAGAAAAAGATCGAGCCGGCGTTCGGAAAACCGAAGTCGTGGTAGTTCTCGAAGAAGTACCCGAACCGCGTGGTCGCGATCAACTTTGGCGTCAGCGCAAAATCGACGCCCACGTTCACCGTCTGGTTCGGAGCCACGAAACCGTACCCGTGTTCAAATCCGAACAGCGGGATCGAAGCACTCGGATTAAACAGTCCCGCAGTTGAGTCCCCGATCGGCAGGACCGCGCCGCTCTCACGCTGCAACTGGTACAGCCACGAACTGTAGACCCTTATTTTCTGAGTCAGGCTCGCGTCCACGCGGGCCGAGGTGAAATACGTCTGCGAATCCTGGTTGAAGGTCTGCACGCCCGCGTTGTTGTTGCTGGACCCGAAGTTGACCTTGCGGCCCGTGGACACGTACTTCGGATCCGCCCCTAAGAAGATCCACAAGCGGTCACGCACGATGGGACCAGCCACCGTGAACCCCGGTTGAATATACCGGGTATGATCTCCTGCCTGTTGATATGTCTGTGCAACGGGATCCTGTCCCAGCGCTGCGTCGCCGGCGCTCTGCGGGTCATAGCGCAGAAAGGGAGTGTTCTGGTTCGAGTTGAGCGCATCAGAATTGTAGTCAATCCCCAAGGACCCATGCCAGGCGTTGCTGCCCCGCTTCATGATGACGTTGACCACGCCCCCCATGGCGCCACCATGTTCCGCTTCAATGCCTGAACTCTTCACCTCAACCTGGTCGATGAATTCAAACGGCACGTCGGTGTGGGAGTAGCCGCCGATCACGTTGGCCGTGTCCTGACCTTCCACCAGGTAGCGGTTCTCCGAGTCGGCCCCGCCGCCCACCTGGTAGCCGAATCCGCCGCCATTCGAGGTGCTGCCCGGAGACCCGCCCCCGGTGCCGGGCCTCGACATGGCGCCTGCGCCAGTGCCCGCGAGCGTGTTATTGCCCGCCAGAGGTTCATTGCGGGCGGAAGGCGCGAACTGAATCACCGACTGGAAGGAAATACCGTGCGGAACCTCCGCGACCACGTCGGGAGTGATGTTTGTGACCGTTCTGGAGGTCGTCGTGTCAATGAGGGGAGCCTCGCCCGTCACTTCCACGACTGTGCCGGTTGTTCCCACTTGCAGTTCAAGATCCACCGTGGGCAAATGCCCCACTGCGACGCCGATCCCGTCACGTTTGAGCTTGGTGAAGCCCGGCGCGCTGACCATCAGGGTGTAACTGCCGGGTGGCAGGTTGGTGAAGTGGTAGGAGCCGCTCCCATCGGTTTCCAGCGTCTTGGAACCGACCAGCGCGGCGCCCTTCAACTCGACCAGCGCTTTGGAGACAACGGCGCCGCTGGGATCCTTAACGGTTCCCTGCAGTCCGCCGGTGGTCTCTTGCGCAAACGCAGCGCAAGCCAGAAGAAAAGCCAGGAAGAGATACAGAATCGAAATCGAGCCACCGAGCCGGCACAACCTGGCACAGCTGCGGGGCAAAAGTTTTCTGATGTCCAACATGCGTCCACCTTCCTCCAAAAGTTTTACGTTCAACAACCGACCCAACAAAAACAACCCATTGCTGTGAAACGACCCGAATGCCTCGTCCATCGGGCGTTTTGCATCTTGGGACAGCGCGAAACTCGCTGCTCACCGTCCATGATCTACGCCCGAAGAATCCAAGCGTTTTCACGCTTTAGGAAGAGCGACGCAATGGACACTCCATAACATTCCCGACTGACAACCACCTATCGCCACAAAGGTTTAACCGAAGCCCGACGCAGACTTACATTTTGTCAATCGCAGGACGCGCTCCGAAATCTGGGAACTGTCTCTTGGAAATGGGAATAACCATCCGTTGGGAAACCGAATAGGAGAGGCGAGTGTTATGTGTCCAACTACGACGCGGATCTGGCCAGCGGACTCAGCTCTGGGCTCCGATCCAGACAAGAAAGAACATGGTTTCGAAAGGCCGGGCGGCATGGAACTCTTCGAACTGCTGCCCGCGCAAGAAAAAAGCCACCAGTCCCGAAGGAATGATGGCTCTGCAATGGGCATCAAGCGGGCTGAGCCCTAGAAAATAAGTCTCATGCCGAACTCGATCTGCCTTTGCGATCCAAGCGAGTACACGCCCGTGCCATTACCGACTCGGAAAGGTTCTAGGCCGGCCCGATCGGTGCCGTTGAGCGAACCCGAGCTACCGTCGAGAAGATTACTCATTGTGTTTGGAGGCAGGTTAAAGTTGCTGAAATTGCCCACATTGTAGAAGCCCACACTCGGTTCCACCGTGAAACGCTCTTTAAAGCTGTGCCGCCACGTCAGCTTCAGGTCAATGCTGCGAAGCCAGCTAAAGTTCACCTGGCCCGGTGCGGGTGCTGGCAAAGGCTGGGCTACCCCGCCCATTGCCTGCAATTGGTTTAGCGTGAAAAGACTGTTGTCGATCAGCACCTTGCCGGCAGGCGTAACCTGCCCGGCCACGCTGCTGTTGTAATTGTTAATTGTGCTGGTCAGTTGGCTCGCGGAGATCCCGCGGTCAAACTCCCCAAAGTGGGTTCCAGGAATTGCGTCCTGAATCGTTCCATCACCCGTGAAGTCGGTGCGGAAGATCTCGCCGTTGCCCAATCCACTGGCGGGAGCCACCAGAGACCCCGACAGCGGACTGTAGAAGTGGGCTATCGTGCTCACCCGAAATCCGAATGGCACATCCACGTACCCACCAAACGAGATCTGATGCGTCCTGTCCAAAAGACCCGGCCCAAAAAACTTGTTCACGTTATTGTTATCCGCGGCTTGGATCACGAAATCCTGGTCGTTATCCACGCTCGTACCGTTGACCTGCGTGCCGCCCGAGTTTTCGTACCGTGACAAACTGTAGGCAATTTGGAAGTTCGCCTCTTTGACACCGCGCAGCGGGTTGGCGACGTTTTGCGACACCTTCACCTGCAACGCGTTGTAAACCGCTCGGCCGATCGGAAGCAGGAAAAAACCCTGTCCAACGTTGGGATTGATTCCCCCAAAAGCGCACGGACGGCCAAGGGTCTGCCCAGCAGGCGCACTCGGGTTTGGATTTGGTGCGTTGGTGGCGCAGGCTCCGCCGAAGTCGAGCGACGAGGTCAGTCCAAAACTGGCAAAATCTGCCATGGTGACAGGCAGTGGATTGCCTTGGCCGTCAGTTCCGTCCAGCGCCGCGCACTTGTGACCGTTAATGGCATCGTCAACGCTGGACGCTCCGCACGCGCCGAGCGTCCCGTTGATCGCAGCCGTGGCCGCGTTCGCGTCGAAATAGCGCGTATCGCCGACGCGGTTCACGTCCACACCTGCCAGCGTGTGGGTCGTGACGTTGCGTAGGTAGTCGGCGGTCAACACCATTCCATGCCGGATTTCGCGCTGAATGCCGATATTCATCTGCACCGAACGCGGGCTCTGGTACTTGGGCGCGAACAGGGCGACTGGAAGGCTCACATTGCCAGCCAGAAAGTTCCCCACAAAGTTTGGGTTAGGAGCTTTGAGATCGAGTGGGTTGAGCGATTGGTACAACTGCTGGAAGGCGATCAGCCCGGGAGCTGCATTGCCGATGGCGACATTGGCGCCACAGAATTGCTGGTCAATCTGAAGTGTCTGTCCACCGTTGATGGGAATGGCCTGCGCCTGGCCCTGGGTGTTACAGGCGTCAATCACTTGGTTGAAGGCGCCCGTGCGCAGCCGCAACGGACGATCAAACAGGACGTTATTGTAGATCACGTTCTCGTAAAACAGCCCGATACCACCGCGAATCACAGTCTTGCCATTGCTCCTCGGGTCCCAGGCAAAGCCAATCTGCGGAGCAAAGTTCTTGTTCGCCTGTCTTACCGGGTCTCCATACCCGGGGTAGGCGGCATTGATTTCCGGGATCGCCGGCAGATCGCTGTCGGTCCGCCCGGTATCGCGGTCCCAGCGCAAGCCCGCATTCAACGTAAAGTTGTGCTTAACCTTCCAGGAGTCTCCCACGTAGAGACCGATTCGGTTATCCGGGCCCAGACCACCCGCGGGAAAACCTAAGGCCGGCTCTAGGGTGTTAAATCCGAGTCCGTTGCCTACGGTGAGCCGCTCCACCGGAAAATTCAGCGGATTGGAAGCTCCCCCGGGGCCGAATGGATTGGTGTTCGCGAAGGCGATCTCGGCTGCGCCAGACTTGGTGCGAACCCTCGGCGCGAGCTGATAGAAGCTGGCAAATCCGCCCCCTTGCACATGGTTGTAGGAGACTCCGTAGCGGAGAAGATGGCGGCCCAGTACCCGGCTGCCGTCATACTTGATCTGGTGGTTGGACTGCGGTGTCGCCTGCGGCGCGAGATGGTTAGGACCAGCAAAGAATGTCGTGCCAATCTTCAGATCCAGCCCCGTGCAACATAGCGGCAGACTGTTGTTCCCTAAGGTCGCATCCTCGATGCCATTCTGGAATTTCAAATACGAAAAGCGAAAACTGTGGGAGAAAGGACCCGTGGTCGTGTCCAGACCCACAACGTGCTGACGGGTGTAGTCCTTGTTGTCGTAGACCTCGAATCCCAAACCGAAAGTCGCTGCCAGCAGGTTTTCGAAATACGAGTAACGGTAGAAAGCTTTTGCGCCCTGGCCGAAGTTGTAGTCCATCCTGCCCAGCAGATTGCCCTCGCGGAATGGCTGGCTGAAGCCGCCGGAGAAGTTGTTCAACGGGGCGGACACCTGTACTGCCGCAAATGCGTCCTGCTTCGTGCGTTCGCCGTCCAGGAAAAAGAACAGCTTGTCCTTGACGATGGGTCCGCCGAGCTTGCCGCCGAACTGATGGCGCTGCAGGTAGTAATCGTGGCCTCCGGGCGACGTGGCCGCGAAGCTGTGGTCGCGAACAAAGTAGAAGCCTTCTCCGTGCAACGCGTTTGTACCGGACTTGGTTGTGACATTCACCGAGCCCGAAGAAGTCAGATCATTGGAAAGATCCAGCGAGGACTGGCTAAGCTGGAACTCGTCGATGGCGCTGGCTGGAATATCTGCTGTCGTCGTGCCTACCGTCTCGTCGCTGACGTCGACGCCGTCCACATTGATACGCGCCGTGCGCCCGAATCGGCCGCCGAACGAAATCGACGAGTAGCCTGCTTTCGTTGGATCGAAATTCTGCCCATCCTGAATCTGGACCCCTGGTTCAAGCTGCGCGAGATCGAGGAAGTTGCGCCCATTGACCGGCAAGTTCTCGATCTGCTGCGAAGTCAGGACCCCCTGCACGATCGCCTGCTCGGTGTTCACTTGCACCGTGGAGGCCTGCACCTCAATGGTCGTGCTCTCCTGGCCCAGCGTCATTTTGGTGTTCACGGTGGCAGTGTTGCCGACTTGTACGGGAACCGTAGTGTCAACTCGGCTGAAGCCCTTGGCCGAAACCTGCACTTTGTAGGTACCCGGCGCAATCGCTCCGGAGTTGAAAGCGCCTGCCGAGTTGGCAGTCAGCTCAATCGTCTGTCCGGTCGCGACGTTTGTGATGGTCACTTTGGCGCCGCTGACGACTGCTCCTGACGGGTCGGTCACCGTGCCGACAATGCTGCCCGTGCTGACGGTGGTCTGCGCCAGCACAGCTGCGGACAGCAGCAGCAACGCAGCCAGAACGAAATACTGTCGCGGGGCAACGCAGCGAGAACTCTTTACTCTCAACATGGGTCCACCTTCCTCCAAGAAGTTTGGCGTGCAACCAGAACCACAACAAGACAGTTCCATGCTGTGTAACGCGGAGATGCCTTGCTGCCCGGGCGTTCTCCTTGAAACGAGATCCGTCGGTAGACCGCGATAACTGATCTAGGCCCGAGCGAAACCACGGCGATCTGGAGGAAAAGGTGCAATGGACAGTCCATAACATCTGAAAATGACAATCGCTCGTTACGACAGGTACTTACAGGCGTCATAACGTTTCCTCACGTTTTGTCTATCGCGGCACACCACTCCGCAATCTGGGAGCGGTCTCCGGGAAATGGGAGTGCCGATCACGCGGGCAGCGGACAAAAAAGGCCACCCGACAGGAAGACTGGTGGCCTGGCAAAGGAAGTCGCCGGAAGGTTAGAACGTGAACTTCATTCCCCACTCGACCTGCCGGGCTGCTCCGACCGCGTACACGCCGGTGCCGTTGCCGACGCGGAAAGCTTCCTGGACCGATCGGTCGGTGCCGGCAATCGTGCCCGGTGAGGGCGATCCCGTCGACAGCAAACCGCTCATCGTGTTCGGCGGCAGACCAAAGTTTGAGAAGTTGAAGAGATTAAAGACGGCCACGCTGGGTTCGATGGTGAATCTCTCCCGGAACTTGTACCTCCACCCTAGGTTCAGATCGAGGGAACGCAGCCAAGTGAAGTCGACCTGTCCCGGAACCGTACTCGGCAGTGTGGGGGCCACACCTCCGAGCGCCTGCAACTGGGTCAGGGTCATCAGGCTGTTCGAGATCAAGAGCTGTCCCGCAGGAGTCGCACTGTTGGCGACGCCGCTGTTGTAGTGGTTGACGAGCGCGTTCAGGCCAGAGGCACTCGTACCACGGTCAAACTGACCGAAGCGCGTACCCGGCATCGGATCGCCGAGAGTTCCATCTCCCGTGAAGTCCGTGCGGAAGATTTCCCCCGGTCCGACTCCGGTGTCGCCCACCGTGATCGAGCTCGAAAGCGGACTATAGAAGTGGGCGAGTATCCCCAACCGGAAATTTGCGGGAAGGTCGGCATAACCCCCAAAAGAGACCTGATGCGTACGATCCAGGAGGGAGGGGCCGAAGTACTTGTTGGGTTTGGCATTGTCGGCCGCTGCCAGGACGAAGTCCTGATCGTTGTCGGAGGTTGTGCCACTCACCTGCGAGCCGCCCGAGTTCTCGAAGCGCGACAGGCTGTAGGAAATCTGGAAGTTCACGGCTTTCAGGCCACGAACAGGATTGGTGACGTTTTGCGTCAGCTTCATCTGCAGACCGTTGTAGACCGAGCGCCCGACCGGGAACAGAAAGGTGCTCGCAGCCTGGTTGGAATTGTATCCTCCGAAGGCACACGGAGCCCCTATCGCCGCCATGCAGCCCACGCCCCCCTGGTCGGCGGCGCTCCCCAAACCGTTGCTGGCGAAGTCAGTCATGGCCAACTGTTGCGGACCATTGGCTAGCGCCTGGCCCGTGGCCGGGTTATTGGGGCAGTTGAGAACGCCGCTCGCGGGAAGGGGACCGGCTCCGCAGTTCGCAAGAGTGGTAGCGATCGCGGCTTCGGCGGCGGCCAGGTTGAAGCTGTTGACACTGCCGTCGTGGTTCACATCGATTCCCAGCAACGAGCGGGTCTCGATGTTCCGCAGGAAGTCGGCGCTCAACACCATGCCGTGCCGGATTTCCCGCTGGAAGCCGATGTTCATCTGCAAAGAGACGGGTGTCTTGTACGCGGGCGCAAACATACCCAGCGGCACCCCTAAACCTTGGTTGAGGTAGCCGTCAACAATGTAGTTCGGGTTTGCGGCGTTCAGGTCAAGAGGGTTTCCAGCCAGATACTGTTGCCAGAATCCCATCATGCCGGTGACTGCCTGCCCAACCGGGATGTAGCCTGTGGTGTTACCCGTGGTCGGGTCCCCACCTACCGAGGGACTCACCAGCGCCGGATCGTTGCAGACACCTGTGCCCGGCGTCATCGGCCCGGTGTTGGCCGTAATCGTCTGCGGAATCCCGCTGAAGCATGCATACGGCGTCTGGCCGAACGCACCTGTCTTCAGACGGTACGGTCGGTCGAAGAGCACATTGTTGTAAATGATGTTTTCGTAATACAGACCAACTCCGCCGCGGATCACGGTCTTGCCGCTATTCTTCGGATCCCACGCGAAACCGAATTGTGGCGCAAAGTTCTTGTTGGCCTGCCGGACAGCATTTCCCATTCCCGGGAAGGCCGCATTCAGTTCAGGAATCGCGGGCAGGTCGCTGTCGGTACGGCCGGAGTCACGGTCATACCGTAAGCCGATCGTAAGCGTGAAGTTGGGTTTGATTTTCCAGTTGTCCCCAAAGTAGAGGGCGAGCCGGTTGTCCGGGCCCAGTCCGCCCGCCGGGAAGCCCAGTGCCGGTTGCAAAGTGGAGTATCCCAAGCCGTTCCCCATCCGGAGTCGGGCCGCCGGATAGTTCAGGGGATTCGCCACGCCTCCGGGATAGCAGGGAGTTCCGGGTGTGGAAGCTGGATTGTTCGGGTCGTATACCACCTGCCCGATTCCGTTGGGATCGCACGAATCGTTGGCGAAGTTGAGTGCAAACGAATTCTGTACCCAGGAAATACGCGGAGCAAACCCAAAGAAGTTGGCGAATCCGCCTCCCTGAATGTGATTAAAGGCGACCCCGTAACGAAGGAAGTGGCTGTGAATCGACTTGCCGCCATCGTACTTAAGCTGGTGGTTCGACTGCGGCGTACTCTGCGGGGCATTCGGATTTGGACCCGAGTAGAACCCGTTACCCACCGCATTGATCGTTACTCCAGTGCAGCACAGTGGGAGACTCGTGCCCAGCGTCGCATCCCCGATCTGGTTCTGAAACTTGAGATAGGAGAACCGGACGGTGTGGGTAAAAGTGCCGGTGTTGAAATCCACGCCCACAACGTGGGTGCGGGTGATGTCCTTGTTGACATAGACGGAGTACCCGTCTCCAAAGGTTCCAGGCAGGGAGTTCTTGAAATAATTGAGGCGATAGAACAGACGAGCGTTCCCAATCGTGTAGTCCAGTTTGCTCATCAATTCGTTGTCACGAAAAGGAACGCCGACGCCGCCGTTGAATCCGTCGAACGGCGTGGGGAACAGAACGGGCGTAAACGAGTCCTGCTTGGTCCGTTCTCCATCCAGAAAGAAGAACAACTTGTCCTTGATGATGGCGCCGCCGAAGTTCCCGCCATACTGGGATCGCTGGAACGGCAGGGTTCCGCCACCCGGTGTTGATGCCCCGCCCACAGAGCGGTCCCGGAACAGACCGAATGCTTCCCCGTGATAGTGGTTGGTGCCCGACTTCGTGCTCACGTTGACGGCACCGGATGAAGTCAGGTCCTGCGAGAGATCAAGCGAAGATTGGCTGAGCTGGAACTGGTCGATCGCACTGGCCGGAATGTCCTGCGTGGTGGTGCCCACCGTTTCATCGCTGACGTCCACACCATCGACGTTAATGCGTGCCGTGCGGCCGAAACGGCCCCCGAACGAAATTGACGAATAACCTGCCTTGGTCGGATCAAAGTTCTGACCATCCTGGATCTGTACGCCGGGCTCGAGTTGCGCCAGGTCAAGGAAATTGCGGCCGTTCACCGGCAAGTTCTCGATCTGTTGCGACGTCAACACCCCTTGCACCGTCGCCTGCTCCGTATTCACCTGAACCGAGGACGCCTGCACCTCGACCGTCGTGCTTTCCAGTCCGAGCTGCATCTTGGCGTTGACGGTCGCCGTGTTGCCAACCTGCACGGTGGTCACGGTGCTGACCGTGCTGAACCCCTTGTTGGAAATCTGCACTCGATAATTGCCTGGCGACAGAGGGCCCGAGTTGAAGGCGCCCGCCGAGTTCGACGCCAGGTCGATGTTCTGTCCGGTCGCCGTATTCGTGACCACAATCTTGGCGCCGCTGACAACCGCGCCCGACGGGTCCGTCACGGTTCCGACAATACTGCCCGTTCCGACGGTGGTCTGCGCGAACGCTTGGGTGCTCAACAGCGCCAGGACCACCGCTAGGACGACCGTAAATCGCACGACGACGTGGGGGATTCTTTGATTCGGCAACATTTATGCACCTTCCTCTAAAGATTTTTCCGCCCTCGAGAACAGGACACGCAGGCGTACAAACAGCGACGAGAGCGATCTGACAGGGTGAAGGTAAAAGGGATGCTTCCAGACCTACTCGTACGTTGACCGGGACGAAAGCAATCAACATGCCATAACAAGGCAAAATGACATATTGTGTTGACTGTCAATCGTTTAGCTGCAGTTCTTCGGCGTTCGTGACTCGGTTTGAGCTCGCCGAACCTACAAAATTCCATACTCAACTACACAAAACAAAAAATCGCGGGCGCCACTGGCGTCTGGAAACTCTCTGACGGCTGCTGGTTCCGGTGGGCGCTTCCGGAACTCTTGCGCTGGCCTCAGTTACTCGGCCTCGAGGAGTAGTACCCGGTTCGGTGCCGGACCCGGAAATCCGATCCGTCGGGAACTCCGTTCACGTTCACCTGGATGCGCCGGAACTCCGCGTCGGAAAACCGTTGGGAGGGATAGTAGGCCAGCAAGTACTGCGTCCGCAGTTCCTCGCTGATCTGGCGGAAGGCGCTGTCCAGTTGGGGGAGGGAATTGGCGTAGTAGTACTTGCCACCGGTGTCTTCGGAGAGCTGGATCAGCGCGTGCTCACCACCGGTGTCGCGGCCCGCGCTCGCTTCCACCGGCACGACGATAATGCTGTAGACGATGGCCTCCGCTTCCTGCGCGGCCCGCACGGCGTCGCGATAGTCGTATCTGCTGACGGTGTCGCCGCCGTCGGTGATTACGACTATCACCTTGCGGCCCCGCCGTCTATCGAGCGCTTGTGAACCCAGGTAGAGCGCGTCATACAGAGCTGTCGCCGAGCCCACGTGGATCCGGTCAATCCCGCGGTCGATCGACCTGATGTCTGCTGTAAAGGGCACGACTTCATCGACGATCTCGCTGAACTCGTACACCGCAAGCGCGTCCACGGGGCGAAGAATCGTGTGGGCAAAGTGGCGCGCCGAAGCCAACTCCAGCGGCAGATCCTTCTTCGTACTCAGGCTGGTGTCAACCGCCAGAATGATCGACAGCGGCAATGCGGATTGCTTGTCGAAGACGGCAATCTTCTGTTCCTTGCCATCTTCGCTCAACCGGAAATTCTCCTTGGTCAGCTTGCCGACCGGCGCCCCGTGCTGGTCCGTAACGGTGACGAACACACTCACCAGCCGCACATCAATCTTCAGGGTTGTCGAAGGCTCCTCCTGCGCTGAACATACGCAGGCGGCAAGAATCAGGAAGGACAGGGTGGCGGATCGCGTCATCGGCCGTCGCATCCCTTAGATGCAACCTGCCCGCTGGGGCTGCCTCGCACACGCGGAATCTCTGCGGGAAACGGCTCTCCGTCGGCCCAAACGGCGCCATCCACGAAATACTCCTTCTTCCAGATCGGGACTGTGCGCTTCAGAGTATCAATCAGCCAGCGGCAGGCATCAAAGGCGGCGCCTCGATGCGCCGAAACCACCGCAATCAGCACGCTGGTCTCCCCAATCTCCAGCCGCCCGAGCCGATGAACGATGGCCACATCGCGCACTTGGAACTGTCCGAGCGCCCGCGCGGCCAACTCCTCCATCTGCTTCAGGGCCATTTCCGCGTAGGCCTCGTAGTCCAGATACAGGGTTTGCCGTCCCCGCGTGTTGTTCCGCACCACGCCTTCGAAGACGACCGCCGCTCCGTCTTCTGGATGCTTGATCTTCGCAAGAACGCTCTGGGTGTCGATTCGCTCGCGCACAATCGCCGCATGCCCTGTGCCGGAGGCGCCTCCACTCACAGGCGGGAGCAGCGCGATTTCATCGTTCGCCGCTAGCGTCACCTCCGGACCGGCATACTGCTGATTCACGGAGAGGGCAATCGAAGGCAGCAGGTCCGTCAAGCGCGGAATCCTCTCTTGGTAGTGCGCCAGCAAGTCTCCCACTGTCGCCCCTTCCGGCAGGGACACCGAATCACTCGCCTTTCCCGCAAGGTCTTTGAGCATACCGAAGAATAGGACGCGGATCTGCATGAACTGGTTCACCAGGCACGGGCTTGAAAACGGAATCGGTGCGCGTCCTCCGTGATCCGGACGTCAGTGAAGCCCGCCGACGCAAGACGCGATCCGAAGTTCGCTGGATCGACAGGAACGTAGGTGTCTCCGATGTGGAGCAGGCGCAGTCGAATGCTGCCTGGCATCGGTGCCCACCAATACCGCCCCTGGCCTCAATACCCGGCGTACTTCGCGCAAGAGTTGGTCTTGTTTCTCGACCGAGGGGACATGATGAAGCATCGTGAAAGCCATCGCGCCGGAAAACCAGGCGTCCGCGAAAGGCATGGCAGTCGCATCTCCCGGCACCACTGCCACGTTCGTCCCTGCCAGCCGTTGTTCGAGCGCAGCGGCGAGTCGCTCGTCAATTTCAATCGCGGTGAGCCGCTCCATGCGTGTACGCAACAAATCGGTTGTCAAGCCGGGTCCGGGTCCCACTTCCAGCACCTTCCTACCCAGATCGACGCCGCTCAAAACCCACGGGACGATCTGGTCCCCTAACGATTTCTTCCAGCCTTTCGATCGACACAGCCACCGGTGCATCCGGTTCATGTTTCACCTGCTTGAATCGCGCACCACTCCCACGCAATAGTAGCGCAACCGGCACAGCCCCGTAGGGCGACGGCCGGTGTCCGAGACAACCCTTTCATCTTCATCAGAAAACAAAAATGCCAGACCCGTATGAAGGGATCTGGCACCTGTACAACCGGTAACGGACGTTAAGCGGGCTGCCCGCTGAGCACCTTTTCCCGCTCCTCTGCGTCCTGTTTCTCTTCCCGCGGCGAGGAGGGCAGCGCCAGCTCAAGCACTTCTTCGATGCTCTTCACGTAGTGCACGCTCAGGTTCTCGAGCTGCTCCGGCGTCAGATCTTCCTCGACGTCCGTCTTGTTTTCCGCCGGGAGGATGACATCGCGTACGCCCGCACGCTTGGCGGCCAACACTTTCTCCTTGATCCCGCCCACCGGCAGCACGTTCCCGCTCAACGTGATTTCCCCGGTCATCGCCGTGTAGGGATGAACCCGGCGATCGGTGAGCAGCGACACCAGCGTGGTCGCCATCGTCACACCCGCCGAAGGCCCATCTTTCGGAATCGCGCCCGCCGGCACGTGCATGTGAATATCGTGATCCGAGAAAAAGCCTTCCTGGATCCCGAGCCGCCCAGCGTTGGACCGCACCCAGGTCAGCGCAGCCTGCATCGATTCCTGCATCACCTGCCCGATCTGTCCGGTCATGGTGAAGCCGCCCTTGCCCTTCATGACGTTGGCTTCGACGAAAAGCACGTCGCCGCCCGAAGGCGTCCAGGCCAGGCCGACGGTCACCCCCGCGCGCTTGGTGCGCTCGGCGATCTCCCCTTCGGTCCGGATCTTGATCCCGCCCAGAAACTCCTGAACGATTTCCGGCGTCACCACCAGCTTCTCCGTCTTCCCTTCCGCCAGCCGCCGCGCCTGCTTGCGGCAGATGGTGCCGAGCGTGCGTTCCAGATTGCGCACACCTGCTTCCCGCGTATAGTGCCGGATCACGTGCCGCACCGCTTCTTCCGGAAATTCGATCTGCTCCGCCGTAACCCCGTTTTCTTCCTCTTGCCGCGGAATCAGGTACTGGAATGCAATGTGAACTTTCTCTTCCTCGGTGTAGCCCTGCAGTTCGATGATCTCCATGCGGTCGCGCAATGGCTCCGCAACTGGATCCAGCATATTCGCGGTCGTGATGAACAACACCTTCGACAGGTCGAACGGTACATCGAGGTAGTTGTCCCGGAATGTGCTGTTCTGCTCGGGGTCCAGCGCTTCGAGCAACGCCGAACCCGGGTCTCCCCGAAAGTCGCGCCCAACTTTGTCGATCTCGTCCAGCATGAAGACCGGATCCTTGGTCTCCGCCCGACGGATTCCCTGGATGATCTGCCCCGGCAGGGCGCCGATGTAGGTCCGCCGGTGGCCGCGAATCTCGGCCTCATCATGCACGCCGCCCAGCGAAATGCGCACGAACTTGCGTCCCAGCGCCCGCGCGATCGACTTCCCCAGCGACGTCTTGCCAACCCCCGGAGGTCCAACGAAACACAGGATTGGCCCCTTCATGTTCGGCTTCAAACGCCGCACGGAGAGGTAATCGAGAATGCGGTCCTTCACCTTCTTCAGATCGTAGTGATCCGTATCCAGAATCTCTTTCGCCTTCGGGATGTCCACTTCCCCACCCGAGGTCTTCGCCCACGGCAACACCGCGAGCCACTCGATGTAGTTGCGGGTCACCCCGTAGTCAGCCGCCATCGGCGACATGCGCGAAAGCCGCCCCAATTCCTTCAGGGCTTCTTTTTTCACCTCGTCGGGCATGCCGGCGGCTTCGATTTTCTGTTTCAGCTCATCAATGTCCCGCTGGCCTTCGTCCTGCTCACCCAGTTCCTTCTGGATGGCCTTCATCTGCTCGCGCAGATAGTACTCGCGTTGGGTCTGCTGCACCTTGTCCTGCACTTCGGACTGGATCTTGTTGCGCAGCTGCTGGACTTCAAGTTCCTTCGCCAGGTGCTGGTTGATCTTCTCCAGGCGAGCGTTGACGTCGGTGGTCTCGAGCGTATCCTGTTTGTCCGAGGTGGAAAGCGAAGGCAAAGACGAAGCGATAAAATCCACCAGCCGCCCCGGCTCTTCGATGTTCATCGCGACCGTCGACAATTCATCCGACAGGGTCGGCGAACCCGCCACAATCTGCTGGAACAACGTCAGCACGTTGCGCTGTAGCGCCTCGATTTCAGAGCTCTTCGGGGGCACCGACTCTGCGATCGTCGTGAAGCCGGCCCGCATAAACGGCGTGAGCTGCGTGAACTCTTCCAACTTCACCCGCTCCAGGCCTTCGGCAAACACGAACAGGCTCTGGTTGGGCATCTTCACAACTTTGTGCACGACCGCTAGCGTGCCGACGGTATAGAGGTCGCTGGGCTGGGGGCTGTCCACGCGCGCTTCGCGCTGAGCCACCACCACAATGGTTTTGTCCTCGCCCAGCGAATTGATCAGCTGGACCGAACTCTCCCGTCCGACAGTGAGCGGCAGCACAGCATGAGGAAACAACACCGTATCCCGAACCGGTAAAACCGGCAGGGACCGTTCATCCCGCTGCTCTGGCTCTTCTTTCGCCTTTGTAGGGCGCTCGGTGCGCGACTGTTGTGGCATGTTTCTCCTTGAGTGTATCTCGCTCAAGTTTTGATGTCGCTGACGCGCAAAAAGATGCAGGCCGGACGGGTTCTTCCCCGTAGAGCGTTGGATTATAAAACCCTTCCGGCAGTTTTGCACCCTGTCAATAGTACAGGTTACCCCTCCGGTTATCGGTTAGGGAATCCCCACTTCCGGCCCCCCCGGAAGCCGAGCGGCGCTACCCTCCTCTTTCAGGGCGCCCGCGTTCGCCCGTCGCTCGATCTGCGCCGTGACTCGCCGCCCCGCCCAGTGCTGCTCGAGCAAGATATCCACCAGGTCGACCAGCTGGTGGGCCTTGCGGAAGCGGGGGAACAGAAAATCCTCCTCCAGATTCTCGTGGCACCCCCCACCAAATGCCGGATGATTCCCGCGGCGCCGGCAGGAATGGACGGGTCGAACTCCTGTCGGGCGTCGAGGTGCCGGAAGATGCTCGTCGTAGATCAGCAGGATCCGGTTGAGCACGCTGTCGCGCACGCATCAGGTCCTCGACGGGTGAAAGTCCCTCGGGCTCCTTCCCCTTTTTCCTGCGCGTCGCCGAATGCGCAAGGCCGGGAATCGCCAAGCGCGCGCCAACCTCGGCCGATCGCAGGACAAAATTCCTGCGGCTGGTGTGCTCTTCAGCGTTCAAAGCCCCTGCCTATCTGACTCTGGCGCTCTGCCCGAGGTTGTATTTCCTTAGGCCGCTCGATAAACCCCCAGCACCTTGACCAGGTCCGCCACCTCGCCCAGATGCCGCAGCGCGTTGCGCGCCGGCTCATCGTCCCCGCGCAGAATGTCCACATAGAAGACATACTCCCACGGCCGCCCCCGCACCGGGCGCGACTCGATCTTGCTCAAGCTGATATCGCGCAGCGCAAACACGCTCAGCGCCTTGAACAGCGCCCCCGGAACATTCTTCACGCTGAAGGCGAGCGAAGTCTTGTTGGCCCCGGGCCGCACCCGCCGGCCTTTGCGAATCAGAAAAAACCGCGTGAAGTTCTGTTTATCGTCTTCAATGCCGGCTTTCAGAATCGTTCCCGCATAGACGCTGGCTGCCTGCCGCCCCGCGATGCCCGCCGAATCCCCCAATCGATTCTCGATCACGTGCTTCACGCTGCCCGCTGTATCGTAAAAAGCCACCGGCTCAATCTGCGGATAGCGGCTGAAGAAATCACGACACTGATCGAGTGCCACCGGATGCGAGAAGACCCGCCGAAGATCCCGGAACTTCACCCCCGGAGCGGCAATCACGTTGTGCACGATGCGAAGCGGAAACTCGCTCTGAATGAACACGTCCCGGCTGAGTAAAAGATCGAAGTGCTCGGCGACCGACCCGGCCAGCGAATTCTCGATCGGGATCACTGCGCCCCCCACCGATCCGCGACCAACGCGGTCGAAGACCTCCGCCGAGCGTGCGCAAGGCACAATCGTCGAGCGCGGCACCATCCGGAGCGCCGCTTCATGACTGAAAGCCCCAGGTTCCCCTTGGATCGCAATTTTCATGCAGGCAAGTTAGCTGGCGGGAGCAGGCGAGAGCAAATCTTTTTTCAGTACAAAAGCGTCCACCCCCGTCGAGTAGTAGCAGGGTACGGTTTTCACCAGGAAGTATTCGTGCCGCTTGTAAAAAGCCAGCGCAGGCGCGTTGTCCACCGCGGTCTCCAGAAAGACCGCGCCACAACCCAGTTCCAGGAGCCGATTCTCCGCCGCCGCCAGCAGCTTCGATCCCAGCCCGCTCCGCCGGGCTGGCTCCAGAACGTCAATGGTGATGACGTGCCCCCGATTCCGCCCCGCTTCGGCCACGATGAACCCCACGGCTTCCGCGCCGTCGACGCCCTGCTTCTGATCTCCACCCGCGACCCGCTCCGCCACCAGCGTAAACGACTGCGGGCGCCGGATGTACGTCAGCAGTTCCAGCTGAGAATAGGAGATTCCCGGCGAAAAGCATTGCTGATCGATTTCCCAGAGCCTATCGAAGTCGCTGCGCCGGAATTCCCGGATCTTGAAGTCAAGTGTTCCCATCCGAAGCTCATTCTAGGGGAAAGGCCGGGCTTTCCACCGCACGCTCGGGCAAGCCTTTCCTCAATAATCGAGCGGCAGCCTCGAGCGAGGGTCGGAGTTGAGGCGTTTAGCCGGCGTCTGAGCCGGCCTGCCGAAATCCCGAGCTCATACCAGGGAACCAACCCGCTCCCCGCCCGCAGCCGACGGGCGGATGCCCCGTCATTTCTTTCCCAAAAATTTCGCACGTTTGGGCCCTTGCTCTCTTTCAGTCATCGGACGTACCATTGCGGGAAAGAGGTCTCCGTCTGTGGGGCGCCTACTACTGATCGACGCTTTGGGTGCCGCCGTTTCCTTGGGCATCTGGTATTTCGCCTTCGCACGCTATAACCGGCGTAAGGGCGCGGCGGCTCTTCGCTGGGTGCAGATTGCCTGCCGCGGCCGGGGCAAAGTCGTCGAGTCGCGTTGGTCAGGAAGCTCACGCCTGCAGGCGCGCTTTCAATTCCCTTCCCGCTGGTTTGAAAACGCCCACCTGACCCTGAACCTCCTGCCGCGTCCCCTGCCCGTGCAATGGCTGGTCAGCCACTGCCGCAAGCAGAAAGAGACCCTCACCTTCGAAGCCGATCTGGATTGTCCGCCCGCCTTCCGCCTCGAGGTGCTGAATCATCGCTGGTGCGGCCACAGCAATGGCAAGTCTTCCCACCGCGACGGCCAATGGGAAATCTCTCGTCCCGGCCCGGTCGTGCTCACGACCCGCGCCAAATGGACCCAGGAACTCACCCCCGTCGTAAACGCCCTGATGACCTCCCGCGAACACAATTTCCTCAAAGTCCGCTTCCGCCCTGACTCCCCGAACTTCTCCGCCACGGTCGATCTGGAATCGCTCGCCGATCCCGAAGCGGCCTCCGGATTTCTCACCGTGCTGCGCGAACTGGCTGCAG
>Ga0137416_10000308_pt1 | contig 22050 bp, 20 predicted proteins | sample CZODoug3_1_1_16f_FD_108282 | JGI IMG/M metagenome (GOLD analysis project Ga0137416, IMG submission 108282) | Vadose zone soil fungal communities from Angelo Coast Range Reserve, California, USA - CZODoug3_1_1_16fungal (Illumina Assembly) | ecosystem: Environmental > Terrestrial > Soil > Vadose...
GACCACCTCGATGTCCCGCGGATCCTGGTAGCGATGCGGCAGCTCCACCGGATCGCCGCGCATGCGCGGCGATCCGGTGGAGCTGCCGCATCGCTACCAGGATCCGCGGGACATCGAGGTGGTCAGCTTGCTCTGCGCCGCGCTGGCGTACGGCCGCGTGGATCTCTTCAAGCCGCGGCTGCGCGCGCTGCTCGACGCCCTGGGCCCTTCGCCGGGCGCCCTCGCCATGACCGCGCGTCCCGCCGAGCTGGTGGACCGCGCGAAGGGCTTCTCGTACCGCATGACGGACGCCCGCGACGTCGCCTGCCTTCTCCACGGGGCGGGAGCGATCCTGCGCGTGCACGGATCGCTCGGCGCCTGCTTCACTGCGCACTATCGCCGGCTGAGGAGCGTCCGCGCGGCGCTCGGCGCGTTCGTCGACGAGCTCTGCGCGCCGGACTTCACGCCGATCACCGGGCAGCGCGGGCCGACGCGCCGGCTCAAGCACCTGCTTCCGCACCCTGATCGCGGCAGCGCCTGCAAGCGCCTCAACCTGTTCCTCCGCTGGATGGTGCGGGGTCCTGACGGAGTGGATTTCGGCCTCTGGCGCGAGGTCCCGGCCGGCGAACTGGTGGTGCCGCTCGACACCCACGTCCACCGCATCGGCCGTTTCATCGGCCTGACCCGGCGCAAGGACCTTTCCTGGAAGACCGCCGAGGACGTCACCCGGCGGCTGCGCCTGCTCGACGCCGAAGACCCGGTCCGCTACGACTTCGCCCTCAGCCACCTCGGCATCAGCGGCACCTGCGCCTCCCGCAAAGACCTCCGCCGCTGCGCCGACTGCCCGCTGAAGCCGATCTGCCGGTTCTGGGTGTAGCCGCTTCAGCGACGACGTTTTGAGACTGTGTACAGCTCAATCGACGGTGTGCGTCGGCAAAGCCCGCTGGCAAGGTACGGCGGCCCGGCCGCACGCCCGCCCGTGGCTCGCGGGAGAGCGGGCTGCGTGTGCACCTATGGCCGAGGAGGAGCCATGAAGACCGTTCTGGCGATCGCCCTCTCGCTCGCGCTCCCGGCGGCCGCGGCGAAGGAGGAGATGGAGGTCCGCAACCACGGCATCAAGGCCGCCTGGGAAAAGCTGGACCAGGCCAAGGGCGATCTCGACAAGGTGGCCCGCGCCTACGACACGACGACCAGATTACCCGAGCCATGAAAGCAAATTGAGTTGTGGGGGAGTTTGGCTTAAAGACCGGTCGTGCGGCCGTCGGTATTCATCCGTCTGTTCGTGAACGGCGAGGAGCACGCGCTCGCCGTGCCGGCGCAGCGCACCCTGCTCGAGGCCCTGCGGTACGACCTGGGGCTCACCGGGTCGAAGCAGGGTTGCGACAAGGGCGATTGCGGAGCCTGCACGGTCCTCGCGCGCGAGCGCGCCGGCGAAGGCCGCGGCGAAGCCATCCTCTCTTGCATCACCCTCGCGCAGGATGCGCAGGACCTCGCCATCACCACCATCGAGGGTCTCGCCGGTCCGCAGGGCCTCGACCCGGTGCAGCGCGCCTTCGCCGACTGCGGCGCGCTGCAGTGCGGGTTCTGCCAGCCCGGAATGATGCTCTCGGCGCGCGCGCTGCTCGACGACAATCCCAAGCCGACGCTCCCGCAGATCCAGGAGGCCCTGAGCGGCAACCTCTGCCGCTGCACCGGGTACACGAAGATCTATGAAGCCGTGCAGGTCGCCGCCGGCCTGCGCGCTCCCGCCCAGCGCGCGCCCGTGCAGTCCGAGCGCGCCGCGCCGAGCGATTCGAAGGCGCAGACGGTCAAGGAGATCGCCCCGTGAGCATCGGTACCCGCTTCCCCAAGTCGGACGGCGTGGCGAAGGCCGACGGCTCCGGGCTCTACGCCGACGACATCGCGCTGCCTCGGATGCTGCACGCGAAGATCCTCCGGTCCCCGCACGCGCATGCGAGGATCCGCGGCATCGATCTGGGCGCCGCCGAAGCGCTGCCCGGCGTGGTGGCGACGCTGGTCGGCGCGGAGCTGCCGCTCAAGTACGGCGTCATCCCCTGGACGCAGGACGAGACGGCGCTCGCGGTGGAGAAAGTGCGCCACGTCGGCGATGCCGTGGCTTGCATCGCCGCCATCGACGAGCGCACGGCGGACGAGGCGCTGCGGCTGGTGAAGGTGGTCTACGAAGTGCTGCCGGCGGTGCTCACGCCCGAGGACGCGCTCGAGCATCCGGAGATCAAGGTCAACGAGAGGGCGAAGGTCGGCAACATCACCAAGCACGTCCATCTGCAGTTCGGCGAGGTCGACGAGGCGGTGGCCGGGGCCGCGGCCGTGGTGCGCGAGACGTACCGGTACGCGGGGTCCACGCACGTGCCCATCGAGCCCCACTGCGCGGTCGCGCGCATCGACGCGGACGGCAACCTCACGGTCTGGAGCTCGACGCAGATCCCGCACTACGTGCACCGCGAGCTGTCGCGCGTGCTCGGGCTGCCGCAGAGCAAGGTGCGCGTGATCCAGCCGCTGCTCGGCGGCGCGTTCGGCGGCAAGAGCGATCCGTTCGCGCTCGAGTTCTGCGTGGCGAAGCTGGCGATGAAGACGGGCCGGCCGGTGAAGATCCTCTACACGCGCGAGGAGGTGTTCTACGCGCACCGCGGACGCCATCCGATGAAGATGGACGTGACGCTCGCGCTGGACGCGGACGGGCGCATCGCGGCCGTGGACAACAAGATCCTCATCGACGGCGGCGCCTACGCCTCGTTCGGGCTGGTGACCGCGTACTATGCCGGGCAGCTCCTCACCGGCCCGTACCGGTTCGGGACCTACCGCTTCGACAGCTACCGCATGTACACGAACAAGCCGCCCTGCGGGCCCAAGCGCGGCCACGGCTCGGTGCAGCCGCGCTTCGCCTTCGAGGTGGCGCTGGACGAGGCGGCGGAAAAGCTCGGCCTCGATCCGGTCGACGCGCGGCGGCGCAACTTCATCGGCGAGTTCGTGGAGACGGTGAACGGGCAGAAGATCACTTCCAACGGGTTCCTCAAGTGCCTGGAGCTGGTGGAAAAGGCGTCCGGCTGGAAGGAGCGCCACGGAAAGCTCGGTCCGGGGCGGGGCCTGGGCGTCGCCGGCTCGATGTACATCAGCGGCACCGCCTATCCGGTCTACCCGAACGAGATGCCGCAGAGCGGTGTGCTGGTGAAGCTCGACCGCTCCGGGCGCGTCGCCATCTATAGTGGGGCATCCGACATCGGCCAGGGGGTGAACACGCTGCTCTGCCAGATCGCCGCCGAGGAGCTGCACTGCGATCCATACGACGTCACGGTGGTGGCGGCGGACACGGATCTGACGCCGGTCGATCTCGGCGCGTACTCGAGCCGGGTGACGTACATGGTCGGCATCGCGGCGCGGGAGGCCTGCCAGAAGCTGGCGGAAAAGCTCCGCGCCGCCGGGGGCGCGACGTTCGCCGAGGCCTGCCAGCGGGCGGAAGCGGCCGAAGGCGCACCGCTGGCCGCGACAGGCGGGTACCGCACCGAGAAGCTCGGCGGCGATTACCGCGGGGGCACCATCGGGGCATCGCCCGCGTACTCCTTCACCGCGCACGTGGCCGAAGTCTCCGTGGACGAGGAGACCGGCATCTGGAAAGTGGAGCGGATCTGGGCGGCGCACGACTGCGGGAAGGCGCTGAACCCGACGCTGGTCGAGGGCCAGATCGAGGGCAGCGTCTACATGGGCGCGGCGGAAGCGCAGATGGAGGAGATGGTCTACGACGAGAAGGGCCTGCTCTTCGGCCCTTCCCTGCTCGACTATCGCATCCCGACTTCGCTCGATACTCCCGATCTGGACTCGTACATCGTCGAGAGCAACGACCCGGGCGGGCCGTATGGCGCCAAGGAAGCGGGAGAGGGCCCGCTGCACCCGGCGATTCCGGCGATCGCGAACGCGATCCACGACGCATGCGGCATCCGCATCCGCGAGCTGCCCTTCTACCCGCAGCGCGTGCTCAAGCTGCTGCGGGAGCGTGACGCCCGGCGAGAGGAGCGCGCGGCATCATGATGACGCTCCCCGATCTGACCGTCCTGCGCCCCGGCTCGGTCGCCGAAGCCGTGGAGGCGCTGCGCGCGAATCCGGGAGCGCGCGTGCTCGCGGGCGGAACCGACATCGTCCCGAATCTCAAGTACGGGATGTACGACACCCGGCATCTCGTCGCCTTGCGCGGGCTCTCCAGCGAGCTGCGGTACGTGCGCGAGCATCGATCGGGCGAGCTGCGCCTGGGAGCGATGTGCAGCATCGACGAGCTGGGCCGGAGCGAGCTGGTGAAGGCGCGCATTCCGGCGCTCGCGGATGCCTGCCAGCAGATCGCGGGGCCCCAGCTCCGCCGGATGGGGACGCTGGGCGGCAACCTCTGTCTCGATACGCGCTGCGTGTACGTCAACCAGAGCCACTTCTGGCGCAGCGCCCTCGGCTACTGCCTGAAGAAGGACGGGACCGTCTGCCACGTGGTCGCGGGCGGGAAACGGTGCGTGGCCGCCGCTTCCAACGACACGGCTCCGGTGCTCCTCGCGCTGGACGCGAGCGTGAAGACCATCTCTCCCCGCGGCGAACGCACCATCGCGCTGCACGAGTTCTACGTCGCGGACGGGTTGCACAACACGGTGCTCGCGCCGGACGAGCTGCTGACGGAGGTGCGCATCCCTGCCGCCGCCGCGAGGCGCCGGCAGGCGTTCGCAAAGCTGCGGATGCGCGCCGCCATCGACTTTCCCGCCCTGAACCTGGCGGTCGCCCTGGAGCTCGACGGCCATTCGGTGAAGTCCGTTTCGCTCGCCGTCAGCGCTCTGGCGGCGCGGCCGGCGTTGATCAAGGGCCTGCAGGATCTGCACGGCCACGCCGCAGACGCCATCTTCGCCGAGGAGCTGGGCCGCCGCGCGCACAAGCAGTGCAAGCCGCTGACGAACATCGGCATCGATCCGGGGTGGCGGCGGGACGTGCTGCCGGTGCTGGTGCGCCGGACGGTACTGCGCGCGATCGGGTAGGCAATGCCATTCACTTGACGATGGACGTCGACGCTCACGTCAAGGTTCACGTCAACGTAGACGTAGAGAGTAAGCGGGCTTCAGGCAGCGTGCCGCCGCGCGAGGTCTGCGAGCGCGTCCTGCAGCTTGCGGACTTCGTCGCCGAGCGCGGCATGAGCGCGACGCGCTTCGGCCAGGTCTCCGGACTTCGCGAGGTCCTCGAGATGAAGCGCCGCTCGTGCCGCGGGGTGGCCGCAGAGGCTTCCGGCCGACCCCTTCAAGGTGTGCGCTGCGCGTTCGAGCGCCGTCCGGTCGCCTGCGTCCAGTGCACTCGCCATCTCTGCCATGCGCGCGGGACTGTCCTGCAGGAACAGCGCCGTCAGCTCGCGGATGAGCGCGGAGTCGCCCCCGACCAGCGCCAGCAGGCTGGCCTCGTCGAGCACCATCTCGTTCGCCGCTGCTTCCACCGGCGGGGGGGAGGGAGACTGGCTGACCGCCGCCTCGATCGCGGCGAACAGCGCCGCGGGGCGGATGGGCTTCGGCAAGTATCCGTCCATGCCCGCCCCCAGGCAGCGCTCCCGATCGCCCTTCATCGCGTGCGCCGTGACGCCGACGATGGGAACCCGCCCTCCGCGCCCGGTCTCGAGCCCGCGGATCGCCTTGGTCGCCTCCAGGCCGTCCATCTCCGGCATCTGCACGTCCATGAGGATGACGTCGAACCGCTCCGCCTGCGTCCGCGCCAGCGCCTCGCGACCATTGTGCGCCACCGTCACCTGGTGGCCGGCCTTCTCGAGGATGGTGCGCGCGACGCGCTGGTTCACGGGGTTGTCCTCCGCGAGCAGGACGCGCAGCCGCCGGCCCTGGATCACGTCCGGGACGTCGTTCGCGGAAACCTCCTGGGAAGAGCCGAGGACCGTCATGATCGCGTCGAGCAGCTCGGACTGCTTGATCGGCTTGACGAGCGTGAGCTGGATGCCCGCCTTCCTGGCGCGCGCCGCCTGCCCGACGCCACCGCTGGAGGAGAGCATGAGGATGGCGCCTCCCCGCAGGCCAGGATGCCCGCGCAGCCGGTCGGCGAGCTCGAATCCGTCCATGATCGGCATCTGCGCGTCGAGCAGCGCGAGGCGGAACGGCCGCTGCGCCTGCGCGGCCGTCTCCAGCTGCGCGAGCGCCTGCGCGGCGTCGATGCAGACGGTCGGTTTCATCCCCCAGCTTCGCAGCGTTTCCTGAAGGACGACGCGGTTGGTGGCGTTGTCGTCGACCACCAGCACGGGCAGGTCGTCGATCGAGGGCGGCATCTTCCCCGGGCGCTGCGCGGGATCCTCGGTCTGCAGGCGGAAGGGCACGTCGAAGGTGAAACAGCTCCCCTTCCCGGGCTCGCTGGTGAGGCGCATCCTGCCGCCCATCATGGAGACCATGCGAGAGGAGATGGCCAGACCGAGCCCGGTGCCGCCGTACTTGCGCGTGGTGGAAGCGTCGGCCTGCGTGAAGGCTTCGAAGATCGCCTGGTGCTTCTCGGGAGGAATTCCGATCCCGGTATCCGTCACCGAAAAGCCAAGCCCCACCGTCTCGCCCTGCCGCCAGCGCAGGTCGACGCCCACGACGATCTCCCCGCTCGCGGTGAATTTGATCGCGTTGCCGACGAGGTTGACCAGGATCTGGCCCAGGCGCGCGAAATCGGCAAGCAAGGCATCGGGCACGTCGGGAGCCACGCGCAACACGAGCTCGAGATCCTTCTCGCCGGCGCGCACCCCGAGAGGCTTGAGCGCGTCGCCGAGCATGTCGCGCAGCGCGAAGGGAGCGGGATCGAGCTCCAGCTTGCCCGCCTCGATCTTGGAGAAGTCGAGGATGTCGTTGATGACGCGCAGCAGCGTCTCGGCGGACGAAAGCACCATCCGGACGTACTCGCGCTGCTCGCGCGCCAGCTCGGTGTCGAGAAGCAGCTCCGCCATGCCGATGATGCCGTTCATCGGTGTGCGGATCTCGTGGCTCATGTTGGCCAGGAACTGGCTCTTGGCCGTATTCGCTTCCTCCGCGACGGAGCGGGCGGCCAGCGTGTCGCGCAGGGAGCTTGCCATCTGGTTGAAGCTCTCGGCCAGCTCGCGCAGCTCGTCCTTGCCGGAGTCCTCGACGCGCGCCTGCAGGTCGCCGCCGCCGACGCGGAGGAATCCATCGCGCAGGGCGAGCACCCGCGTGGAGATGCGGCGGGCGAACGCGACGGAGAGGAAGCCGGCCAGGATCGCGAAGACCGCGATGACGGCAATGCTGGCGAGCATCGTCCTGTGCTGCAATTGCCTGGCCTTGGCGAAGGCGTCTTCCATGCTCTGCTGAGCGAGGACGCGGTTCTCCTCGAGCATCCGCCGCGTGGCGTTGTAGCCCGACGCCATCCGCTGGAGCTCCGTGGTCAGGTCCGTCCGCGGACGCTTGTGGATCATGCTCTGCGTGGTGGCCCTTGCCAGCGCGAAGTATTCCTTGAAGGCGGCGGCGATGGCGTCCGCCCGCTCACGCTCGAGGACCTCGTCCCTTCGCGCGTCCCGGACCATGTCGACGAAGCGGTCGCGCTCGGCATCCGCCCCGTCCAGCAGGGAGACGTCCTCGGTAGCGACGGCGTCCCTCAGCGTCAACTGGATGCCGCCGAGGATTTCCTGCAGGTCACGGCTGAGGCCGCGCGCGGGCGAGAACCGCGTCTCGATGCGTAGAAGCAGCGCGTGGTTGCGGGTGCCGAACGAGTACGTCAGTCCGAGCAGGACGAGGAGCGCGAGGATGCAGACCGAGGGCAGCAAGAGGATCTGCTGCCGGAAATTGAGGCCGAGCCTCACGGGTGGACCGCCACGACCTTGACCCCCGCGGTCGAGATGTCGGCCGAGACGTATCCGATCGCGTTCGGATTGTTGCGCACGTACGCGATCACTTCGGCGTCGCTGCCCTTCTCCGGTGGAGGGATGTCGCGTCCGGAGAAGATGCGCAGCTGCCAGAACGCGCGCACCGCGGCCTCGCTCTTGCGATGGACGTTGCGGGTGAAGATCTCGCGAACCGGGCTGCTCTCGCGCTGATCGACGGGCTCGACCAGGCTGCCGTCGGCCCAACTGGAGCTCTTCTTCAGGAACAGGTCCGACAGCTCGCCGTACGAAAGCGAGGAGATCGAGTTGGCCTCGTTCACTACCACGTAGAACGGCGCCGCGTTGGCCGATGTCGCGCCGGCGAGCAGGAGGGCGGAGATGAGCCGCAGACCAGTCATCAGAAGCTGAACTGCATCCCGAGGATGGTGGCGAGCGTGCGTCGCTTGAGCGTGCCGTTGAGAATTGCGTCATCGATCAGGATGGGCTGCGCAAAACGGTTGCCGTCGACCGCATGGAACGAAAGCTTTGCAACCAGGTTCGGATCGAACCAGTAGTTGAAGGTGGCGGCGATCTCGCGGTGCTCGAACAGCGGAGAATCGACCGGCTTCTGGAGGAAGATGAGCCGGTAGATTTCGGCACGCCCGCCGACCTGGAAGTGCGGGGTCAGAAAGTATGCCGCCTCGAGGTAAGCGGTGTGCGCTCGGTGGTAGTTCGCCTCGTATGCAAAAAAATACTCCGCGCGCGCGCTGAACCTCTCACCGGTGTACTGGAGGGAAGGGCCGACGACCAGACGCTCGGGCTCGGTCTGCCGGATCGGGCTGCCGTATCCGGAAAGGCGCGCCTCGAGTCCCTCCACCGGAGTCGCTATGACCAGACGCATGCCAGCGATGTACTTCGTCTTCTCTGTCTCGATCGGAAGCGTTCCGCCGGGCTTCAGGGCAGCCGGATCGACGACCTTGTCAAGCACGTCCTGGACGCGCAGTTCGAGCGCCCCGCAGTATAGATCATAGCTCATTTCCCACCCGCCGGCAGAGGGTAGCGTTCCGCCTATGCTGGCTCCCTGGACACCGGATCCGCTGACGTCGGTCAAGCCATAGGCGCCGGACGGGAACAGGAAGAACGGGCGCAGAGTGCCGATGTTTGCCACCTCGCCGAAGATGCCGAAGGGATGCTTGATCACCCCGATCCGCAGCCGGATTGGGTCGGAGAAGCGCCATTCTCCGAACGCCCAATCGAGGAACAGGCCACCATCCTCTGCAGCAAAGCGCAGCTGGGCCGCAACGACCGCGCGATCGGAGAGACGGTCCGTGAGTGCGAGTCCGAATTCGCCAGAATCGAAGTGGCCGCTGTGCTGAGCGATGTGGAAGTCGTTGTTGTCACTCGCGCCGTAAGCCCAAGCGGCGAAGCCGTTGAGCGAGAGCTTCCCTTCCTCGATCTCGATCGCCGAGGCTTGCAGCGAGCCGAGCGCCACCAGCGTCAGTGCCCAGTGGGTCGTCGATTTCGGCATGGTCGAGGCTCACTCCAGCAGCCTCAACGGCCTTTGGCCAATAAACGGCGGCGCATTGGCCAAACCTTGTAATCGATCGTAGGAGCTCAGCGCACCGCGCGCAGAGGCGGCGAGCCGCGGCCTCGTCCCGCGATCGAAGGATCCCGCAGGTATGTCTCCGTCAGCCGCTTCTTCGGCAGGAGCCGGAGCGGAGCCGCAAGCACCGTGGTTCCGTAGGCCTCGGCAATTGCGAGCCCCTTCTCGAGCGCGCCCAGCTCCGCCAAGGGCTTCGTGAGAACGCCCATCCGCAGCAGCCGTTTTTCCGCGCAATCTACGGAGAACTGGAGGAACGCGGGGAGCTGCGAGAGCACCTCGTGCCGCGGCAGGCGCGAGCGCATGAAGGCGCCCAGCCGGCGCACCGCCCACATCGAGACCAGGGAGAGCCCGAGCAGCCGCCGCCGCAGGGCCGGTCGCTCGCGGATGGCCTGCATCGTCCGCTGCTCGCCGAACTCCACGTGACGTTCTTCCTGCTTCACGGCGCGGCCGAGGATCGCGCGGATCTCCTCGTGCGCGATGGTGTCGATCACCCCGTAGAGCGCCATCAACACGAACCCTTCGCCGAGGGCCATCTCCAGGCAGACGTGCTCCTCGAAGGTGGCGGGCATCATCCCCGTGCTGAGGAAACGGACCAGGCGGTGCGCCGGGGCCGGCTCCTCGCCCAGGAGCTCCAGGATGCGGATGAAATTCTCCACGTGCTGGAACTCCTCGACGGCCTGGCGCGAGAAGAACCGGGCGGCCTCCAGATCCGGCGCCCGGTACAACCAGTGGCCGCACTGGATGCCCGTCACCTCGCCGTAGAGGAACTGGTTCATCACCCACGCGAGCAGCTTGCGGTCGCGCTCCGGCTCGAGCCGGGCGCCCGCGAAGTCGAACGTCATCTCCTCGCGCGAGAGCAGCATGTGGGGAAAGTTAGCACGGTGCGTCGCGGCAGACCCGTGTGTGCACTTGCCAACTCCTGCCGAGGGGGTACCATCCCGTACGATGCGCAGGCTGCACGAGGAAATCCGCGAGATCCGGGTGCCTTCCGAGGTCCTCGCCCGCTGGGCGCTCGAGACCCCGGTCGCGGCCCAGGAAGCGACCGGCGCGGCGCTCGCGTTCCTCGTTCACGCGGAGCACGCCGCGACGACGCTCTTGCCCGTCCCGACCTTGCTGCGAAGCGAGCAAGCGATCCTCGATCCGGACGGCTTCTTGCGCCAGCCGCGCGGCGCGGTGGAGCACTTCCGGCTGCGCGCGGATCGCGCGATCGCCTGGATGGACCTCTTCATCTTCTTCCGCGAGCGGTTCCCTGCGCCGGCCCAGCGGCAGCCGCCGGAGGCGCTCTACAACATCGCTCAGCTCCTCGGCAGCCATGGAGACGACCTGGAAGCGGCCGCCGATCTGCTCGTCCGCGAGTGCGCGATGGCCGAGGTCGATGAGGTGCTGGCGCGCACGTTGACCTACCCGCCGCTGCAGGCCCTGATGCAGAGCCTGCGCGAGCACGACGCGCAGCGGAGCGCCGAAGCGCGCCGGCTCGCGGCCTCGATCCTGGGCGATCTGTCCGGCGCGAGCCTGTGGAAGGTCCGGACGCGGCTGATCACGACTGCGACCCGTGCCCTGCTCGCGTCAAAGCCGCTGCTCGACGAGCTCGAGCGGGGTGGCTTCAAGATCGATCGGACACGCGCCGCTCGCGGATTCGCCCGCAGGATGGAGGAGGCGTTGTCCGAGCTGCCTGGGGCGCCAGTCTTGCAGTCCATCCTGCGGCAGCTGGGCGGCTCCGTCGACGGCGACGCCTCGCGTCAATCACTCTGAAGCGCTTGGCTCAACGTCCGAGAGCAGCGTAGATGTGTCCGCGCGGGGGCCCGAACTTCCACATGCTCGCGACGCCCGCGGCCATCAGGCAGAGCAGCCCGGCGACGAGCAGCCAGATCGTCTGGCGCGGAGGCAACAGCCGGCGCATATCCGGGTATCGTAACTCCGACTCCAGTCGAAGTCACATCCCCAGCGAAATAGCGGTTCGAGGCTGTCGTACAGGCGGCAACCGCGGAGGTCCCTGTTGATCGTGTCCAGCGATGCCGAATTGCCGCAGCCGGCCAGCGCCGCGCCGCCTGCGCTGGTGGCGCTGATCGCTCCGGACGCGGGAATGGATCGGCAGGCGAAGGTCGGCAAAGCGGGCCTTGCGTTCCTCATCGCCTTCGCCTGCGCACTCTTTGCGGCCTTCGCGCAATCGGCTCGCATCGACGCGCGCTCCGCCACGCTGCAGAAGCTCGAGACGGCCGGCCAGCTCTCGTCGATGAGCGACCGGGCGATCGAGGACGAGACGCGAAACGCGGAGCGCCTGTACCAGGTGATGCGGGTGGCGTGGGGCGCCGTGGAGGCGCCGGCGTTCCTGCTCGCGGGCGCGCTCGCGGTGGTGGTCCTGGTCTGGTTCCTGCGCGGGCGCGTCAAGGGACGCGGGGTGTTCCCGGTCGCCGCGGCCGTGCTCCTGCCCGGCGCGGTCGCCAACCTGCTCGACGGGATCACTGCCCTGCGCCAGACGTCGCTCCCCGCCGGCCCCGTCACCCTCTCGCCGCGCAACCTGAGCGCGATCCTCGCCGCATTCGGGAATCCAGTCTCGGGAGCCGCGTTGAAGCTCGGCAACGCGGTCGATTTCTTCTCGCTCTGGGCGGCGGTGCTCATGGCGTTCGGCATCGCGTCGGTCGGGGAGGTGCCCGCACGTCGCGCGCTGATCGGGACCCTGTCCGCCTGGTTGTGCCTGCGGCTGGTCGTCAGCGTGGCGATGGGAGGAGGAGCGTAGTGTTCCGGATCCTGGTTCTCGCAGGCATGGTGTCCGGGGCGGCGGTCGCGCAGCCGCAGCCGCTCACGCTCGACGCCGCCGTGAATCTCGCGCTGCAGCGGAACTCCGACTTGCAGCGGCAGCTGCTGCTCTCGCTGTCCTCCGAGCAGGATCGGGTGATCGCGCGCTCGGCCGTCCTGCCGCAGCTCACCTTCAACGCCAGTGCCGCCGAGCAGCGGACCAACGGCCTCCAGGTGGTGCAGGGAGTGCTGGTGCCGGGGACGTTCCAGACTGAGCGGCGCACGACGTATGAGCCCATCTACGCCTCCCGGCTGCAGCTGAGCCAGCTCGTCTTCGACGGCGGAAAGTGGTGGAACAATCTCTCCGCGGCCGATCTGGGGGAGCAGGCGAGCCGCGAGCAGGTGGACGAGCAGCGGCTGCAGATTACCTACCTCGTCGAGCAGCGCTTCTACGAGCTGGTGCGGGCGCAACGGCAGCTCGCGGTGCTCGGGGAGGCGGCCACCCGCAGCCGCGACCAGGCCAACTACACACAGCGGCTGTTCGAGGGCGGCCGCGCCACGCAGGCGGACGTCTACGCCGCCCGCGCCAACCGCGACAACGACGAGGTGCAGCGCCTCGGGCAGGAGCGGGTCGTCGAATTGGCCCGCTCCGATCTCTCCACGGCGATCGGGCTCGATCCCGGCTCGCCGCTCACCGTGGCGGAGCCGCAGAACATGATGAGCACTCCGGCCCAGCCGCCGCCGGCGCCGGACGCGATCGCGCGGGCGCTGGACAATCGCCCCAGCCTGAGAGCGTTCGCCTTGACCACCGAACAGAACCGCAAGCTCGCTTCCGCCGCGAAGGGCGATTACTGGCCTTCGGTCTCCCTCTTCGGGCAGTGGAGCCGCTCGACCACCGAGACAAAGCCGTTCTTCGAGGCCCCGGGCCGCAACAGCCTGGCTTCGGCGGGCGTGAGCTTGAGCTGGAACCTCTTCAACGGGCTGAGCACGATGGCGAACGTGCGCAAGGCGGAGATCCAGGTGGCCCTGGCGGAGAACGATCTCGTGAACGGACGGCGGTCGGTCGCCAGCGACGTGGAGAAGGCGATCGCCCAGCTCTCCACCGCCCGCGCGCAGGCGCGGGTGGCGCAGGAGGCGGAACAGACGGCCAGGGAAAGTTTGCGGCTGGCGCGCACGCGTCAGGAAGTCGGCGTCGGTACGCAGCTCGAGGTGCGCGATGCGGAGCTGAAGCTCACCCAGGCGCAGCTCAGTCTGGTGGGTTCTCTGGTGGACGGCCGCGAGGCTGAGTCGGCCCTCCGCAGGGCGCAGGGTGGATAGGGACGTGACGCAAGGACGCTGGATCCTCGCCGGAGGGGTGGTCGCGCTGGTGGCGTTCGCCACCGTGATGGGGCTCCGTCCGAAAGCGCCGCCTCCGGTGGAGGTCACCACCTCGGTGGCGAAGAAAGGCACGGTCACCCGCGTGGTGACGGCGGCCGGCCACCTGCAGGCCCGGGAGACGGTGAAAGTGAGCAGCAACGTCACCGGCGATCTGCTGTCGCTGAGCGTGAAGGAAGGCGATCGCGTCCAGCGCGGCCAGGTGCTGGGACAGATCGACAAGCGCTTCTACGAGACGCAGGTGACGCAGTACCGCGGCGCCGTCGCTTCCGCCCGGGCGCAGATCGCGCAGATCGAGGTGACGATCGACCAGGACAAGCGCGACCTGGCCCGCGTCCAGCGGCTGGTGGACGAGAGGCTGGCCAGCGCCGCCGATCTGGAGAAGTCGACCACGCAGCTGAAGATGGACGAAAGCCGTCTCGCCTCGCAGCGCGAGCTGGTGTCGCAGAACGTCGGCCAGCTGGAGACCGCCCTCTACAACCTCTCGCGGGCGACGCTGACCGCGCCGATCGACGGCACCATCCTCGAGCTGAGCCACAAGGTCGGCGAGCGCATCCGCGGATCGGACTTCTCCGAGGACGTGGTGATGCTGATGGGCGGGCTCACCGACATGGAAGTGAAGGCGGAGGTCGGCGAGCACGAGGTCGTGGCGGTCCACGTCGGCGACGAGTCCGCCGTGGACATCGACGCCATCCCCGACAAGCAGTTCAAGGGCCACGTGGTGGCGGTGGGAAAGAACGCGCAGATCAAGAACCCGGGCACCGACGCGGAGGTGACCACCTTCTTCGTGCGCGTCGGCCTCGACGTTCCGCCCGAGGGGGCGCTTCCGGGGATGTCGAGCGCCGTGTCGATCTCGACGGCCACGCACGACAACGTGGTGATGGTCCCCATCCAGGCCGTCACCTCGCGCGAAGCGAAGAAGAAGGAGCAGCAGGCCGCGCCGCGGGAAGGGGAGATCAAGGTCGCCGACTCCTCCCGCGCCACGGCAGCCGTGGCGGCGAACAGCAAGGACGATCCGCCGACCAAGGCGTCGACCGGCAAGCCCAAGCCGGTGAAGGTGATCTTCGTGGTGGACAAGGACGGCGTGGCGCAGATGCGCGAGGTGCAGACCGGGATCGCCAGCCGCACCGACGTGGAGATCCTCAGCGGGGTGAACGAGGGCGACACGGTGGTGGACGGCCCCTATCGCACGCTCGCGCGCGAGCTGCAGGAAGGTCAGAAGGTCAAACCGCAGAAACCCGGCCAGGGGGCCGGCGACAAGGGCCCTCAGGGCGGCCGTAGCTGACGCGACGCTACGGCCGGAGAACCCCATGGCGCTCATCGAGTTGGACCACATCGTCAAGACCTACGACCTGGGGCTCTCCAAGGTTCCGGCGCTGCGGGACATCCACGTTCGCATCGAGCGCGGCGAGTTCGTGGCCATCGTCGGGCAGTCGGGCTCGGGGAAATCCACGCTGATGAACATCATCGGCTGCCTGGACGTGCCGACCGCCGGGCGTTACCGGCTCTCCGGGCGCAACGTCAGCACGCTCTCCGACGACGAGTTGGCGGACGTGCGCAATCTCGAGATCGGATTCGTCTTCCAGAGCTTCCAGCTCTTGCCGCGGGCATCCGCGCTGGAGAACGTGGAGCTGCCCCTCGTCTACCGCGGGGTGGCCAAGAAGGAACGCCGCGATCGGGCGGTCGAGGCGCTCGCCATGGTGGGGCTGGAGGACCGGATGAAGCACAAGCCGGCCGAGCTCTCGGGCGGCCAGCGGCAGCGCGTGGCGATCGCGCGTGCCCTCGTGACCCAGCCATCGCTGCTGCTCGCCGACGAGCCTACCGGGAACCTCGACAGCCGCACCGGCGAGGAGATCGTCCGCCTCTTCCTCGACCTGCACGCGCGCGGGAACACCATCGTCCTGGTCACGCACGAGCCGAAGCTGGCCGGTCGCTGCCCGCGCGCGGTGCGCCTGGTGGACGGGCTGGTGATCGCCGACGGCCCCGGAAGGGAGGTCGCGGCCGCGAACGCCGAGGCGCTCGGCGCCGAAGCGCTCGCGCAGTTCCAAGCCGCGGAGCGCGCCGTGCAGTCCGGAACGCGGCCATGACACGCCTGCGGCGCATCCTGGCGGAGCTGCGCGACGCCATCGTGCAGGCCGCCTTCTCGCTCGTCTCGCACAAGCTGCGGGCGCTCCTGACCATCAGCGGGATCGCCATCGGCATCATGACGGTCATCCTGATCTTCATGGTGGAGTCGGGGATGTCGGCGAGCTTCGCCCGGCAGCTCAGCACGCTGGGGCCGAACACGCTCTTCGTGCACAAGTGGAAGTGGGGAGTGAGCGGCAACGACTGGTGGAAGTACAAGAACCGCCCGCACGTGAACGTGCTCGATCTGCGCGCGCTGCAGCAGAACACCACGCTGCCGGTCGCCATCGCTCCGCTGGTGAATACGCAGGCGACCGTCTCCCACGGCGGCAAGGACGTGAAGGGCGTGGACGTGCGCGGCACCACCGACGGCTACCTCGATGCGACCGGCTGGCAGATCCGGCGCGGCCGATTCATCACCGCGCTGGACCAGGAGATCGGCGCGAACGCCTGCATCATCGGGGCCGACATCGAGGACGCGTTCTTCAAGGGCCAGGAGCCGCTCGGCCAGCAAGTCCGCGTGGGCCCGAACATGCGCTGCGACATCGTCGGCATCTTCGCCCGCAAGGGGAATGCGTTCGGGCAGACGCAGGACCTGCGCGTGGTGCTCCCGCTCTCCTCGTTCATCCGGACCTTCGGCAGCAAGCGGGGCCTGGTGGTCGCGGTGGTGGCGCCCGAGGGCAAGGTGCGGGAGACCGAGGACGAGGTCACCGCCGTGATGCGCAACGCCCGGCACCTGGCGCCCGATCAGGAGGAGAACTTCTCGGTCAACCGGCAGGACAAGCTGCTGGAAGGCTTCGAGCAGATGATGAAGGCAACCAATATCACCGGAATCCTGGTGGGCATCATCACCGCCGTCGTGGCGGGCATCGGGATCATGAACATCCTGCTGGTCTCGGTGAAGGAGCGGACCCGGGAGATCGGCATCCGCAGGGCGGTGGGCGCGCGGCGGGCCACGATCCTCTGGCAGTTCCTCTGCGAGGCGGTGATGGTGGCGCTGGTGGGCGGCGCTGTCGGGATCGCGCTGGCCGCCGGGGCAGCGTCGATCATCGACCTGATCTCACCGTTGCCGGCCAGGGTGGATCCGCGAGTGATGCTCGGCGGGGTGATCGGGTCGGCGGTGCTCGGCGTGGGATTCGGGCTCTGGCCCGCGCTCACGGCGGCGATGCTGCAGCCGGTCGAGGCGCTCCGCTATGAGTGAGGTCGCGCTTCAGGCCCCGCCCATCGCGGCGCCGGCCTGGACCGTCCGTTTGCGCCGCGGATGGACCGGACGGCTGGACGACCTGCGCCTCGCGCTCGACTCGCTGTCCTCCCACAAGCTGCGCTCGGGGCTCACGCTGCTGGGCATCGTCATCGGGGTGTTCACGGTGGTGGCGATGATGGCGCTCCTGAACGGGCTGCGGAAGTCGATCGACAAGCAGCTCGGCGAGCTGGGAGCGAACGCGTTCCAGATCCAGCGGGAGCCGGCGGTGCAGTTCGGACAACCCTCTCCCGAGATCCAGGCAAGAAAGAAGCTCACGCTCACCCACGTGCGGCAGCTCAGGGAGCTGCTCCCCCAGGCGAAGGAGGTGGGAGGACAGCTCTGGGAATACGGGAAGACGGCGACCGCGAACGCCAACACGGACCTCGGCGTGCAGGTCTCCGGCGGAACGCCGGAATTCTTCACGCTCACCAATCTCTCTCTCGCCAGCGGCCGGGGCTACACCGAGGGCGAAGTGACCTCCGGCGCCCGGGTGGCCGTGATCGGCGCGGCCGTGATCGACTCGCTCTTTCCGGGGCAGGACCCCATCGGGCAGAAGATCAAGCTCGGCCGGATGGACCTCGAGATCATCGGCACCATCGAGCGCCAGGGCGGGATCCCGATCGACACCAATCCCGACAATACCGTCAGCGTCCCCATCTCGTTGTTCATGGAGCTGTACGGAACGTCGCGCTCGGTGGCCATCGCCGTGATGGCGCCCGACCCCGACTCGATGAAGAGGCTTCAGGACCAGGCGATGGCCGCCTTCCGCAAGGTGCGCGGGCTCGACGCCGCCAAGGAGAACGACTTCGAGGTGGTCTCCAACGAGTCGATGCGGGGCATCTTCGACAACCTGGCCACGATGGTGACCATCGCCAGCGCGTTCATGTGCTTCCTCTCGCTGATCGTGGGCGGCATCGGGGTCATGAACATCATGCTGGTCGCGGTCACCGAGCGGACGCGGGAGATCGGCCTGCGCAAGGCGCTCGGCGCGCGCCGGATGCGGATCCTGATGCAGTTCGTGATCGAGGCGGTGTTCCTGGCCGCCTTCGGCGGCGCCATCGGCGTGGCCCTCGGGTACTGCGCCTCGTGGGTCGGGCGGTTCCTCACCTTCCCCGCCCAGGTGCCGCTCTGGGCGGTTGGGCTCGGCATCGGCGTCTCCTGCGGCGTGGGGCTGGTCGCTGGCATCTATCCGGCCTGGCGGGCCTCGCGACTGGACCCGGCGGTCGCGCTGCGCGACGAGTGACCAACGCCGCGTCGCATCTCGACTCGCCGGGTACGCGCAAGGTGTCGGCCTAGGGGTGCACGGCGCGCGTTCATGGAGAATGCCCGGGCAGGGCGGACGCGAACGCCAACTTGTCCCGGGACAAGTTGCACGCAGGGAGCCGAAGTAGCGACGGCGGGCCCCCGGTGACCTGCCCGATCAGATCCCTTCGAGAGAGCGCGCGTTGAGAGCCCCTGGCACTCAACCCCCGAAAGAGGCTCCCTATGCGAATCCCAAGCCGCGCTCCAGTTCTGATTGCCGCCGCCATGTGTTTTCTGCCCTTCATCGCCGCATCCGGTACCGCGATCGCGCCGGGTAACCATCCTGCCCCACCCGAAAACACGATCGCCTCGAACCGCACCGAGCCCGACATGGACCGGCCGCTCGCGTGGATGATCGCCGCCCAGAACTCCGACGGGAGCTGGGGAGCGGACGTGCATTCCCAGAGCCCGGACGTCGCCACCACTTCCCTCGCCGGCATCGCTCTTCTGCGCCTGGGCCACACCGGATCGCGCGGCGAGTTCCAGGCGAACACGCGGCGGGCGGTCGAGTACGTGATGGCTGCCGTCGAGCGCGCTCCAGCCGACCAGGTCGCCGTGCAGGATCCGGGCACGCTGCCGCAGCGCAAGCTCGGCCGCAACATCGACACCTACGTCGCTGCCCAGTTCCTTTCCGAGGCGCTCCCGACCCTTCCCCGCGGGCTCCGCGGCCGCGCCGAGGTGGCGCTGGCCAACTGCGTGCGCCGGATCGAACGTGCGCAGGGGGCGGACGGGAGCTTCGCCAAGGATGGCTGGGCCCCGCTGCTCTCCAGCGCGTTCGCGGCCAACGGCCTGCACGCCGCCGCGTCCGCCGGCGCTTCCGTCGACGCCAAGAAGCTCGCGCGGGCCGACGAGAACTTGATGAACAAGTACGATCAGCGCTCCGGAAAATTCGACAACCGGGAGAGCGCCGGCGTCGACCTCTACGCCGCGGCCGCGAGCGTGGTGGCCGCCGCCAGGGTGCAGGAGGCCAAGCCGGGATCGGATCTCGCCGCACCGCAGCTGCAACTGAGGGCGAAGGAAGTAGCCAAGGGGGCAAGCCCGCAGCTCTCGAACGAACGGCTGCTGCGCGGCTTCGGCTCCTACGGCGGCGAAGAGCACGTCTCGTACATGCTGGTGGCGGAAGCGAAGGCGACCGGCCCTGGCGACGAGTTCGCGGCCTGGAGCAAGCAGATGCGCGCGCGACTGGCGCAGATCCAGCGCGAAGACGGCACCTGGCGCGGGGACCACTGCATCACCAGCACCACCTTCTGCACCGCCGCGTCGCTGATCACGCTCGCGGTCCGGCCGCACGCGCGTCCATCGTAGGCGCGCCCGGCCGGATCGGGGTCGCCCTCGCGGCTCGCCCGGGGGCGACCTCGATCAGCCAGTAGCCCTCGTCGCCCCGCAGGGTGGAGGATCCGGCGCAGATCACGTTCCCGTGCTGGAAGCGCTCGTGGATGTGGCCGCAGAGGACCGCCGCCGCGCCGCCGGTCGCTTCCAGCAGCTTTCGCGCGCCGCGCAGCCGGTGCCAGGGCCAGTCCGGGACCCCGCCGGCGCGGAAGGGAGCGTGATGGACGAGGACGATCTTGCCGCCGAAGTCCTGGCCCAGCTGCGCATCGACGAGCCGGCCCTGCGTGATCACCGGCCAGCACACCTCGCCGCACGAGTCGAGCGCCGCGAAGCCGTCGGGCAGCGGGCGAGGCGGGAAGTACTTCTCGAACAGTAGGTTGGGCTCGAGCGCGAGCGGGTAGCGATCGTGGTTTCCGGGGATGCAGACCAGCCGCTCGCCGAGCGGCGCCAGCGCGTCTCGCGCCAGCGCGAACTCCTCCTCCATCGCGAGCTGCGTCAGATCGCCGGTGCAGACGACCAGGTCGGCGCGGAGGGTATCGGCATCGCGGACGATCTGGCGAAGGGTGGCGAGGGCGCCGTCGTAGTCGCGCCCCCGGCCCTTCCAGAGCTCGACCGTCGCCAGCGCGCGCAGCGGGCCGAAATCCCGCAGCGGCCGCTCGCGCCAGCGGGGCAGCTGCACGTGGGGATCGGAGAAGTGCAGGATTCTCACGGCCTCTCCGCGATCGCCAGCAGCCCGAGCCCGCCCAGCGTCTCCTCGATGCGCAGCATGCGCAGTCCGGCCGATTCCAGCGCGGTCCAGAGCGACTCCGCCGAGGAGCGCCCATAGATCTTGCTCATCGCCCGCCAGAGCGCGGCGGTCACCGCCCATCGCGGCGAGGGCAGGGCGCGGGCCAGCCCGAAGAGCGTGGCCCGAGGCCCGGCCTGCGGCTCGAGGAGCACGGCGCGGCCCCCCGGCCGGAGCACGCGCGCGGCCTCGCGCAACGCCGCGGCCCGATCGGGCAGGAGGTAGAGCACGCTGTGCAAGGTCACCGCGTCGAGCGAAGAAGAGCGGATCGGCAACGCCGCGGCGTCGAGGCAGACCAGCGGCGCCGCCGGCGCGCGGCGGCGCGCCCGGCGCAGCATCGCCAGCGCGTGATCGCCGCCGACCGCGCCCGGTGGGAGCTGCAGGGTCGAGTTGCCGGGGCCGCAGCCCACGTCGAGGACGTGGCGCGCTCCGGCGGGCAGCTCGAGCGCCATCCGCGCGCAGTCCCGCTCCCAGACGGGATGACGGGTCAGCATGTCGTAGGGCAGCGCGACGGCATGGAACAGGAGCGACGAGCGGAGCATGGCCGGTGAATACCAGATGCGGTAGAATCTGGCGCATGGGCTTGCTGGACAAGATCAAACCGCAGACGCCGCAGCCGAAGCCGAGCGATCTGGCGTTCGACGATGAGGGGAACCTGGTCGTCCGCTGGAACGACGGTCGCGAGTCGAAGTTCGCGCCGCGCTGGCTGCGAGCGCGATGCCCCTGCGCGGAGTGCGTGGAGGAGTGGAGCGGGCGGCGCGTGGTCGGCGAGGGGCAGATCAAGGGGGACGTCCGCCCGCAGGGGATGAACGAGGTCGGGCGGTATGCAGTGCAGATCCAGTGGAGCGATGGGCATTCCACCGGGATCTACTCGTGGGACTACCTGCTGAAGCTGCGTGAAGAGCAGGCCTGAAGCAGCTTCGGATTGGTAACGTCCCCGGCCGCGGCCTCCGCCGCGGCCGGTGGTTCTTGACGCGTCGCACCAGCGCTGTTACCACCCCGCACTCCCAGGAGGTTCCCATGGCCTCTCGCCCGGGCCGCCGCGTCGCGATCGTCGCCGGTTTGCGCACTCCGTTCGTCAAGGCCGGCACTTCCTTCAAGGACCTCTCCGCGCTGGAGCTCGGGAAGCAGGTGGTCGCGGAGCTCGTACAGCGGGCGGAGATCCCGGCGCGCGCCATCGATCAGATCGTCTTCGGAACCGTCATCCCCTCCGTCCAGCTGCCGAACATCGCGCGCGAGGTCGGGCTGGCGGCGGGACTGCCGAAGAACCTGGATGCATACTCGGTGGTCCGCGCCTGCGCGACCAGCCTGCAGGCGATGACCAGCGCGGCCGACGCCATCGCGCTCGGCGAGATCGACCTCGCGGTGGTGGGCGGGGCGGAGGCGATGAGCGACGTTCCCATCACCTACTCGCGGCCCGTCGCCCAGGCGGTGCTGGCGGCCAGCCGCGGGCGCTCGCTGGTCGAGAAGCTGCAGGCCTTCCAGCACGTGAGCGCGAAGGACCTCCTTCCCGTGCCGCCCGCCATCGCCGAGTACTCGACCGGGCTTTCCATGGGCGAGTCCGCAGAGAAGATGGCGAAGGAGAACGGGATCTCTCGCGAGGCGCAGGACGCCTGGGCGCACCGCTCGCACTTCCTCGCCGCGCAGGCCTGGGAGAGCGGGAAGTTCCGCCACGAGGTGATGCGCGTGCTCACCGGGAAGGACTTCGACGTCGTGGTCGCGGAGGACAACATCGTCCGCAAGGACTCGAAGCTCGA
>Ga0137416_10000310_pt1 | contig 21993 bp, 21 predicted proteins | sample CZODoug3_1_1_16f_FD_108282 | JGI IMG/M metagenome (GOLD analysis project Ga0137416, IMG submission 108282) | Vadose zone soil fungal communities from Angelo Coast Range Reserve, California, USA - CZODoug3_1_1_16fungal (Illumina Assembly) | ecosystem: Environmental > Terrestrial > Soil > Vadose...
AGAAAACGTCGGCTTCATCCTTGCCGGTGTTCTGCTGCATCCCGGCGATGCCTTCGATGTTCCACCAGCTCCGATCGAAGTGCTCCTGCTCCCGGTGGGCGGCCCGTGGATGAAGATCGGCGAAAGCATCGATTACCTGCGGGCAGTGGCACCGCGTGTGACGGTCCCGATCCACCAGGCCGGTCTCACTCCGATCCATCAGAACATGCATTACCGCTTGCTGAAAAGTCTCGCCCCAGCGGACACCGACATCGTCGTGCTCGACCACGGTGTGCCGCGAGACGTTTCCGTCGTCAGCCGCGAAAGCGATTCTGATTACGGCCGGTCATGCTGTCCTGTCACACAGGACAGCATATGCGCACAAGATCAATGTTCTGCTGCACAGTTCACCTGTAGCGGAAAACGAGACATTTTCCGTTGTCGAACCGGCAAGGAGGCCCCATGCCATTGCTGCTAAATCGGTCCGACCTGTCACCGCTCGCGGCGGATGACGACGCGCTAGACGAGGCGATCAAGGCGGTCGAGGTTTCGATCATGCGAAGTCACTCAGGTGACCGAGGCCAGTCGGTGTTTGCGGGACTCACCCTGGCGAACGGCGACGAACTAGCCACCCAGTTCGTCAGCTGCGCGAGCGGACCGGCCAGCCTGCGCATCTTCCCTAACCGGGTTCGGCAGACCCGACGCAACGCGTGGCTGGGCATCCAGGTCGACGGGACGACCGGCGAGATCGACAGCATGATCGCGCTGGACGATCTCAACGTGTTGCGTACGTCGGTGCCCGCGGCCGTGGGTGTGCGCCACCTGGCTCCCACCGGGGCCAGCACACTGACCGTCCTGGGGAGTGGGGCTCAGGCGCGCAGCCACGTGCGCACCATCAGCCGCGTCATGCCGGAGCTGCAGGAAATCCGGGTATGGAGCCCGACCAAGGTAAACCGGGAGGCGTTCGGCGCGGAACTGCGTGCCCAGTCGAGCACGGGCGTGCGGGTTTCGGTCTCGGCCACCGTCGAGGCCGCGGTGGCCGGCGCGGACGTGATCACCGCGGCAGGCAGGTACTCCTCCGCTGAACCGGCTGTGCCGGACCCAGGTCTGGTACGGCCCGGGGCATTGCTAGTCAGCATGACCGGCGCGGGGGTCAACCTGCTCAAGGCCGGCGCCCGCCTTGCCGTGCCCACCGCCCTGCGACCAGAACTGATCGCTTTCGGCTTCGCCAGCGGCTTCCTCAGCGACGCCCCGCCACCCATACCCGCGGACGTGTTGCAGGTGGGCGACCTGATCGGCGGCACGACCACCGCGCGACGGTCGCCGTCGGAGACGGTGGTGTTCGAACTGGCCGCCCCCTACCTCTGGGATGTACCGATCCTGGAATGGATCTACCAATGGGCGACTCAGCGTGGGCTCGGCACGGACTTCGATTTCTCAGACTGAGCAAGGAGAAACGCATGTGGTACCTGACGTTGCACCGCTGGACCGGCGACCGGGAACGCGCTATCGCCCAAGCGCTGCCCGCGCACCTGGCTTGGATGCGAGACCAACAGCTCGCCGGCCGGGTGCTGATAGCGGGTCCGAGTCCCGATCGGGAGCTGGGCATCATCGTCGTCAGTCACATGTCACGCGAAGCCGTCGACGATCTCTTCCGCGATGAGCCGTTGATCGCGGGCGGCTTCCGCGACTACGAGGTCATCGGTTGGGACGTGCATCACCTCCTGGGCATCGGCGGTTTCGACGTGCCGACGATCACCGCGATGACCGCCTCCGAGCACGGCCGACCTTCTGAGGTGACACAGCCATGACTGAGCAGTCCAGAATGGACGCTTCTGGTGACGGCGACGCGCCCTTGAGGTCGTAAGTGTCTCGCCCGCGTTGGCAGCGGCAGGACAAGGCGACTTCACGTGAGGGGCGTCCTTCGAGGCCGAAGTGCTGGACGGCACCGCTACCACGCATGTGAAAATGCGTGGTAGCAGTGACCTTGGTGCCGCAGCAGCCGCTCTTCACGGCCGACTGCACGGTGCCAAGACTCGCTTCTCGGCCTGTGAGCTGTGGTTGGTCGGGTTCAGACCGCTTGTCGGTACTCGTTGATTAGTCGGTAGAGAGCACGGTGTTGGCGGACTGGGGCGAGCAGGATCATGGTCGGGTGAGCGTTGCTTGCGGGCACTCCGATCGCACAATGCGCACGGATCTCTCGGGGTAGCAGTTTGCTTGCGAAATCCGCGCAGGGGTCCTGCACGATGTCGATGTCTTCGGAGGCGAACACCCGCGTCGAACGATGCGGCCTATTTGGTGCCTCGGATGGGGAGCGGAACTGGGAGGTCCGTTCGTCGAGGTTCATCAGCAGTTTGCGGGCGGCCGGGGTGGTCCAGGCTGTGGTGGGGTGTGCGGTCAAGCCGAGGAGATGGACGCGGCCGCGCGCCGAGATGCGGGGTCGATGCGGGCGGGCTCTGGCAAGGATGCGCCGGACTGTCCCCGCGCCGATGTGGTGGCCAAAGCTCAGACGAAGCACGCTCCGCACAGCCCGAGGCCGCAGCCGAAGCGGGAGCCCATCAGGCCGAGGTGGTTGCGTAGGACATAGAGGAGGGCGGTGTCATCCTCTGTGTGCACCTCGTGTTGGCGCCCGTTTTACGAGCGCCGAGGTACCGGCGAGATCCTGGCCGTCAGCCATGTGGCGCCACCTTCGGAGATAGTCATCCCTGACCTGAAAGAACAGGGATCGCTTTGCCGGCACGAGAGACGGCGGCCAACAGATCGACTGAATGTCGGTCTGATGGGTCGTTATACGAACCCGCCCGTACCGTAGCCGAGAAAGTCGTGGCTGGACTCTGGGGTGATAAACCGAAGTCCGGCAACTCGACATCACCGCAAACGATTGGTGCGGCACTGTCAATCGGTAGTGAGCGTGACCGATTCCCAGGCCGCGTAGCCTTCAGTCAGCTCCGCCATCTTGCCGCGGACCAGCTCCAAGCCGAAGGATCCAACGGCCAGTCGTCGCGGGGGTTGGTCAATCCCGGCAATGTCGGCCACGGCGGACATGGATCGTTCGAGATTGCCGTACCGCGAGGTCGCAGAGAAGTCCTTCATCGCCTGACGTGCCGCGTCGTAGTCTGGTAACTGCGTGGCCGCCGGATTGGCGTTACTACTAAAGGCGGTGGCAAACCCGCACGGCTCCACGATCGTCAGCTTGATACCGATCGGGGCGATCTCCTTCGCCAAGCCTTCGCTGAGTCCCTCGAGAGCGAACTTCGAGCTGGTGTAAGCTGACATTGTCGGCAGACTCACGTGTCCGCCCATAGAGGAGATATTGATGATGTGACCGGTCATACGGGCACGCATCTGCGGAAGCACAGCCGAGACCACAGTGACGACCCCGAAAACATTGGTTTCGTACTGGGCCCGCCACTGATCAAGCGAAATCTCCTCAAGGGTGCCTAGCTGCGCGAATCCCGCATTATTGACCACCACGTCGATCGGACCGAACACTACCGACGATCGCGCGACCGCAGAGCGAATCGAATCGGGCTTCGTCACGTCCGCAGTGAGGACCTGGACATTATTGAGGTTGGCGAAATCCGACTCTGACGGGCTTCTCATGACTGCCGCGACGTTCCATCCTCGGCGGGCAAATTGTGCCACTAGCTCTTGGCCCATTCCGGAGGACGTTCCCGTGATCAACACAGTTTTGGGCATCTAGCACTCCTACTGCTCGGTGTCAGAGCCAGTGACGGACCTAAAAGATGGGCGCTGGTAAATCGTGCAGCGCGGGGCGAGCTCCACCCAGAGAATCCGCGTCGCACGGCGCGGGGGCGGAAGATTCGCTCAGTAGTCCGCGGGCGTGTTCCTGATGACGATCAGGCTAACGATCTTGTCCTCGCGAACGGTGAAGTAGTTCGTCATAATCAGGTCTCCGGCGGGCAAGTGCGTCCTGTCGAACTCGCCGTCGTAGCGGGCACGGACGATGGTGTCTCCGTAGTGGTCAATGACCTCGGTGACCTCTAGCGTGACCTTGTCGCCCACCATCTCCTTGGCGACCCACCGCCGGATGGCGTCGATGCCCCAGAACTCCCGATGCGCGTCGTTGACCAACGCATCGACTGCGAAGGTGGCGACGATTGCGTCTTCGTCGAAAGAGTTGACTGCATCAACGTGTTCGCCCAGTGCTCCGGCGAGAAGGGTGTCGCCTGTCATTGCTACTCCCGGTATCGAGTGTGTGGCCGCGGATGGCGATTGGTATCCACGGTTGATGTTGCAGTGGGGGGAGAGTCAAGGGCGGTAGCGCCGATTGACTCTCCCGCTGGGGGAGGGTCGACACTGGTGGCATGGCTACACGGCTCACCGTCGGGGATTTCTCCCGGATCACCCATCTGAGCGTGAAGACACTGCGGCACTATCACCAGGTCGGTCTGCTCGAGCCGGCTGACGTGAACCCGAACACCGGCTACCGGTACTACTCGCATGAGCAAATCCCGGTCGCGCAGGTGGTCCGCCGTCTGCGGGACCTGGAGATGCCAGTGGCGGACGTGAAGGCGGTGCTGGCCGCACCCGATTCGCCGGCCCGGAACACCCTCATCGCGGCACACCTCGACCGGCTGGAGGCAGGGTTGGCCCGCAGCCGTGTCGCCGTCGAATCGTTGCGCAGCCTGCTGCAGCACGCCGGCACCGCAGTGGTCGAACATCGGACCGTGCCGGCGATGACCGCGGTCGGGATTCAGCAGATCGTGGACCGCGAGGACGTCCTGGCCTGGTGGCAAGGAGCACTCGGCGAACTGCATGCCACCGTCCGCGCGCAGCACCTACGAGCGACAGGTCCCAGCGGAGGGCTCTACGCAAGCGAGCTCTACCAGCACGACCGCGGCGAAGCGACCGTATTCATTCCGGTCGAAGCAGGGATCCATGCGGTCGGTCGCGTCGTGCCGTTCGTCGTACCAGCAGCCGAGCTGGCCGTCGTTGCACATCACGGCTCGCTGGCCGATGTCGACCTCACCTACGCCGAGCTCGGCTCCTACGCCACCAGCCATGAGATCAGCGTCGACGGCCCGCTGCGCGAGTACTACCTGCACGACTCGCACGACACCCAGGACGCGACCGAATGGCACACCGAGATCGGATGGCCGATCTTCCGCGCCGACGACGGGGAATGACCGGGCCGCCCGATCTGGCCGCGCATTCGCATTCGAAGATCAGCTGCTCGGAAGGCACCGAGCAGATCTCCGAAACGCATGACAGCGTTGACCTCGACACACCACGCCACAGCAGCGGCATTCGCCGCGGTGAGATCAGTGAACGGATCACTGGACCTCCCGCCGCCGGGGATCACCACGTCGCTCGTGCCCGGACTTGGTGTAGCCGACCAGGTTGGCCACGATCCCTTCGACTCCGGGTCGGCAACCTCGCAGAAGTCGGACCAGAATCCCACGGTGCGCCGCGAAGCGCCCTCTATAGCGAGTACGTTGATCAGCAGCCGCAGCGTGCAGGCCTCGCGTTTTGGCGACGCATAAGACGACGCCACTCTCACACTAGCCAATTGAAGGTTCACCAAAGACGAGATGAGGACAGCGCTTGACGAGCAATAGCAACCGCGGCGTACACGCTCTTGGCACGGTCACGATCGGCGGCGATCTCGTCGTTGGGCGGATCGGGTTCGGCGCGATGCAACTGACCGGCCCCAAGGTGTGGGGTGAATATCCCGACCGCGACGGGGGTATCGCGCTGCTCAAAGAGGTGGTCGAAGCCGGGATCAAGTTCATTGACACTGCCGACGTGTACGGGCCGCACACCAACGAGATCCTCATTCATGACGCCCTACACCCGTATCCCGACGACCTGGTCATCGCGACCAAGGGCGGCTTCGTCCGCGGTGGTCCGGACTACAAAGATTGGGATGCCGTCGGCAACCGCGTCTACCTGCGCCAATGCGTCTATACCAGCCTGCGTCGCCTCGACCTCGACAGGATAGACCTCTACTACCTGCACGCTCCGACAGCCAGCGACGCCCCATTCGAGCAGCAGGTGGAGACACTGGCGGAGCTGCAGCAGGAGGGCCTAATCCGCCACATCGGCCTATCGAATCTCACCGCCGCCCAGCTTCGAGCAGCGCAGACGATAGTCGACATCGCCGCAGTCACCGCGCACTACAACGTCGGAGTTCGAATCGGCGCCGAGTTGCTCGACGCGGCCGAGCGTGTCGGCATCCCGTTCTCTCCATGGCACCCCGCTGCCATTCCCAGAGACCACACTGCCGCGCGCTTCAAAAGTGTCCTGCAGCCCATCGCTAATAAATACGGCGCGACGGTGCAGCAGATCGCGCTCGCGTGGCAGCTCCATCGCTCGCACATCATGCTGCCTATCCCAGGCACGACCAACATCGCACACATGGCCGAGAACGTGGCCGCCGCATCGGTCAGCCTCACGCTCACTGAGGTCGAAGCCATCACCAATCTCGTCACCGACGTCGGCTCGGACAAGTAGGCGTCGCACAGGGCGACCCACAGAGCGTGGCCGCCCACCTGACCGAGCATCTGACGCCGACGCGGACCATGTCGCGGCGCACGTGGTTTCGGACGCCGAGGACCCGCTCGTGGCGCTGGCGCCCGCGCTGGGGGCTCACCACACGGGGGTGATAGGTGCTCGACCGCTCCGAAGGACTGCCAGTCAGGCCCGGAGCCGCCGCCGGTGCACACCGCGCCGAGGCCCTGCCGTCCACAAGCGGATGCCGGTCCGCTTCAAAATCATAAGCCGCCCCGCAGTGGCGGCGCGGAGGAACAGACCATGGATTCACATCGAGTCACCACACCTTTCGGGGCGACCTCGACCGCGATGGAGGTCGTCGAAGGTGTCGACCTGTCGGGGCGGCGGGCGATCGTGACCGGTGCGTCGTCCGGCATAGGCATCGAAACCGCCAGCGCTCTAGCGCACGCCGGCGCCGACGTCGTCCTGGCCGTGCGCAACATCAACGCCGGTCACCGGGTAGCGAATGACATCGCGGCAAGGACCGGAAATGATCGTGTCGGCGTCGCATCGCTGGACTTGGCCGAACAGGCTTCGGTGAGGGCGTTCGTCCAGGCATGGGAAGGCCCGTTGCACGTGCTGGTGAACAACGCGGGGATCATGGCCAGCCCGCTCGGGCGCACGGCTGAGGGCTGGGAGATGCAGTTCGCCACCAACCACCTGGGCCACTTCGCCCTTACCGCCGGCCTGCACGAGGCGCTGGGTGAGGCTGACGGGGCGCGCGTCGTGATCCTCAGCTCGGTTGGTCACGTCAACAGCGACATTGACTTCGACGACGTGAACTTCGAACGCCGCTCGTACGAGCCATGGCAGGCCTACAGCCAGTCCAAGACAGCCAACATCCTGTTCGCTGTCGAGGCCGCTCGCCGCTGGGCGGCCGATCGAATCGCGGTCAACGCGCTCAACCCCGGACGGATCGCCAGCACCCGACTGGGGCGCTTCCAGACCACCCCTCCCGACTCGTTCGACCCCAGCGCAATCACCGGGGTGTCGATCAAGAATATTGAGCAAGGGGCGGCCACGTCCACTTTGCTCGCAGCATCACCGCTCGTCGATGGCGTCACCGGCCGCTACTTCGAGGATTGCCAAGAGGCCGCGCCCTACGCACCCGGTGTGCGCCGAGGCGTCGCCTCCCACGCCCTCGACCCCGAGCGCGCGACCCGACTATGGCGGCTGTCCCGGGATCTGCTCACCGCCGACACCCTCAACGCGCCAGAGACTGGGCGCAAGTGATGAACTCCCGCAGGGTGCTGATCACCGGAGCCTCGAAAGGCAACGGGCAAGTTGTCGCCGAGCGGCTCGCCGCGTCCGCGCTCCGGACGGTGGGGTTGGCCCAAACCGCGCCCGCGAGGTTCCCCGGGGAGTTCCACGCCGTCGACCTCGGCGACCGCGCTGCTGGTCGACTCCCGAGACACGGAAGGCGCGGCATTCGCTGGTGCCTTGTGTTGGGTCTCCGACTGCGACCGTGGCGAGAACACCAGCAGTGGCGTGACCCACGCTCCGACCGGCGACCGACTTGGGAATCCCGAACAACAGAGCAATCCGCCGCCCGCCATGCCCATCTGTTCACCGCCTCGAGCCACGATCCGCACTGACTTGCCGAACTGGCGCACCGTCAATCCCGTGAACATCGGCACGCCCTCCGGCTGCTCGGCACTGATCACCTGCACTACCAGATTTTCACCAACTAGCCGCAGTCCACCGAGGTAGTCCATGAGCGCGGTCACCTCGACGCCCTTCACCAGCTACGCCTGCGGATCTTCTCCATCGCCGGCCGCCTCGCCCGTTGCGGACGCCGCACCGTGCTGCACCTGTCGAGCCACGCACCCTGGGCCCAGCTCCTGCTGCAGGCGGCCACGACCCTGCGCGCGCTGCCAGCACCCAGCTGACCCTCAGCCACCCGTCCCGACAAGACACCATCGCCCGGCCCGTGGAACCGGCGCTCACCCGAGCGACCTCGGGCGCACTGTCGTACCGGGCTGCCAGAATCACCCACTACGAACCGGCACATGACCGGTCTTGATCACCACCGGACGGGACGCGAAGGATCCGGGTTGGGGCCGCTCGGTGGTGTTGATCCAGTTTGTCGCTGAGCTGCTACGGGCAGGCCAGCCGGATTCGCGGCGCCGTGAGTGTAGGTGAGAGCGATGGGCCGATCGCCGGCGTTGACCAGGGCTCGGCTTCAGACGGGCTCGATCTGCGAGACCGTGAGCGTCGCGGCGAACTCCCCAGGAAAGGCGCACAGGCGCGCCTCGCGGAACGTCTTAAATCGCGCGAGCCACGGTTCGTCGCCCTCAAGTCTCACTTCCCAGTCAAGATCGACGCCGTGTTCACTCGCGCGCGCGATCGCAGCGTCGATGTCCTTCGTTCCAAACACGATCGTGCACGTACCCTCTCCGAAGCGTTGCAGACGGTCCCAGTAACGGCCCTCCTCACCTACCGGCGCCATGATCTCGAAGCCCGAACCCCAGGACAGCACGGCGATGACGCCAGCATCGTGGTTGGTGATCGGCTCGTCGAAGGTGATGTCCAGGACGTCGCTGAGGAGCTTGACGTACTTGTCGATGTTCTCCGGTCGGACGATTATCCCGACATGGTCAATGTGCGCGATCGTCTGCGGTGGTGTGTCGTCAGCGCGGGCGGCTGCCTGCGGTGTCATAGAACCTTCTCTCACTCGGATTCTCGTATCGGCTTTGGAGTCTGGAGATGTTCGTCAGATGATTGACGACGCCGCGTATTGGTCGCACGCTGGGGAGTCGCCGACGAGATCATCGTCCGCGTCGTAGATCAGATTGCTGACGTATTGTTCAAAGTTTTGGATGGAGAGCTCGTTCGCGCCGTAAACCAAGGTGTGGCCATCGGGCGCGTATGCGAGGTTGGTTTGGGCAGCGCTTGCTGCACGGTAGTCCTCTGTACCAATGACTCTGACCTGGTAGTCGTGCATGGCCTCCCATGGGGCGACGTCATCGCTCTCGGGGACCTCGCCTGAGCGGTACGTCTCCATCATGGTGAAAGACTGCGCTGCCGATCGTCCGGGAAAAACTCGATAGAAGAGGTAAGTGTGCCCAGGGCCCAATGCCGTGACGTGGACTATCGTGTTCGGGAAGAGTAGGTGCACGGCACTGAATGGTCGCTTCGGCCATTCAGTGCTCGGCTTTCTCGTATCATCCAGCATGCTGATTGGCGCGTATCCAATCCGGTGGTGCGGCGGGAACGGCTGATAGATCATGGTGTCGTTGACAGCTGCCTTCCCGACCGTATCGGGATGCAGTGTGCTTAGGTGATAGCTCTCGCCATAGGTGTCAAGCGCGTATTTCCAGTTGGTGCCAGCTTCGATTCGGCCGCGCTTGATCGGCTTCGCCCGGGCAAACTCGAGCAGTTCAAGTTCTGGAGCGAAGTCGCCAAGGTACGAATCGATGTCGATCGACGTAGCCTCCGGATCGGCCCGGACGAAGATCAAGCCGTGCCGCTCCACTGCGGGAATCCTGATGAGTCCAAGCTCCTGACGATCGATGTTGTCGAAGCTCTGTGCACTCGGCTGCCCGATCAGCTTGCCCTCAAGATCGAAGGTCCAGCCGTGGAACGGGCAGGTAATGCGGGAGCCGCTTCGACAGACCTCAACCACCTTCGCTGCTCGATGGGGGCACATGTTCAGGTATGCGCGGATCCCGCCGTCCTTTGCCCGCAAGATCACGATCGGCGGGCCGGCGTCTTCGAACAGCATTTTATCGCCCGGCTTCGGCAGATCGCGAGTCAAAGCTGCGAGCAACGGTAGCGTCCTGAAGATCTTGCGCTTCTCGGCATCGAACCGCACCGCATCGGTGTAGCTGCTTGTCGTATTTCTCGTCGGGCCGCTGCTGCGGTCTGTCGACTTGCTGATCACGTGCCCCATTAGCAGGGTTTGCATTTCGTGTGCGATCTGGTTGCGCCGCTCTGATGAGGCGCTGACCGCCCCTTGGCGAGCCTCGTTGGTCATTTTGTGTCCTCTCCGACGCCCTGGCTACGCGCGAACGACGCAATCGAGCATCTCCCACGTGGATCTGCTCGACGTGGCCTACGTTCTGTCGCCGAGAAGGCTGATACGGACATTGGCTTGTCTGCGAGCGCGTGCCTCGACGGTCCGTTCACCGGGGCGGACTCCAGGGCTTGGTTGGTGGGCAGGTCTCTGCCGTGGTCCTTGCGCGCGGACGCCTGCCGGGCTCCCGGAAGTCACCCGTCTTCCGGGGTCGAAGGTGAGCTTGCGCAGCCCCACCGGCACACGGAGGAGACGGGATTCGATTCCGAGTTCGGGGCATATAGCACGCCTCGCGTTCGGTATTTGAGCATTGTCGTCATATGTCGGATACTTAAATTGGATAGTACGCATGTCGAGCTGAATGTCAATGCGCTAAACCGCGTCGGACACACGCTGGCGCACTGAAGTGCTGGAACAGCCTGTGCAACTGCCGACGCAAACGCCAGGGCGTCTGATAGGTCACGCGCGGCGTTGCACAGATACGCAGCCGCGCCATGGCTTACTGAGGCCAAAATTTGCCGGAAGCTGCATCCTCGATCTCATCACTACCTGCAGTGGTAATCACTGCAGGACGACCTCTGGTCTCATGGATAGGGCACGAAGAACGGGGTTTCGTCCGTTGCAATCGGCGAGGCTCCATCGATCGGTGTGATCACGAGCTGTCCGATCCTGTCGTCGTGCAAGGTCGCGTAGAACGCGAGGAGCACCTCTGGCGGTGCGCCGTGCAGTACGGTGACTGAGCTGTTGCGCACGAAGGAGTCGAATCTCTGCCTGTCGAAGTCGCCTCCGATGCGCGCCGTGCCGACGATCTCACCGTAGTGATCGATGGCATCGCACACCTCGATCTGCACGCGTTCTCCGATGACCTCGACCTCGCTCCATCGTCGGATGGCCCCGTGTCCGTGGAAGCTGCGATGCTTGTCGTTGACGAAGGCATCTTCTGAGAACGTTTTCATGACATCGTCGAGTCTGGCGTCGTTGATCGCGGCGAAGCAATCGGCGACGGGTCGAGGTAGCTCGGATGTCATCTTTTCCGAGAACGTCGGGAGAGGCGCCGAGAAGCATGTGGAAGCCATGCGAGTCTGCGTCATCTTGCCCAGCCTGCGGCCGCCGTACGGGAGAATGATAAGTCGCACGATCTTGTCATTGCGTACCTTGAAGAGGAAGGTCCCGAGGTAGTCGACGGGCAGACCATTCTTGTCGTAGACACCATCGAGCACGGCGTGCACGATGTGGTCGCCGTGGTGGTCGACGACGTTGCGCACTTCGGTCACCGTCACGTCATCGCCCACCCACTCGATGGAGCACCAACGACGGATTGCCTCCTTTCCCCAGTACTTTCGATGTGAGTCGCTGAGGAGCGCATCAGCGGCCCAGGCTGCCATGAACTCGTCCATGTCATTGCGCTGTGATGCGCCGATGATGTCGTCGATTGGCTTTGGCAATTCTGCTGACATTCTCTGCTCCGCTCTAATATCGTTCACCTCACGGGCCGGCGCACTTTTCACAGAACGGGCCGGTCGGGAAGGTCCACAAGGTCTTGGCGGCCGCCGGTGTTGATCGCCCGCTGCGCCGGGGCCATGGTGAGCTCGTGTGGATACCCGAGCGGGACCGCGCTGACCCGATCGATCCGATCCAGGTGCTCGGGCTCGAGCTCGAGGGTGAGGGCGCTGAGGTTGTCCTCGAGCTGTGCGGGGGTCCGCGGACCCACAAGGGGGAGGACCCCTCGCGTCAGCATCCAGGCGATGGCGACCTGGCTTGCAGTTGCACCGATCTTGGCCGCGATCGTGACAACCTCGTCGATGACGGTGGCCGATGTGCCCGCATCCTCATGGAGCAACGCTTCCTTGTACTCCGTCGCTCGGCCGGTTTCTCCCCGTCTGTACTTCCCCGTGAGGAGGCCCCCTGCCAACGGTGAGAAGGCCACAACGCCCAGACCGCAAGCGTCGGCCATAGGCAGCAGGTCACGCTCCGGCGCGCGCTGCAGGAGGCTGTACTCGATCTGCATCGCGGAGATCGGTGCCCAACCCCGGATGGTTGCCAGTGCCACTCCGTGGGAAACACGCCACGCGGGATAGTTCGAGAATCCTCCATATACGATCTTCCCCGTTCTGATGAGGTCATCCATGCCGCGGATGATCTCTTCGATCGGGGTGACGTGGTCGTCCATGTGAACGAAGAAGATGTCGATCCGGTCGGTCTGCAGACGGCGGAGACTAGCCTCGACCGACTGAACCATCGCCTTGCGGCTGGCGCCCACGCTCGTCAGCGGAGGATGTGGCTCATCGCCGCGGGAGTATTTCGACGCGAGGATCAGGCTGTTGCGACGTCCGACCATGAGCTCGCCGAGCATCTGCTCGGACTCCCCGAAACGGTATCGGGAGGCCGTGTCAACGAAATTTCCACCGGCGTCAATGTATGCGTCCAGAATGGTGCGGGCGTCCTCGGGTGTCGCGCCGTAGCCGGTTCGACCGAAGAGTGAAACGCCGAGCGCCATTTCCGGAGCAAGTAGACCGGTATGGCGGCCAAAGGGCCTATATCGCATGGCTGACTCTCCCTTTTCTTGATCCGGAGTCAGATCGCCGGCTCTACTTCCACATCAGGCAATGCACCGGCTCGTTTCGCTACGGCCATTCGCGATGTGAGAAGGATGGTGCCGACGCCGACAAAAGCCGCGAAAGCGACCAGCAGCGCTGGAGACTGTGGGTTGCGCGTCCACTGGATCAGCTGCGCTGAGAAGTAAGGGCCGAAGCCGCCGCCGATGACGTTCCCGATGTTGAAGCCCACGGCTGCACCAGTGTAACGAATGCGTGCCGGAAAGAGGTCGCAGAAGGCTTGATACGCCGGCGGGTTGGCGGCGAAGGCAGTACACAACAGCAGCCAGTAGGCGATTCCGACGCCCAGCGTGGAGCTTCCCGCGCCGGTCATCACGGTCATACCGGGATAGATGAGCACTGTGCAGATCACCAGCGACGCGATCAGCACCTTCCTGCGACCGAAGCGATCCACCGCTAACCCGCTGAGGATCACGGTGGGTGCGGCGAGGACGACGGCTGTCGCGGTGAGCCAGTAGACCGTGCCCGGAGGTAGTCCAACCGTGCTGGAGAGGAAGGTAGGCACGTACGCGGTGAGCGTGTAGCTGACGAAGAAGATCGAGATGGCAAGGACTGCCACGGCGATGACGCTGTGCCAGTGGTAGCTGAGCACCTCCCGCAATGGAGCCTTCACCACCTCGTGTTGCCGCACCAATGTCAGGTACTCAGGTGAGTCCTGAATGCGGAGGCGGAACACCAAGCAGATGACGGTGAGAGGTATTGCGAGCAGGAACGGAATGCGCCAGCCCCATTCGCCCATCTGTTGAGCGCCCACGATCGCAGTGCAGAGACCGACCACGATCGGTGCGAGAGCTACTGCGAAGACAGCGCCGAGAGGGGTGGCTGAGCTGTACAGGCCGCGTCGCCCCGGTGTGCTCGACTCGACGACGTATGTCGCGGAGCCGATGACCTCGCCGCCCGCGGAGAAGCCCTGCGCCAGCCTGACGGTGACGAGGAGGACGGGTGCCCAGATGCCGATCGTCGCGTGATCGGGGATCGCACCGAGCGCGAAGGTGGCGATGCCCATCAGGGTCACGGTCACTAATAGCGTGAATCTCCGCCCCCTGCGGTCGCCTATTCGGCCAAAGAAGATACCTCCGAGTGGGCGAGAGATGAAGCCGACCGCGAAGACTGCGAGTGACGCCAGGATGGATGTGGCCGGGTCATCACGAGGGAAAAAGGCCGGCGCCGTATAGATGACAAGGTAGGCGTACACCGTGAAGTCGTAGGCCTCGATCATCGTGCCGAGCATGCCGGCGACTGCCGCTCGGCGGCCGAAAGGAGCCGATCGACTTCGCGTCGTCGTCGACTTTCCGAGCTCATCCATGCTGACTCGACTCCTGAACGACAGTGGTCTGGAGGCCAGTCATCTCACTGCAATGAGCTGGCACGAGCGGGTAAGGCCGACTGGCTAGGCCGGAAGATCGTCTGGCTCAGGTCCTTGATCGCTTTCGACTCCTGACGGGCATGCTCCGGACAATGCAATGCTCGGTATATGAGCGGTCTGCTCTAATTATGAGTCTTAGGCGGTGATAGTACCCACCGACCGCCAGGTGTCAACGGATCGTTGCGGTGGGCTGGCGCACCGCGACTGTCGGCCGGCCGAGGGCCACTGCACCGTCGTCGCCGATCAGAGATCGAAGGGGGCGACCCTCGCTTCGAGGCTCACTATATGAGCTAAGAGCTCGATTGCTGAAATGGGAGCGGTAATAGTAAGCTATGGTCGGGGTCCGAAAAGGGTTTAGCAGACGGCCGTGATCCAACTCTTCCAGCCGCGGGACCAAGTTCGGGCGGTGTCATGGAGAGTCCCGACGGCCAGGTGGATAGGGATCGGCAGCTATTGGCCTACTCGCGCAAGAGCCCAAGGGTGGGAGTCGACCGATGACAGAGACAGTGCACCTGCCGGCAGTGCCCGCTCGACCGGGTCGAGATCGTGTCGTGGTGTGCAGGCCGGGCTGTTGACCGGCGCGCTTGCTGGGCTACGGGTCGTGGATCTCTCACGGGTGGTCGCCGGGCCGATGTGTGCACAGATGCTCGCCGACCACGGCGCGGACGTGATCAAGATTGAAGGGCCGGCCGGTGACGAGCTGCGGACCTACGGACCCCCGTTCGGCGAGGGTACGAGTGCCTACTTCGATGGCATCAATCGGAACAAGCGCAACATCTGCGTCGATCTGTCGTGTTCTGCCGGCCAGGACGTTGTGCGGCGGCTCCTCGACGGCGCCGACGTGGTGATTGAGAACTTCAGAACCGGGACGATGGACCAGTGGGGCCTAGGCTATGGGGTAATCGCTGTGGACTATCCCGGCATCATCTACTGCCGGATCACCGGCTTCGGTACCGAAGGACCGATGGCTGGCGCTCCCGGCTATGACGCGGTGCTGCAGGCCTACTCAGGGATCATGAGCCTGACCGGTGACCCCGACGGGCAGCCCATGCGGGTCGGGCTTCCAATCGTCGACCTCATGGCCGCGATGCACGCCTTCTCCGGAATTCTGCTTGCGCTCAACGAGCGCAACCGGTCCCAGCTCGGACAGCTGATCGACTGCACCCTCCTTGACGCTGCGTTGAGCTTGCTGCATCCGCACGCGTCGGCGTGGACGATGTACGGGTCCACACCCGGCCGGTCGGGAAACGCGCACGGATCGGTGGCGCCGTACGAGACCTTCGAATCGCGCAGCGGCCCGGTGATGCTGGCCGCGAACAACAACGAGCAGTTCATCCGCTTGGTCCAGGCGCTGGGGCGGCCCGACCTGGCAGTCGACCCCCGTTTCAGCTCGAACGGCCAGCGAGTTCAACACCGGGGCGAGCTCTCGCTGATCCTGCGCGATCTCGTTTCGCTACAGGACGCCGGCGATCTGTCCCAGCGGCTGGTCGAGCACGGCGTTCCCGCCCTGCCGGTGCTGGACGTTCCGCACGCCCTCGCTCAGCCGCAGGTCAAGCAACGGGAGATGATCGTGTCTCTCGGGGACTACACAGGCCTGGGGATACCCGTCAAGCTCGGCCGAACCCCCGGCTCGATCCGGCGGGCGCCGGTCCGCCGAGGTGCGGACACGATGGATGTTCTTGCCGAGCTGAACTACGGGGAGACCGAGGCGCGCGAACTGCTGCGGTCTGGTGCCGCAATAGACCATGGCCATGCGGCGGAAGCGAGATGACCAGAATCGGCTCCACGCCGGGCAACACCGTGGACATTCTCTACCAGGGGTTCGGCATGCGCCTCGCCGGCGCACCTATCGGGTACTGCACGGTTCCGCTCATCACGACCGCGAGCGGATGCACCGTACTGGTCGACACGGGCGTGCATCAGACCCGCGAGATGGTTCTGGCCGGGTTGCAACGGCTTGAGCTCGAGCCCGACGACGTGGATTACGTCGTGCTCACCCACCTGCATTTCGATCACTGCGAGAACGTGGGCCTGTTCGCCAAGTCCACCGTCGTGGTCCACGAGGCCGAGATCGTCGAGGCCGAAGCTCATCCGAGCCGAGACCGATACCTCGCCGACTTCTGGCGCGAGCTGCTCGATCGCTGCAAGCCGATCGTGATGACCGGACCGAGTTACAACGTCGACGACGAGGTCACCATCCACCACCTTCCCGGCCACCGGCATGGTCAGCTGGGCGTCTCCGTCGACACCAGCGCCGGACGCGTCGTGTGTTGCTCGGACGTGGCCAAGAACGCCCGCGAGATCATCGTGGGTGAGCCGCCTGTCTCGGATCCACAGATGCTGGACGCCGCGCGCCGCTCGATCGCCTGGCTGCGCTCGACCGCCGACATCGTCGTGCCCGGCCATGATCGAACTCTGTCCATGGTGGACGGATTCCCGGTCTGGACGGACGACCAGAACATCCTCGTCACGATCTACTAGGAGTCCGCATGACAGATCGATGCGAGCGGCACGACCTGACACCCATCGGCTTCATCGGACTGGGAGCAATGGGAGCGGCCATCGCCGCGAGGCTGGCTCCGCACGTCCCGCTGCTCGTCACTGACCTGCGGGCGGCCGCCGTGGCCCAGCTGGTTGCGCACGGCGGCCAGGCGGCGTCACAGGCCCAGATTGCGCAATCGTGCACGATCGTGTTCACATCCCTGCCCCGCACCGAGAACGTCCGTGCCGTCATCCTCGGCGACGGCGGTCTGGCAGCCACTATGCGGGCTGGCAGCGTGGTGGTCGACATGACCACGGGCAACCCCGCGCATGATCGCGAGTTCGAGTTGGAGCTCGCCCGCCGCGACGTCGATTTCGCCGATGCGCCCGTCAGCGGGGGCCCGCAAGCCGCGGCGGAAGGCACGCTCGCGATACTGGTGGGGGCATCGGACCAGACGATGAACCGCATTCGCCCGGCGTTAGATCTGATTAGCAGTCGGGTCGACCACCTGGGGCCGGTGGGATCCGGACACGCCGTCAAGCTCGTCAACAACCTGCTGTCTGCGTGCAATCGCCTGTCGACGCTGGAGGCCGTGTCCATCGCGGTGAAGAGCGGGGTGGACCTGAAGGCCTGTATCGACGCGATCAACAAGAGCAGTGGTCGCAGCTACATCACCGAGTCGACCTACCCGCGATTCCTGCTCGGTGAGGAGCCGGTCGAGCAGAACTTCACGGTCGGGCTGATGGCGAAAGACATCACCCTCGCGCTCGACCTCGCCGCGGACGCCGGGTTGGTCACGCGAATGGGGTCGGTCGCCCGAGAGCTTCTCTCGGCCGCGGTGGAGGCCCTCGGCGAAAACGCCGACATCAATCGGCTCATGACGTTCCCCACCTGACAGGCGGTCTGCACAGCGGAGGATTCTGATGACCTTGATGGCTCAAGACAGGTCGACCGTTGCACGGGAATGCACCGAGAGCTGGCTCGCCGCTCTCGACACCGCGCTACAGCGTTGTGACATCGACTCCGCGGCGGCGCTGTTCGTCGCAGACGGGTACTGGCGCGACGTGCTGGCCTTCACCTGGGGGCTGCACACCTACTGCGGGGTGGACCAGATCAGATCCGCCATGAAGATGTCCGTGCCGAGCGCCGGGATCTTCGGACTGAGGCTCGACGAGACTGTCGCACCGCGATACGTAAGGCGAGCAGGCGTGACGGCGATCGAGTCATTCTTCACCTTTGAGACGACCGTCGGTCATGGCCGAGGGGTCGTTCGGCTCCACGAACCGTCCGATGGCGGACGGCCGCGTGCGTGGACTTTGCTCACGTCATTGCAGGAGTTTCGCGAGCAGGGGGGCAGTGCGGCGGCCGTCGTCGACCACCATTCGACGAGGTTCGGTGGCCCGAACTGGTTGGATCAGCGGCAGGAGAAGCTCGGCTTCGCCGACACTGAGCCTGCAGTCCTTGTGGTCGGGGGTGGGCAGGCCGGGCTCGCGATCGCAGCTCGGCTGGGTCAGTTGGACGTCGACACCCTCGTGATCGACCGGGAGGAGCGGATCGGCGACAACTGGCGACACCGCTATCACTCGCTGATCCTGCACAACGAGGTGTGGGTCAACCACCTGCCGTTCATGCCCTTTCCCGACACCTGGCCGACGTACGTGCCGAAGGACAAGCTGGCGGGCTGGTTCGAGGCCTACGTCGAGAGTATGGAGATCAATTTCTGGACCGGCACAGAATTCGTCGGTGGACAGTACGAGCCGGAACACGGGCGGTGGCGTGTCACCCTGCGCCGCGCGGATGGGTCCGAGCGCACGGTGCGGCCACGGCACATCGTGATGGCTACCGGGGTCAGTGGCATTCCCCACCTGCCGACGATCCCTGGGCTGGAGCGTTTCAGCGGTGCGGTGCTGCATTCCAGCGCTTTCGCCGACGGGTCCGCCTTCGCGGGAAAGGAGGTGTTCGTGATCGGGTCGGGCAACAGTGGCCATGATGTCGCGCAGGAGATGTACTCGCGGGGTGCCCGGGTGACGCTGGTGCAGCGAAGCGCCACCGCTGTCGCCAGCGTCGGGCCGGATGCGGCCGGTCGGGTGTACAGCCTGTACTCGGAGGGGCCGTCGACGGAGGACTGCGACCTCCTGAACATCTCGATCCCGTATCCGGTCCTGCGGCGGTCCTATCAGCTCGTCACGCGCGACCTGTACGAGCTGGACAAGGATCTGATCGAGGGACTCGAGAGCGTCGGCTTCCGGGTGGACTACGGCGAGGACGCGACCGGATTCCAGATGAAGTATCTCCGGCGTGGCGGCGGCTACTACCTCAACGTCGGCTGCTCTGACCTCATTGTCGAGAAGAAAATCAAACTCCTGCAATTTTCGGAGATTGGCCATTTCAACGCGGCGGGTGCCGTTCTGGAGGGCGGTCGCCAGGTTTCCGTCGATGCAGTCGTCCTGGCCACGGGATACCAACATCAGCAGGAACTGGTGCGCAGGTTGTTGGGTGATGATGTCGCGGACCGCGTCGGCCCGGTATGGGGCTTCGACGACGAAGGCGAGCTTCGCAACATGTGGAAACGGACCGCGCAAGAGGGGCTGTGGTTCACCGCGGGGAGTCTCGCGCAATGTCGCATCTTCTCCAAGTTCTTGGCGCTGCAGATCAAAGCGTGTGAGGACGGCCTGATCGCCAGGTCCGCTGACGGGAGCGTGCCGCGCGGCGCGCTCCGCAGCCAGGACCTTGAAGACGTGGAGCTGGACATCGGAGCTGTGTAGGGGCATGTCGGTGTTTCGCGATATCTGAGAGGGACAATGCAGGTGTTTCGTGGCAGGAGCCACCAGGTGGACTTCACCCAGGGTCGGCCGACGTTCAGCGGCTTCGCCGAACTGACGGCCATAGCGAGCCTAGATGTGTCGAGCGCCGACAGTGTGAGCGTGGTGACCTTCGCCGCGGGCGCGCGCACATACTGGCATGAGCATGAGGCGGGTCAGATCCTTGTAGTCATCCGGGGCGCCGGAGCGGTGACGGTGGCTGGTCAGGAGCCGGTACCGCTGTCCGAGGGGGACGTCGTCATTGCGGAGCCGGGAGAGGTCCACTGGCATGGCGCGGGGCTGGATTCCGACTTTGCACACCTCGCCGTCTCGCGGGGCACGACGACCTGGCACTGTCCCACCGGGGCCCCGTGAAATCGCGAGCGGTGTCGACATCATCCGTATTTGACGGCGCGCTCTGGACGCGTACTATCAAAGCCAATATGGCACCATCTAAGCAAGAAGCTCACATAGCGAGCAGCGGGGCTCAAACGCTTGCTCGCGGACTTAGCGTCGTCGAGTTCCTTGCGGCCGCCGCTGAACCGCGGCGCCCGTCCGACATCGCGCGTGCGTTGGGTCTCGACAGAAATGCTGTCTATCGGATGTTGCTTGAGCTCCAGTCCCAGTCGTACGTGGTCAAAGTGTCGGAGCGCGGCGGATATGTCGTGGGCAACGGTCTTGTCGCGCTGGCGGCGATGGTGATGCGAAAGATCGACCTGCGCAGGTCGGCCCTGGTGTACATGGAGAAGGTGGGGGAGTCGACCGGCGAGACCGTCGGTCTGCACGTCCGCAACAACCGCACCAGGGTCTGCATCGAAGTCGTGCCGGGCCGGCATGCGATTCGCCGGGTGGTCCAGGTCGGCGAGACATTGCCGCTGTGGGCGGGTCCCAGCGGGAAGGCGATCCTCGCCTACATGGAGCCAATGGAGGTCGACTTGATCCTCGCGGAGGCGAAGGAGGCGGGGCAAGACGTCGAGAAGATTCGCCGTCATCTCGACGAGCTTCGCCTCAACGGGTACATGGCCTCGGTGGGTGACCGATCTCCCGGGGTTGGCGGCCTTTCCGTCCCGGTCTTCAAGGCCGACGGGATCGGTGCATCGATGACGGTTTCCGGGCCGGCCAGCAGATGGACGCAGGAGGCGATGGAGAATGCGGCGGATCTGGTGAAAGGAATGTGCGACTCGCTGTCGGAGTCGCTCGGTTACGTCCCGTCGTAGTCGACGGACAAGTACTTGTGGCAAATCTACGCTAGCGGGAGGCTCACTGAGATGCCCGTCAACACCAAGTTCGAGTTCCAGGGGCTGGACCATGTAGCACTTGGATGCAGTGACATGAAGCGGACTGTTGAGTTCTACAACGGCACGCTGGGCATGCCGATCCTGCATACACTTGAGTACTTCGACGATGACGGTCATGGCAACTCCGTGCCCATGGGGCAACATTTTTTCTTCGGTGTCGGTGGCGAAAACCCGAACGCGCACATCGCCTTCTTCTACTGGAAGAACGGATATCAGATTCTTCCATCCGACTCCACTGGGGACCGCGTGCCGCCCGGGGTGAGTCCACGGGCGATCAAGGTTGGTGCGCTCAACCACCTAAACCTGAGAGTCGCCCAGGACAAAATTGAAGTATACTGCAAGAAACTGGGTGCGGAAGGTATCGAGTACAAGCACGTCACCCGATACGGCAAACCTGAGTGGACTGAAGTCAAGACGATAAATGGGTACACGCCACCTAAGCCGAATTGCCTCATGGATTCCTTGTACTTCGATGATCCGGATGGTATTCACCTCGAGGTGAATGCCTGGTTGCCGGAATGGGACGAGTGGCGCAACGACCACGAGCCGTGGTCGGACCCTCGGACCCCGCGTTAGCGAGGTCACTCCATGCCCCGGCTGACTGAAGCGAAGCGGGCGGACATCGCGTCCGCGGAAGTCCAGCAGGTATTGCAGCGGGTGTTCGGTGATCGTGATCCTGCGTCAGAGCCAGGCACCGCAACGGGCTCGCCCGGCAACTGGTGGACGGTCATGGCGCTGGAGCCGGGCATCTTCAGGCTGACCGAGGAACGGCACGAGTGGCAGAAGAGCGCCGACCGGAAGCTCGACCCCGTCCTGCGCGAGCTCGCCATCGTTCGAGCCGGGTGGGCCCGAGGATCGCAGTTCGTCTTCTCCCAGCACTGCAAGGTCATTCGTGCGCTGGGCGTGGCGGAGGAGAAGATC
>Ga0137416_10000315_pt1 | contig 21880 bp, 17 predicted proteins | sample CZODoug3_1_1_16f_FD_108282 | JGI IMG/M metagenome (GOLD analysis project Ga0137416, IMG submission 108282) | Vadose zone soil fungal communities from Angelo Coast Range Reserve, California, USA - CZODoug3_1_1_16fungal (Illumina Assembly) | ecosystem: Environmental > Terrestrial > Soil > Vadose...
CGATTCCATTGGAAAGGTGAAATTCGCTGGAATTCTGGGCTAAATCCTTCAATTTCAATCTAAAGAGATAGCGCTGCGGCAGTCCGGGTCCCAAACTTTGCCGGGAACAAGTATTCCCTTGTGAGTAAGTCGTTTCCCTGGAAAAGAAACTGAAGGGTCGTAAAAGCGCCTTTCAAGAACCATATGTTTTGTTTAAGCTAATGAAAACAAACATCTTAACATGGCCTCAGGGTGTAAGCATTTCAGCAAAGCCTTTGGATGGTGAGTTGCCTTCCTCTAGTGGTGGCGGCGATGGTCCCGTGTGGCAAGAGAGGGCAAGTCTCCTCAATCTCAGGCTTCGAAGCAGTCGACACTCGATTTTGTGAATCTGGCACGGCTTCCATAGCACCCCGAAAGAGCCCATGCTGAAGATCGGTGGCCAAAAGATCCCGATGACGACCAAGGTCTTGGTCGTCGGCGACGCGTGTCTGATCTCACTTGGACTTTGTCTGGCGATTTTGATCCGCCTACATGATTTCAGATCTGCCTGGCATTATCTGCGCCTTCCGGACATGCCCTTCCGGTTCGGGATTGTGCTGGTGACATGCGCAATTTCTCTCTACTACAACGATCTATACGCATCACGCGTGGTGAACAGGCGCAGCGAATTATTTGTTTATCTCTTCCAGGCTGTGGGAACCGCCTGGATCGTTCTTGCAATTCTGTATTACCTAATCCCGGACCATAGTCTCGGCCGTGGAATTGCCGTACTATCCGCCCCGGCAGTTTTGCTGTTCCTGTTGTGCTGGCGTCTGATCCTGCTGGAAGCGGATTTTCTTTTGCCGAGACAACAGCGCGTTCTTGTTGTTGGCACTGGTCCTTTGGGGGTGTCTTTGGTTCGTGAAATCCTCCACCGGCCGGAGCTCCATCTCAAGGTTGTAGGGTTTCTCGATGAGAACGCTGAAAATATCGGTAAACCATTGGTCAATCCCGGCATCATCGGTGCGGCCACAGATCTGGAAGAGATAACGGCCCGCGAAAAGATCGATCGCATCGTGCTTTCTCTCAAAGAGAGACGCGGTCAGACGCCAGTAAGAGAACTATTGCGCTTGAAGTTCGCTGGTGTAGAGGTCGAAGATGCGCACACCGTTAGCGAACAGATCGATGGAAGAATTCGTCTTGAGCATTTGTCGCCAAGCTGGATGATTCTCTCGGAAGGTTTTGGTAAGTCAGCACTCTTGGTTGCCGCGAAGCGCATGTTGGATGTCTTCGCTTCCCTATTTCTTCTGCTCATGGCCCTGCCAATTATGGGAATCGTGGCCCTTGCCATTTGGCTGGAATCGGGCAGTCCGATTCTCTTTCGGCAAGAACGCATCGGATTGGGCGGACGTCCGTTCCAAATCCTGAAGTTTCGCTCTATGAACAACGATGCCGAGGAGCATGGTCCGAAATGGGCGGCAGATGGCGATCATCGTGTCACCCTTGTGGGGCGCATCATCCGCAAACTGCGCCTGGATGAGCTTCCGCAGGCAGTAAACGTTTTGCGCGGAGAGATGAGTTTTGTGGGGCCGCGTCCCGAGCGCGCAATCTTCTGCCGCATGCTCGAAGCTGAGACGCCATTTTATGCTTTGCGCTATTCGGTTCGTCCGGGAATTACAGGTTGGGCTCAGGTAAAATATCAATATGGGTCGAGCATCGAAGAGGCAAAGACGAAGCTCGAATACGATCTTTTCTACATCAAGCACCTTTCTCTGACGCTGGATCTCGCCATTCTCTTTGAAACAGCAAAGGTTGTTCTGTGGCAACGTGGCGCGAAATGAGGACCGCTCTAGGGAAATGCTGGTGGATAGTGAAGACCACTTCACTAAGCTCCCTGGATTTAGGAAGATGACGCTTCGGCGGGCGAAGGATGCTTTGTTGCTCTCAATTTGGGTAATGAGCTATCACGCGCTGATTCGGTCGTTCGCGGCATTGCAGCGAATCGAGCGGTTTCTGGCTGGTTTCAAGCGAGAGGGGGCCAAAGCATCGCGCCCTCGTTAATTTACCTGGCAGAACGGTTGAGATTCGAGAGATTTTCGATTCTCGACTGTTAGGCGGCCTTCCCGGGGCGTGGAGCCGAATTCATAATCCGGGAAACTCGTTTCCTGTGGTTTTAGTGATGACGCGCGAGTATCTTCTAAACATCTTCTTTTCAACAGTTACGGGAAGGACGCGTTTGGCTGAAGCATTGCTCTTCGTATTAGGTTATACGGAACGGAGGTAGCGCTTGTCTTCTCGGCATCTTCTTGGGGGAATGGTAGTTTCCCTCTTTCTTAGCCTCCCGCTCTCAGGGCTGCTAGCGGCGCCGTCTGGAATTCTTTCTCTGTCGAGTCAGCAATCGGCGCAGCCTGGCTCGAGTCCAGCCCCAGCTGTGGACAAGAATTCCAAAGACAAAAACGAGAAACCCTCCACGGACAAGAGCGCAAAGCCGGAATCTATGCCGCAATCGGCGCTGACTCCGGAACAGAGACTTACTTATATCATCGGAGTCGAAGACGAACTTCAGATTTCTGTGTGGCGCGAACCCGAACTCTCGACTGCGGTCGTCGTTCGTCCGGACGGAATGATCACTCTGCCGCTCATAAATGATGTGAAGGCGGTGGGACTGAAGACCGAAGAATTACAGAACGTTCTGATGGACAAGCTGAAGAGCTTTGTAAACGAACCGCAAGTCACGGTCATTGTCCGGGGAATTCGCAGCCGAAAAGTATACCTTGTCGGTGAAGTTGGGCATCAAGGAACCTTTCCTCTCAACGGAGACATGACCGCTCTGGAGTTGCTCGCCGCGGCCGGAGGAGTAGGACCTTTTGCAAAAGCCGATTCCATTTACATTCTCCGCGAACAGAACGGCAAAAAGATACGCATCCCTTTCCACTATAAGAAAGCGGTGGCGGGGAAAAGCGAAAACGTAACGCTTCAGCCCGGTGATCTGGTTGTGGTTCCTTAGTGTTGCCTCAGCCGAATTCTTCGAGGTGAGTGAGAACCATGCAGTACAGAAATCATCTTCCCGCAAATATCTGGCTCATTTTCTCCCTCCTTCTCGCTATTTCTTTAATCCCGAATTTCGGATTGGCCCAAGATGCAGGTCAGGACGCCGGAAAACAGCAGCCCCCCCCACAAGACGCCTCAAAGGAAGGGAATAAGAGCGCCGAGCCGGCAAGTCCATACGGATTGGCTTGGGCGGATTCGTATATCCGGCAAATTGGATCTTCCGGATTGCTGGCTGGAAACCGCGTAGGCATCGGCTGGGGGAGTTTATACATCCCTTCAGCCGCAGTCACAGGAATCGTGGACCAGTATGAGGGAACGAGCACCACGCCCGGCACAAGTTATGCATCCGCTGTTCTCCAGGGTACAGTGGTCTACGATCACAGGCTCGGCTCTAGCCGGATCGCTTTGCAATATCAGCCCAGCATGGCCATCTCCCAGGGGCAGGTTGTTGGGAATTTCTCAAATCAAAACACCAGTCTGGACTGGCTGATTTACACTCGTCCGCGATGGAACGTTAAATTGAGCAACAGTTTTCGATACTACTATACTCAGCAATCGTTTGGATTGTCGTACCTCGACGTGAACGCTGGCACTTCGGGCATCGCTACGAATAATTTCCTCGACGGCCCCAGTCGCTGGCTTTCAGACGACGTCACGCTGTCCATTTCCTACGCTTTGTCGCGGCGAGCTTCGTTGACAATCGCTCCGAGCTATGGTCTTTCGGAGTCGGGAACAGGTGTGAGTCTTGCTCGTGGAGCTTCTTATGGCGGAAGTGTGAGTTGGAATTACCGCACCAGTGAGCGACAAACCATCGGAGTGCAATATAACGGCCAGCTTCTCCATTTGGCGGGGTTGGGAACTTCCCCTTTTCCAACGGGCGCACCCACGGACACGGTTTTTCACACAATTGCCCTGACCGCGGGTCGCCAGTTGAGCGCGACCCTGTTCGCGAGAGGTTCATTGGGCGCTACAACTTTCAGTTTCGGTCAAAACACAAGACAATGGTCTGTTTACGGAGCGCTTGGCCTAGTAAAGCAGATTGGGCGTTCTTCCGTCGGCCTCAACTACTCTCGCGGCGACACGCTCTCCAATGGATTGATTGCGAATCGATACGCTGATCGAGTCGACCTTACCTACCAAAGCCGCGTAACCGCGCGGATTAACTGGACAGCCGGAAGCGGATATCTGCGACAGGTCGAATCGGGAGGATTTTCCGGATGGTATGCTACCTCCGGTGTGCAATTTCTGCTGGCGCCCCGAGCCGGTCTTTTCGCCACTTTTGATTATTACCGTAAGAATCAATCAGCCAATTCCAACAATCTCTTCAGCGGCAACCGAAATATATATTCGTTCGGAATTCGCTGGCAGCCCGGTCGAGTGGTGGCACACTGAAGAGCTTCCGCGCCAACTATAGGGATTCGGTTCGTCCCTATAATCTGGTAGTGACCTACCCTAAAACGGCCTGCGCTTGTAAGCCTACTCTTTGCCTATCCTCAAGATTAACGCCAGACGGAACATACAGAGATATATGGGAAATGAGTTTCCCTTAGCCGCTACCCGACGGTGAGTCCACGATTTAACGCACGGGGAGCCATTCTCTAACTACTTGAAAATGGGAACTTTAGTTTTCCACCGCGCTCAAATCGTCCCTTGGCTCTCTGGAATGTTGCTTGCTGGTAAGGTGGCGTCGGAAATTTTTTGACTAAGCGATGATCGAACTGGAGGCAGATCTTTGAGCGAGCAACCGATTTTCCCCGCCTCAGGTGATGCGGGGATTAACGTGCAGATTCGAGAGTACTTAGATCTGGCCCGCCGCCGGAAATTGTGGATCATCCTGATTACGTTGGGAATCTCAATCTGTATTGCAGTGGTTGCCTTGCGCCTACCTAGCGTCTATAGGGCAGAAACGGTCATTCTGGTCGATCCCCAGAAGGTGCCCGACAGCGTCGTCCCGACAAGCGTGAGCGGAACCGTAGCCGACCGGCTCTCGACGATTCGCCAGGAAGTCATGTCTCCCACACAACTTGGGCTGCTGACTAAGGAAATGAACCTGTATCCCGAGTTGCGGGAAAAAGTGTCCGAACAGCAGCTCGTTGCCCGGATGCAGAAGTCGACGACCATTGAAGTAGTCGATTCCGGAGGACAGCGGCTTAGCGCCTTTCGCATCGCGTTCACGGACACCGATCAGAATCAAGTGGCGCGGGTTGCCAACCGGCTTGCCTCGTTGTTTATTGAACGGAACCTCAAAGCGCGCCAGTCGCATTTCAATGGGACGTCTCAATTTCTCGAAACCGAGTTGCAGGAAACGAAGCGCCAACTCGAAGAAAAAGAGCACCTTCTTCAGGACGTCAAAAGCCGGTACATCATGGATCTGCCGGAGTCCAAGCAGTATCACCTGGAAGCCATGAACACCCTAAGGGACCAGTTGAGAAATAGCCAGGATCAGGTGAATCGCGATCGTCAGAGCAAGGTATACATCCAATCCATGGCCGGAATGGCGACGCAGACTATCGATCTCGATCAGCAGGCGAACGCCTCCAAGTCTCCCTACCAAGCGCAAGTACAGAAATTGGAGATGCAGCTAAAGGATATGCAGGTTCGTTACGGGCCAAACTATCCGGATGTTCGCAAATTACGGAATGAAGTCAATCAATTAAAAGCCAAGGCAGAGTCCGAGAAAACCGGGGCCGACGCGCCGGACCCGCAATTGAGCACCCCAACGCACCAAACTCGCAATCCAGTCGTGGAAGCCGAAGTGAACAAACTCGATCAGGACATTGAAGATCAAAGCAAAGTCCAGGCCGAACTTGAGAAGCAAATTCAATACCATGTTGGCAAGCTGCAGCAGGTCCCGGTGTTCGAACAGCAGATCGCCGGGTTGATGCGTGATTACGACTCCCTGCGCAACCACTATAACCAACTCCAGGCCAAGAAGCTGGATGCGGTGATGGCAGGAGAGCTGGAAACGCATCAAGCGGGGGAGCGTTTCGAAGTCCTGGACCCGGCCGTCCCGCCAGATGGGCCTGCGGGGCCAAAGCGTGGAATGATGATTGTCGGCGGACTGTTTTTCGGATTGCTCTGTGGAGTTGGCGTGGCTTTCCTCGTTGAGGTCAGCGACGAATCCGTGAGACACGAGAGGGAAGCAGCGCAAATCTTCGGTAAGCCCGTGCTCGGAGGCATCCCAAAGATCACCAGCGATAAGGAGCACGCCTGGGCCCTTTGGCGGATCGCCAGCTTGACGGCTGGCACTGCCGTCGCCGCCGTCGCATTCGGCATGGTAATTTCTCGTTTCGTATCATAACGGCAAATGTACACCACCTTCTATAATCTTCGCGAAGAGCCTTTTCGGCTCACCTCGGACCCCAGGTTCTTTCACCTTGCGGAACCGCATGCGGCCGCGCTGGCTACGCTGGTCGAAGCAGTCATGCGCCGCAAGGGCTTCGTCTTGATGACCGGACCCATCGGGACAGGCAAGACCACTGTTGTTCACACGGCCCTTCAAATCCTCACAGAGAGGGCCGCGACCAATCACCCTATCTCTTCGGCGTTTATTCTTAACCCGACTCTCAGCCGCGAGGAATTCCTGGAAATGCTCCTCTCGGAATTTGAGATTCCCTGCACTTCGGCGAGTAAGCCAGCGCGTTTGGCTGCTCTCCAGCGGATGCTCCTGGAGACACAGAGAAAAGGCGGCACTTCGCTCTTACTGGTGGACGAGGCGCATCTGCTCACCCCCGAACTTCTGGAAGAGATTCGCCTGCTGAGCAACGCGGACACTTACCAGGAAAAACTGTTGCAGATCGTTTTGTGCGGGCAGCCGGAACTTCTGGCGCTGCTCCGGAAGCCCGAATTACGCGCCCTCCGGCAGCGAGTCGCGAGCAGTTGCTCCCTGCGGCCGCTGAGCTTGCCCGAAGTGCGGGCCTACATTGCCGAACGGCTGCATTCCGCAGGCTTTCGCGGGACGGCTTCTCCATTTCCCACCCACGTGCTCGAAGAGATTGTAAGGCTCACCGAGGGTGTTCCACGACTCGTGAACTTGCTTTGCGATGCATGCCTGACCATAGGCTGCAAGGCACGTAGACCGGTCATCGATCGGGTCATCGTAGAAGAGGCAGCATCTGAGCTTGGATTGAACCAAACTCTCATCGAGCCGGAAATTCAGCTAAAGGGTGCCGCTTCCTCAAACGGGAATGGCGGGAAAGAAGTGGCAGGGGATGCCGTCATCGGGTCAGCGCTTGACTTGCTGATCCACGCCATGAAGAAGCGCCGCGCTCTCGCGCCTGAAGTAAATGAAGCTCGTCCCGACATGAGCATCAAGGAACAAGTCGCCGTGGCGGTGACGGCTGCGCACGAAAAAGATCCTGGGGGCGACAAGGTTATCGAATCGGCAGTCGATGTTTTGGTTCAGGCCATGAAGCTGCGCCGTACTTCCACGATGGAGCTATAGATGAGCAAGTTCTTCAATGAAACGCAGAAGGCACATCAGTGGGCGCAGCAGAAACTTGAGAACCAGGACATGGACGTCAAGGAGATGCTTGAGTCCCTCAAGCAGGCGCCGGCTTCCAACGCCCAATTGGTGGACTCGCGTCTCGGCCAGTGCCGCCAGGTTCAAGTAGGAAATGGGAACGGCGTGCGTCTGGTCCTCCATCAGGGCGAAGCATCGAAGGCCGCCTTGGAAGCTTACCGGGGTCTGCGCACAAGGCTCATGCGCTCCCAGGCAAAGGCCGGTCTTAAATCCATCGCTATCACCAGTTCGCTGCCGGGCGAAGGCAAGACTTTGACAACCATGAATCTGGGCTTGTGCTACGCGCAGCTTCCTCAGCAGCGCGTGCTGGTCATTGACGCCGATCTGCGAACCTGCGGCCTCACTTCGATGCTTGACCATCCGAGCACCCCTGGGTTGGCGGAGGTTCTAGCGGGCGAGGTCACTCCGGACGAAGCGATCGTGGCCACCAATCAAAAGAACCTATTTGTGTTGCCTGCCGGGAATGTTTCGTCATCCCCGCCGGAACTTTTCACCGGCTCGCGCTGGCAGGAATTTCTGGCGCATTGCAGCGAAATGTTCAAACTCGTTCTCATCGATACCCCGCCAATTCTCCCACTGGCCGATTTCGAATTGATCAGCGTGGCCTGTGACAGTGTTTTGATGGTTGTGCGCGCGCACCATGGGCAGCGGGAAACATTGCAGAAAACTGCGGGAGGGGTCGACCCAAAGAAATTGCTCGGCTTGGTGTTTAATGCCACGGATGTCAGCAGGAAGGACTACTACGGGTATGGGTATGGTTCCGGCAAGAGCTGAGGCAAGTTCTCGGATCGGCCCCCGGTTGTTCCACATTCATTGTGGATTCTCTCCAATACGGTGTCAGCCGGATTGGGCTGTTTGAGGCAATGCGATGTATCCAAACTTAAAACTGCAACTCTTTCGCAGCGCGGTCCGGCAGAACTTCCTGGCTCGTGAGCTGGGTATGGACGAAAGCATCTTGAGCAAAATCATTCATGGCTACCGCGAGCCCTCGGTCGAACAGCGGCAGAAGCTCTCGGGCTATCTCGGAGTGGAAGAGTCGTGGTTGTTTGAAAAGTACGAGAATGTCTCGCCCGTGCGCGCGGCGGGCAATCACAACTCCACTCACGGAATGAAAGATGAGATCACTTAGCGTCCAGGCCGTGAACGCCGCGATCCCTGCTCCTCCGGCTTCTTCCGCGCCGGTGGTGGTGCGCGCGTTTAAGAGTCAGGATGCGGAGCGCTGGGATCGCTTCGTTTTGCAGCATCCCGCGGGAACTTTCTTCCACCAGATGGCATGGAAGCGGGTGCTGGAGAGAACCCTCGATCACCAGCCCAATTATGTTTACGGAGAGCGCGACGGGCGGATCGTCGCGGTCGCCCCTGTCTTCATGGTTTCGAACTGGATGGTGGGCCGGTGCATGGTCTCTTCTCCGCTGGCTTCGTATGGCGGGATTTGCGCCGAGGATTCTGAGTCTGAACAAACCCTGCTTGAATTCATCAAACGGCAGGCGCAAGAGCAGCAGGTGGACTATTTGGAATTGCGCAATCCGGTCGGCGGGACGTTGCCGGGATTTGTCCCCAATCCGCGCTATTCCAGTTTTTCCATGGCCCTCTCGAAAGACCCAGAAGCCGTATTGAAGGGACTTCCCAAAGATATCCGTTACATGATTCGCAAGGCGGAAAAGGCGGACTTGCACGTGCGGCGCGGTCCGGAGCTTTTGCACGAATTCTACCGGCTCTTTGCGATCAACATGCGCCGTCTCGGCACGCCGGTATTTCCGCGGACTCTTTTCGTGAATCTTATCGAAGAGTTCGGCAAGCAGATCGATGTGCTGGTTGTGTATGCGGGCGCGGAACCCGTGGCAAGTGCGGTGTCCTTTCTCTTTCGGGACACCATGCATCCCTACTACATCGGCGGTCTGCCGCTGGCGCGCACGCTGGCCGCCAACAATTTCCTGTGGTGGGAGCTTATTAAGTTTGCCGCGCTATCCGGCATGAACACCTTTGATTTCGGTCGCAGCAAGAAAGGCACCGGGGCATACGCCTTCAAGAAGAAGTGGAATCCCAGGATCACGGACCTGGACTACCAGGTATTTCTGGTCAAACGCAAGACCGCTCCAAACTTTTCTCCTGCCAACCCCAAATTTGAAGTCGCGACTCAAGTCTGGAGCCGCCTGCCATTGTGGCTGACGAACAGACTGGGCCCGCGGGTCGTGCGTTGGATTCCGTAGCCGGCCCGGGCAGCGACTGGTGCGGATTCTCTAGAGATGCAGACCCAAACTGAAATGGAACCCAACATCGCTTCGCATACTGTCCTCACCGTTCCGGCGCCTAACGGTAGCGATCGTCTGCGTGTTCTGCATGTCGTCAGCTACATGGGTCGCGGCGGTGCAGAGATGGGCATCCTGAAACTTATTGCCGGTCTCGGCGACGAGTTTGAGCACCGGATCTGCACAACCCGCGGTTTCGACGCGGATTTTGTGCGATTGTCTTTTTCTGAGGAGAAGATGTATGTTGCGGGAAACTCCGACCTCAAGTTGCAATTCCCGCTTTTCCGGCTGGCTCGCATCATGCGCCTGTACCGTCCGCACATCGTACACACGCGCAACTGGGGAGCGATCGAAGCCGTGGTGGCGGCCAAACTGGCGGGCGTTCCTGCGATCATTCATAGCGAGCACGGATATGAAATCGACATGTTCGCAGGCTTGCCGATGCGCCGCCGCCTTTTTCGTCGCGCGGCCTACGCCATGACGGATGCGATTTTCGCCGTCACTCGAGAACTGCGTGATTTTCACGCGCGCCAGGCGTGGATTCGCCCTGAGCATATGGGGGTGATGTACAACGGCGTGGATACCCAGCGCTTTGCGCCCTGCAAGGAGACACGGTTCGCCATACGTAAGGAATTGGGTCTACCTGCAGAGTCTTTTGTGGTTGGCACTGTGGGGAGATTGGTGCCGATTAAGGATCACCATACGCTGTTGAAAGCGGCTGCAATGCTGTCCGGAAGCGGGATTGATGTGCGTGTTCTTCTGGTTGGCTCCGGACCCGAGCGCGAGAGACTTCAGAGCAGAACTACGGACTCTCTTGAAGGCCGAGTCTGTTTTGCGGGCGATTCCAGCCGTGTCCCCGAGATGCTGAACGCCATGGACGTTTTCGTCCTGCCCTCGCTCGGGGAGGGGATGTCCAATACTTTGCTGGAGGCCATGGCCACTGGCTTGCCAGTCCTTGCGACAAATGTTGGCGGCAATCCAGAAATCATAGAAGACAACGTCAGCGGCTGTTTGTTTACGCCGGGAGACGCTGCCTGGCTCGGGGACAGGCTGAAACTCCTGGCGCGGGATCCGGCGGTCATTCACCAGTTGGGCACTGCCGCTCGTAACCGTGCTATGGAGTCCTTCAGCTTGAGCCGCATGCTGGAGAATTATCGCAGCTTTTATCTTGATCTCACTGCACGCCGCCGGATCGCGGCCGCAAGGACGGAAACCGCACATGTGCGGAATTAGCGGCATCTTCGAATTTGAGCGCCGCGAGGCGTTTCCGGAGGAAGTCGTCCACCGGATGAACGAGACCATCGTCCATCGCGGTCCGGACGACGAGGGAATCTATTGCGGCGAAGGCATCGGCTTCGGGTTCCGCAGACTCAGCATTATCGACCTGGCTGGCGGCCATCAACCTATCTCCAACGAGGATGGCCGGCTCTGGGTCATGTTGAACGGCGAGATTTACAACTACCCTGAACTGCGGCATGAACTGGAGAATCGCGGCCATCACTTTGCAACACGGTCCGATACCGAGACGATCGTTCACTTGTACGAAGAATACGGCGAGGGCTGCTTCCGAAGGCTCCGGGGAATGTTTGCTATCGCTCTCTGGGACTCGCAAGAGCGAAAGCTCATGCTCGCGAGGGACCGCGTTGGCAAGAAACCTCTTTTCTACGCCGCGGACTCAAAACGCATCATTTTTGGCTCCGAGCTGAAAGTATTGCTCGCCGCTGACGGAATGCCCCGCGAAATCGACCGGGAAGCGTTGTGCGACTACTTTTCGTGCGGCTATATTCCAGCGCCCAAAACCATTTACCGGGCAGCGCGCAAAGTCCGGCCAGGGCACTATCTGGTCGCTTCGAATGGCAACGTTCGCGAAACGTGCTATTGGGATCTCTCCTTTGCCGAGGTGGAAGACCGCACCGAAGAGGAGTGGTGCGAGCTACTGCGCCACGAATTGTGTGAGGCAACCCGCGTGCGCCTGATGAGCGAAGTGCCGCTGGGCGCTTTCTTGAGCGGCGGCATCGATTCTTCCGCGGTTGTCGGCACCATGAGCCGCCTCATGAGGCGGCCGGTCACGACCTGCTCGATCGGTTTCGACGAAAAAGAATTCGACGAGGCTGGATACGCACGGAATGTCGCCAATCTATTTCACTCGGAACATCATGAAGAGACCGTCCGGCCCAGCGCTCTGGAGATCATGGACAAGCTGGTCTGGCACTACGACGAGCCCTTCGCCGACTCCTCAGCCATTCCAACCTATTACGTTTCCAGGGTGGCGCGGCGCCATGTGACGGTTGCTCTTGGCGGCGATGGAGGTGATGAAAATCTCGCCGGTTATCGCCGCTACATGCTGGACTATTACGAAAACCGTCTGCGCCGCAAAGTGCCGCAATTTGTGAGGTCAGCACTGTTCGGTCCTCTCGGCAGATGGTATCCCGCGCTTGCCTGGGCCCCCCGCTTCGTCCGCGGCAAGGCCACGTTTCAGAGTCTCTCTCGCACGCCGCTGGAAGGTTATTTCAATTCGATTTCTTATTTTCGTCCCGACGAAAAGCACCGGCTGTTTACGTCGGAGTTCCAGAAGAGTCTCGGCGGTTATGACACCATCGACGTTTTTCGCGAACACTACAACCGCGCCGACACCGACGACCCCCTCTCAAAAATCCAGTATCTTGACATCAAGACCTACCTGACGGACGACATCCTGGCGAAAGTGGATCGCGCCAGCATGGCCGTATCGCTGGAGGTTCGCGCTCCGCTGCTCGATCACCAGTTGATGGAAAAAGTCGCTCGCATTCCCTCGTCGTTGAAGCTGAGTGGCCGCTCCGGCAAATATATATTTAAGAAGGCCATGGCTCCGATGCTGCCGGACGAAATCCTTCACCGGCGGAAGCAGGGATTCGCCATTCCGCTGGGACAGTGGTTCCGCCAGGAACTCAAGGAAATGACGGAAAAAACGCTCTTGGATTCGAACGATGGGATCCTGGAGCCCGCTTTTCTTCGAAAAATTTGGAATCAGCACCAGCGGGGACACTATGACCGGTCAGCGCACCTTTGGTCGGTCTTGATGTTCCGCAAATGGAAAGAAACTTTTGCAGCCTGAAGACACCAAATGAGCGGCATTTGTGGAATCTGCCAACCGGGCCGGACACTCAGTCCGGCGGGCATCGAAGCCATGCTCGCCGCCTTTGTGTTGCCTGAAGAATCCGCTCAGCAAGCGCCGGGCGCCGATTCCGTTTCCCTCGCCGTGGCCAGCCGCTGGTACTTCCAGCAAGTGGCCGATATTCCCGGGGTTCGCATCGCTGCGGACGCGGAGCTCCTCAATCGTGCTGAACTCACAAACCATTTGAAAAGCGGAAATTTCGACGCTGCCCGCCTTACCTCCGCTGAATTGCTCGCGCGTCTCTATCGTGAGCATGGAGTTTCGTTCGTCGAGCTGTTAGACGGTGTTTTCTCTTTCGCCATTTGGGATGAAGAGAACCGCCGTCTGATGCTGGCGATTGATCGCCTCGGGGTCAACAGTCTGTATTGGCGCAAGGAAGGAGATCGCATCCTTTTTGCTTCGCGGGCGGGAGCCATTCGCAGCGCCCAGGAAGCGCCCGCGGCTGTCAATCCGGCTGCGCTGGTGCAGTACATGCTATTCAGCGCCGTCCCCGCGCCGATGGCGATTTATCATGGCATCGAGAAGCTTCGCCCTGGATTTTACCTCATCTATGAAGCCGGCCAGATTCGCCAGACTCGCTATTGGGACCTCCAGTATCGTGAAAGTGACAATCGTAGCGTCGCTCACTGGGCGCATGAAGTCCGCGAAGGGATGCGCTCCGCCGTCCATCATCATCTGACGGATCTCGCTCCGCAAAAGACCGGAGCCTACTTAAGTGGCGGAACCGACAGCAGCAGCGTTGTTGCTTTCATGAACGAGTGCCACTCTCCCGTCAACACCTACTCGATTTTTTTCGCCGAGGCCGTTTACAGCGAAATTGGCTTTGCTCGCACTTCGGCAGAGCATTTCCACGCCAATCATCACGAGCTTAGCCTTACTTCCCGTGACGCGTACGACGCTATTCCGAAGATCATGGAGTATTACGACGAGCCTTTCGCGAACTCTTCCGCCATTGGTGCCTACCACTGCGCCCGCATGGCGCGGGAATCCGGCGTGACTACGTTGCTCGCGGGCGATGGCGGCGACGAACTATTCGCCGGCAACGAACGGTACGCGACCGACAAACGCTTCGCGCTATATCAGCATGCTCCGGCATGGCTCCGTAGGGGATTCATCGAGCCGCTCGCTGCGCTGCTTCCGCAAAATGAGAGCCGTCTCAGTTTGCCACGGCGCTACGTCCGGCGAGCCAATATTCCGCTTCCGCGTCGTATTTTTTCTTATCATCTATTGTTGAGTACTCCACCGGAAGAAATGTTCGAGCCGGGTTTGCTGGAGAGCGTGCCGCCGGAGACCTGGCTGAATGTTCCCGAGGGACACTTTGGCTCCGCCGCGGCCGACAATGATTTGAACCGCCTGTTGTATCTCGACGTCAAGATGACTCTGGCCGACAACGACTTGCGCAAGGTGCTTGGCACCGCTGAGATGGCCGGTGTGCGCGCGCGCTTTCCCCTGCTTGATTACAGGCTCGCTGAACTTTCCGGTTGTCTCCCTGCAGCCTTGAAGATGCGGGGCTTTGAAAAGCGCTTTATCTTCAAAGAAGCCATGAAAACAATCCTTCCGCACAATATCCTCTACAAGAAAAAACACGGCTTCGGTGTGCCTGTTGCGCTCTGGTTTCTGCAGGATCCCCGGCTGGAAGCGCTCGTCTCTGAAGTTCTAACGGATCCGCGCACCCGGCAGCGCGGTTACTTCCGCCCTTCGTTTCTGGACCATTTGCTGAAGCTACACCGCGGGAAAGACGCGCATTTCTACGGCGAGATTCTCTGGTATCTCATTGCTCTTGAACTCTGGCATCGGCAACACCTCGAACGGTCCCTGGAGAGAGTCTGTGCAGACTGAGCGCACTTCAACAGGCGAGCTGCCTGCTCTTCGGCCTGAGAGCCGGCATTGGGTGGGAGCCTCCATCCCGCAGAAGCCGCTGCTCAATTGGCGCGAACTCGCCATCAAGAGCATGCATTACTCTGGAGCCCTGCATCTCGCCCGCCACGTTTCCAAGTCCCATGAAATTCGGCCGGACTCCTCGCTCCCGTTTCCACGCTTCCAGCGCGTCAAGACTCCCAAGTTTGCGATCCTCTGTTATCACGGAATTGGCGAGTCCGGAAATCCCCTTGCTGATGCCCCCACCCGCGAACTCTTCGAGAGGCAAATGCGTTTCTTGCGCGAAAATTATCGCGTCGTTTCCCTCCAGGAAGCGTGCCGCGAGTTGCGCGGCGGCGCAAAATCCGAGCCCGGAGTCGTTATTACTTTTGACGACGGCTATCGCAGCGCTTACACCGTCGCTTTTCCGATTTTGCAAGAGTATCGCTTGCCCGCTACTGTTTATTTAACTCTCGAATCCGTTGAAACAGGCCAGGTTGCCTGGTACGACCGCGTTTTCCTGGCCATGGCTTTGGCTCCCAGCGGCGAACTTCATCTGGACCTCCAGGGCCCCTGCTGTTTCCGTTTGGATTCTCTTGAGGATCGCTTGCGCGCGGCCCTCGAGGTCGTTGCCCTCTTGCGCACACTTCCCAATTCACAGCGGCGCCGCTGCTGCGCCTTGCTGGAGAATGAAATCAGTCTGCCTCAAGATGCGCTATCTGGGCGCGTTTTGACCTGGGAGCAGATTCACGCCATGCAGCAAGCGGGAATTGCATTCGGCTCGCACACCCTCACTCATCCGGTGGTAAGCCAGTTGGCCCCTCAGGAATTGGAGCAGGAGCTCGGGGCTTCCAAAGCTCTTCTTGAGAGAAAACTGGGCGTCCCCGTTCTGGATTTTGCGTTTCCCTTTGGCAAGGCTTCGGATTGCGGTTCGGCGGCCCTCAGTGTGCTGGCGCGCTGCGGATATCACTCCGCCGCAACCACTGTTCCAGGCGTGAATACTCCCCAGGTCAATCCTTTCGAGCTGCGCCGCTTGCAGGTCGGATTCGAAAGTTCACTCGCTCGTTTTGCCTTCGACCTCGGCCGCGCATTTCTGCGCTCCGAGGAGCTCCATGCGTTGAATGTGCCTTTTGCTGGTCCTCGCGGTAGTCAAGAAATTTCGATTCCGTCTGGGATCGGCGCCACATTGGGGCATCCCCATGCGTGACCTGATTCTGTTCCTTATCATCGCGGCGTCCATCCCGATCAGCTTTTTTCGGCCGTACTTCGGGATTCTGGTGTGGACCTGGGTCACTTTCTTTAACCCCCATCGCTACACCTGGGGCTTCATGTATAACTTTCCCGTCGCGGCGGTCATTGCCGTACCCACATTGGCCGGCTGTCTATTCACTTCCAGCATCAACAAAAAATTTCTGAAGTGGGAGACGCTCTTGCTTGCCGGCCTGTGGATATGGTTTTGCGTTACCTTTCTCCATGCCATGCAGGTTCCGCTCTTTGAAGGCCACATACTCGACGCAGAGCACGAGTGGGTGCGCGTGAGCAAGGTTCTGCTCATCACCTTGGCCATGATTCTGCTTGTCACTTCGCAGAAGAAGTTCAGGAATCTCGTTATCGTTACCGCCATGAGTTTCGGGCTCCTGGCAATTAAGGGCGCCATTTTTGGAATTCGAACTGGCGGCGAGTCCCGTGTCTGGGGTCCGCCGGACTCTTTCATCGCCGACAATAACGCTTTTGGCCTGGCCGTAAACATGTCTCTGCCCATGCTCTTTTTCCTGGCCCGCGAAGAACAAAAACGCGCCTATCGCTGGTTGTACTATCTGGCTTTTGCTTGCGGCGTCCTTTCCGTCGTCTTGACTTATTCCCGTGGCGGTCTCTTAGGCCTGGCCGCCGTGCTGCTTGCCCTCACTGTCCAGTCACGTTACAAGATCTTGAGCGGTTTTCTGGCGGCCTTCGCGGTTTTTGCCGTCCTGACGTTTGCCTCGCCACAGTGGATGGAACGAATGGGAGGCCTGGTTCACGGCGAAGTGGACTTTTCCGGCAAGCAACGGCTGGTGGCTTGGGCGACTTCCTGGAATTTCGCTTTGGATTATCCGATTACCGGTGGTTCTTTCAATGCTCTCCCAAACGTCGCGTTGTTTCAACGCTACCAACCTGAACCTCTTCCCCTCGGTTTCCTGTCCACGGCTCCCCACAGCATTTATTTTCAGACCCTGGAAGAGCAGGGGTTTGTGGGCCTGGGCCTCTATTTGCTTCTCGTTGGCAGTTGCTGGGTAAGTTTGGCCCGCTTGCGGCGAAAAGCCCGGCGGGCGCTCTCCACTCAATGGATCGTTTCCTACGCGCAGATGATACAGATTTCTCTTCTCGGTTTTCTGGTGAGCGGCGCATTTTTGGGTCTGGCGAATTTCGACCTTTTCTATCAGCTCGTTGCTATGGTCATCATTCTCAAGATTCTCTGCCGTTCCGAAGCTCCGGTAACCGCTCCCGTTCCTGCGGCGGATTCGGAGCCCATTGACGTGGCGGAGGAGTCGCTTGTCACTCGTGAAGCTTAATCAACGGCGCGACGGCGGTGCGCACTCGCAGGATTTCGGGAGGCACGGAAACAGAATGTCAGAAATGTTGATTCGAACCTTCAAAAGTGTTTCGCGGGCTTTGGCTAGGGCCGTTGCTATGTTGGTTTTCTCCTTCGTGTCTTCGGGGACCATCCACGCCCAAACTTGGTCTTGGACTTACGAATTGATTGACTTGCCCGCGAAATTTCCTTCTCTGGCCGCGGACTCCAATTCGAATCTGCACATCAGCTACGCCGACAGCGCTGGCGCTCTCAAGTACGGATTTCGGCCCGCCGGATCGGCTAAGTGGTTCTTCATGGTGCTCGATAAGCAGCTCGGCGCCTTCACCACGAGGCTGACGCTCGATTCGAGCAATAACCCCCACATCTGCTACACCCCCGGAGCGATCAAATATGCGCGTTTTGACGGCAAGCAGTGGCAGACCATCCAGATCGCCAAGGACAGCGGTGATATCGGATATACCTGCTCGATAGCAATCGCTAAGGACGGTACGCCTCATCTGAGCTGGTACCAATTGTCCGGTCCAACGCCGAACTACCTGCACTTGCGCTATGCCGTTCTGAAAGACAATGCCTGGCTGGCCCGTACCCTCGATTTTGACAATGAGACCGGCAAGTGGAATTCGATGGTCCTCGATGCCCATGGCAATCCGCTGATCTCCTACAGCGCCTGGTACAACGGCGAATTGCGCCTCGCTCATTGGAACGGCCAGAAGTGGGAGTTTGACACTGCGGACTCCCGCGCGCGAAGCCATGGAGAATACAACATCGGCGAGGGTAACTCTCTGATTCTGGATGCCGAGGGAAAGCCGCACGTCAGCTTCTACAGCGAAAAGGCGCTGAAGTACGCCCGCCTCGTGGGTCAGGACTGGAAAGTGGAAACCGTGGACCAGTTCACCTGGCTTGGTGGTTGGGCGCATTTCCGAAGTGCGATCGCCCTCGATAAGCAGGCGAGACCACACATCTGCTATGAAGACGCCGGCCTGCTGAAGCATGCTTATTGGGATGGGAAGCAATGGCGCGTTCAGGTTGTCGCGCGAAACGGCATGGAGTCCCTCCGCTACGCCACTATGGCCATCGACAAGGACGACAAGATCTATGTCGCTTTTCGAGATCCAGACGACAACACGCTGAAATTGGCCACCGGCCATCCGTCGCCTGAGCAACAGACTTCGGTATCAAAGACCGCGGACAAGCAGCCGGCGCCTCAGCCGCAATAAGAAACGTGGGCTTGCCAGCAGCCATCTTCGCTTCCCTCTTTTGGGTCTGTCTCGGAATGCTCGTCTACGTGTATGTGGGATACCCGCTTCTGCTAACGCTTTTGGCTCGGTTCTCGGAATCGGCCCTTCCAGACTGCAAACTACCCGCGCCTTCGGTCACGCTCCTCATTTCGGCGTTCAATGAGAGTCAGGTCATTGCCGCGAAGGTGGAAAATGCGCTCGCGCTCGAATATCCGCGCGATCGGCTCGAAATCATGGTGATCTCGGATGCTTCCGATGACGGCACCGACGAAATCGTTCAGCAATTTTCGTCCGGAGGAGTGCGCCTGCTCCGCCAGGAGCCTCGCATGGGCAAGACTGCCGGGCTCAACCTCGGGGTCACGGAAGCTCGCGGCGAAATCTTGGTCTTTTCTGACGCCAACGCGATGTACCAGCCGGACGCCCTTCGTATGCTCGTGCGTCATTTTTCGAACCCCAAGGTTGGCTATGCCGTCGGAAATGCTCGCTACTACGAGAAGGGCATAGAATCGTCCTCCGCGCAATCCGAGGGACTGTACTGGAAACTTGAAACTTACCTGAAGAAAAAGGAATCCATGTTTGGCTCCGTGGTTGGGGGAGATGGGGCCATATATGCCATCCGCCGCGGGCTTTATTCGCCGCTGCTGCCGACCGATATCAATGATTTCTTGAATCCGCTCCAGATCGTCACGCGGCGTTATTCCGGAGTGTTTGAACCCGCAGCCGTTTGCTACGAGGAAGCTGCCCAGAATTTCAGTCAGGAATATCGCCGCAAGGTTCGTATCATCAGCAGAAGCTTAAATGCCCTTTCTCGCGTTCCCGAAGTGCTGAATCCTCTGCAGAACCCGCGGCATTGGTTCATGCTCATCTCGCATAAGGTGCTACGTTGGTTCGCCCCCGTGTTTATGATCCTCTTGTTTGCTGCGAGCCTCGCCTTGTGGCCCTTTCAGCTCTATCGGGTTGCGGCATTGTCGCAAGCGGCGTTCTACGGCATGGCTCTGGTGGGCTGGCGCTGGCAATCCGGGCATGGGCCGGGAAAGATCTTTTCCCTGTGTTTTTACTTCTGCCTGGTCAATCTGGCATCTTTGCTGGGCTGTTTGAAATGCATACGTGGCGACCTTGTGGGCCAGTGGGCGCCACCTCGCCACAATGCGCAGAACCAGGTTTAGACGGATCGATGCCAATTCTACGAAAAACGTTTTTTAGGTTTTACGACTTGATGGCGGCCGTCTTGGCGCCTGGCCTGCGCAATGCCCAGTTCGCCTACTTCGAACTTCTTAACGCCAGCCTCTCTTCCCATACGCGTTGGCTGGATATCGGATGCGGACGGAGGTTGTTTCCCGATTGGATGCCGCGGGCGGAGGAAGAAGAGGCGGCCCTGAAGGCCCGGATGAGCACTACTTTTGGCATAGACGCCGATGTCGCCAGCCTGCGGGACAATCACTTCGTCCAGCACCGCTTCGTCGGTGACTGCTGCTCGCTTCCTTTTGCTGACTCTTCCTTCGATCTCTTGACCGCCAACATGGTGGTTGAGCACGTCGCTCACCCCAGGGCCTTGCTCTCGGAGGTGCGCCGGATTCTCAAGCCAAACGGAATCTTTCTTTTTCACACACCGAACGCGCTGAGCTATGCCACTTTGATGGCGCGCATGGTTCCGGAAGCGCTCAAGGTCTGGTTGATCGGTTTTTTGGAAAGCCGCAAAGCGGAAGACGTGTTTCCGACCTTTTATCGCATGAATGTTCCCTGGCGAATTCTTGACCTGTCTCAGATCGCGGGATTAAATGTGGTTGAATTGCATCGTGTTGAGTCGTCCGCCCAATCGATTATGCTGGGGCCGGTGGTCTTATTCGAACTGCTCTGGATTCGTCTCCTTCGGTTCTCTTTTTTACGGAACCTTCGGAGCAATCTCGTCGTGGTCCTGCAGAAGAGCGCTTAAACGCGGGTGACGAGATTTGATGCGAGAATTTCTTGCCGGCGAGTCCGAAACTCCGCTGGCGACCCCGTTTCAGGATTCGTCTCTGGCCAAACATATGTCGTATCGTGTCCTTCATGTGCTCGATCACTCTTGGCCCGTGCATACGGGTTATAGCATCCGCAGCCTTCATCTCATCGCCGCGCAGTACCGGCTCGGTCTCCGTCCGCAGGCCCTGACAGGTCCGCTCCAGTACGCTGATGATCCGAACGCCTCGGAAACCATCGTGGAAAATATCACCTACCGCAGGACACCGTTTCGCGGCAAGTTTTCCGAATGGGCCATTTCGCGGCGCCAGCCTGTCTTGCGCGAAGCCGCGATTGTCCGGCTCATCCGAAACAGGATTCTCGAGCTGCTGGAGAAGGAACCCATCGACTTGATTCACGCGCATTCCCCTGCGCTCTGCGGCCTCGGCGCTCTGCAGGCGGCTCGTTCGAAGCGCCTTCCTTTCGTTTATGAGCTACGCGCTTTCTGGGAAGACGCCGCCGTCGATCAGAACAAAACCAGCTCGCGTTCTCTCCGCTACCGCCTGAGCCAGAAGTTAGAAGACTATGTCGTGCATCGCGCCGATGCGGTCGTGGGAATTTCGCAATCCATTCTCGACGAGCTCAAAAAAAGAAAAATGGATCCGGCAAGACTTTTCCATGTCCCGAATGGAGTCGACACGAAGAAATTTTCACCGGTTTCCCGCGATGCAGGTCTCGCCGCGAAACTCGGTCTCGGCAACGAACCGGTTCTGGGTTTCATTGGTTCGCTCTATCGTTGGGAAGGCGTGGCCTGGCTGGTTCGGGCCGTCGCGGAGCTTCGCCGCCGCGAAACCGCCTGCAAATTGCTGATCGTCGGCGACGGCGAAGAAATGCCCGCGGTCCGCGAAACGGTGAGGGAATTGAATGCGGGAGATTTCGTGCAAATTCTGGGAAGAGTGCCGCACGACGAAATCGAGCGCTACTATTCCGTGGTCGATGTACTGGTCTACCCGCGGCACAGCATTCGGCTCACGGAGCTCGTGACGCCGCTGAAACCGCTCGAAGCTATGGCGCTGGGGAAGGCTATACTCGGAAGCGACGTAGGCGGAATTCGCGAACTGGTGCAAGCGGAGAAGACCGGCGTGCTCTATCGCGCGGATAACGTTGAGGATTTCTGCGAGCAGGCCAAGCGGCTCCTGTCGCAAACGGGTTTGCAACGCCAACTCGGCAAGGAAGCCCGGGAATTTATCTTGCGCGAGAAGGACTGGAATGTTCTCGCGCAGCGCTACCTAAACATTTACGATTTCGCGATTCGCAATCGCTAATGCTGCAATTCTTATTCGA
>Ga0137416_10000317_pt1 | contig 21860 bp, 12 predicted proteins | sample CZODoug3_1_1_16f_FD_108282 | JGI IMG/M metagenome (GOLD analysis project Ga0137416, IMG submission 108282) | Vadose zone soil fungal communities from Angelo Coast Range Reserve, California, USA - CZODoug3_1_1_16fungal (Illumina Assembly) | ecosystem: Environmental > Terrestrial > Soil > Vadose...
AGGGGAATCTTGGTCCGGTGAAGAACCGTTCCGGCGGTCAGCGAGACCTGGTGCCGGCAGCCCGCACACTGCTGCCGTCGCTGTTTCACCAATTCGTAGGCTCGCTGATGTCCGCATCGAGGGCAGATGAAGCCATCGGGCCAGCGACAGGCCGCCAAGTACTGCTGGCAGGCGTTTTCACTGGCGAAGTCGGCCTGAAATTGGCGTAGCGTCTTAGGAAACGGCGGTCGGGGCACCCCTCTACACTACCTATTGGGGTTTGCTGAAGCAACCAGATAAGCATAAGGCGGCTCGAGGACGATCTTTCCGGGATGCAACGGTTCCTGCTGCAGATTCCATTCTCCCGCCCAACGCCCAGTGAGGTAGCTCAGCTGGTAGTTTTTGCCTGGGCCCAGGTTCCACGTCGCCGCAAAGACCTGTTCGATGGTGAACGGCAGCTTGGTTCGATTCTCAATACGAGCTCGGCGCGCGAGCACGCCGGTTTCCTCGTCCATCCGGTAGATCAGATCGATGAACACATCGCGGCTGATGTCTTTGAGCGAGACGGTCAAGGTGTTGTGTTGAATCGTGTGTGACATGTAGTGCAGGACCAGGTCGCGATTGCCGTCCGGGGCACGACTACCAGACCACCGCCCCATCCGGTGAACTCCTGTGGAGTGGCGTTCACCGGCAGATCAAAGGCCGAAGTCCCTCCATCGGCGCGCGCCGACGGAATGGGATCGGCAAGTTGCAGGCGCTGCCCCCAATAAAGAGCCTGTACTTCACCATTCTGATTCACACCGAACACGTACGAAACATCGGCTCCATCCATGCGGAAGGTGTGTTTGGCCTCGTCATAGAGAATCCGCCCGGGTGCGGCTCCAGCGGATTGGCCCAGCGCTGGAGATACACGACCGCTCAGAAAAACACAGAAGGCAACCGCCAGGGAGGTCCCGAGACGGCGACAGAGTGAAGGCTCAAAGATTCTTTCAGATCGCATGAAATCTCTTTTGCGCATTTGATCCCTCCGAGAGTGGCCGGTACCGGTCATCCGGCCTCGAGCTCTCGAAACATCGCGACGGGGATTGCGTGTTCCGTTCCCTGGCGCAAATGCACCTTCGCGGTCCGGGATCGATATCGGATGGTCAGATCGGTCTCACGGTCCGCTTTCACGATCGCGGAAGATAAGCGACCGTCTCGCCAATAGATCGAGACAGTGATGCCGCCGCGCCCACGCAATCCGCGCACGGAGCCGGTAGGCCATGCTGACGGTAAAGAGGGAAGCAGATGGAGCCTATCGCCGTGCGATTGCAGCAACATCTCGGCGATGCCTGCGGCTCCTGCCGTATTGCCGTCAATGGCGAAGATATTGCTTTCTGCCCCAGCTACTCCGCCCCGGGAATAGGTCAACAATGAATCATCCGCGGCATGAGCAATAAGGCCGAGCAGCTGACGATGCGCTGCCTCTGCATCCAAGAGCCGAGCATAGTAATTCACCAGGTTTGCGCGGCTCCACTCCGTGTCCTCCCAGTTTGGCTGGTGAATGCGCCGCTCGATGGTGACGCGCGCCGCGCCGGCCAGAACGGGGGTCTTGTCTGGGGAGATCTGGTCTTCAGGATAGAGGGCGATGAGGTGGGAGGTATGCCGGTGGTTGAGTTCGGCCTCGTCGAAGTCTTCAAGCCACTCCTGCAACTGGCCATGTTTGCCGACCTGCAACGGTGGTAGACGATCCTGGGCGCCGACGATCTGGGCGCGCAACTTCTCATCGAGGCCAAGGAGTTCGGATGCCTGCATGCAGGCCGAGAACAGGGAATAAACAAGGACGCGGTCACAGGTTGGCCCCATGGAGTCCGAACATGGTTTCCCAGTGTCGGGCGCGATAAACCAGTTTTCTGGAGAGTTGGATGGACCGGTGACCAGCCATTTTTTCGTTGGGTGCTCGACCATGTACGAAAGGAAGAACCTGGCTGCGTCGCGCAGCACCGGATAGGCTTTCTCGCGAAGGAAGGTCGGATCGCTGGTGAAGCGGTAGTGTTCCCACAGTTGCAGAGCGATCCACACACCGCCGGTCACAAACATGCCCCAGCCGAGACCCCACCCCGGTGCGGAGTATCCCCAGGCATTTGTCACGACGTGTGCTACCCAGCCCTCCGCGCCGTACATCTCCCATGCCGTTTGCGCGCCGCTGAGGCGCAGCCTCTCCACCAGTGCTGTAAGGGGAGCATGGCATTCACTGAGATTGCCAACCTCACACAACCAGTAATTCTGTTGTGTGTTGATGTCCAGGTGAAAATCATCAGTCCACCCCATGCCGGCGGCGAGACCATCGTTCCAAATACCCTGCAAGGCGAGGGGCAAGGGCGAATCTTCGCGCGATCCTGCGATCATCAGATAGCGCCCAAATTGAAAGAACAGCGCACATAGCTCAGGATCATCGGCACCAGCCGCGAGGAGCTTTCTCCGCTCGTCGATGGGCCGCTTCGCGAGGTCTCCCCCTTGCCCCAGATCGATGGAGACGCGACGGTACAAAGCGCCATAGTCCGCGATGTGAGCTTCGCGCAGAGATTGGTACGATTGCGTGCTAGCAGCGCTCAGGGACGCAGAGCAGGCTTCCTCGGGCTTTCCCCCACGGAAGTCGCTCGCTATAGCAATCAACAGCGTGAGGGCATTGGCAGCCTGGACCCTAATTTTCCCATTGGCGCTGTGCATCTCCCCAGATTCAGGCCCGTATTCAGGTATGACGCGAACCTGACATTCGAACCGTGTTCCGTCTCTCCCATCGCTATGGAGACTCTCCCATGCATGTCCATTGAGCGCCAGACTTCCGGCTTCGGCTGTAACCTCTCCCGGCAACCGCGGTTCTCCAAATGCAATGTTGCAGGAAAGCCCGCCCGGCTTACTTGACTCCATTCGAACGACGATGACTCCCGCAAGGTGTGAGGCAAATACTTCGCGATGAAGCATCACGTCGCCGGCAGCGAACTCGACCCGGGCAATGGCTTCATCAAGATCGAGGGAGCGCCGATATCTGGAGATCTCTGCTTGCAGAGTCGTTTCGATCTCCAGGAATGCCATCGGCAAAGCAGTACCGAATTGACTTCCCCGGCCCAACAGATTTTTCCGGCAGAGTTCCTCTGCTTCGGTGTAGCGTCCTGCAAAGAAAAGGTTGCGGATGGCCGGTATGGACTCCCGCGCGGCAGGATTCAGGTCGCGGACCGCAGCTGCGCCCGACCACAACGTACTCTCGGTCAGGTGCAACCGCTCGCGGGCAGCGCCTCCGAAGACCATGGCCCCGAGCCTGCCATTTCCCACCGGCAAGGCCTGCAGCCACCGGTCCGCTGGATGCGCAAACCACATTGGCGTCTTCTTGACTTCCGGCATGACCAAGCCCCAGGGAAGTGTGGCGGTGGCCACAGCGGCGAGCAAAAAATCGCGCCGATTCGGTTTCACGCGAATAGCCTTTCGACAGGTTAAAGGGCAGTGTGCCTATATGCCATCAGATGGCGTGTACGTTAACGACATCAAAATTACACGTCCTTTCCCGAATCTGTCAAAATCGATATGACATCGCTTTCCGGATTTAGGCGATGTGAGAATTGAGAACGACTCTCGAAATGCGATTGGCAAACAAAAACCTTAAAGCGGCCGGCATCCGTGACATTGCAGAAGCTCTGGGAACCTCGATCGGCACAGTCGATCGCGCTCTGCATGGCCGCAGCGGAGTGAGCGCCCGCACCAAGGCGCGGGTACTGCGCATGGCCGAACAACTCGGCTACAAGCCCAACATTGCTGCCAGATCGCTCAAGCTCAACCGCAACATTCGAGTCGCGGCCGTGTTTCCCCGCGAGATCGCAGCTTTTTTCGATCCTCTGCGCGCGGGTATTCAAGCTGCCGCGGACGAAGCAGTGGGCATACAACTCACGCTCGATTTCATCAATTTTCCGCGACTTGGTTCGGGCGAGGCAGTGGCGCTTGAGAGCGCTGCGGCGAAGAAGTACGACGGGATTCTCTTCACGCCCGGACGCCCCCGCGAATTGGGTGCAATTATTCACCGCATCGTGGGGCAGGGGATTCCCATGCTTTGCGTCGCCAGCGATGCGCCGGACAGCGGCCGCATCTCGTCTGTCACCGTGGACGCCTACATCAGCGGCGCGCTCGCAGCGGAACTGTTGTCGCACAAGCTGCAAACTCTATCCCGAGTGGCCACCATTACCGGTGATTTGGCCACCTTCGACCATGCGGAGAAACTTCGTGGCTTTGCCGCGACCCTCGCGATGCTTGCTCCGCACCTCACCCTTCTTCCCGTCGTCGAATCCCACGAAAGCGCGGAGGATGCCTACCGCCAATCCATCGCGTTGTTGAAGGGCAAAACGCGCCCCGATGCGATTTACATCAGCACGGCAAATAGCCTTCCGGTGTTACGTGCGCTTGAAGAACTGAGACTGCTCGGCCGCGTGCAGGTGATTGCGACAGATCTCTTTCCAGAACTGGTGCCACTGCTCGAGTCAGGCAAGGTGCTGGCCACTCTCTATCAGCGCCCGGAGGCGCAGGGCAAAACCGCGCTGGAAACGCTCATCGCCCACTTGACCGATAAGGACAAGCCCGTCAAGGTTCACCGTTTCGCTCCGCACATCATTCTGCGCAGCAATCTCCCGCTCTTCGTCCACAGGCTCGCCAACGCAGCGGGGACATCAGGCAACTAATGCGAAACCAGTGTTAAGAAGGCCTGATTTGAGTCATTCAGGGTCAAGGCTCCCTGTTGGTCGCGTCGCCTTCGCCATTGTGGATTCCTGATGCATCGACTCTGGTTTCGCTCGAGTCGCCTATCCTTTAGCCGGCACGAATCGAATGACGCAGCCGCCGCCACTCGCCAAGTGCAGGAGGAGGGTGTCGCTGCTGCGCACATTTTGCCGGCGTATGGAAACGTGCTTCGGATTCTGGGCGGCGTCGGGGGCGTCTTCATAAAGCTCCGCCTCGTACTTGCCCTGCCCAAGAAAGCCTAGATCGATGGACAGGTCACGTGCCGTCCAGTTGGTCAGACTTCCCAAATACCATGCATCACCGTGACGCCGCGCGATGGTGACGAATTCTCCCGGTTCACCATTGAGCACCTGGAGAGCATCCCAGGTCGTGGGTACATCCTTGATGAGTCGGAATGCGGGCTGACTCGCGTAAGCCGATGGCGCGTCGGACACCATGGCAAGAGGCTCGTCGAACACTACGTAGAGGGCAAGTTGCTGCGTCCGCGTCCCCATCACCATGGGACTCTTGTCCCGCGCGACGAATTCTTCCCGCGTTACATTGTCAAAGCCACCGGGAGTGTAATCCATCGGACCGCTCAACATGCGTGTAAAAGGAAACGTTGCACGATTGACGGGACCATCGCGGCGACCGGCCTTGTTGTTCTCGAGACCAAGCACTGCTTCATACTCAAGAACATTCGGATAGGTTCTCTGTATGCCCCACGGCTGTGTTGCGCCGTGAAAATCCACCATGAGATGGTGTTCGGCTGCGAGCTTTGCGACGTCGTAATACCACTGAATACCTTCCTGATCGTTGCGGAGAACGAAGTCAATCTTCACCCCCGCCACTCCCCATTTCTCGTAGAGGGGGAATGCCTGCTGCATCTGCTCTGCGACAGCCTTGGAATAGAGCCATATCCAGATCTTCACGTTTTTCTTCGCGGCGTACTGCACCAGCTCAGGCACATCGACGTTGCCGCGCATCTTCGTGATGTCGCGCTCTGACCAGCCGGCGTCAAGCATCATGTACGAAAACCCGGAAGCGGCGGCGAAATCGACATAGTACTCCATGTTCCCGGTGGTATATGCCGATCGGCCATCCGGCCCCAGATCCCCGTTCCACCAGTTCCAGGCAGCCTTTCCGGGGTGTATCCAACTGGTGTCCTCTACCCGGTTCGGCGGATTGAGGTCGGTGATGAGATTGGACTCGACGAGTTGGCCCGGAGTGTCGCCAAGCAGGATCACGCGCCATGCACTGTCATGGGGGAGGCTGGAATCGACTGCAGGCCCCTTTCCGTCCACCGCAGGAGAGATCTTGCTGACGATGTAGTGCCCGGTCCAATTGCCGGTTGGGTTTTCGAGGTACATCGCGGCATTGCCTTCAAGGTCGGCTTCACCGACTGCAGCCCAAACAAGCCCGGGCATGTGCAGCAACATCGGCGCGCCATTCAGAATGTGGCTCGAAACGCCGCCCTGATTACTGAGAGCGCTCAGAACCTGAGGCACATATTCGCTCTCGTAAGCGCTCTGATAGTTGGGCAGCCGCAGCGCCCAGGCGTCTGCGTCCATTACCGGCCGAAATTCGGTATCCTCCTGTGTCAGTTGGTAGCGCGAGAGCGCAGATTGCGCCGGGATGCGATATCGAAACGCCAGCCCGGTGTTGTAGACCCGAGCCTCGATTTCAAAAACGCGGCCCGGGCTGCTGCTTTCCCGAGCCTGTATGATCAGGCTGTTGTATGGGTCATGAACCGCGGATGTTTTGCCGGCGAGCAGATTGTAGTCGTCTGCCCCCGAACCGTGGGTTACGCCGGCGATGTGAACGGCCGCGCCGAGAGGGGCTTGATTTGCGAGTTCAAGGCGCAGTGCCGAATCCTCAAAGATCTTCTTCTGGTGAAACGTGACCGCGTAGACGAGTTGACCGTCTGGCTCAGAGGCTTGCTGGTCCGTTCCTGGCTGCACGTTGAAATCCAGGGCGATTTGATGATCTGGCGACCTCACTTCGATAGGGTTTGCCTGGGCCTGAACCGCCAGCGGATGCGAGACTGCGAAGAGCGAAAGAAGACAACAGATGAAACACTTCGACATAGTTCTCCGATCGTGGTGGGCAAAGCGTGAACGTGACCGACGCAAACAACGGTGAGACGAATAACGGCTTCCCTTAAGGAGAAGCCGTTCGGTTCGGTTTTCTTGATCGCTAGAACAAATACTTCAATGCAAGCTGGAAGAAGCGCGCATCCGGTGTGTTGTTCTGGAAGAATTTTGGTCCCGAGATCAGCCCCCCGTTCGCATTCATGGAACCATTCGGGGTTCCGAGCGTTGGATGATTCAACACGTTGAAAGCATCCGCTCTGAACTGCAGGCTCTGTTCGCGCCACGTTGAAAAACTCTTGAACAATGACATGTTGACCTGGTAGTAGCCGGGACCATAGATGTTGTTTTGCGGGGTTCCGAGCAGCGCGATGGCCGTCGCCCTGTCCGTAACCGGCGCCTGGAACTTGACCGGAACGCCATCGGGGTTGACTGATCCTACCGGATGTGTGGCGTCGGAGATCATCTCGCCGGGCAGAGGATTTCGGAACGCACATGGGTTGAAGTAGTTCAATTTCGTCTTGACCTGCGCCGGGCACGACGTCAGGCTTGGGTTTGTCGGGTCAGGCGTTCCTCCTCCCGCAAACGGGTCGCGCACAGGAAACGCACGGGCGCTGCCGCCCGAGGCCGTGCTGATATTTGGATAGACCGTGAACGGAGTTCCGGTCTGCGCCGCAAAGGTCAGACTCGAGGACCAGCCTCCAACAATCTTATCGACCCAGCGAGATGAATTGCTGAGGAACGCGCGGCCTCTGCCAATGGGAAGTTCATAGTTGCCGTTGATCGTAAACCGATTGCGTATATCGAAGACAGAGTTGGTCAGTTCGTAGATATACGGAATCAAAGCCGGTTGACGGTTTCCGATCGCGGTGAAGAGACCACCTGCGTCGCTGGCATCATCGAAGGCATGAGACCACGTGTAGGTTGCCAGGAAGGACAACCCATGCGAATAGCGCTTTTCCACCTTCGCCTGAAGCGAGTTGTATGTGCTGACACCTGCGTAATGCACTTGGCCGATTCCCCCCAGATCCAGGAAGGGGTTAAACGGATTGGTGTTGGTGCCAGGCCGCCAAAGGCCCGGCGCAGTATTGGGAGCGCCATAGAGCTCCAGGTGCCTGGACAGGTTACCCACGTAGCTAAGGGTAAAGGCCGTGTTGGGCGTGATCTGCTGCTGTACGCCGAGACTGAATGTCATCGTGTAGGGCGGCTTAACCTTCGGATCGATGGAGTGGAAGCCCGGCTGCGAGATAAATGTCTGTAGTTGGCCGCCATTCGTAGCCGGGAGCAAGCCTGTCTGCAGTGTAATGCTCTGCGCGGCAAGGGAAGGGCAATTGCCCGTAACGCAGGTTGGTGCAAAGAAGCTCGCTTGATTCGACCACGGGAAGTTGGCCCCCAAATTGCCGTTGCCTTCCGATTGCAGTCCTCCGTAAAAAATGCCAAAACCTGCGCGGACGACGGTGTTACCTCGCGGCGAGTAAGCAAAGCCGACACGCGGCGCGAAATCTGTTTTCTGCGAGGTCACGAGGCGGTCGTTATCGACGAACTGTACCGTCACGTTATCTTTCGCCAACGCATTGAGGAAGGGCGCCCCTAGGACAATATTCCGCTGGCTCTTGGGGAACTGAAGAACACCGGAGCCGGTGCCGATTCCCAGGGGACCGGTCACAACAAAGTTCGACTGCTGTCCGCCATTCTCCTTGTAGGGCTGAAAGTAGTCATAGCGCACGCCGAGATTCAGTGTGAGCTTTCGGGTGATCCTCCAGTCATCTTGGACATAGCCCGCGTCGTACCACTGCGCGTCGTTCACGTTGGGCGAGACGGAAACGGTCGCATAGTTTTCTTGATCCACCAGCATGTCTGCCACCGCGGACCCGGTATTGGCCACCCCGACCAATCCCGTGTACTGGCCGTTCCAGTGATATTGCCCAAGATCGGCTGGCGCATAAATGTAGTAGAAGCGGATGGCCTGGAACGAAGCTCCAAACTTCACAGAGTGATTCCCCCAGATCTTCGTGACGTTGTCGAGAATCTGGTAGACATTCTGCGACTCGCGGCTGATACCGACCGAGCCCCACTGCTGGATGGTCCCATTGACGTAGCCCAACGGTAGCCCGTAGTGTCCAGGCTTCAAGTTGGATGGTTGCGGCCCGAGTCCCAAAGACGTGTTCAGCGTAGGATTGTAAGCGTTTGGCTGCTGGAAGTTGAAGACGCCCCAATTGTAGCCAAAGCGCAATTCATTGGTCAGAGTTGGCGTGAAGATGTGAGTTTCGCTGCTCATGAAATTCATCGCCAGGTTGGTGTCGTACTGTCCGCCGTAACCGCTGCCGTCAAGCACCGTGCCAAGGGGAAGTCCGTTAGTCTTGATCTCATGCAGGTAGCTGTACCGGGCATAGCTTTGGTCCTTGGCGTTGATATTCCAGTCCAAACGTTGATCCCACTGGATCGTATTATCGCTATTGCCCACATTTGCAATGTAGTTGTTGTAGAGCTTGCCAGTGTTGGCATTGGGGGCAGGGTAGAGGTTGACAATGTTCTTGGCAACCGCATTGATCTGATTCGCGCAGAGCACATTCTGCCGGCCGTTGCACACCATCGGCTGATTTGGGTCGGCAGTGTTCGGCTCATACAGCTTGGTGGGCGCCCCAACCCCTGTCAGATCGCCGTTCAGCAGTTCTGAGAAGTCGCCTTGGCGCTCAAGAGCTGAAGGAACGTTGATCGGAGTTGGATTGCTGATCGAGATGCGGTTGACTTCTATATCGCCGAAGTAGAAAAGCTTGTTCTTCCAGATCGGAAATCCAAGCGTGGCTCCGAATTGGTTCTGGTGATACGGAGGAACCACCGCATTGGGACCTGCATTCCAGTTGATCGCATCGAGGTTCGTGTTGCGGAAATACTCCCAAAGATCGCCGTGGATCTGATTCGTTCCGGACTTGACGTTGGCCTGCAGGACCGCGCCGGCGGAGTGACCAAACTCTGCGCTGAAATTGCTTGTCTGCAGGCTGAACTCGGAGAGCGCATCCGGAGGAGGCCGCATAATGTAGCTGGCGCCATTCAAGAAATCGACCAGGTTCGTATTGTTGTCGACACCGTCAAGGATAAAGTTGTTTTGTTCGGCGCGTTGACCGTTCGCGACAAAGTCTCCACTGCCTGATCCGCGAGTGTTCCCGAAGGGTGGCGCAACGCCATTTGTCAGTTGCGCGATGTAGACCCAATTTCGTCCGTTGAGCGGCGTGTCATTGATCTCCTTGGTGCCGAACACCTGCCGGACTGCAGCGTCCTGGGTTTGCAGAACCGGAGCTTCGGAATCAACCCTCACAGTCTCGGTCACATCCCCTGGTTGCAGCGTGAAGTTCACGTTAAGCCGCTGCTGAATGTCGAGATGCAGGTTTTCGTGGCTTACCGTCTGAAATCCCTTCGAAGACGCGGACACCGTATAGTTCCCGATCTTGAGTGGGGAAAAAACAAAAACGCCACTGCTGTTTGACTTGGTCTGGAGAGCCCAACCTGTATCGACATTCGTTGCCGTGACATCTGCGTTCGTGATGACCGCACCGGTGGAGTCTTGTACTACACCTGTAACGGCGCCCTGGTCGGTTTGCGCAGATGAGTAAGGAGACGTGAGCAACATCAGCAACATCCCCGCCACGGCTGACGCCAGAAGGGTCAGGCTTAGTCTCTTCGAAGAATTCGGCCTCAATAATCGTTTGATCATCGGTCTCTCTCCAGGGCACGGCGCGACTGCGCCTAGTCCTACCTCAATTACTTCGCTGCTTCACTTGCGTTGACGTTCCCAAGAGATTGCAAGGCCTGTGTACGTTACCGCAAGAACGGTAATCTCACGACGAGAGACTTGTCAAGCAACATTTTTTGGCAGAATGCGTAGCTCGGAGATCTCGGGATGGGCCTGTTTCTTCGCTCTCCCCGGTTACTTTGAAGCCATTTTTTTGTTCACTTCAAGGAGCCGAATTGCCCTTGGAACTAAGAATGAGATTGACACTCCCGAAAAGTGCGCTTAAATATTGCATTAGTGTGTACGTTACCGTGGCGTGACTGGCGCGTCTCGGTGATCGGCACCTGTTCTTGGACGGGTACAGGGGCACTCCTGTCCCTGAGTCCGGAGGAGAGGAAGATGCAAATTGAGATCGGGTCAGAAGCGTGTCGCCCTCGGTCGATGCCGGGTCAACGTCTTTTCGATCAGCAATATGTCGCACCCGGTCGAGTCAATTTGATCGGTGAGCACACCGACTACACCGGCGGCCTGGTTCTGCCAATGGCGATCCCGTTTTTGAGCACCGCCTCCATCGCTCCGAACCGCCAGTCAGTGTATGAGTTCACGAGCGATCAGTTTCCCACGACACGCTGCATCGATCGCGAAGACGAGCTCAACCGGACCGGCGATTGGAGCGATTATTGTGTTGGCGTATTTCAACAACTAAGGAATATTGGCGTCGAAATCACACCGTTCCGCCTTCACATCGCGGGGAACGTGCCCATCGGGGCCGGATTGAGTTCATCCGCCTCGATCGAGGTGGCCACTTTGATGGCGCTACTGGCCTTTGCCAAGGCGACGATGTCGATTGAAGAAATGGCCGTCCTTTGCCGCCGGGCAGAGAATGAGTTTGTCGGCTCTCCATGCGGGATCATGGATCAGTTTGTCATTCTTGCAGCCCGCGAGGCCCATGCGCTCTTATTGCAGACCGGCAATCTCCGCTATGAGCATCTGTCGTTGGCTAGCAGACACCTTGCCGAGACCGCGATCATCGTCGTGAACTCGATGGTGAAACATTCCATCGGTGCAGGGGACTATCGTGTGCGGCGACGTGAAGTCGAGGCGGGGCAGGCAATTCTGAAAGAGCACTTTCCGCAATCTGCCGACCTGGGTCACACAACCTTGGATGAGTTGGAAGCATGCAGGGTGTCGATGTCCCCCGAGAGCCATCGCCGCTGCCACCATATCATTTCTGAAAACGATCGTGTTCGGCACGCAAAAGCAGCGATCCTTGCTGACGATCTGGAATGGCTCGGCGACTTGATGACGCGCTCCCATGCAAGCCAGCGCGACGACTTTGCCTGCTCTTGTGAGGAGATCGATTTTCTGGTCGAGTTGGCTCTCAAGCAACCGGGCTGCTTTGGGGCGCGGCTGACCGGTGGGGGGTTCGGCGGATGCACGGTGAATCTTGTGTCCGCTGATCATGCGGAGGCGTTTGTTGCCGCCGTGAGGCGCGGCTACAAGGACGCGTTCAAGATCGACGCCGCCTCCTACATCTGCGAGGCTGCGGCCGGTGCTGTGGCGCGAAACCAAGTGATGCACCTCGGAGCGTGACGTCCGACCTGAGCGGCTGGGGAAATGCCGGAGTGCCCCGTTAACCGGACGATTGATGTTCGCAAACGTTGCGAGCTCAACCGAATGCACATGGACGAACCGAAAACGAATTCTCTCAGGAATTCCGAATTGTCTGTTGAAATCATCCCAGAGGAAGGTGGTCGCGTCTCCTCACTCAGGAGTTTGCACGCTGACCTGGAGTTCTTGACGCAGTCGCGACGCGGCAGACGATTTCCCCAAGCTGGGTTCGAGACCCGTTTTCAGGACGGATATTGCGCCGGGATTGAAGAATGCCTCCCAACGATTGGTCCATCTTGCCCTGAGACGGAAGGCGGCCCGGCGCCGGATCACGGAGACTTTTGGCAACTGCCGTGGCAGGTGTTCGCGGCCTCCGACAGGGAGGTCAGCATGTTCGCGGTTGGATTCAGCCGGACGTTTCGATTCCGGAAGCAACTCACCCTAGAAGACAAGACCCTTCGTATCGCCTACACAATTGAAAACATAGGCTCGACCAGGCAATCGTTCCTCTATGCGTGTCATCCTCTGTTCGCTGTCTCGAGGGGAGATCGTGTTCTGTTGCCGAGTGAGATTCGAGAACTGAGGCTTGACTATTCGAAAGGAGATCGCCTCGGACTATCAGGTTCCATCATTCCCTGGCCGGTGACGCATGCAGGCCTCCGCCTGGATGTCGCAGATGGGCCGGAGGCCGGGACGGCGGAGATGCTCTATAGTCCTCGACTGAGGGAAGCGGTCTGCGGCATCTATCGGAAGGCATCGGGGCGGGTGCTCGAGGTCTCGTTCGATAGCAAGCGTCTTCCTTATCTGGGCCTATGGCTTTGCTACGGCGGCTGGCCCGGCGATGGCGAAGCGCCTCTGCAATATGCGGTGGCGCTCGAGCCTACGACTTCGCCGTACAATACGCTTGCCAAAGCGCAACAAGCAAACGCGGCCATCTCACTCAAGGCAGGCGAGACCTACGACTGGGAGATCCTGTTCGGCGTGAGGGAGACGCATGCTCTTTGACCGGCTTTCCCGGGCGCGACCCATGCCCAAGGTACTTGAGAACTGCCGGCTTACACGAACTCGATGAACGCTCGCTCGCGTAGGGGACTTTGCCTCAATCGAGCGCCACAGAGGAAGGGGATGAAATTGTGGAAGCCCTCAGAGAGACACACACTCTCTCAGCGCAGCCCACACCATCGAGTCCTCTCTCCCCGAACTTCGCGCTCGATCGGGTTCTGCATCGCGGATTTTGTTCCCGGTACTTGACAATGGCAAAGAACAACTCCTACAGTGACGGTACGGTAACGTACACGACAAGCGAAAATCGCGCCCGACCCACCCCGGGGTCGAGCGCACCCCACCCGGCCCTGAAAGGGATTCCATGCGGCAGGATGTAGTCGACAGAAAGAGCCCAGCAAGTCAGCCGGCGGCAGAATCACTCAAACTCGAATTGCCGCCTCCGCTTGCCGAGGAGAGGGGACCTGTCAAGGCCTGGCGCGCCCCGGTCTCCATGCTCACCTATATGCCAGCCGTCCCCAACCCCAATCCGCTGTTCCTCGAGAAACGCGTCTATCAGGGCAGCAGCGGCCGTGTCTATCCCCTGCCCATCATCGACTACGTTGCACGAACACCCCATCCACACTCCTGGGACGCGGTCCATATCGAGAACGAGTTCCTGCGTCTCATGATCTTGCCGGCCATCGGCGGCCGCATCCATGTTGGCGTGGATAAGCGCACCGGCTATGACTTCTTCTATCGCCAGAATGTCATCAAGCCGGCACTGGTCGGCCTCGCCGGCCCCTGGATCTCGGGGGGCGTTGAATTCAACTGGCCTCAGCATCATCGTCCCGCCACGTTCATGCCCGTGGAAACCACCATCGAGCGCGATCCTGACGGCTCGGTCACAATCTGGTGCAGCGACCACGATCCCATGGCCCGCATGAAAGGCATGCACGGCGTCTGCCTGCATCCGGGCAAGGCTTACGTTGAGCTCAAAGTCCGGCTCTATAACCGCACTTGCCAGACTCAGACTTTCCTATGGTGGGCTAACGTGGCCACCCAGGTTCACGAGCAATACCAGTCTTTCTTCCCTAAAGACGTGCGCTACGTGGCCGATCACGCGAAGCGTGCCATCACCGAATACCCTCGCAGCCAGGGCGTCTACTACGGCATCGACTACGGCGAGCGCGCACGCACCGGCATCCCTCCCGAAGAAATACCCAGCCGCTTCGTCCCCGACGGCTCCTATCCTTCAAACGACCTCGAGTATTACGCCAACATCCCGGTCCCCACCAGCTATATGATCGTCGGCTCCCGCGGAGACTTCTTCGGCGGCTACGACCATCGTCGCCGCGCCGGCACCGTCGCCTACGCAAACCACCACATCGCTCCCGGCAAAAAACAATGGACATGGGGCAACCACGACTTCGGCTACGCGTGGGATCGGAGCCTCACCGACAACGACGGCCCCTATGTAGAGCTCATGTCCGGCGTATACACCGACAATCAGCCAGACTTCTCGTTCCTTGCCTCCGGCGAGACGAAGACATTCAGCCAATATTGGTATCCCATTGGCGACATCGGTGTCCCGGACATCGCCAATCTGCGCGCCGCTCTCCGCGTCGAGAACACTGACGGGCGGGTCACCCTGCACCTTCAGGTGACCGAAAACTTTTCTGAAGCGCGTCTCAAGGTTCGCGTGGGTGAATCCGAAGTCGCGCGCTGGTCGGGCAATCTCACCAGCGCAGAACCGCTGCATCTGCAATTCCCCACAAGCGGGGCTTCGGGTCCTCTCGAGGTCATGCTCACAGACGGCGATCGCCGCGTCCTTCGCTATGCGCCATACGAAATCGCGCTCGTGCCGCCTCCCACAGTCGCCACCGAGCCGCCTTTACCCCAAGAGGTGGCCAGCAACGACGAACTCTTTCTGAACGGCCTCCATCTCGAGCAATATCGCCATCCGACTCGCGCGCCGGAGATCTACTGGCGCGAGGCCATCAAGCGCGATCCCGGCGACAGCCGCTGCAATGTTGCCCTGGGCCGTCGGCACCTGAATCGCGGCGAATTCGCCGAGGCGGAGAAGCATCTCCTTGCTTCGATCGCCCGCCTCACCGTCCGCAACCCTAATCCGCCGGATGGGGAAGCGCACTACACCCTTGGCCTGGCGCTCTCGTATCAGCAGCGTTCAGACGAAGCTTACGACGCCTTCTACAAGAGCGCGTGGAACGCGGCCTGGCGCGTACCCGCCTATCACCGCCTCGCCGAGATCGACTGCACTCGCGACGACTGGACCACAGCCCTGGATCATCTCGACCGATCGCTCCGCGCCGAGACCGACAACCTTAACGTCCGCAATCTCCGCACTCTCGTGTTACACCGTCTCGGCCGTGCCGCGGAGGCCGCAGCCTTCCTTGAAGAAACCCGCGCCCTCGATCCTCTCGACATCTTCGGTCATTGGCTGGCGACGGGTGCTCCTCCCAAAGACGGGCAGCTTCTGCTCGATCTGGCCTTCGACCTCGTCCGTGCGGGCTTCCTGGACGAGGCGTTGTCTATGCTCGCTGTCGCAACCCCAGGCACAACCCCCGGTGCCGAGCCCGTGCTGCTCTATCTGCAAGCCGACATCCTTGATTGCCTTGGCCGCCCCTTTGAAGGCGCTGCGGTCCGCAAGCGCGCTCGCCACGCTGATCCCGCCTACGTCTTTCCCAGTCGCCTTGAAGAACTTGTTCTGTTCACCAAGGCGGTCCAGTCGGGTCCAGGTGACCCACATGCACCCTACTATCTCGGTAACCTGCTGTATGACCGCCGCCGCTACTCTGAAGCCATCATGATGTGGGAGCGCGCCGTTGCACTTGAGCCTTCCTTCGCCACACCTTGGCGCAATCTCGGCATTGGCTACTTCAACGTGTGCCACGATCCCGTCCGCGCCGTCGAAGCCTTTCGCAAAGCCCGCGCCGCCACGCCCGACGACGCCCGCATCCTGTACGAATACGACCAACTCCTGAAACGTACGGGCCGTGCCCTCCCCGAGCGGCTGGCGGAGCTCGAAGCCAATGTTGCTCTGGTTGAACAGCGCGATGACTTGTCCGTCGAGCTCGCCTCGCTCTACAACAACCTCGATCAACCCCGGCGTGCTCTTGACCTGCTCCTCAGCCACGAATTCCAACCGTGGGAAGGCGGCGAGGGCCTTGTGCTGTCTCAATACGTTCGCGCCAATGTCCTGCTCGCCCATCGTTCGCTGCAATGCAGAGAGCCCGCGCCGGCCATCGCCAGCCTCGTTGCCGCATCCAACCCACCCGAGAATCTCAGCGAGGCCAGACACCTGCTGATGAACCTCAGCATGATTGACTACTGGCTCGGCGTCGCGCACCACCGCGCCGGGAATCCTCGCGAAGCCGAATATCACTGGACCCGCGCCGCCCGCCACCAGGGCGACTTCCAGCAGATGCAGGTACAGACCGTCTCCGAAAATACCTATTGGAGCGCTTTGGCCCTGCGCCGCCTCGGCCGCGAGCAGGATGCCCTCAAAGCCCTTCGGTCAATCTTCGACTACTCCGGCCACCTCCAAACACAGACGCCGAAGATCGACTATTTCGCCACCTCGCTGCCCGCCATGCTCCTCTTCGATGAAGACCTTCGCCATCGCCAGACCATCACCGCCCGCTTCCTTGAAGCGCAAGCGCGGCTCGGGCTGGGCGAAGAGGCCGAGGGACTCCGCCTGCTCGAAGAAGTCCTCGCCAAGGACAACGCCCACAAAGAGGCAATCGATTTGCTCCGGTTCCACAAGAGGTAGCGATGCACGCCCCCCCACTCCCCGCCGCTTCCGAGTACTCTTCGGTCACGCCGCAGCACAGCGTCTACATCTGGGGCATCGCCCTCGCCGCTGCTCTGGGCGGTCTTCTGTTCGGCTATGACTGGGTCGTCATCGGCGGCGCACGGCAGTTCTACGAGGTCTACTTCGACCTCACCTCCGCCGCCCTCGTAGGCTGGGCCAACAGTTGCGCCCTCGTCGGATGCCTGTTCGGTTCTCTCGCCGCAGCAACCCTCGCCGACCGCTACGGCCGCCGCCGCATTCTTCTCGCCGCGGCCATGCTGTTCGCCGTCTCCTCTGTACTTACCGGCTGGGCCTGGTCCTTTTCCGCCTTCATCTTCTGGCGCATCCTCGGTGGCACGGCCATCGGCCTCAGTTCCAATGTCTCGCCGCTTTACATCGCCGAGATTAGCCCCGCGGCCGATCGCGGACGCCTCGTCAGCCTCAATCAGTTCGCCATCGTCGTCGGCATCCTGCTCGCTCAGATCGTCAACTGGCGCCTCGCCCGTCCTGTGCCCTCCGGCCTGCCGCACGACTTGCTTCTCCAGACATGGAACGTACAGTATGGATGGCGCTGGATGTTTACTGCGGTCACCGCGCCTGCCCTCGTCTTCACGCTCGCTTCCCTCTTCATCACCGAGAGTCCCCGCTGGCTCTGCGGCGTTGGCCGCCCTCGCGAAGCCCGTGCGATCCTCGAACGCATTGGCGGCTCCGCCTACGCCGACGCCGAAATGGCCGGCATCGAATCCGCGCAGCGCTCCGATGCTCCCCCCACCCAATCCTCCTGGCGCGAGCTTCTTCTCCCCGCATTCCGCAAAATCCTCCTCGTCGGCATCGCTCTTGCTGCGCTCCAGCAATGGACCGGCATCAACATCCTGTTCAACTACGCCGCAGAGGTCTATCGTAGCGCCGGCTACGGAGCCAACGATTTATTCCTCAACATCGTTATCACCGGCGCCATCAACCTCGTTTTTACCGTGCTGGCCATGGTCCTCGTCGATCGTCTCGGCCGCCGCCTCATGATGCTCGCGGGCTGCATCGGCATCGGCGTCTCCCATCTGCTCTGCGCCTGGGCCTACCACGCCCAATGGCGCGGCGCTGCGATCCTTGTCCTCACACTGAGCGCGATCGCCTGCTATGCCCTCACCCTGGCGCCCGTCACCTGGGTCCTGATCGCCGAGATCTTTCCCCGCCGTATCCGCTCCCACGGCGTCTCCACGGCCGTGAGCGCTCTGTGGATCGCCTCCTTCCTTCTCACCTACACCTTTCCCTTCCTCAATAAGCTTGAAGGCACAGCCGGTACTTTCCTCACCTACGGGGTCATCTGCCTGCTTGGCTTTGTTCTGGTCGCTGCCTCAGTTCCTGAGACCAAAGGGCGCACACTGGAGCAGATCAGCGCCGGGGTCAATCAGGCCTGAAAGCCCGCGCCGTCAGTCCAACGTGGCTGGCTCTCGTGGTTACTGTGTACGTACACTTATATTTGATTTCCTGACTATGTACATTTCACGTTACAGCTTCACTTGACAAATCGTGTTCGTACACGTTTATATGTTGGAGCTGCCGGATCTCGCTCTCCCCTCCGGCGCTGAAAACGGTTGGCCTTTCGCCGCTGTTTTCACCTCGAACCAGCGCCGGCTTGGCGCGGTATCGTCGACGGTCTTTAACTTCGAGCCCCTCCCTCTGCGGACACCAGGCTCGCGAGGTCACGCCATGCGAACCTTTCTTCCTATCGCAACCGCCGGTCTCCTTCTCAGCTTGCTCCCCGCGCCGGCCGCCGCCCAGGTCAATGGCGCCGGCGAGAAACCCTACCTTGGCTGGAGCACCTTCAGTGAGCAGACGGTCAACGGCAGCTTTCTCACCCAGGCCAATATCCAGGCCCAGTCCGACGCCCTCAAGGCCTCCGGGCTCGAGGAACATGGCTTCCGCTACATCAACATCGACTCAGGATGGCAGGGAAGCTTTGACGCCAACGGCCGGCCGATCCCCAACCCCACTACCTTTCCTGATATGAAGGCCCTCGTCGACCACATCCACGCCAACGGCCAGAAGGCGGGCATGTACTGGATCCCCGGCATCGAGCAGCCCGCCGTTGACGGCAACTACCCCATCCTCGGCACGAGTTACCACACCCAGGACATCGTTGTCATGCCGCTCGCCAAGGGCAACGCGTTTGCAGGACCACTGCCCAACCCCTACCATGACAAAATCGACTTCACCAAGCCCGGAGCACAACAGTACATCAACTCCGTTGTCGATCTGTTCGCCTCCTGGGGCATCGACTTCATCAAGCTCGACGGGGTTACCCCCGGCTCTTACGTCAACGACCTCTCCATCGACAATCGCCCCGATGTAAAAGCCTGGTCAAAGGCCATCGCGCAAAGCGGCCGGCCCATCTGGCTCACCATCTCCTGGCAACTTGATCAGGACTACCTGGACGTCTGGCAACAATACTCCAACGCTCGCCGCATCGACGACGACGTCGAGTGCGAAGGCGGATGCGGAGGATATCTCACTAACTGGCCGCGCATCATCCTCCGCGAATACGACGATGTGGGATGGGAGAACGCCGCCGGACCCACCCTCGGCTGGAACGACCTGGATACTCTCGATGTAGGCAACGGAAGCGCTGACGGCCTCTCCGATACCGAAAAGCAGACCGCCATCACCATCTGGGCCATGGCCAATGCACCCCTCTACCTCGGAGGCGATCTTACCCAACTCGATGCTTTCGCCAAATCCGCCTTCACAAATGATGAGCTGCTCGCTGTCGATCAGTCCGGACATCCGGCCATCCAGAAGACCGGCGGCTTCCACCCCGTCTGGATTGCCGATGCAGGCGACGGCGACTACTATGTCGCACTGTACAACTTCACCGCCTTCCCCGACCGCGTGGATGTACGCTGGAGCGATCTGGGCTTCAAAAGCGCCCTCGCCGTGCGCGACCTCTGGAACCACACGGACCTGGGCGTATTTCCAGGCGGGTTCAGCACGATGGTTCTCGGCCACGGCGCGCGCCTGCTGAAGGTCGCTCCTCAAGGCGAAATCGAACATCAACCCGCTGGCGTCTCCTATGAGGCCGAAGCGGCTACACTCAGCGGTTCTGCCGCTCCCGCTCCCTGCAGCGCCTGCTCCGGAGGCGCCAAGGTCGGCAACATTGGCGGCGCCAGCCAGGTCATCTTCAACAACGTTTCCGTCCACAAGAGCGGGATCTATGGCATGGAGATCGATGCCATGACCCAGGGACCGCGAACGCTTGAGTATTCTGTGAACGGTGCGGCGGCCCAATCACTCAACATGGGCGGCGGAAGCTTCCTGTTGCCCCAGAGTTCCACCGTCCCCGTCGCGCTCAACGCCGGCAACAACACCATCACGTTTCTGAACCCCTCCGGCTACGGTGCCGACCTCGACCGCATTGTCATTTCCGGCGACGGCAACGAACCCGCGCCCACCTTCACCACCTACGAGGCCGAAGGCGCGCAACTCGCTGGTACCGCCAGCTTCAACTACAGCACCCGCGCCTCCGGTGGCGCTTATGTCGGCAGCTTCGGCGCCGGCCCTGCCAATACGATCACCTTCAACAACGTCACCGCTGCAGCCACTGGTAACTATCAGCTTGAAATCGACTACGTTACCAACGGACCGCGCACCGTCTACGTATCCATCAATGGCGCGCCCCCGCTGCAACTGACCTTCAATGGCAACAACTGGTACGACCCCGTGCCCTACGTTTTACCTGTACAGCTGCGCGGCGGTACGAATACCATCGTGTTCTCCAACCCCAATCCCACTGGCTACGCTCCCGGCATCGACTGCATCATCGTCTCCGCCCTGCGGATCGAACGCGACACTCCATGAGACCACGCGGGAGCCACCCACCGAGAACTCCGCGGTTTACACGCAGACTCATCCGCGCGACGACACCGGCGAGTGTCGAGCGCGACCGTGCCCTGTACATCGCCGAGGACTGCGGGGGTTGCCACGGTCCTGACGGCCGGAAGGGCGGCTTTCTTGTGGATTCGAGTACGAATCACCCAACGCCGATTCGTGATCTTTCCGCGCCATGGACATTCCGGGGAGGCAGCGATCCGAATCTGATATGGCTCCGTCTGACCACCGGGATTGGCAATTCCAGGCCTACGTACGCATACGGGCTCACGCCCGGCCAACGCTGGACCTCGTCAACTATGTGCAATCGCAGTTGGCGGCCCTTTGGCACATTATGGAGTCGCAACATCACCAGCGATGCGCGAACGGGGATCGGCGCGTGGACCGACCAACAGATCGTCCGAGCTATTCGTAGCGGCATCACCCCTGACGGGCGCACGCTGCATTGGCAGGGCATGATCTGGGACCACGCATCGAACTGGGATGAAGAGGATTATCCGCGAGCTCGTGACATACTTGCGCACGCTCCCTCCCGTCGCCCGGCAGATCCCAGCGGCACGGTCTCCGGCGCCGGACGACTGCGCGGTGTACACCTTCTGGATCGCGAACAGTACCGTTCCAGGGTGTCGCTAAGGCCAAACTCCTTGAAGTGAACGAAGCGGCTTTGCGGGGGATGCTTTCACGTGCTCGAAGGGCGGGAGTCATCTAGGCGCTCGTTCATGATATTGCATGCTCGTGATTGAAGGACCAGTCAGTGGCGCCGAGTAGGGAGAAGCAGTGGAGCGGTGTGCGATTGAAACGCTTCGCTCGCCGCCTCGGACTAGCGACTTTATATCTGGTTGGCGACCTATCACCGTGCTGGATGTGAACCATGCACAGTCAGGACAAGGGAAATTCGGTACAACTTCGGTACAGACTGAGGGAGAGAAAGAGTGGTGTGCTGGTTCCTAAGCGACACCAGATAAAGCACTTGGATTTTTGACTTTGATAGTTCGGGACCAGGGGGTCGGAGGTTCAAATCCTCTCTCCCCGA
>Ga0137416_10000322_pt1 | contig 21732 bp, 14 predicted proteins | sample CZODoug3_1_1_16f_FD_108282 | JGI IMG/M metagenome (GOLD analysis project Ga0137416, IMG submission 108282) | Vadose zone soil fungal communities from Angelo Coast Range Reserve, California, USA - CZODoug3_1_1_16fungal (Illumina Assembly) | ecosystem: Environmental > Terrestrial > Soil > Vadose...
CCTCGATCTCGATTGGCTCTCGGACTATTGGCGCCGCCATAAACGGCTGGGCACGCTGGCTGAAATGGTCGAGACCAGTCTGGTTGAACGACTCAAGGAAGTTGACCCACAGCGTGATCGAGTTACAACGCTGAACGCGAGCAGGGCGATGGCTGCCCTGGAGCGCGTTGGCGCAGCCTTGGTGTTTGGTCGCGCGGCCACGATTTCGATTCCCGATAGTCGGGCGGACTTGGACCCTTCCGACAATTCATTGAAACTTGAAGAGATCTTGCCGGACTATTCGGGACCCGAGCGCGCCGACCTGATCACGCGCCCGGTGTTTGATCCCGCAACATTTGGCCGGACACGCCTCCACAATGACAACTTGGGGGTTGTTCGGGCCTATCTTGCCGCGCGCTGGCTGCTCCGTCTGCGCAATGACAACTTGTCTCGCCGTGCACTACATTCCCTCATCTTTGGCGACACCTACGGTGAAAGTCTAATCTTGCCGTCGATGCGAGAAACCGCCGCGTGGCTGTCTCTTTGGGACGCAGATGTGGCACGCGAGGTGGCGAAGCGCGAACCGTGGGTTCTGCTGACTGGCGGTGACCCGGGCACAGTGCCCGCGGAAAGCCGACGTGCGGTGCTCAAAGAGCTTGCGCGCCGAATGGTCGATCAGAGTTTCACGCTGCCAATTCTGGACGCCGATTCGCTCAGGCGATTTTCGAACGCAGACCTGGCGGAGACCGTGCGGGAGCTCTGGGTCGCGCATCCGAACCACGAAGACCTGCAAGCCCTGCTGCTGCGCCTGATTTCGCTCGGAAGGCTCACCGCGTGCGCGGATCTGGCGACAGGCACGGCCATGGCAGCGGAGACTTCCCGCCGCCACCGGCAGCTTGCGGGTCACGCCGTGGTCGCCGTGGCGGACCCCGCCGCGAAACGGCGCTATGCCGAATTTGTTCTGAGCCATCTGCAGCAGTTGCCGAATGCCGTTATTTTGAACGCGGTTGAGGGCCTATTCCCAACATCACTTTCACCGGCCGAACTACTGACCATTACCGGCTCCATTGACCTCACCGATGCTGACGGTGGCATGGACTTCGAATGGCAGGGCCCTGAACTGGTTGGTCGCCTGCAATCCAAGGTTGATATCGAGCAAGTACTTCACGGGTTGCTGAAGCAGCTCGGCGGGAGAGCCGGAAACATCGGCGGCCTGCCCAATAAGCGCGACGACGCATTTTTTCCGGCGATCGCCGCGCTGGCCTGCAAGCTCTTGACGGAAAGCCCACCCGAGCAAGCGCCAGCACTCGCCGTCCTGGCCGCGTTGCGCCTGGGTCGCGAGCGCCCCTCGAGCTTGACCGCCTGGAAGCCCGTTCGGGACCTTCCTGCTTTGCTCCTCATTACACCCGAACGTCGGCGAACGGCATTTTGGGAGGCTGCGAAGCACTTCGGCGATCACCCTTTCCTTCAAGGACGCCCTCTTGAATGGCCGTATCAGATGCACATGTTGGGATGGCTCCCAGGCTTGCGCCTGCAAGACATGGATTGGCTCCTGGCAGACGGCGCGTCGCGCGATGTGCCTAGCGAGCGCCGCTTGGCGGTCACGGCAGCGCTTGACGCCGCTCGGTATCCCAACACATCGGCGGAGGTCCTGGCGCGAATCCGCGAAGCGGCCAGCCGCGATACGGAAATGGCAGCGGCATTCCAATCAGCGACGACACCGCGGACGCGAAGCGCGAAAGAACTTGAGAGCTCTGCTGAACTTGAGCAAGCCCAGCGCCGCAATGCCGCCGCGCAGGAAGAGCGCGAGAGCGGGTGGCGTGAGTTTGTAGCGCGACTCCGGGCAGATCCCCGGCAGCTCCGAGGCTTGCTGTCGACTGAGCGAGGTGCGGACCCACGATTGATCGACCTCTGGAGACTTTTGGATCTCGCGGATCGAGGGCGTAACCGCTACGCAATCGACAGTGTTTCCGCGTTGGAACCGATATTGGGGGCCGATCTCAGCCAAGAATTTCGTGAGGCGCTGGTCCGCTTCTGGAGGCTATGGGCTCCGCGACTCGCGAGTACCCGGCCACCGGCCGAGCGAAACCTAATCAACACGCTCGATTGTATGGGTATCGCGAGTATCACCCTCGAGGCCCATGGCGACAACACGTGGGCGACGAGACTGAATACGTCGGAGGCCACTCGGGCGGCATCGTATGCGACGCTCGAACTCGCGGCGTTTCCCGACTGGATGTTGCCGCTCGCAGAGACGCATCCCGACGCAGTGGTTCCCGTGGTGCGCGGCGAGATCAGCGCTGAACTGTCGGATGACGGGCCAGGCCCCAATCAGAAGGTTCTGCAAGACGTCGCGTACTCCGACACCAGGGTGAAAGCGCTCATGGCGCCGGTGCTGTTGGATGAACTTAAGGCACGCTCGGCTGTGCCGGAACCGAAGCTCGAATTGTTGCTCGAAGTCGTGCTCACCGGCAATCTCGGCGAAGACAAACAGCAGGCGCTTCTTGATCTTGCCCTTCTGCGTTTCCAAGCTGCGGAAGACCTCTCGGTTGCCGCGCTTTACGTCGGCGCAGCCTTTGCCATTGACGCGGGGCGAGCGACCGACACACTTACCGCCCGACTGGACCAGATGTCGGAGCCTGATAGGAAGGATCTGGTCGAATACGTTCTTCCTCTGCTGTTCGGAGATCGGTTGCCCGTGATTCGCCGACAACCCATTGGGCTGCCCTTTCCGGTGTTGGTCAAGCTGGTCAGCATTGCCTATACGGTGGTACGCGTGAGTGAGGATCGTCGGCATGACAACGGCGTCGCTTACTCGCCGGATCAACGCGACCGGGCGGAATGGGCGCGTAACTACGCATTCAAGACGCTGGTCGATACGCCGGGTTATGCCACCTACAGAGCACTACACGAGTTCGCTGATATTGCGGACTTCCCCGTGACGCGGGAGCGTTTGACTTCAATCGCGTTGGACCGTGCCGCTGCCGATGCTGAGCATGACCCGTGGTTCCCTGCGGACACGTATACGTTTGAGACATCTAAGGAGGCGGTCCCCAGGACGCCCATCGATTTACAGCGTCTTGCGCTCGACCGCATTGCCGACATACAAGACCAATTGCTGACCGGCGACTTCGCGCAGGGCCGGACCGTAAAGGGACTTGCACAGGAACGTGATGTCCAAGGATGGGTGGCGGATCGATTTGAACTTATGAAGGGTTCTTCGTATTCGACCGAACGGGAGTCGCGGGTCGTAAATGAAAAATCGCCCGACGTAAGATTGCGCGCACGGGCCAGCAGCGCATCGGTACCTATCGAAATCAAGGTTGCCGAAAGCTGGACATTACCCCAGCTGGAGGAGGCGCTCACCACCCAATTATGCGGACAGTATCTGCAGGCCGCGGATGCTCGCTATGGAATATTGCTGATCGTTCATCAGAACCCGCGCCCCCTGGGTTGGGAGGTAGGGCCCGGCGTTTACCTGAACTTTGAGCAAGTCGTCGCTCACCTAACGGCCATGGCAACCGCGATTTCCGCAAGTGACCCGATCGCTCCACAGCCTGCAATCGCAGTGCTTGACGTGTCGGATGTCGCGGCGAGTAAGTGACGGGGCCTGCGGCCCACTGGAAATTAATGGAATTCCAAGACGAAGTCATCGCGTTCGTCGACATCCTGGGATGGAAGAATCTCGTTCAACGTGCGGAATCAGGCGCGGGAATTCCTCTGCCGGGGTTGATCGCTCTGCTCGACTGCTTTGGTACCGGGAAGGAGCGTGATGCCTTTGAAAAGAACGGGCCGCAGTGTTGTCCGGCTGCTGCGTACAAAGCGCGGAACCTTGATTTTCGACTTAAACAGGAATCGGACTCCGCGGTCGTCTCCGCAGAGATCTCGCCTGCCGGCGTAATAAATCTGATCTCCCATTGTTGGAGAACCGCCTTCCGGTTCCTCGAGCATGGCATCATGTGTCGGGGGTACATTAAGTTTGGTTCTGTGTACCACGATGAACGACACATCATTGGTAGCGGTTATCAAGACGCGTTCGCCGCTGAAGGAAAGGTCACCGCGTTCAAGCGGGAGGCGGATGAGCGCGGTACCCCGTTCGTGCAAATCGATCCTTCGGTCGTAACCTACGCGGAACAGTGCAACGACTCATGCGTGAAGACCATGTATTCACGCATGAATCGAAGTGATGGAGACGTTTCGGCTTTATTCCCGTTTCAAAGAATCAAACACTACGTAGCTCCTGAACAACCGGGCGGGGTAGGGCTTCTCTCGCGGCAACGACAATCGAATCGCAACGTGCGGGAGAGAATTTGCCGATACAAGGCGCTTGTCGAGTCCCTGGTGGACCCGTCCAGACCGGACGCGGTGCGCAAGTCACGGCATTACTTGGAAGCGCTGAACAAGCAACTCACGGTTTGCGATGAGACTGAGGCGGCAATCGACGCGCTGAATTTACGTCGCCCTAAAGATCCGTAAACGACAGGCCCCAACCGCAAGCGCGAAATCAAGCAGACCTGCTGGTCCTCTGGGACAGTAGGTCTGCTTGACAAAAGGTACCTTTTGTGAATTTGGTCGGGGCGAGAGGATTTGAACCTCCGACCCTCTGCACCCCATGCAGATGCGCTACCAGGCTGCGCTACGCCCCGAACCGGTGAAGTTTACGGGGATGTTGGGGAAAAGGGAATTAATCGGTCGTCACAGAGAATCGCCGCATAAACTGGCCGAAAGACAGGGGATCAGCCGCACCGACTTAGCTGATACCACACAGATGTATTGCTATCTGAAAGCGAAGACCCATGAAGGTGCGCTTCGGATGAGATCCTTATGGAATTGCAACGAATTACTCGACAATGATGCCTCCCTACAGCATGTTGCAAGCCTTGCGCCGCGTGCTCATGGCGTGGAACGCCTGCGGGTCACCAGCATTTCGAAGCCAGGATGCACTTAGCCGTAAAACTTTGTCCGGCGCTCGACCAGCTCGCCCTTGAATTTCTCGTTCTCACACGAAGCAATTGCTTGATCGAGATCGTTGACAGCTTCGCGGGCACCCAACGCTCGTTGGATGTCATGACGAACGCTCAGGAAAGTCGAACGAAACTTTTGGGCCGTTAGATTGGCAAGCGCCTCATCGATCAGCAAGAGCGCGACCGAGTCATTTCCCGAGCCCAATTCTGCCTTCGCGAGCCAAAACTTCACCCATGCATTGGGAGGGAGTGGCTTGAGAACCTCTTTTGCGGCCTCAAACTGTCCCATCTCCACGTATAGCTTTCCCAAGGTCTGTTTGTGAAATGCCGCCGGTTTCTTGAGGGATGTCATCCACACCAGTGCGTCTCGTTGAAGCTGCGACCGTTCGCTATCATGAAGGGGCAAGCGCGCTGCAGCTTCACGCAACACGTCGCCAATCGCGAATCGCTCACCGTCGTTTTGGGATTCGTCGGGTGCCCGCATGGGAATGGACTCCCACACGTCGCGAAAGTCGGCGGGGTTGTTATAGGCCCAGTATCGTGCGATTGGCGCGAAGGAGGTATATGCCAGGTCTGAATCTACATTGCCCGCGTGGATGATCCTCTCTTTGAACATCGGCCCGTATTGTGCCCAAATTCGTGCTGACTCCTCACTGCGATCCGACATGCCGGCAAAATCCGCAATTGACGCAAGAAGAACCGACGTAGTTACCGCGCTGGGCGATTCTGAGGCGGCGTGGAATATTGACTCAACGAGCTTGACGGCGCGCTCGATACCTTCAGGAGCTGATGAGAGTATTCGAATTAGCTGGAGTTTCGCGGCGTAATGATTGGGGTCAGCGGCAACTACTGACTCGAATAGTGCTTTCGCCTCATCGATTTTTCCAAGTAGCTTGAGCGCCTTGCCTTCGTGATGCGAAACGTCGAGTCTTGATCGGGGCGAGAGGCCAGGTATTCGTTTCAACTCCTCGACCCAGGTACTCAGGCGCAGCTGCAGATTGTCCTTGGCCGTGTCGAAGTAGATTTCTTTGTCACTTCGATACAGGCATTCCATCGCCTCCAGCGGTAGTGAGACCTCTGCGCAAGTCGGTGGGCGGCCAGCAATGCCGCGTAGAAAGCGCATCGGATCGCCGATCATGGCCCGGTCCAGCTCCTGCGGTGACCAGATACTCAGTAATGCCAATAGGAACGAGGACCACTCACGCCCCGAGCGCATTAACTGTTCAAGCTTCCCTCTGGAAGCGCGAGCCACGGCGACCAAGTCGAGATCGCTGTTGTACGCCTCATTGGTCAGATAGGCGTCAAGTGCATTCTCCATTTCGAGGCCGGTTTCCGCAGTTGGTGGGTCGAATCCCCCCAGGCATGCGAACACGATGTCATGCAGCCGGACGACTCCGGGTGAGGACGCCGAAATGAGGCAAAACCGCTCAAGTTTCTGCAATCCTGGGACACGCAGGAAATATCTCGCGAACAGGCGGTCGCATTGCGGACTTCCCAGCCAGCGAAACAATGCGGTTTCGCGCGTGAGGTTTCCAAGCACCCGTCCCAGCACACGGCTCGCGACACGGTCATTGCGGTCATCCACGTACTCCGCGCACGACCCGCAGTCTTCGGCTACATCTGCCCAGGACCATCCCTCTGCGACGGCTCCGTTGATAAGAGAGAGGGTCAACGGATGTCCCCCGACGACGTCATAGATTGCCTTAAACGCCGGATCAGGGCAGGCTTCTACGCCGAATTCCAGTATCGCGCGCGCGATACCCTCATCCACCGTCGGAAGCGGGTAGCACCCAGGGCTGCTACTGCGTTGCGTAATGAGTATTCTTGACTGACTCCCGCATAGCGCGATCAATTGTTGGGGGTCCCACTGGCACGTCAAATCATCAAGAATGAGTAGGCAACGCAGGTTCTTAAGCAACGACGCGACGTTTCGGGCGGAGCCGCCCCTCGCGATCGGCGTGGCGCGCAGTTCCTCGATAGCGGTGAGTCCTTGTGCGTCTATCCAATAGGCACTGTCGTAGGATGATCGAAGTTTGCGTGCCACTGCGGCCGCAACCTGCGATTTGCCGCTCCCCCCGATTCCCGCGATGTAGGTCACCGGCTGCGCGGTGACCATTGCGACGATCTCCGTTTCCACGATCTCGCGCTGACGGTAAGCCTGCGAGGGCGTCGGCAAGGCATTGTTGGCCGCGAACTCCTCCTGGATCTGTCGTAGTCGAGGCGCAAATTCGGCCAACTCGTCGATTGCCCGCTCGTTCGGCAAGAGGTCTGAGACGATCTCCGTCGCGATACGCCGGCCATCATAAATCGTGACTTCGACGCCGCGCTCATCAGCCCAGCTGCCCGCCGCTCTCGTCGCATCACCATAAGGCTTCGGGCCAGGTTGCTGGTTGGATAGCAAGTGAATGTGTGTGGCGTTTGGATGCAAACTTAACGCGTGATCAAAGTCGCCGCGGGGTTTGGTTTGCTCGGAGTCGAAGTAGTTCTTATCGACCGAGAATTCGCCGATGATTTTGCCATCATCAGAGTAGGTGTCGACCGTGTAACCAACCGGGTGCCCATTCACCGTACTTCCGCGCAGTTCCAGCGAGATTCCCAGGCGTCCTTGGAGAAAAGCGCAGCCGAATCGCTCAAAGGTCGATCCCGGCCCAATCGCCGCGATGTCGTCCATGAGGGTGAGAATGAAGCGGTTAGTGAGCGTTGTGTTCAATGCTGCCTCGCGATACTAATACCGTGGTGCGCGGGACAACCGTAAATAGCGATACAACTGGCGGAGTGCATGGCGCGCTGAGCCTTACAGAAAGGGCTATTTCCGTGTGTGACGAGTATCGCGAAACGGTCCTTCGCAGGAGGCGCCGGCGGTCGCCCAAATCCGCGGCTTGCCGCCCTGGAAATCATGGCGATTCGTCTTTCCGCCGTGCGCTGTATCATTCCCACTGGCGCCCCTCGGCGTTCATTGGGTAGGTTGTCAGTATGGGGTCCAAGCCAGCGCGCCGATTTGTTCGCTATGCTCCGAGCAAAGCAAATAAAGCGCGCGTCGTCGATATCAGGATCACTGACATGACCGCCGCCGATACCATTTGGTGGGATTCGCGCATTGGGCCACGGCACGCCCGTATCACGACGCGCGCGGATCGACTCTGGAGCTGGTCCATGTTGCTGCCGATGTGCAATCTCGTGCAATTGGTGAAACGTCGAGTCTGCCGTTCGCTGGTCATCTGGACGAGGGCGGGAAATCGACAATTCGTACGAGCCGGCATGTCGATTCTGATTGAACGGTACCCATACCTCGATGTCGCTGCGCCTGCTGGCGATAGCCACTTCGTGTGGTTTATCAGCGCTGCCGACTCCGGCGTGTTGAGCGCGCAGTTCGGAGTTGCCGAGCCGCCGGCGCTCGGACGCATATTTTTGGATAATGGGGTCGTTCTCAGCCAGAACGGGGGGTTCGCGGGTCGCATTGGTCTACATGCGGCATCGGCCGGCGGGCCGAGTTTGTTGACCGTATATGTCAAATGCGGCCTTTCAAGGCTGCCGTCCGCCGCACCACTGCCGGGGTCAATCCGCCGGAAGAACGACGGGCGCTTCTTTTATGCGGATGAACTGGTCGCCGAAGCCTTGGCCTCGGCCCTAGATCCAGCTCGCTAGTTGAGACCCTACCGATGAGCGTATAGTATGAATGGAATTAGCTGTTTGGCACAGTTTTATGAGTGAATTCATGCTCTTAGATGCGGAAACGCCCGCCACGGTGGAAGCTGTGGTGGAAGCGGTCGTGCGCCTAAGTGCTTTCAGTGAAGAGCAGCTTCTCGAAATGGTCTCGGCGGGAAAGCTTCACGAGATGTTCCCGTTTCGCCCAATCAGCGGCCAGTCGGTTCCACCGGACTATGTCTCGGAGGGGGAACTCGTCGAGGCTTCGGCGCTGCCATTAAGCCGGGAGCAACGAAATGCGTTGCTCGAGGCCAGTTTGCCCGCTGCGGAGCGAGCGAAGCCTCGTCAGGGATTTTCGCGCTCAATCCGGCGCCCTGCGGGAAGAAAGCAACCGCGCTAGGGTGCAAGCGCGCGAAGCCTTTGTCGATGACGCGCTGCGCCCCTTCACAAGAAACCACACACTGCGCTGCCGAAAAGACTCCGTTTATCAGATCCCAATCTAAGAACGCTTCTCGGCAAACCAGGCAGTGATGCGTAATCCCGCCGCAGGCAACTCTCGTGGTAAGTGAGCCGATCGATCCGAACGCAACCTTGGCTGGCAGTTCGGATTCAGGCCCGCGCCAGTTCATGATCAAACTCGCGATCGGAATCATATCGTCCATCGCGACAATAGTTTTCGAGTCTCAAATCAAGGGTCCGTGGGCCACATGGGCTCGGCCCGTAGCGCTCCTCGGATGCGAGCGATTGCGCTATATTTTCTCTGTGCTGCGGGCTGGACAGGATTTTGCTGGCTCCAGAAGAGGCGCAACGCGCGGCGGGTGGATGCTGAGCTGCGAAGGCCACTTTCAGGGTGTATCGCGAGATTTGCAGAAACCATGAGTCAAAGCTTTGCGAACAGTGCGGGCAGCGTCCTGAACTCGTTACATGGATCGAAGGCTCTGGATCCGAGAACCACAAACGCTTATCACATACATCTTGGAACTCTGGCGACTGGAGCGCGGAACCTCGATGTAGATGTTCGATTCGAACGACTCCCAGCCGCCGAGGGCTTGCACCGACTAATCGACTTGCACGCCGACTACGTTCGACTCTGTGGCGAGATCGCGTCCGCAGTATCGACCAGTTCACGCCCCGACTTGAGCCGAGATTGGGACGGGATTCGCGATCACGCCAACATGCTGAGTAGCCAGCTCACAGAGCTTGGCACGCGACTCGGCCGGGCCGGTGAGTCACCCGTGTATCGCCCCTATTTTTCGAATGTTCCACGAGCATAAGAAACTCACGTCGAAGCGACCAACGTGCGCATCGGATGCTGCAGGATTGCGAACCGAGCAAAAGGATATATTTGCGCCATGTGGCGGTAATCTGAGAGCGATGCAGCCTGGCCATGAGACCCCACGGCTTCACCGACGCGACCCCGCCGCTCTGCTCGACCGCCACGTATCGGTCATAGAAGGCTGTTCCTATGGATGAATTGACCCGGGAACAGGCAATAAGGCTGTTGGACGGCGGTTTGGACTTGGGGCTGCAAATGGCAGCGGCACAGTATGTGATGCCAATCTGCTGGATTGCATCCGACCCTATTCGTAAGGTCTGTGTCGCTCACTGTTATGTGCGCAATGCTCGCGGCGTGCGCGAACCTACGTCATGAGACTGCGCCGGAGGCTCCGCATGCAACGTTGGACGTCGCCGCCATACAGGAGTGGCAGTGTAAACCTGAGAATGCGGCCTATCTGGTCTACGTTTGTTCGCTCCCGGAGAATGAACGAGAAGCCAAGCGGCAGCAGGTTTCCAGGGACTACAGTATCTCGATTGTTTGTCCCTATGTGGCGCCATCGGAATGCAATAAGCCGGCAACTACACCCTAAGACCGTCAGATGGTCTTTTCGCGAATTACATGATCGGCAGACTGCGCGGCGCCGGATTGCAACGGAAAACGGGCACCCACATGCCTGGGTTCGAGTGCTGGGTCCCCCTTGAACGCGAGCCGGCGTCGGCGCCCGCCGCTTGGACAATGGCTGCAATTCTAGTGCGAACGTGCGACGTCGACACCGTGCCTGCTGAGGCTGTCTCAACAACGGAGCGACAGCGTTTTGCCGGCGCGCCCATGATACCGGGACAAAGCTGCGAGGCTGTCGAGCGCCCACGCAGACCGGGACTTGGGGTTATCTGGATCCTAACTGCTGTTTCCGTGGGGACACTTGCCGCGCTGGTCGGGCGGCACTCCGCGGCTACGCCAAGCGCCTCTTAGCCCCGTCCAAAGACCCTTGGGAGTGAGCTGAGGACTCTCAACAGGGGGCGCGTCGAGGACGTCTCCACATTTGACATTCCGGCCGGGATTCTCAGCGACAGTATCTTGCGTTTTTCTGCACAGAGCGGTGTGCGGGTGATCTGGCCAGAAGGCCAACTCGGGTATCCGATTCTCACCCGCGCAGTCAATGGCCGGATGCGCGCGCTCGATGCCATCGTTCGGATGGTCGAGGGAACTGGTTGTGAAATTGACCTGAGTAGTGTCTTCAACGACGACCAGCTCCAGATCGTGTTCAAACGGGGCCAGCAGCCCAGCTCGAATGGTAACCGTTGATCTGTTGGAGCGGATCGCGCCCGTGGAATTTGACCTGTCATTTGTTGATTCGAAGCGAGAGAAGCGTAGTTCCGTCAACCCCGCAGAGCGCGGTGTGCAGAAGGCCGCCCCGTCAAGCTCCGGACAGTCCAAAGGAAAAGCAATGGTGATCCCCGGCGAAGTGCTTGATTTTGGGGCGCCGTAATCCGTGTTAGGGGATTAGATGAGCGGACTGATCTCCGATGCGTAGTGACGCACATGAGATGGCGTGGGCCAATTTGGAAGAGGGCAGATGATCAAGCTCCGTCCCGCTACGGTGGACGTGTTCGGCCTTCTCATGGGTTTACAGGCGCGCCTCACTCACAGGGGCGGCTCTTCATCGACAGTCCATTCGCCGCCCGAATGTCGGCCGCCGGTCCAAAACGCCAAGGCCACCTATCACGCTGACTCTGGCAGTCAGGTTTCGCGAAGGGTCCTGTTCGATTCAACGACGTGCCACGCGCCGGTGTCCCAGCCGATGACGGCAGCTGATGGACTCGAGCGCCTGTTATTCACCAGACTTGACTGTTTGATCGACAAATCCAAAAAAGGAATCCGTCCGCGAAGATTCGTGACGCGGCCGGTTGTGACGAGCGGAATTCCCATGCGTCTCTGGGTCTGCGTAATTCGCGCCGAGGCGAGATTGACACACTGACTGAGTAACGTCCCGCCGCTGGCATGCATTCGCATGGGGTGCGCTGATGAGCCGCGCATTGACGTCGCCAACGTTGCGACCGGACGTCTCTGCCAATGGAAGAGGGCAGGACGGCCGGATCGACAACTGGAAGACGTCACTCACCGCGGCGGCGGATGCGGGGTGCGATCTCGCCGCGCAAGGTCCGCGCTTTGCGGCCATGCAAGTGCGGAAGTTTGCCGATGAGTTTCAGCAGACAGCCTGCTCCGGAAGCTGGAGTCGGCGCCTTCCGGGAGGTTGCAAGCGGCTGTCTCCACGGAAGACGTGAACGAGGGTGCGAGGCCCCGAATCCATGGGATCTACGTACCGATGGGTATGACAGCGACCCCGGCGGGAGGTTGACTTGACCGACGCACGAGAACTCGCAGAGTGAACGCGGACAAGCCCAAACGAATTGAAAATCAACAGCAGTCATCAAACACGCCGCGCGGCGCGGGAGCCCGCGAAAGCAGAGTATTCACCGGGAATCGCGTTCGCCGGGGCAGAGGCGACGTCTTTCAGCCGGGCGACGCTGTGAGCGATCCGGTTTGTTAGAAAGAGGGACTCATCACCGCGGGAGACCGTGCCCGACTGCCGCCGTTTGCTCGAGTGGCCGCTGCGAGCCCTGGAAGGAGCGCGGCCGCCCGGGGGGGCCTCTAGGATTCACTGTCCGGTCTGCTGCTCCAACGGCAGACCTCATCGGTAAACAAACGATGCGCGCTGCGATCAACCGACGGCGCTCCCTCCTTATTTGATTCGCAGTCCTGTCTAAAACAAAGCCACATCGCATGGAGTACTAACAGAAGGATGTCAGCCGCTATGGAGGTTGAGTACATTCCAACATTGGCACCTTCGAGACTTTTGTCGCGCTTGTAAACCTGTATGTCGCGTCACTACGATAGCGCGCCTTTGTGCACTTGCATTCAAACACCGAATACGACGGGCGGAACGACGATGTCCTCCCCGCTTTAGCACGGAAGATACCAACGCGTGACAGCGAAACTCTTGGCCGTCCCGCGCCAGTCTGCACGGCAACCACGAGTAGAGCGGTGGGGCATTGGCGCGGTCTTGGTATCGCGGTTGTATCTGAGTCGTAATGCCCCGGCGTTCACTCTGCATATTTCGCCAGAAAATCTGTGTGTACTGCTGCAAATGGTTGGCCGAAGCACCCTGGACCATGAGGGGGGTCTCACGTGCCGATTGCCGGCCGGTCAATTGGCCACGCTCGATGTACAGCAGGTGCAAGTGCAGCCAGAAGCTATCGATACGCAGCTGTTGATATTGCACATTCCGCGCAAATGTTTGGCAACGGACATTCTGGCGACCAGCTCCAATCCGCAATCGCGGCTGCATGTCTACAGCAGTCGTGTCTTTTCGCGCACGTTGCGAGTGTTCTCCGTTTCGCGTCATCGGTACGATGTGTTGATGGCGGAGCGGATCTCGACCCTGCTGTGCCGAGTCGTGGAGCACACGATCCGCGAACAGAACTGCGCTGATCGGCGCGCACAGCGTGCAGCGTCCTCCGCTTATGCGAAGCGGCTCGGTCGCGCTTACCGCTACATAAGGCAACATATCGATCGGTCGCACCTCTCGCTGGATGAGATCGCCAAAGACGCTGGCTGTACGGTACGGTACGTACAGAAGATGTTCGCTCCTGGCGGGGAGAGCGTCCGTGAATTCATCCTGCATTCGCGCCTTGAGTTGGTTCATTGTGATCTTCTGAGTTCGCGGCTTTCGAGCCGGCCCGTCACCGAGATCGCACTTGCTCACGGGTTCAACAACGCTTCGCACTTTACCCGCAAATATCGCGGCCATTTCGGCATTACACCGAGCGCGCTGCGCTACGTGCACCAAACCGTGCGTCTCCAACGGTCCGAGTGGAACCATTCCAAACATGTTGCGACAACGCATCGCGACGACTCCGTGTGAGTGCGTCTGTCGGGCCAGCGTGCTCGACGCGCGCTGCGTCACGAAATCCTCCCAGCAGTTCGCTTCTGGAACAAGGGGAGTCGTGTTGAGAACATCGCAGCTCGTATGCGGCACAGCACAACTCGCACGCGGCCACTAGCCTCCCCGCCGCTCGATTGAAACATGAGGCCAGTGCGCAACAGCGTGTGCCTCGCATTAACTCATCAACCGATAAGTGAAAGGACATCAATGTCACGCGCGGGTGGGTCGGGAGTCGTGGATAGGAAGGACAGTGCACGCCTTATTCGGCGAGCAGTTGCATTAGCGCTTGCCGCTGTGAATGTGTATGGCAGTCCGGTGCTGGCGCAGAGCCAAGCAAAAATAGCAGAGCTAAACGAGGAAATTGTCGTCGTTGGCTCGAGGTTGCGCCCGGAGGAGGCGGGTGAGGGCCACCACACCGTCGTCGTATTCGACGCCGAAGACATCGCGCGTACCGGGGCCAGCAACGTTGCGGACGTGCTCAACTATTTGCCGCAGGAGACGTTTTCCTCAAACGAATTTACGAACGCCACCGGCGCGCGCATCATCCAGTTGCACGGCCTCACGGTCGGCAACACGCTCGTGCTCATCAACGGCCGGCGTGCCGCGACATCGGCAGGTCTCGAGGCGGTCGATGGATTCAACGTGAACACCATTCCGTTGTCGGCGGTCGAGCGCATCGAGGTCCTGTCCGACTCCGCATCGGCGGTTTACGGTACGGATGCGACCGGGGGCGTCGTCAACATCGTCCTCAAGCAGAACATCGCCTCCCCGGTCGTGGATCTATCCTACGGCGGGGCGGACGGCGGTGCAGATGAGCAACGCGGATCAATCGGCCTCGGCCATGAAGGCGAGCGTTACGAGTTTTCTGTGTCGGGCGATTTCTTCAGGCGCGGCTATCTGCTCGGCAGCGAGCGGCCGCAGTGGAGCGACCAGAATTTCAAACCTGAAGGTGGCCTGGACTACCGCAGCCTAGCCGCGCCGCTCTCGAACATCACCCGCCCGGGTGGCGTGAATTTGCCCGGCCTGACCTCACCGTCCGCGAGCGTTCAGCCGGGTACCACCGGGCAAAGCGCAGCTCAATTCGCCGGCACCACGCTGAGTCCCTTCAGCACCTTCCAGTATGCGTCGATCGTGCCGGAGTCGGAGCGACGCAGTGCGATTGGAAACGGCAGTTTTCGGTTGACCGACAACCTGAAAATGTTCGGTGAATTCATGTACACCGACCAAGATGACACGCGGCGGTTGGCGCCGACCTCGCTATTGAGCGCAACGGTGCCCGCAAATAACCCGACGAATCCCTTCGGTGTGCCGGTCACGGTGTCTCGTCTGCTGGTAGAGGCGGGTCCACAAAGCTTGGTTTCCGACTCCAAACTGTACCGCGGCGTGGTTGGAATGAGCGGTGCGCTCGGGTCGTGGGACTGGGAAACCTATGTCCTCGACAGCAGCGAAACTGCACGCACCAGCACTCTAAATCAGATTAACGCCACGAGTGCGGCGCTAGCGCTGCGCTCCACTAGCCTGGCGGTTACACCGAATCTATTCAGTGCCGCGCCGATCGACCCGACCATCATCAATGCCCTGCGCTCGCCTGTGTTCGACGATCGCACGACCCAGAACAGCTTGCAGGGTAGCGCCTACCTACGCGGCTCGCTTTGGGACCTGCCGGCCGGCGCACTTGCCGCGGTCATCGGTGTCGAGCCGCGGCATGAGCGGATGCATTTCGAGAGCGGCGCGTCAAACACGATATTCACCAAGGACAGAACGATCTATGCCGGGTTTGCTGAGTTGCGTGCGCCGATCATCGACGACAGCATGCAGATTCCACTCGTGCAGCGGCTGACACTCACGACGGCAGGGCGCGACGACCATTACAGCGATTTCGGCAACACCTTCAATCCTCAGTACGGCCTCGAGTGGGGAGTGGCGAAGCCATTCACTCTGCGCGCCTCATATGGTCACAGCTTCCGTGCACCTTCACTGTTCGAGCTGTACCAGACTCCTACAGTACTCACCATTCCGCAGACCGACCCTCGCCGCAACAACCAATCGTCGAACACCGTGCTGACAATCGGCGGCAACCCGGATCTCCATCCTGAAAAATCCAAGACCTTCGCGGGTGGCTTTGACCTCACGCCTGAGTGGAGTGGCACGCCGCGCCTCTCGGTCACATACTGGCGCATCCAGCAATCGGAGAGATTGCAGCGCTTGAACCAGAATACGCTGCTTGCAGCCGAAGCGTTCTTTCCAGACCGCGTGACGCGCGCTGCGCCCACTGCCGCGGATATCGCCGCCGGCATTCCGGGTCAGCTGTTGGCACTCAATCTGACCAACATCAATGCCGGCAGCCTCGATACCAACGGTGTCGACGCGCAGATCTCCGGGAACTGGAAATCAAATTGGGGAACCTTCGCTCCGTCACTCTCCGCGACCCGCATCACTCGTTACGACGCCGCGGACTTTCCTGGCGCAGCGGTTGTAGATCGCTTAGGTGCGGCTAACTCGGCAGGCTCGGTCCCGAAGTTGCGTTCCACATTCACCGCACCTTGGAGCATCGCCGGCTACGGTTTGGCACCGACTGTGCGCTACATCTCTTCGTATGACGATACGAGCACACTGAACGTGAAGAGTGGAACGACCGTCGCCTCGCAAACGTTGCTGGACCTGCAGGGCACACTCGACTTTCAGCGCGCCGTTGGCGAGACGCCTTGGACCAAGGGTCTCATGCTACGTGTGGGTGCGCTGAATATACTCAACAAGCAACCGCCGTTTGCTCTGGTCGGTGGGGCGCAAGGGTACGACCCCACCGAGGGTAACTTGCGCGAGCGATTCGTGTACGGGTCGATTCAAAAGAGCTTCTAGGCGCCGCCGTGTTTCGCGGGCCGGCTCGTTATCTGCTGCTCATCCTGTTGCTGACCCTCGGCAGCATGCGCAGCTTTGGCGGGCCGGCCGTGAAACCCCTGACCGTCGCCGACGCGATCGAGACCACGCGCTTCATGCAAAGTGCGCGCGGCCAAGATCCGCGCGGCGACGGTGTTTTTGTCTCTCCGGACAGGCAGCGCTACGTCATCATGCTCATTCGCGGCGATTTGAAGCGCCGCTGCAATTGGGTCGAGATTCTCGCTGGACGCTTGGACAGCCTCGAGCACGCAGAGCCGAAGCGCGTTGCTCTCCTGTCCACAGATTCGTTGGGCTCACCCGATCCCACCTTTAGTGTGCCTGCCGTGACGTGGCCCGGATTCAACCCGCCGGTGTGGTTGCCGGACAGCCTGCGCGTGGCATTCTACTGGCCCGACAGTCGGGACGTGGTGCAACTCGCATCCCTGAATGTAGTCACGGGTGAGTTCGTCTACCTCACTCATGCTGCGCGAGATGTCACGTCGTTCGATGTGAGTCCGACGGGAGGCTTCCTCTACACCGCGCTCGTCGAGCATTCGCGTGACGCTTCTGAGGAACTGCTGCGCAATGGTTTCACTGTGAAAGACGACGCCCTCCTCGTGGATCTCCTCAATGGAGACGTCGACGGCTACGGTGCGTTCGATCGTGCGCACAATGTTCAATGGTTTTCGCTTGCGGGATTGGGTGAGAATGCTCAATCCATCGCGCCCGATACAGATCGCTGGGGTCCGATCGTGCCCGCCGTGTTCTCATCGGATGGCCGGCAAGTACTCATCCAACGTTCCCCGAGTCAGATTCCACAGAACTGGTCGCGTTACACGGAGCGCGGCTTCGCACTACATATGTCCGCGTATCAGGTTTCCCCTGCGGACCTGATGGCCCGCTACATTCCACAATTGTTCGTCGTTGATCGGTTGAGCGCTACGATGCGGCCCCTTTGGTCGGCGCCGGCTGTGTTAGCCAATACGAAGGCGGCATGGTCGCCGGACGGCCGATCGGTACTCGTGGGCCCCACATTTTTGCCGACCGAACACTCTGACACCGCGGGGATCGCGGGACTTGCTATCGCCGAAGTGGAAGCGGCGAGCGGTCGCTATCGGCAACTGAAGATACCCGATGACCTCATGCATCAGCCGGTGCGCGCGCTCAGGTGGCTCGGGTCCAACCGGATCGAAGTCATCTACGCAACCTCCCGGCTGCAATTCACCCGAGCTTCGAAAGAGTGGAAGCCGGCCACTGCGATAGTAGATGCGCGCCAGAGTCCGCTCGAGACCCCAGCCGTGCGCGTGGTGTTTCGTCAGGACGCAAATACTCCGCCGGTGCTCTACGGGACTGACAGCACCGGGGTCGAACGAGCGCTGCTCGATCTTAATCCCGAGTTAAAGAACTTCAGCTTAGGCCACGTCGAGTTCATCGACTGGAAAGACAAGCAAGGCCGTGCCTGGCGCGGTCGCCTGTACCATCCCGTGAGGGAACCCGAGAACGGCACGCGTGTACCGCTCGTGATTCAAACGCACGGCTACGCCTCCCCTGATCAATTCAGTTTGTACGGAAAGGGAAACGCCCCGGGCTTGGGGCCTGGCTACTCCGTCTATGCGGCGCAGCCACTGGCCAATCGCGGTATCGCGGTACTGCAGATCGGGGATGATGAAGCGCGATCGCTGATTGCGACGCCCGAGGAGCCAGAAGCTTATGCGAGCGCCTATGAGGGCGCGGTGGAATACCTGGCTGGCCGCGGACTCGTGGATGTGAACCGCGTGGGACTGGTCGGCTTTTCGCGTACGGGTTGGCACGTCATGTACGCGCTCACCCATTCGTCGTTCCGCTACGCGGCGGCAATCACCAGCGACAATATGGACGGCGGGTACATCCAGGCGGCGCTGCAGAATTGGAGCGCCGAGCCCTCGCAGGACATCGGCGCAGAGCCCTTTGGCGAAGGACTCAAAGCTTGGTTTGAGCGTTCACCGGCTTTCGGCATCGACAAGCTCACGACGCCTCTGCGCATCCAGATTGAGTCCTGGAGAGTCGAAGGCCTCATGGGCGCATGGGAGCTCTACAGCCGGGCCCGCTATCTGCACAAACCCGTCGAACTCTATGTCATTCCGACTACCGATCGGGGCTCGCACGGCATCCAGAACCCCTGGCAGTCCTACGCGGCACAGCAAGGAGCAGTGGAATGGTTCGAGGCGCATCTGCATCCATAGGCGTACACGACTCATACGGGAGCGAAGTTGCGTGCCCACGCCTCGTCGGCGACCAAGTTGAACAGTTCGCCGCCGAAAGTGAGACTCTTCACCGACCCGGAGCTCAGGTGCTTGTCGACCGTCTGCTTATCAATGACTCCGAGCCGCGCCAGCACACCACCGAGCAGCATCTCGCGCATCCACGACAGATTTGCCGTCATCATCCCCTCGAGCAGCCCGGTGGGATGGTCCTTCCAGTAGCGGTTCAGGATCTTCGCCGGCACCTCACGCACAAATGCTTTACGCGCGAGGACACGATCGCGCCCGCGCGCGATCGTGAGGTATACCGGAGTACGCAGGCTAACTTCGACGGCCGGTTGCGAATACAGTGGCAAGACATACTCGGGACTTGCGCGCGCTGGATCGCACCGCGGATCGTACAGCGGCGTGGTCTGTGCCAGCGTTCCTATCCTCATAATCGTGCTCCACGGACGCTCCGAACTCGGTACGCGAAACCACGGATGTGGAACGGTATCGGTGCGCTGGTACGCCTCGAGGATTTCGCGGCTCACGAGGGTGCGTTTGCGCGACTGATTCACCAGTTCATTTGGCTCGCCGTGGCGCCAGGTGCGCAGCGCATCGCTGAGTACGGACCACACCGTCAGATCGCGCATGAGCGCCAGGTCCTCGGCGACGACTTTCAGGATTGGCCAGCGCAGTCCCCGGCGCCTCAAGAACTCGCGCGCGGCGAACTGGGCAGCGGTCGCACCAAAGAGAGAATCACCGCCGTCCCCCGTGAAAACTGCCGTGGCGGCGCGTTCGCGGACGAAATCCTGTTCCACCACCGACAATTCGAGCGATCCAAGATCGTACTCCGGATGCGGTGCCGGCGGTGCGCGCAGCAGTGTAGACCAATCGACCTGCGCATGGCGTGGGTACTCGCGAGGTTTGACATTCAAATGTTCGGCTATTAGTCGCGACCAGGGTAAGTTGTTATGCAGATTCTGCGGCATAAATGTCGTGAAGCAGTTGACCCGCGGCTCATTCGGCGCGTCGCGCAAACATCCAGCGACAATCGAAGAATCAAGTCCGCCGGAGGCGCGCACGACAACGCTATCGTGGCACGACGCCCACGTGTGCACGGCGGACTTCACTGCCGCGTGCAAGGCGCGAGTCGCGACCTCGACATCATCGATGACATCGGTCTCAGCTATCGTGAGCGGGTTCCAATAGAACTGACGTCGTGGTGCAGGGCCGGCGTGGAGCTCGACACACTCGCCTCCATACAGACGTTTTACATTCACAAGCAGATTGCCCGCGTCCACCATACCCAGTGGCGCACGCGCGCGCAGTGCGTCTTCGTCAATCTGCCAACGGGGCAGATGCAGACAATTGAGATCCGGCAAATACGAGAAGAAAATCGACACCGGGCCGCAGTGTGTTTGATAGCACGGCAGAGCGCTGGTCGGGTCGTGCAGTATCCATTGCTTGTGTCCACTTCGATCGCGCAGGAATGCGACATACCGGCCCCAGTAAGCCGTCAGCAGCCGCCGACCTTGCGTTTCGATCAGGGTTCGAGTCTGGCCCTCATCGAAGCGCGCGGGCGGGCAGGGGCTTGCATCGAATGGGTCACTGTGCCTTTTGAAGACAGAGCCGAGGATGACGCCCGCGTCATCGCACAACCGGTGCGGTTCGATCGAGCCCGGCCGAACACCTTTGCAGAAGATGCGCATGCCGGGCGCGCTGATCGCTTCTGTCCACGAGGCTGGCCCGGCCTGCAGTTGATCAGCGAACCGGCGCACTGTCTCGAGGGGGCTACGGTCCCGGAGGTCCCACAGAAGACCGACGAAGGTAAACATGCACGTTCTCCACGAATATCAGATCGCGACGATCGGCGTGTAGTCGCGGACTTTGGCAGGCGTTGTATCCAACACAAACTCGTTCTGCTGCACCCAACTGTGCGCAGCCCAAGGCTGCAACCTCACCCCGATTACAAACGTTGGGAAGATGCCGTAACAGGCCAAGAAGTTCGTGAGGACGAGCGAGTGCAGCAGACAGCGCTCGCGCAGCACTACGAAGTAGCAGCGCAGGCGGCGGAATACGCACACCAGCTCAATCGTTTTCTGCACGTCGAAAGCGGCGTCGGCGTGTTTGAGCTTGCGAGCGTGTACAGCGTCGAGGGTCTTCTGCAGTCCATTCCAGCGCAGCGACAGCGAGGCGCGCAACCGCGCGTTCAAAAAGTTCACAATATCCCACACACGTATCGCGCGCTCTTCCATGAGATCGAGGCCGACGGCCACGGACACCGCGCTGGATGTCAACTCTGTCGGCATAGCAGGTTTCCCGGCCGCAGCGTCAGTCGTAAGCATACCTCGCTCAACGAGCTGTTCTGCGATGTCTCGGGCGCGCTCGTCGCATCCAGCGGGCGCCTCAGCCGGCCAACCGTGTACGACACCGCCGAGCAAGTGCATTTGCTCGCCAACAAGGGCACCGTAACTGTCGGTTTGAGAGTTCAGAAAGATGACTGCCTCGCCCACACGAGATACGTACACGTGACGCGCCAGCCAGTAACGAGGATTCAGCGGTTCCATCGCATTGCTCTCGAATGGGTTGCTTTCAGGGGTGTGCGGCGGAAGCCGCCGCACACCGGGTACATCGACCCTGCAGCCTTAGCCGAACAGGAATCCCAAGTCGTCGATGACCGTAACGCCGCCCGGTTCGCGGGTTTGTTCCGTCGCTGTGCCCAGGTCAATGAAGCAGAGTTTCATGTGAGGTTCTCCTTGAACGAGATGATTCCAATTGACTTGCCGATCCAGGATCGGCGCTCGACCTTCTATCACC
>Ga0137416_10000323_pt1 | contig 21713 bp, 14 predicted proteins | sample CZODoug3_1_1_16f_FD_108282 | JGI IMG/M metagenome (GOLD analysis project Ga0137416, IMG submission 108282) | Vadose zone soil fungal communities from Angelo Coast Range Reserve, California, USA - CZODoug3_1_1_16fungal (Illumina Assembly) | ecosystem: Environmental > Terrestrial > Soil > Vadose...
CCAGGCGGAGTGGAGATAATCAAGCAAGCGCTGATGAGCGCGAAAAAGATACGCAAGCCCCGCGGAAGCGAAGTAAAAATCTACTCGATAGGATCCCCGAAGTACAGAATAGAAGTAGAAGCGCCCAGCTTCGAGGCAGCCGAGAAAACCCTCAGCCTAGCCGTGGAAGAGGTCCTAGGGACCATCAAGAAGGCTGGCGGCGAGGGAAGGAAGCTTGGATGAAATGGTTGATGAGACGATGCCCGAATTGTTTGAGATACACTCTGAAGGAAATATGCCCGGTCTGCGGGACCCCGACTAAGAATCCTCACCCAGCAAAATTCTCGCCAGACGACAAGTACGCTCGACAGCGAATGGAAGGGTCCAGCGGACCCTCAGAAGTCTAGAGAATCCTCTCACATAAAAGTCAGAGGCTGCGGCATCGTGACCGCGATATCCAAGAGCTGAGCTGGATCACCCTGCCACCTGGCCCGTACCAGAACGTACGGTTGGCCCGTGGGCAACTTGGTGGTCCAGGCGTAGCTAAAGTGTCCCGCTGTCGCGTTGACGTTTGCTATGAAATTCCAACTGCTTCCCTGGTTGGAAGAGTACTCCAGAATGACTGGAGACTTACTGGTAGTATCGACTGGTTTGCCTGTCGACGTTGTCAGCGACCCGGTGATACTAGTGTTACCGCCAGTAGGCCGGACGATCGCCGGGGTAAGCTGGGCAGTCATCGACGGCGTGTCAGGATACCTCACAGAATACACGAGAACGTATGAGGAGGAAGAAGCGAAGTCTTGGACGAAGAAGTGTGGAGAAACAGCGGTATCGTTCGGGTCATTTGGTCGTCCTCCTGGATAGCTGCTTCGCATCAGCATGCCTAGAACGGTATTGCTAGTGGGGATTTGCACGTTCTGGAAATTGCTGGTGATCCTCTCATCAGTAGTCCTGTTTCCTATCTTCACGATCCGGTGGTAGTCTGACGCGCCGGTTTGGGGGTTCGTGATCACCTGCCGGTAACTGACGTTGGCAGATCCCAAAGGGGTATTGATCGAAGTGTTGTTGCCTATCCTGACCATCCAGTACCATTTGCTGTCATCCCCGAAGCCACAAAAAGGCGGTCCGTTCGAGCCGCACAATCCGCGGTTGTAGCTGATGAAGATGGCGACGTGTGTGACTCTTTCCTGACGCATTAACTGGACCGCTAGCGACTCGTTCAGCATGAACCCGGTCGCAATGTCCTGAATTGCCGTCGTGTTCCCCGTTCCGTTATCTGAAAGCGTACTGAGTCCGGTGTTCACGGTGATCCAGTAGCCATAGTCCCACCAGGCGAAGACGACACTTGAATGTGGCAGATTGTTGCTCATCCAGGAGAGGGCTTCAAGCCAGTCGGGATACGCTTGTCTGTATGGAAGGCTCGCTGAGGCGATGGTGGTCGGAGTATAAGCCGATTGGACAGCGTTGATGAAGGTGGGAACTACCAAGATCATGATGATGAGCAGGATTCCAAGGCTGAATTCTCGGCTTACTCTGCTGGTGAAACGTAGCTTCCGCCGGGGAAAGAGCACCGTCTGCTGAATAATATCCATTGCAGGCTTGCCCAGCTCGACTACAGTTATCGCAGCAAGAGTTGCCATAACGGGAGCTAGAATCAAAGTTAGCCGGACCAGGCTCGCGGCAAAGTAGAACCCTGTGACGCCGAAGATTATCAATAGAACATCGCCCTCGCGCAGTCGTTGGAATGCGAAGAAGAAGCCAAAGACTGCTAGAATTATCAGGCTTCCAAGTTCGAGGTACAGGCTCGCCCAAGTGGAAGGCCGGTTCTCAGCTACTGATGCGACGAGTGGTATGTTGTTCCTGACAAAGGGGTCGACCGTCGCGAGAAACTTTCCTTGGAGGAGTGACCCTGAGATGATCTTGGCGCTTACCAATCCAAAGAGGATCACAGCTGAAGAGACAATGGTGACAACTAGGATGCTCAGCCTTCCTCTGGAGGATGGGGCAAGTCTGGCAAGCTCCATCACGATTAGGAGGCCCATAACTCCCACCAACGCGATGGTTGTGCTCTCGGTCAGAAACGCATGTCCTAGAAGGGGGATCTCGGTCCCTATGTAGAGCATGAAGCCCAAGGTCATTCCGTATGCGAGAAAGAGACGGGGAGTGTAGCGTCTCAAAACAACCAATGCCAAGGCGAACAAGCCCAACACCTCGGCCGCGTAACGGAAACTCCCCCATGAGAACGACATGTAGATCAGGCTAACGCTCGACATCATGCTGTAAATGATCGTGCTCTTCAAACTCTTCCCGGGATTGACTGCTCGCGTGAAGAAGAGAAAGGTAAGAATCATCGTCGGGACTCCAACCCCTTCGTTGCGGAAGAACCCGAGTTCCGTACGGCTGATTAGGCTCGAACTGAAGGCCGCAAATAGAGCCGCGAACAGCCCAGTACTCTTTCCCCAGAGATCCTTTGCAAAGAAGTAGGTGGCTAAGACGGCGAAAGCGCCCAGTAAGATTGGGCTGTAAACAGCAGCGTCGTAGAGGCTGATGTTAACACCTATAGACTGAAAGAACTGGTAGATCAGCACCCCGGTGAAACTGGTCCCAGGGTAGCTCGTTACAACCGGGGCGCGCCCGAACGGGAACCACTCGGCAACATTGACATAACTAAACCAGGACTGCCACCCGTTAGCAGTAATCTGTCGCATGTCGTTGAAGTTGAAGTAGGGATCGAACTCCGAAATGTACGCTCCCCAGCGAAGCGGAAGCAGCCGAACCAGTGATGCTAGGACAAGCGTAAGGGAGAGAATCGAATAGTGAAGAAATGATGCCCGGGAGATCAGACCAAGGTTTTTCCTTATTGCCCTGAACCGAGAGCCGATGCTCTCACGTGTCAGGCCTGCTCGGATCTCGCCGAAAAAGCCTTCTGGTTCAACCTCCACTTCTAGCTAGCACTCTCTCTTCTACGGGTCTTCCTAATTACGAGGAGGATGGCTCTCGCCCTTGACGTTAATATTCTTGTGGTTGAAGCTGCTCACAGGACTCCTCCGAATACATCTTGGGGGGAGTTCGGCTTCCAGAACGCGGCGCTCGTGGTACATGCTGCTCTAAAATGGAGTTGAGGCATTCCAAGAATACTGTTCCTATCCAGAAATGGGCTAGGCTGATGGCTTAGCGGCTGATTCTCGTCTCTTGGCTCTCCTCTCAAGGTACGCGTAACCTAAGATGAATGTCCAAACTATGCCAAGACCAACCACGATCGAGCTCTCGATTCCTTGAAGGAAGTACAAGTGATTGAAGACGATTAGCCATAGCGTTCCTAACAGTCCATAGTAGATGTAATTGTGCTGGTGGCCGATTGCTCTCTCAGTGTACCCCCAAACTTGGACGGGTAGTCCTACTGGAAGCTTTGCTATTGGAGCCAAGGCCAAGAATATCCAGCTAATTGGCGCCAGTGATATCAGCCAGTTAATACTTGCATTCCAAGGCGCTCGAAACAGCTGGAAAGTTCCAATCAACACGTAGGCGATGAAAACCACGAGCCCTAAGACTTGGCTGCTGTACCATAGGAAGGCGACATCGATCAATGCCAACATGACCATCCAGAGGCGCCCACTGTATCGCACTGCGCGCACTATTGGCACATTGACAGCGTACCATATCAAACCGTAAGGGACATAGGAGAAACCAGGGTCATACCTGAGAAGCTTACGCACGTTAGAGAGTCCGGGCAGAATATAGAAAGGGATGTCTTTGGGGATTGGTTGTTTGAAAATCCAAACTAGCCGAAAAGCTGTTAGTGCGACTATCGCGCCCACAATTTCCCAGGTCATAGTGCCAAGCGGCTCCTAGAGAGCGGAGAAAGAGTTCTAGTGGTCTTTCAAACTATTGCTTCAAGAATGAACAGTTTGCCAATCGAGATTTGAATCTCCCCCATGCGACGACCCGTTCCTAAGCGTCTCGCTGAGACAGCGAACTCAGCTCATTCGTATCGAGCGACCTCGGAAAGCAATAGCACCTCCCAAGCCAGTCAAATGTCAGACCATATTCCTTCTGCTTCATATCCCATCCCTTCGATTCTTCCGGTCAGGAAAGTAGTATGCCTCCCAAACCCTTCCCCATCTCGCTCGGTAGACATTAATGAAGTCCGGATGCAGCTCAAGGATGACAAGGATAATTGCATAGTAGAGTTTTCTCACTCCTCTCGCCGAGTGAAATTTTTCCCTTGCCCTCGCGAATCTCCAGCCAAGATAGTACATTCGAAAGTGTCTACGCTCGAAATCGTTATGATTTGAGCGCTTCACGATTGCCTCCGCTTTCGCGACTTCTAGACCGAACTTGCTCCTCAAACTCTCGAGAATGTGTCCATCATGCACCTCTATCATACAAGTTGGCAGTACGTCGGCACTTAGTAACTGAGCTTCACATCCCTCACAATCCATTTTCATGAGGTCAACGGGTAGGTTCAGCATTCCCAGGTCAAAGGGCCGTGCTATCACTTCGGCGTTCCATTTGTTGGCCCGTAAGTTTTCACTGATGATATTTGCCAGGTCCGAATTTGGCTCGACACATATTACTCGATTTACTCCGTGAATGAAGTAGAACAACGTTGTCTCGCCACATCCTGCGCCTACATCAAGAACCGTGGCTCCTTTCAAGTTGAAGGGAGGAAGATGGGTTCTCTTCCAATCCAGCCATTCACCGTAGATGATGTGAAAATATTCAGGATGAAGCTTGACAACATACCTCCCGATTTTCAGATAATAGTACGGATGACGGGAACTAAGCCTCCAGTTCCAAGTTGCTAACATCCTCTTCATGAACTGGTGAGGGAGTATCGCGCGGCCAGCGACCACTAGGAACGGAACGCCCCTCTGCGACAAGCCGATTCCCGTCGGTGGGATCATGGGTCCATCAACCGAATCAACTCCTCAAGTTGGGAGAGCATGAATGGACTAGCATAACCATCGTGTCTGAAGTTGATTTCACAAAAGGCTGATCAGGAAACTCTCTTTGACTGGACACCGTGCTCGGCAATTTCCACAATCTTCTCCTCGAACCGCTCTGGGTCAAACATTTTTGCCTTTTCAGATATCTCTGCGGGATTCATAGTCTGGCCCATTACTTTTTGAATTGTCGGAACAAGGTCGTCAACAGTTGAGAAGAAACTGCCTATCCCAATGGTTTCCAGGGTCTCGGCCGGACCAGTGTTCTTACTGACTATTGGATAACAGCCTGCTGAAACTGCTTCCACGACGGTCAGCATCATCGCGTCCTCTCTTCCAGTGTACAGGAAAATCTTGCTTTCTTCGAGGAGAAAAGGTGCTTCCCGGAGAGAGGATTTCACAAGGGTCACGTTTGACGGCATTCCGTTTTGAAGATCCTGCGCGTACGCTTCTAAACCTGGTTTGGTCCTAGCCATCAAAACAAAATGATACTTAGGGAGCCTTCTCGCTGCTTCAAGAAATATTTCTACACGCTTCTCAGGAATGAGCCGAGTCACTTGCATTATCTGGCTCTTTTTCTCTCTTGGTGGGAATTGAGTGCATGGCGGAGGCAGAAGTGAGGAGTTCCAATGCCCCTTTGCCCTCAAACGCTCTAAGACTCCTGGCGATATCGCGAAATACCAGCTAGGATTAGGGGGTTCAACCTTGAGTATTCTCTTGACAAGATTGTTGAGCATTCTTTTCGCCCTGACGTATCCGCGCGGCAGTTTTTGTCTGGGAAAAGCGCTTGGTGAGTAGCCTGTTGAATGCTGAAACAGCTCTGCTCCGGAATATATGAAATGATACAAACGAGAAGGAACGTGCAACAGCGACGATTGGGTGCAGAAGGTCACTTCAGGGTGACTCTTTGCAAAGAGTGCCTCGCTCCTTCTGATATCTTTGAAGTCTTTGACAACAGCTATCCCTGGGATTGACTTATGTGAAGTCAATGAGGAGATGTGGGCGCATCCGGCCAATACTTGGCCCATGCCGGGATAAACCTGATCGGCTTTCGCCGGGTCATTCGTATCTGAGAAAAGAGTCACGTCGTATCCTGCTCGAAGCAAGGCCCGGCAGACGTGGAGACAGAGTAGTTCTCCCCCGGAGTAAGTCGACAGAATAGGATGAATCACTAGAGCTTTCTTCATTCACGCTTCGCCACAACAATCTTTTGGGCCGTTCCGGGCTCGGATCAATTCTTTTTCTAGTGAGAAGCTCGAACAAGGGCAGTAGCGTACGAAAGAAGCTCCCAAGAAGTGCACGAGCTAATCATCGCGACCCGATCAGATTAAATCATGGAAAAGCTGGTAGAACGGCCGGGTCGCGAAGTACCGAGGCTTACCGCGCTCGGATGAGAATTCACAGTTTCAAAGGGAGTTTGAAGCTGTTAGAGTTTGGTTCCACAGTTCTTGCAGTAAATGGCTTCATGTGGGTTGTCAGTCTTACAAGCCTTGCACTGATTATGGCCCACGGTAGGTCTGGGTATGGTGAATGTCTTGTTTGCTCCAGAGTAAAGATTGAATTTGTCTCCGCGCTCGCAGCGGAACCTTGAAACTCGATATCCTTGAAACGTCCATTCTCGCTCGGGTTGGCTGGACACTTCAAGCCCACATCTAGGACAATTTATGCTCATAGATTCCCCTAAACACTTGGCCGGCGCAAATCCGATATTTAAGATGAGACGTGACTAAGGGGTTGGGATAGCCTTCACGGTGAGATTTCTCAGCCCAGCGATTCTCTTTTTGATGGAGTTCTCCAGCTCTGTAACCACAGCGTGCATTTGTCGCACCGTCATATCTCCATCAACAGCGACTTCCAAGATGCCCACGATGAATTGTCCGGCCCTTCTCAGCTTAAGCTCCTTGATGCTCTTAACCTGGCGGTTCATGTGAATCACAGATTCTATTTCCTTCGTGAGTTCTGGATCGTGAAAAGCATCTAGAAGAACTAGAGAGGACTCTCTCAACGCAACGTAGGCTACTGTCAGAATGTAGATAGCAACCAGCATTCCACCAATTGCATCTGTCTCGTGCAATCCGAAAGTCGCGAGCAAAACGCTACCGAATGCTACGAAGGAGGAAGTGGCATCCTTTATCGAGTTCTTAGCATCCACGCTCAGGGAGAGTATGTTATACTTTAGAGCGATTCGCCTCATCTGCAACGCACGGTAAAGCGAGACAAGCCCCTTGACTAGGAGTACTGCTAACGCTGTGTATGAGCTGGTGAGGGGTTTCGGATTGAAAAATGCCCTATAGGCTCTGAGGAAAATGAATGTTGCAGCCCCGACTAGGATGAGTGCAGCTATGAGTGCTGTCAGGCTCTCCACCTTGTAGTACCCAAATGGGAACCTCTTGCTGGGCCTCCGCCGGGCAAAATGCAAGCCTGTCTACACGAAGAAGGAAACAGAAGCGTCGGACAGCGAGTCGATGCCATCGGCGAAAAGGGCAATACTCCCTGTCACCTGGCTGAAAATGACCTCGACGATCCCGAGAGCCAATAGTGTCCATACTGACCGCTGGGCTATCCGCTCGCCCGCCGCGAATCCGGTAGAGTCGTCCTGCAAGTCGTTCCTCTACTCTCTAATCAATCTCAAGGGATCGAGTTGTTGGAAGGAGGTTTAGACTCCCTAGAATCTTTCACTGATCGCAATGCGAATTTAGACAAGTCTAGAAGTCTGTTCAGGAGTGGGTATCCTACATAATGGCGCCGGGGGTGGGATTTGAACCCACGAGGGCCTAAGGCCCATCGGATCTCCGCAACCAACAATCTGGCTTAGCAATCCGACGCCCTACCAGGCTAGGCGACCCCGGCTTACCAGGCCCAGACAAAATACTCGTCTAAATAACTGTTCAACAAAACAAAGATCAGTTCCAAATAGCTCGCGGCCCCTGGCAAGTTCCCGTACCCGCGCGTTGAGACAAATGTTGAAGAAAGCCCGTCTTTCCTTCGGTAAGGCCTCTTATCTCTGATGACAATGACACTTCTCAAGAGTATGGGGTGAATGGTGGACCTGCGACACGTGACCTGTATTTCGTCACGGCGATTGAGCGCTTTAGTTGTAGCGTTTTCCCTAGTGTCGCTAGTATCGATTTCGCCCAATTTGTTCCATTCCGTTCATGGTGTAGGAATCGTCTACGTGAATAATCGAACGACGGCATCAGCACCCCCAACTGCATTCATTACGGTACAGGTTCAGGTTGCTAGTGTAGACCCTTTCACCGGTTGGGATATTCAGGTCCAAACCAATCAGTCCGTGATCAGTCCAACCTCTCTATCGATAAAGGGTAACACGCTCGAAGCTAACTACAGCGAGAACGTCTTTGAAGTGGTGAACTGCGTAAACGGCGTGAATAACACCACGACCCCCTGTGACTCTTCCGACGGACCTGGCATCGTGCACTCCGCAGCATTAGCCCAAGGCAAACCTCCGAACGGCTTTGTCTACGGGTTGCTCCTTACAATAAATTACACAGTGATTCGTGCAGGGTCGTACAGTCCGTTGCGGATTCTGAAAGCCATTATCACCAACGACGATAATCCCGTCTTGGTAACAACCCGCGATGGAACGTACGGAATCCCTCCCGGGCAAGGCTTCAGCCTGGCCACATCTCCAGATTCTGCGAGAATAGTGATAGGGTCCAAAGCAAATGTTACGGTGACGGTTTCAAGCTCCGGAGGCTATAGTGGAATAATTGACCTCGCCAAGGAGACGTCGAATCCCGGCCTCATACTATCTCTTAATGCTACACGTATGCCATTATCCCCGAACCACCATAATAACGTGACACTGACCATCGCGACCGACAAAACCTACCAACCTAGCCAGTATACGATCACTGTTACGGCGACCAGCAACGGCCTTTCTCACGCCGCAACTGTGTCGATATTTACAACTGACACGCCAGACTTCACACTCGATGTATCACCTTCAATTCTTGAAATCCACTCAGCCGCTTCAGGCAGATCGACTATCACATTGGACACTCAATCCAGCTTCTCCGGTTCAATTTGGTTAAGCGTGACCTGGCCGGCCGTCCCCGGGCTGACGGTATCGTTAGGCGCAAGAAACCTAGTGATCTCGCCAGGCAGATCCGCAACGACAGCTCTTGACATTCATACCCCAGACTCAGCCATCCCGTTCGTCTATCTAGTAAATATTACAGCCACTAGCCCGTCATCATCCGAAACGATATCTGTCGTTGTAAGGCCGCCAGTGCCTGATTTCAGCTTCCTACTAGGAAGTGCCGAATTCGTGGTACAAGCAGGCCAATCTCTCACAGCTACCCTAACAATGACGAGCGTTGATTACTTCAAAGGTCAATTGCATCTTTCTGCTTCGTCCGGGTTCATTGCTGAGGAGGTATTTGGCCCTCCCGATATTACCCTCGATTTCGGCAATTCGTCAACGTCGACAATGACACTCACAACTGACGTGAATTCAGCGCCAGGAAATCACAATGTAACCTTGACAGCGATTGGCACTACATTCTTGGGTGCTAGCGTGACACACACCATAGTTATGATTGTGACCATTACTCAGGTCCCGCCTTCAGAGACAATACTGGGTTTCCAGCCGTTGACTTACTACGGCATCATCGGGGTGCTCTCCCTAGTTGCTATGGCTGCGGCCGTTGGTGGGATCAGAAAGCTCAGGCATGGACGATTCTTGAGCTAATCGAAATCGCATACAAGATTTCGTTAGCCACAACCTACGTCAGTAGTATCACTCGGATGAGCAATTATTCAGGGAGAATCCGTCTTACTCTGGTGGAAGAATGATTCGAAGAGACTCGATAAGATGCTCTGAGCTCAAACATGCCCAAGATCGTCAGAACGTTTACTGGAGTGGGCGAATGTCAAGCTTTTCTGCGTCCCATGTGCTTAGAGGGTCCAGATATCTCAATAGTTTCTTGCGAACGATGGTCAATTGGGGAAAGAAAGATCGTTACATTGACACAGGTGGGAGTGGGGAGACCTATGACGCGGAAATGGATGCAGCTGCTGCCGGAATCTAGTAGCACTTGATCAATTAGGTCTCTTCGGTGCTATTCCTTTCGAAACACCAAGCAATACTGGTGCGAGCGGTTCCCGACCCAGGCGTTGTATATTCCGAGTGGAAGTAGCGGCTTATCATCGTGTAACCAGACTCTTTCGTCCTTCGGGACCCATGTCTTGGCCAAGGTTGTCAACGTTTCAAATGCGAGCGGGTAAAGCCGACCCCCTGAGAAAACGTTGTTCGTCACAACCACCAAGTATCCTCCAACCTTCATGATCCCATAAACCTCATCAAAGATTCGCTTCTGAGCATCTAGGAATTCCTCGTAATTGCTAATGTTTCCGATATCTTCTGGATCCTCACTATAGTTAGTGTCCAGTCCCTTCTGCTTGCGCTCGCGTTGCCGTAGGCTAGCACGCTTCAGCTGATTCCAATAAGGAGGTGAAGTGATACAGAAATCAACCTCCTGAACCTTGTTCTCATCTAATATCTCTTGCAAGCTACGGGAATTCCCTTGGAGTACAAGTTGCAGGGTTCCATCGGAGGGTGGAGCTTCTTCGAGCCTTGACCTGGCCATTGCGGCGTAGCGGGGATTGATCTCAACTCCGACCGCGTTTCGCCTCGCTGCTCTTGCTGCGAGAAGTGTGCTCCCGGTTCCTAGGAATGGGTCGAGGACCCACATGTTGGGTTTGGTGAAGAATTCCACAAACTCGCGGACAAGCGTCTCAGGAAAGCCGGCGGGATGAATCAGTTTCGTCCTATCTCGGGGTGGCGGGCTGTGTTTGAACCAAGACTTTGTGAACTTGATCCACTCTTTTCCTGAGAGATCGTTTAGTCGGTTTACTGGTCTGCGTTTCGTGCTAACTTCATCTTTGGACGACAAGAGTTTTATCGGCGTCCTCGTGATAGAAACTAGGTTTATTAACGGGTTTCCGGCTGCCGTACTTTTCACCTGTGGTAGGTCGGACTCTAAGCCGTCCCCCGCTCCCGAGGTAGCTACTAATAATTGGTAAAGAAGCAAGACAAGGAGAAGGAACTCTCTTATGACGTATTCAAGCACGAACTTGTCCCCAAACACGTCCTCCTCAAGCCTGAAGAAGCGAAAGACATCCTAGGCCGCTATCACATCAAACCCTTCCAGCTACCCTACATAAAATCAAGCGACCCTGCCGCGCGGACGATTGGCGCAAAACCTGGCGACATCATTAAGGTCATCCGGAAGAGCGCGACCGCGGGAGAATCCGACTTTTACAGATACGTTGTGGAAGATTTTTGAAAACAAAGTTCCTTGAGGGAAATTGAGTGGCCGTAACAACCCAACAACTCTGGAATCTATCTAAAGAGTTCATCAAGGACAGCGGTCTGGTCCGCCAACACATCGACTCTTACAACGACTTCGTCGAGAGAGGACTTCAAGCCATCGTTGACGAGGTCGGAGAACTACCAATAGAAATCGGAGATTATCCCCTAAGGATCAAACTTGGCAAGATAGAGATCGGAGCACCCCGAGTAATAGAAGTAGACGGCACAGAGAGATCGATCTATCCCGCTGAAGCAAGAATTCGAAACCTAACCTACGCAGCTCCCCTGCACATGGAAATGGTCCCCGTAATCGGGGAACGTGAAGGCCAACCCGAAATGGTCTACATCGGAGACCTACCCGTCATGCTCAAGTCAAAAATCTGCCTACTCTCCAAACTCTCATCTGACGATCTAGTAGGCGTCGGAGAAGACCCGCTTGACCCAGGAGGCTACTTCATAGTAAATGGATCGGAAAGGGTCATAGTTGCACTCGAAGACCTAGCTGCGAACCGCATTCTCGTAGACATCGAACACACCGGTGTCAACCCGACCTACAAGGCCAAGATATTTTCCACAACCGTTGGTTTCCGAGCCCGAATTGAAGTCGCCTTGAAAAGCGATGCAGGAATCTACGTGACAATGCCCGGGATTCCAAGCGACATCCCGCTGATGATCCTGATGAGGGCTCTTGGCTTCGAGGAAGATGCCAAGATCGCAGAGCTAGTCAGCACTGATCCAGACATACAGGACGAGCTCGAAGCGTCCTACGAAAAGTCATTGGAAGCTAACAATAGCCACGACGCCCTTCTCTATCTCGGTAACCGTCTAGCTCCAGGGCAGGTCGACGAGTACAGGCTGAAGAAAGCTGAGTCCGTCTTGGACCGAAATTTCCTACCGCACCTAGGCAGGCTACCGTCCGAAAGAAGAGAAAAAGGCCTCTTCCTCTCAGAAATCGCCGCTCGTATCATAGAGGTAAAACTTGGAAGGAGAAGCCCCGATGACAAAGACCATTACGCAAACAAACGGTTGAAACTGGCCGGCTCCCTCCTAGCAGAACTATTCCGAATATCCTTCCGAAACCTCACCCGCGACCTCAAGTACCAGCTTGAGAGGATAACTATCAGACGGCACATCGAATTCTCAATCGCTAATGCCATCCGACCCGGAATAATCACCGAAAGAGTTCAGCATGCAATCGCAACAGGAAACTGGGTAAGAGGAAGAATCGGAGTAACTCAGCTGCTAGACCGAACAAACTTCGTTAGCACCCTAAGCCACCTGAGAAGGCTGCAGTCACCCCTCAGCCGCAGTCAACCAAACCTTGAGGCTAGGGACCTTCACCCAACGCATTATGGAAGGCTCTGCCCCGACGAGACTCCTGAAGGATCGAACTGCGGGCTTGTGAAGAATCTCGCCCTCTCCAGCAGCATCTCAGTTGGAGTAGAACCACGTGAAATGGTCGACAAACTGCGCAGAATGGGCGTAGTCATGATTGAAGAGTCTGACAAGAAACTCAGAGCCACAGGGGGTAAGGCCATAGTCGACGGAATATTGGCCGGATATTCCAAAGATCCCGAAGCGCTTGCCCGAGAGCTCAGAGAATATCGGCGTGAAGGAAAACTAAGTTCCGAAGTGAATGTCTCATTCCATCCCCCAGAAGCACAGGGCGGTCGCCCAGACTTGCACGTCAACTGTGACGCAGGAAGAGTCCGACGCCCATTGATCGTAGTTGACAGTGGCAGACCGCGGCTTACCGAGGATCATCTCATCCAACTCGAACAGGGACGAATCAACTGGCAGGATCTAGTAAGATCAGGCGTCGTAGAGATGCTTGATGCAGACGAAGAAGAAAACGCTCTCATTGCAATGTATGAACACGACCTCCGAAAAGATCACACACATCTCGAAATTGCTCCGTACGTAATGCTTGGAATTGCTGCGAGCCTAATCCCGTTCCCCGAGCACAACCAGTCCCCCCGAAACGCATACGAATCAGCTATGGCAAAACAAGCCCTAGGCGTTTTCTCGACCAACTTCTTCACCAGAGTGGACTCGCGATCCCACCTCTTGCATTATCCACAGACACCGATTGTCCAGACGAAGCCAATGGAAGTCTTCAACTATCTCGAACGTCCCTCCGGACAAAACGTCGTCGTAGCCATTCTATCCTTCCAAGGATACAACATGGAAGACGCGATAATCATCAACAAATCCTCCGTTGACAGAGGACTCTTCCGCTCTACATTCTACCGAATTTACGAAGCTGAAAGCAGACAGTACCTAGGAGGACTACGCGACAAGTTCGAGATTCCAGAAGCAGGAATCAGAGGATACCGCGGTGATCGCTACTACCGACTCATCGAGGAAGACGGAATCATCTCCCCTGAAGCAGAAGCCACCGGCAACACCGTTCTCGTAGGAAGAACAAGCCCGCCTAGATTCATGGAAGAATACCGAGAGTTCGAAGCAAAAGGTCCAACGAAACGCGACTCTTCAGTAACGATGAGACCCTCGGAACAAGGGACCATAGACCAGGTGTTCGTAACCGAATCCATCGAAGGAAGCAAGCTCGTCAAGGTCAAAGTAAGAGACCTCCGCGTCCCCGAACTAGGAGACAAGTTCGCGTCACGCCATGGACAAAAAGGAGTAATCGGGCTCCTCGTCCCACAAGAAGACATGCCCTTCACAGTCGACGGGGTCGTCCCCGACGTTATCATCAATCCCCACGCCATACCCTCGAGAATGACCATCGGACAATTCGTAGAAACACTAGGCGGAAAACTAGCATCGCAAATGGGAGAGATAATGGACGGAACAGCCTTCGAAAACATTGGACCCCAAGCCATAGGCGACATGTTGTCCAAGCTCGGCTTCCAGAAGAGCGGACGAGAACCCCTCTACAACGGGATTACCGGGGAACGGCTCGCCGCAGAACTGTTCATCGGAGTCGTCTACTACCAGAAACTCCATCACATGGTAGCCGACAAGATGCACGCTCGAGCCAGAGGCCAAGTCCAGATGCTCACCCGCCAACCTACTGAGGGCAGAGCCAGAGGAGGAGGATTGCGATTCGGGGAAATGGAGCGAGACTGCCTCATCGGACACGGTGCATCAGCCCTACTCAGAGACAGGCTGCTAGAAGAATCTGACAAGTACATAGCCTACGTCTGCGAGACATGTGGGACTCTCGCCTATCACGATATCAAGCAGAACAAGTACATCTGCCGAATCGACGCTGAGAAAGCTGTCATTTCCCCAGTAGCGATATCCTACGCGTTCAAACTTCTAGTTCAAGAGCTCATGGCTCTTGGAATCGCACCTCGACTGAATCTAGAGGAGAGGGCATAACCATGGCGCTCGCAACAATGGAAGAAGCTCAAAAGATCATCCAGAGCATACGATTCACTCTATTATCGCCATCAGAACTTCGGAAGCTATCCGCCGTTGAAGTTCAAGCCGCGGACACTTACGATGAGGACGGAGTCCCCATTGTATCAGGGCTAATGGACGGCCGACTTGGGACCCTCGAACCCCGTCAAAAATGCAAGACCTGCGGCAACACTGCCTCAGCATGCCCAGGACACTTTGGCCACATAGAACTCGCTGAGCCCGTTATTCACGTGAGCTTTGCCAAGCTCATTCACCGTCTTCTCTCGATTACATGCAGAAACTGCGGCAGAATACTTCTGAGCGAAGAGAAGATTGAGAAATTCAAGGTACGTCACGCGGACCTCAAACAACGACTCAACACTGTCCCTGACGCCTTTCTAGACGAGATCATTAAGGACGCAAAGAAAGCCCAGCAGTGTCCTCATTGCGGACAGAAGCAATACCCGATCGAGCATGGCAAACCCACCACCTTCCACGAGATCGTGGCCGAAGGAGGCGCAGTACGCCTGACACCAAGCACGGTCCGCGAAAGGCTAGAGAGAATTCCTGACGATGACCTGATTCTTCTCGGAATGGATCCTAAGGCGGCTAGGCCGGAGTGGGCTGTCCTCCAAGTCATGCCTGTTCCTCCTGTCTCGGTCCGACCTTCCATAACTCTTGAGTCCGGCATAAGGTCGGAAGACGATCTGACCCACAAACTCGTCGACATCATAAGGATCAACCAGAAACTGCGAGAAGCCCTTGAATCAGGGGTTCCGATCAACATCATCCAGGAACTACATGAACTCCTCCAGTACCATGTAACCACCTACTTTGACAACGAAGTCTCAGGTCTTCCCCCAGCGAGACACCGATCAGGAAGGGCGCTGAAGACCCTTGTTCAGCGATTGAAAGGAAAGGAAGGAAGATTCAGAGGTAATCTGTCAGGTAAGAGAGTTGACTTCTCAGCCCGAACAGTTGTGTCCCCTGACCCGAACCTAGACATCAACGAGGTAGGAGTACCGCTAGATGTTGCAAGTCGACTGACAATCCCCGAGAAGGCCACCGATTACAATCTCGACGAGATGAAGAGACTCATTGCCAACGGCCCTGACACCTACCCTGGATCACTCTACATCGTTCGTCCCGATGGACGAAGAGTCCGACTCGAATTCGTCACAGACAGGAAAGTTGTGGCAGAAGCTCTGCAGCCAGGTTTCGTCGTCGAGAGACATCTCAGAGACGGCGACATTGTGCTCTTCAACCGGCAACCCAGCCTTCACAGAATGTCTATAATGGCTCACCGAGTAAGGGTGCTTCCGTACAAAACCTTCAGACTCAACCCGACCGTATGCCCGCCTTACAACGCGGACTTTGACGGTGACGAGATGAACTTGCATGTCCCGCAAGGAGAAGAAGCCCGAACGGAAGCGCGTCTGCTCATGCAGGTGCAAGACCAGATTCTCTCTCCAAGATACGGCGGGCCGATCATCGGAGCAATTCGAGACTCGCTGACCGCGGCTTTCCTCCTCACTCAGAAATCGACTCTTCTAGATCGCCCAACTGTCTCGAAGCTTCTAGCGGCCGCTGACTTCGAAGGACCCATGCCAGAGCCCGCAGTGATAAAGCCCGAAGAGAAATGGACCGGGAAACAGATTTTCAGCATCGTCCTCCCGAAAGGCTTCAACTTCGTTTCGAAATCCAACCTTTCAAGCTATTACAAGTGCGCGGACTGCGACAAAGGAGTCCTCCACGAATGCCCCTACGATGCCTTCATCGTGATCAAAGACGGCGTTCTAGAGCAAGGAGTAATCGACAAGGCTTCCATCGGCGCTGAAAAATCAGAGAGCCTCTTCCACCGCATAGTCAAAGACTACGGGGCCGAGGAGGCAAGGACGTTTCTCAACGCGGTCACAAAACTTCTTGATCGATACATGGTGCTTCGAGGCTTCACTTACGCATTCGACGAACTGGAAATCCCTCCAGCTACCAAGGACAAGATCGCGAAAGCCATTGCCAAAGCGGAAGAAAAGGTCAACGAATACATCGACAGCTACCGCAAGGCAACCCTGGAACGATTGCCAGGCCAGTCACTGGAGGAATCATTGGAGCTCTACATTATGAACGAGCTCTCGAGAGCTCGAGACGTTGCTGGCGACTTCGCCGACCAATACTTCCAGATGGACAACAGCGGCGTGATCATGAGCAGGGCCGGTGCCCGAGGCTCAACACTCAACATATCCCAGATGACTGCAAGCGTCGGCCAACAATCTATCCGCGGGAAGAGAATTCTTCGAGGATATCGCGGCAGAGCATTATCCTTCTTTAAACCCGGAGACGCAGGAGCAGCGGCTCGAGGATTCGTCTACAACTCCTACCGGGACGGGCTTGAACCAATCGAATTCTTCTTCCATGCAATGGGAGGAAGAGAAGGGCTGGTAGACACAGCCGTAAGAACCCAACAAAGCGGATACATGCAACGACGCCTAATCAACGCCCTGGAACATCTCAGAGTAGAATACGATTCGACAGTCAGAGACTCCCGAGGCAACATAATCCAAATCCGCTACGGAGAAGACGGCGTCGACACGGCGAAGAGCGATCACGGCAAGGCTGTCAACATTGATCGACTGATAGAACGCATCAGGCTTACAATGAAAAAGGGAACCGCCGCGACCAAGGAATACGTTGAGGATGAAGTCGACAAAGCGAACAATACTCTCTCGCCCTTGATACTCAACAAGCTACGGCAGAGCCTGGTAAACGCGAAGCTGCCCAAGCAGGCAGTAGACGAGACCATATTGGAGGCCATAGAGAATTACAAGCGTGCTCTGGTGGAGCCCGGCGAAGCTGCAGGAATAGTCTCCGCGCAATCCATCGGCGAACCCGGTACACAGATGACGCTTCGAACCTTCCACTTCGCAGGAGTCCGAGAACAAAACGTCACTTTAGGACTTCCAAGACTCATAGAGATCGTGGACGCTCGTAAGATACCATCAACTCCAAACATGACCGTGTACCTGGACGCGAAGCACAGAGCTAGCAGAGAGAAGGCTCAGGAAGTAGCCACACTACTCACCCACGCTACGTTAGGGGACATCGCCAGCTCGTTCGAGTCCGACGTCACACGGATGAGGGTCGATGTAAAGCTGAACCCGCAGGCGATGAGAGAAAGGGAGATCACGGTTCAAGACGTGCGGGATGCGGTGAAGCCGCCGAACTGCGAGGTCAAAGTCGAAGGATACCATGTGTAGATCAAGTCGAAAGAGCTCGAGATCCCTCAGTTCAGACGATTGACTGGCAAACTACTCGTCTATCACGTCAAAGGCTTGCCAGCTGTCAGAAGAGCTCTCGTTATCGAGGAGAAGGGTGAATGGATAGTCAGAACCGAAGGATCCAGCCTCGCCTTGGCCTTCGAAGTCCCAGGGGTTGACACAAGCCGAACAGTCAGCAACAACATCAACGAGACAGCCGTCGTTCTCGGGATCGAGGCGGCCCGTAACGTAATAATCAAAGAAGCGCTAGGGGTACTGGAGGAACAGGGATTGGACGTGGACATTCGACACGTGATGCTAGTAGCCGACATGATGACCTCGTCAGGCGAAGTTCTCCAGGTCGGACGCCATGGTGTCAGTGGAGAGAAAGCGAGCACACTTGCCAAGGCAGCCTTCGAGATCACAATTCCAACCATCGTAGACGCCGCCGTGAAAGGAATCGTAGACACTCTCAGGGGCGTTGCGGAGAACGTGATCGTCGGTCAACAAGTACCAATGGGAACGGGACTGATAGAGGTCTCGATGTCAATGTCACGGAAAGGGAGCAAGTAGACCGCGGTTGGACGTGAACAAGCAGATCCGAATGGCCGTCAAGACCGGCAAGGTCGAGTTCGGAAGCAAAGTCGCACTTTCCAGCGCCTCTCTTGGCAGGGCTAAGCTGTTGATCCTCGCGAGCAACTGTCCTGCAGTTTTTCGCGAGAACATCGTCTATGACGCGGGACAGTCAGAGGTTCCAGTCTATGTTTTCCAGGGCAGCAGCCTCGACCTAGGTGCGCTCTGCGAGAAACCGTTCCCTGTTGCATCGATGGTCGTTCGAGAACCTGGTGATTCCGAGGTCCTGAAGCTGGCTGAGAACAAGTGATGCTTCAGCCCAAGATCAAGCTAACAAGTGAAGAAATGAAATACATGGCCCTCTTCGAGAGCACCACAGGCGCAACCACACAAGACTGCGTGATCGACGAGAAGCTAGGACGGATCATCTTCGTAGCAAAGCCAGGCGACATGGGACTTGCTATAGGCAAGGGCGGGAAAAACATCAACCAGTTGCGCCGCATGACAAGCCGGCAGATCGAGGTGGTGGAGTATGCTGAGACTCCTGAGGGCTTGATCCGGAACAGCTTATCGCCAGCGAGAATCAAGGAGATTCGAGTTACGGAAAGGCCGGACAAGAAGATCGTTGTCGTTGAAGTAGACGCCCAGGACAAGGCGATAGCGATTGGGAAAAACGGCCGGACTATAGACAAGACACGTCTGCTTGTGAAGAGATACTTCGACATCGACCACGTAGTCGTCCAATAAACAGATTTTTTCCACAGAACTGAAAAGGTTGTATTCAGGAGACCCCTTGCAGTCTCTAAAGAAAGCAAGCCTAGTGCTCCAAAACGAGACAGTTCCAGAAATCGCCCATAATCAGCCCTGATCTCGAACCGGGGACCCTCTCCAAACTCTCCCCGAGAAATCGTTCGGGACCCGCCGAAAAAACGGCGAGTTTCGCCTCTGCATCCAAGCTTGAATCGCGCCCTGAATCCCGCGACTCGCCAGGAATCAGTGCCAGACAGCAAGTGACCTCTAGAAAAAAGGGGTATTAGCCAACCATCTCGCGACGCAAGAGTGTCTCCGGAAAGGAAGAATCGTGCCTAACCAGGCCAAATCCAATCTGTAGGCGTCAATCTAAAAAGCAACCCAGCGACCCCGCTATCCTCGAGTACACGGTGGATGAATGGCTAAAGCGTCCAGAGGGCTGTTCGCAGCCCAGAAGCTCAGGAAGAGACGTAAAGAGTTCAGGTGGGCCTACGCCCCGTACAAGCGACGAATGCTCGGCTTGGACTACAAATCAGACCCTCTCCAAGGAGCGCCACAGGGAAAAGCCATTGTCCTTGAGAAAGTCGGCGTAGAATGCCGACAGCCAAACAGCGCTGTTCGCAAATGCGTGAGAGCTCAGATCATAAAGAACGGAAAGACCGTGACCGCCTTCCTCCCAGGCGACGGAGCACTGAACTTTATAGACGAACACGATGAGGTCGAGATCGAGGGCATCGGTGGCGCCGAAGGTAAAGCGTACGGCGACCTTCCCGGAACTCGCTACCGTGTCTTCACCGTCAACGGCGTCAGCCTTGACGCGCTGTTGAAAGGGAAGAAAGAGAAGCCGCGCCGCTAGTCTTATTCATAAAGAAAGATTACAGGTGATATCTGTCTCCATTATACGCGTCCGTGTAGGTTCGGTACCAGTTTACTTATCTTTTTGAGTAAGAAATGTCCAAACGGCTTTAGTAACCATCGCTAATACGCTGAGAGTTCCCGGAGACATGAAAACAAAATGGCACTCGTATGGGGCGCAGTATGCACCGACTGCCAAATACTCGCAGTAGAGAACTGCCCCCACTGCAGCAGAGACCTGTGCGAAAAGCACAGCACACAGCACGAATGCGACCGGCTCAAAGCCCGAAACTACGAAGTAGCCGGCTAACTAGGACCAAGTACTCGAACAAGAAAGAAGTTTCTCCAGCCCGAGAGAATAGCTCGCGCTCTTGACTCAATGGATCGCGGTCGCGACCTAGGCCTGACTTGACGAGCTGTAATTTTTTCTAAAATCCCTCAGCCCCATCTCTTCTCCGAACACGACAACTTGATCTTCTGATCGTCGTTGGTAGAAGGGAAGCTTGACGACCTCGGCTCGGACCCTATGGTCTCGGATTCCCACGCTGAATGTCTCTCCGATCCCGGATTGCGACGGAGGAACATAGCCCATTCCTATTCCAACGCTCAGCGTCGGAGAAAATGTCCCACTCGACACTTTGCCAACCGCTTCACTATCCGCATGAATGTCTTGGCTTTGACGCGGGATCCCCTTCTCCTTCATCTTGAAACCAACCCTCACTCGGCCAGGCCCTTTTTCCTTCAAGCGCATGATCGCATTCTTGCCCACAAAATCCGGCTTCTCCAGACGAACGACCCAGTTAAGCCGCGCTTCCACAGGAGAAGTGTTCTCGTCAATATCATTCCCATAGAGGCACATTCCTGCTTCAAGTCTCAAAACGTCTCTAGCACCCAACCCGACAGGACAGATACCTAACTCTCCACCACCCGACAACATCTTCTCCCAGACCTTCACCGCACTTGATGGTTCCTTCACGCTGGTATTCCAGGCGTAGATCTCAAAACCATCCTCGCCAGTATACCCGCTACGTGTGAGGAGACATGGAATCCCAGCAACCTTCACATCCCTGGTCCCATACCTTTCGACCTCTTCGAGCTGGACACCAGACACATTCCAGAGAACGGTGCTGGCCCGAGGACCCTGAACCGCGAACATGGCAACATCATCGGAAACATCGGAAATGGTCGCATCGCTTCGCGTCTTGTTCTTGCGAAGCCAAGTCCAGTTCTTGTCGCGGTTACCGGCGTTGTAAACGACAAGATATCGAATGCTGCCGATTCTGAAGATAGTGAGATCGTCCATAATTCCACCCTTAGGATTGCAGAGGAGAGAATACTGCCCCCTTCCGACGGCGAGCTTAGACACGTCATTTGTCGTGAGCTGGTTGAGGAATGACTCGGCGCCTTTTCCTTCCGCTAGAACCCGTCCCATGTGGGAGACATCGAATATTCCACAGCTGTTTCTGACGCTGTGGCATTCCGGGATTATGCCTTCGAACCAGACCGGAAGGTCGAAACCTGCATACTCGACAATGTTACCATATTTCTTGTGGTACTCGTAGACTTGGGTTCTTTTTGCCAAAGGTCAACGACTCGTAATCCGCTGGTGATTGAGTGGTGGTAGAAAAAAGAATGCGAGGAAACTACGGA
>Ga0137416_10000326_pt1 | contig 21608 bp, 22 predicted proteins | sample CZODoug3_1_1_16f_FD_108282 | JGI IMG/M metagenome (GOLD analysis project Ga0137416, IMG submission 108282) | Vadose zone soil fungal communities from Angelo Coast Range Reserve, California, USA - CZODoug3_1_1_16fungal (Illumina Assembly) | ecosystem: Environmental > Terrestrial > Soil > Vadose...
CAAAATAGTTGGGTTCAATGCGGAATATGGACTAAGGTAGGTAGCCACGCCGATCCTGACGCCCTGGGACTGGGAACGTCCTGCTTACACACGAGGGCCGTGAGAATGAGCGAACCGCGAACGATCAAGAAATATCCCAACAGAAGGTTGTACGACACGGTCGAGAGTCGTTACATCACGCTTGCCGACATTCGGAGGTTGGTCATCGATCGAATTGATTTCGTGGTCATGGACAAAAAAACACAGGAGGACATCACCCGCTCGATTCTGTTGCAAGTGATCGCCGAGCAGGAACATGGCGGCGAGCCACTGATGAGTCGGGACTTTCTCTCGCAGATCATCCGCTCCTACGGCGGTGCGATGCAGGGAATGATCGGAAGCTATCTCGAACAGAGCCTGAAGCTCTTTGCGAGCCAGCAACGCGACGCTCGTGAACGGATCAAGAGCGTCGGTGATCCGGAATCCGCAGAAGCCGTCAATCACCTGGCACAGCGCAATTACCAGCGCTGGCGCTCGGTGCAGGACGAGATCTACCGCACGCTGATGAATGCAGCGGCGCGCGGCCGATCAGAGGTTGAGACACTGGAGGGTCAGTAACCTCGACCACGCAAAGCCAAGAGGGACGGATACAGTGGGGGGGGCGGCCTGCACGTGGTCTTCCTCCCAACCTTCGAAGCTGACTGATAACGATGCCCCTGGGGGTCTCGGGGGGCATCGCATCACTAGATTCGATTTTTCGCAACGTTCGGTCGGCTCGAATCGCTACGCAGCGTCGACATCCCGCATGGACAGGCGGATGCGGCCCTGACGGTCCACTTCCAATACCTTCACGCGAATGACATCGCCTTCCTTGAGCTTGTCGCTGACACGCTCGACCCGCTCGTTGGATATCTGCGAGATGTGCACCAGGCCATCGCGGCCCGGCAGAATGGTCACAAACGCGCCGAAGTCCATCAGCCGCGCAACCTTGCCCTCGTAGATCCGGCCCACTTCAACATCGGCCGTAATCAGTTCGATGCGCCGTTGTGCTTCGCGGCCCGCAGCCCCGCTGACCGAGGCGATCTTCACCGTGCCATCGTTCTCGATGTCGATGGTCGTGCCGGTCTCTTCCGTGATCTGCCGGATCACGGCGCCGCCCTTGCCGATGACATCGCGAATCTTCTCGGGGTCGATCTTCAAGGTGATGATTGAAGGCGCCCATTCGGACATCTTGGCGCGGGGCTCCAGGATGACCTTGTTCATCTCGCCCAGGATGTGCAGACGTCCCTCGCGGGCCTGCTCCAACGCAACCTTCATGATCTCGGGTGTCACACCCTCGACCTTGATGTCCATCTGCAGAGCCGTGACACCGTCCTTCGAGCCGGCGACCTTGAAATCCATGTCGCCGAGATGATCCTCGTCACCGAGGATGTCGGTGAGGACCTTGAAACGGCCGCCTTCCAGCACGAGGCCCATGGCAACACCGGCCACCGGCGCCTTGATCGGCACACCCGCATCCATCAGCGACAGCGATGTGCCGCACACGCTGGCCATCGAGCTCGAGCCGTTGGATTCGAGAATTTCGGATACAACACGGATGACGTACGGGAACGTCTCCATGTCGGGCATCATTGCGGCAACGCCGCGGCGCGCAAGGTTGCCGTGACCGATCTCACGACGCTTGGGCGAGCCCATCATTCCCGTCTCACCGACGGAGAACGGCGGGAAGTTGTAATGCAGCATGAACGGCTCGCGGCGCTCGCCGGTCAGGGCATCGATGATCTGTGCATCCCGAGTGGTGCCCAACGTGGTAACCACCAATGCCTGGGTTTCGCCACGGGTGAACAACGCCGAACCGTGAGTACGCGGCAGCACACCAACCTTGATGGTGATCGGGCGAACTGTCTTGAAGTCGCGGCCGTCGATACGCGGCTCGCCATTCAGAATACGCTGGCGGACAATGTTGCTTTCCAACTTGAACAGCGCCCCATCCACATCGTCAGCCGTGAATTTCGGGCTGTCGCCGCTCGTGAGCGTAGTGGTCGTCTGCGCCTTGATTTCAGCAATGCGCGTGTAGCGCTGCTGCTTCTCGCTGATCGAATAAGCCTCACCCATCGCCGCGTGTGCGTGCATGGCGACGGCGCTGGTGAGATCGGCGTTGTCAGCCGGTGCTTCCCACTTCCAGCGGGGCTTGCCAACTTCGGCAACCAGTTCCTTGATGGCGCGGATGGCAACCTGCATCTGCTCGTGGCCAAACACAACGGCGCCCAGCATCACTTCCTCGGAGAGACCCTTGGCTTCCGACTCCACCATCAACACCGCCTTCTCAGTACCGGCAACCACGAGGTGCAGGGCTGACTCGGACAGCTCCTTGGCACCCGGATTCAACACATACCTGCCTTCCTTGTAGCCGACGCGCGCAGCGCCGATCGGCCCGTTGAAAGGAACGCCTGAGATGGCGAGCGCGGCAGAAGCGCCGAGCAGTGACGGAATGTCCGAATCGATCTCTGGATCGAGGGACAACACGGTGGCAACGACCTGCACGTCGTTAAAGAAACCATCGGGAAACAGTGGGCGAATCGGACGGTCGATGAGGCGCGATGTAAGCGTCTCCTTCTCCGTCGGCCGGCCCTCACGCTTGAAGAACCCGCCGGGGATTCGTCCCGCAGCGTAGGTTTTCTCGATGTAGTTGACCGTCAGGGGGAAGAAATCGCGTCCCGCCCTGGCAGTTTTTTCAGCGACGGCGGTGACGAGGACGATGGTGTCGCCCATCGAAACGCGTACGGACCCGTTCGCCTGGCGAGCCATCTCGCCGGCTTCAATGGTGACGGTATGGGAACCGTATGGAAATGACTTGCTGACAGCGCTCAAGCTTCGTTCCTCGAATTAGGGATGGGTGCCAAAACACAAAGGCCGCTCGCTTTTCGCGGCGGCCCTTGCTATAGCTTCAGCGACGAAGCCCCAGTCGCTCGACGAGCTCCTGGTACTTCTGTGGTTGGGTCGATTTCAGATAATCGAGGAGCTTGCGGCGTTGGTTGACGAGCTTGACCAGCCCGCGCCGTGAGGAATGATCGCGCTTGTGTGCGGTAAAGTGCTCACCGAGTCCGTTGATGCGCTCCGAGAGGAGTGCGACCTGGACTTCCGGGGAGCCGGTATCCGACGTGTCACGGCGAAACTGCGCGACGATTCCGCCTTTTTTCTCAACTGTTAAAGCCATTGCGCATACACCTAAATACTTGTCTCGTTAGCCCTTTTGGGAAGCGCGGAATTCTACCCGGTGAAGCGCCTTCGCCACAAGTTTAAAGCAGTCAGGAGAGCAGTCATGTTCAAATCTCTGGTCATCTGCGCCGTAGTCTCGGCATCAGTCGTTGCCTGCAGCACAATGGCGAATCGGTCCGAATCCGGGGCACCCCGGCCAGCCACCCAGGCAGCCGCCGTGGCGTGCCCTCAAAACAGCAGCGCTTCCCGGCTCCCGCAGCGTCCCGGAACGTGCTCATCATCCCCGGGCCGCACATATTCCAATGAGGACATTCAGCGGACCGGACAGACCGACGTGGCCAGCGCGCTGCAATTGCTCGACCCATCCATCAGCGCCCACCACTAAAAAGCCGCTTCGGGCGGACGCTCCCGGCCCCGTCCGATTCGCCGATGCCTATAAACGCCCCGTCGGCGGCGTATAACCGCACGCGGCCGGCCGTTCCACACTCGCCAGCCGTAACTGGCTGGCCGTGCAACATCTTTTCTGTTGCCGTCGAATCGAGCCTGACTGCCACCATGTGTTGTAACGGCGCATCAGCCGCCAAAACGGTAGGCAACCCGCCAGCGTCAAGGGCACGGGCGATCGACTCCAGCGTCTCCATTGGCGAGTGATCGAACGGCTCTACATAGACACGTCGCAGCGCCTGTACGTGTCCGCAAGTGCCCAGTGCCTTGGATATGTCCTCGGCCACCGTCCGGACATAAGTGCCCTTTGAGCAAAGCACCTCCAGTTCAAGGTGAGTGGCGGACCACGCCAGCTTCGTGAGGGTGAATATCTCGATATCCCGAGCAGCTCGCTCGACCTCGATTCCCGCACGGGCAAGCTTGTAGAGCGGTTGACCGTCTCGCTTGAGGGCCGAGTACATCGGTGGGATCTGGGTCTGGCGGCCGAGGAACTGCCCTAACACACCATCCAGGCGTGCCTCGTCGAAGTCGGGCACCGCCGCGCTTTCGACGACGCCACCTTCGGTGTCGCCTGTAGCCGTACGCGTTCCCAGGGCGACCGTAAACCGGTAGAGCTTGCGTCCGGAGAGAATGTCGCCGGCGATCTTGGTTGCCTCGCCTAGGCAGATCGGGAGCATCCCCGTAGCAAGGGGATCGAGGCTCCCCACGTGCCCCGCCTTTTCGGCACCGAGCATCCGGCGGGTTTTCTGAAGAGCGGAGTTCGACGACAGCCCCAGCGGCTTGTCGAGCAACAGGATGCCATTAGTCGGAACTGGCATCATTCCCCGATCGGGCCTTCAAGCCGGCTCGTCGTCTTCGACGTGCCCCGCACGATCGTCTTTCACCGCACGTTCAATCAGTCCGGTGAGCTTGGACGCCTTGTCAGCAGTATCGTCAAAGATAAATTCCAAGCGCGGCGCATGGCGCAGCCGAAGCCGACGCCCCACTTCGCCGCGCAAAAAACCGCCGGCATGAGTGAGACCGATCCGCACTCCTTCGTGCGGATTCAGGGACGCAAACGGCGTGAAGTACACGCGGGCAGTGCCCATATCAGCGGCGACATTAACCGCCGTGATAGTGACATTGCCCACGCGAGGGTCTTTTACTTCGCGCGCGATGAGCTCCGAGAGCACACGCTGGATCTCGGCTTCGATGCGTCTCTTTATCCTCATGCGCTGCGCGCAACTTTCCTGCGGGTCGAAGCGACCCGCACCATGTAACGGCGCGAGGCGCGCCGGGAAGAAGTCACTGCGTTCGTCACTGCAGGGTGCGGGCTACTTCGACCCGCGAGTAGCACTCGATCTGGTCGCCCACCCGCACATCCTGGTAGTTCTTCACGCCGATACCGCACTCGGTACCCGCACGCACTTCGCCCGCCTCGTCTTTGAAGCGTCGCAGTGACTCCAGCGCACCCTCAAAGATCACCACGTTTTCACGCAGCACACGAATCGGGTTGTTGCGCTTCACGACACCCTCGGTTACGAGACAGCCGGCGACCACACCGAACTTGCTGGAGCGGAACACTTCCCGCACCTGCGCAATGCCCAGGATGGTTTCCTTGATCTCCGGCTTCAACATGCCGGACATCATCTGTTTCACGTCATCGATGGCTTCGTAAATGATGCTGTAGTAGCGCACTTCGACGCCCGTTTCCTTGATCGCATCGCGCGCGCCGGCATCGGCACGTACGTTGAAACCAATGATCAGCGCCTTTGATGCGGCAGCGAGTTGTACGTCGGATACGGTGATACCGCCCAGCGCACTTCCCAACATCCTGACCTGCACTTCCGGCGTGGACAGCTTATCCAACGACTCGCGCAACGCTTCCGCGCTGCCTTGCACATCCGCTTTGATGAGGACTGCAACCACGCCGGCTTTGTCCTCGCCCATCTGCGAGAACACGTCCTCACTACGAGGAGCCTGGCGCGCCAGCTTCGTATCACGGGTCTTGCCCTGGCGATACTGGGCTACTTCGCGTGCCTTGCGCTCGCTCTCGACCACCAGCAGATCGTCACCTGCATTCGGCGGATTCGCCAATCCGAGCACAACAACCGGCATGGACGGCCCGGCTTCCTGCACCGCCGCTCCGGTCTCATCGAACATGGCGCGAACACGGCCGAATTCCGCACCCGCGAGGATCGGATCGCCCATCTTCAAAGTGCCCTTCTTGACGAGCACGGTCGCAACGGCACCGCGGCCCTTCTCGACACTCGACTCGATGACGATGCCCGAAGCCAGGCCATCGACCGGGGCCCGCAGCTCCAGGATTTCCGCCTGCAACAGGATCGAATCCAACAGGGAGTCGATACCGGCGCCCGTACGGGCCGAGACATTCACGAAAATAGCCTGGCCGCCCCACTCCTCCGGAATCACATCGTGCTTGGACAGCTCAGTACGAACCTTCTCCGGATCTGCATCGGGCTTGTCGATCTTGTTGACGGCCACGACGATCGGCACGCCAGCGGCGCGAGCGTGTTGAATCGCTTCAACCGTTTGCGGCATCGCGCCGTCGTCGGCGGCAACAACCAGGACCACAATGTCGGTCGCTTTCGCTCCACGCGCGCGCATGGCTGTAAACGCGGCGTGGCCCGGTGTATCCAGGAACGTGATTACGCCCTTCGGCGTCTCCACGTGATACGCACCAATGTGCTGCGTAATCCCGCCCGCCTCACCCGCCGCCACTTTCGTCGTGCGGATGTAATCGAGCAGCGAGGTCTTACCATGGTCGACGTGGCCCATGACCGTGACCACCGGTGGGCGAGGCTCGCCGACTTCGGCTTCCTCACTGGCCACACCTTGCAGGTCGTCCTCGATCTGGTTCTCTTTCAACACCTTCGCCGTGTGTCCCATCTCTTCAACAACCAGGACCGCGGTATCGCGATCGAGCGGCTGATTGATGGTGGCCATGACACCCATGTTCATCAGTACCTTGATCACTTCGTTGGCCTTGACGGCCATCTTGTTCGCAAGCTCGGACACGGTGACGGTCTCACCGATACCCACTTCGCGAACGACCGGGGCGGTCGGCATTTCGAACGCGTGCCGGCCCTCCGATCCAGAGGAAGTGGGACGCGACTTGGTCCTGCGCTTCTTCTTGTAGCGTGAGCTGACGTCACCAGCGACGTGCAATTCCTGGCGGCCGTAACGGGTCGGCGCACCATCGGCTGCAGGCGCAGCCGCAACGGCAGGTGCACCTTTTTGCTGTTGCTGCGGTGGCGGCGGAGATGCAGGCGCAGCCGCTTGAGGTTGTCCTCGCTGCTGCTGCTGTGGCTGCTGCCCACCCTTGGCCTGAGTCGGCGGGGCCTTGTTGGGCTGCGACCGTGGGTGCGACTGCACGCGTCCCGTAGAAACAATTCGCGGAACGAATGCCGGCGGGGCCGGTGGGGCCGGCGGCGGCGGCGCGGCCTCTGCCGGCGCTGCAGTGGCGGCACCCCTAGCAGTGGCACCGGCTGCGGCGGCGGGCCTGGAAGCCTGCACCTTTAGTTGCTCCTGGCGCTCGAGCTCGCGGCGCTCGGCATCTTCACGTGCGCGTTGCTCGGCAACACGACGGGCTTCTTCCGCAGCTTTCTTCTTCGCCTGCTCTTCTTCAGCGCGACGCAGATTCTCAGACTCGACACGCTCGCGCTCACGACGCTCGTTTTCAATTCGCTCGGCTTCGCGGCGAACGGCTTCTTCAGCCTCCCGGCGCTTGGCGTCGATCTCATCCTGCTGATGACGGGCCTGCTCTTCGAGCACGTCACGCTTGATGTAGGTCTTCTTCTGGCGAACTTCGACGTTCACTGTGCGCGCACGACCCTGCACGCTGGCCAGCTTGAGCTCGCTCTGCGTCTTGCGCTTGAGCGTGATCTTGCGAGGCGCCGCATCACCGTCGTCGCCACTTCCGTGGCTGCGACGCAAATGGGTCAGCAATTCGAGTTTGGCATCATCACTGATGCGGTCGTCCGGTCCGTCCACTTTGATACCTGCCTGGTCGAGCTGCACGAGCAGCCGGTCGACCGGCACCTTCAGTACTTCTGCGAACTGCGAAACTGTTACTTCTGCCATAGGTTGTCGAACCCCCGTTACTTACTGGCCTGCTTCAAACCAGTGAGCACGCGCCGTCATGATTAGCTTGCCGGCTTCGTCAGCCTGCAGTCCGTCGATATCCGCCAGATCGTCCACCGACTGCTCTGCCAGCTCTTCCCGTGTGCGCACGCCGCGGCGTGCCAGGGCAAGTGCCAAGTCAGGGCTCATGCCCTCGAGCAGCAGCAGGTCATCGGACGGCATCGACTGATCGAGGCTTTCCTCGCTCGCGATCGCCTGCGTCAGCAGTACGTCACGCGCTCGGTTGCGCAGCTCTTTCACGATGTTCTCGTCAAACTCGTCGATCGCGACGAGCTCGGCCTGCGGTACGTATGCGATCTCCTCGATCGTCGAAAAACCCTCCTGTGCGAGGATCGTTGCAACGTCCTCATCTACATCCAACTGCTTCATGAAATTCTGTACGAGCTCCTTGGCCTCGGTCTCACTCTTGGCCTCGGCATCGGACTCGGTCATCACATTCAGATCCCATCCGGAGAGCTGACTGGCCAGCCGGATGTTCTGGCCGCCGCGGCCAATGGCCTGCGACAGCTTTTCTTCGGACACCGCGATATCCATGCTGTGTGAGTCCTCGTCCACCACAATGGACATGACTTCCGCCGGTGACATCGCGTTGATCACAAACTGTGCCGGGTTCTCGTCGAAAGGAATGATGTCCACGCGCTCGCCGGCAATCTCGTTGGAGACGGCCTGCACGCGCGAACCGCGCATACCCACACACGCCCCGACGGGATCGATCCGAGGATCGTTGCTGCGCACGGCAATCTTCGCGCGAACGCCCGCATCGCGAGCCGCGCCGAGAATCTGGATCAAGCCCTGCCCCACCTCGGGCACTTCGAGCTTGAACAACTCAATGAGAAATTCCGGCGCCGTGCGGGTCAGAAACAGCTGCGGCCCACGAGGCTCCGAACGCACTTCCTTCAGGAAGGCCTTGATGCGGTCCTGCGGCTTGACCTGCTCGCGCGGAATCATGTCTGTACGGGGTATGAATCCTTCGGCGTTGCTACCGAGATCGACATATATGCCGTTTCGATCGACGCGCTTCACCACACCGCTGACGAGTTGATTGACGCGCTCCTTGTAAGCATCCACCACCTGCGCCCGCTCGGCTTCGCGCACCTTCTGCACGATGACCTGCTTGGCCTGCTGGGCAGCGATGCGACCGAAAGCCACGGACTCCATTCCCTGCTCCACAAAGCCGCCGATTTCCACGGCGGGATCGATGTCGTGGCCGTCATCCAGGCGCAGCTCGCGCTCCGGGACCTCGAGCTCCGTCGAGTCGTCGGCGAAAATCTTCCAGCGGCGGAAAGTCTCGTAGTCGCCGCTCTTGCGATCGATGGAGACCCGCACATCCCACTCTTCACCGTGTTTCTTGCGAGTGGCGGACGCGAGTGCGGCTTCGAGAGCCTCGAAGATGACTTCTTTATCGACGCCCTTCTCGTTCGAGACGGCATCGACCACCATCAAAATTTCCTTGTTCACGCGTCTTCACCCCACAAACAAATCTGACTCTTCAACCCATCAGCGGCGCTAATCGTGCCTTCGCGATCTCCCCGAACGGCACCTCGACCGTCTGCTTATCCACTTCCAGCTCTATCCCCGTCGCGGTCGCCGCCTTCAGCAGGCCCGTGTACCGCTTGCGCCCCGCACGCGGCGCCTGCAGCTCGACATACACCCGCTCACCCACGAACCGCTCGAAATGAGCCGGCGTCCGCAGCACCCGGTCAAAGCCCGGCGAAGACACCTCGAGCGTATACGCGGTCGGTATCGGGTCATCGACATCGAGGAGAGCCGCAACATCGCGGCTGACTCGCTCGCAGTCATCGACCGAAATCCCTGCAGGCGTATCAATGCCTGTTTTATCGATGAAGATGCGCACCACTGCCTGTGTGCGCCCCGCAGCGTACTCGAGCTCAACGAGCTCGTAGCCCAGTTGAGCGAGCACAGGCTCAATGAGGGCGATGAGCCGCTCTCGCAAGGTCACCGTCATCGCAACTACCCGCCGCTACAAACAAAAATGGGCCCAACGGCCCACCAGAAAAACGAAAAAAGCCCCTCGGGGGGCTCTTGGAAGCGCACGGTGCGGATCTTGCGCCGCCCCGTCCACCACGGCCGAGCCCGCGGGGGGCGCGCATTCTACCCAAACCCGGCTTGCAGTGAAACAGCATTCCTACTTTTTATTATGGAGGCTGCTTCCGGTACCCCTGCGGAGCACCCCAAACCTGTCTAGACAGGTTGCCCGTCCGGTGCGAAGCTTGCGCACATGCCGACCCAGCCGCAAGCCGCCCGCTACCTTCAGGTTAAGCACCACGTCCTGCGGAAAATCGCGGAAGGGACCCTGCGATCCGGCGAGCGAGTGCCGTCCGAGAACGAATTGGTGCGAGAGTTGGATGTCGCCCGCATGACAGCGAATCGTGCGCTGCGCGAGTTGGCTGCAGAAGGGGTATTGCTGAGAGTGGCTGGCGTAGGCACGTTCGTAGCCGAACGCCGCGTGCACGCCCACCCACTCGAAGTACGGAACATTGCCGATGAGATCCGCGCGCGCGGCCACGAATACGAAGCCAGGATCGTATCCCTGACATCAGTCACCGCAACCCGTGAAATAGGCGAGCGTTGTGGTGTATCGACCGGAGCCCGGCTGGATCATTCGCTGCTGATTCACTTCGAAGGCGGAGCGCCGCTGCAGGTCGAGGACCGCTACGTCAACCCGACCGTAGTGCCCGGCTACCTGCGAAACGATTTCACCCGCGTCACGCCCCACGAATTTCTCATGCAGGCGGCGCCGCTGCAGCGCGCCGAGCACACGGTCAGGGCCATAATCCCCGACAGCCGCATCCGCCGGATGTTGAAACTCGATGCCACCGATGCATGCCTGTTGATCCGGCGCCGCACCTGGGCCAGCGAGCGCATTGCCACGGTGGCCGACCTCTACCATCCCGGCTCGCGCTACGAGCTCACCGGATCCTTTCAGAGCTAACTTGTCTATACAGGTATAAAGACAATGGGCCATTCTACCGTTCGCTCACCCCTTCGCGCACCGCATGGTATCGAGCTGAGCTGCCGCAATTGGATTTCGGAGGCAGCCCTGCGGATGCTGCTGAATAACCTCGATCCAGAGGTAGCCGAACGTCCCCAGGACCTGGTCGTGTACGGCGGCATCGGCAAGGCCGCTCGCAATTGGGAGGCTTTCGACCAGATCGTCGCGGCCCTTCGGCGCCTCGGCGAGGACGAAACGCTGCTGATCCAGTCCGGAAAGCCCGTCGGCGTGTTCCGCACCCATACCGACGCGCCGCGCGTCCTGATCGCCAACTCGAACCTCGTGGCCCGATGGGCCGACTGGGATCACTTCAACGCCCTGGATAAGAAGGGCCTGATGATGTACGGCCAGATGACTGCCGGCTCGTGGATCTACATAGGCAGCCAGGGCATCGTCCAGGGAACCTACGAGACCTTTGTGGAGATGGGGCGGCAGCATTTCGGCGGAAATCTCGCCGGAAAGTGGATCCTCACGGCCGGCCTCGGTGGTATGGGCGGGGCTCAGCCACTCGCGGCCACGATGGCCGGAGCGTCCATGCTCGCTGTGGAATGCCGGCCAGACCGCATTGCCAAGCGCCTGCAGACTCGTTACCTGGATAAACAAGCAGCTACTTTGGACGAGGCCTTGAAGATCCTCGAAGACGCCCGGCGTGTGGGGAAGCCAGTATCCGTGGGTCTGCCGGGTAATATTTGCGAGGTTCTGCCCGAGATGCTGCGCCGTGGAATCAGGCCAGACGCTCTCACCGATCAGACGTCGGCTCACGATCCGGTCAACGGCTACCTGCCGGCCGGCTGGTCCCTGGAGAAATGGGATCGCCTGCGGACCGAGGACCCCAAGCAGGTTGCCACTGCATCCCGGACTTCAATGGCGCGCCACGTTGAATCGATGCTGGCATTCCAAAAGCTCGGGATTCCGGTATTCGACTACGGAAACAACCTGCGCCAGGTCGCCTTCGATGAAGGCGTCAAAGAGGCCTTCGCATTCCCGGGATTTGTGCCGGCGTATATCCGTCCCCTCTTCTGCCGTGGCGTTGGCCCGTTCCGCTGGGCCGCCCTGTCGGGAGACCCTGAAGACATTTACCGCACCGACGCAAAAGTAAAAGAGCTCCTCCCCAACGACGCACACCTCCACAACTGGCTGGACATGGCCCGCGAACGCATCCAGTTCCAAGGACTGCCCGCCCGCATCTGCTGGGTGGGACTGGGTGATCGCCACCGGCTGGGGCTCGCGTTCAACGAAATGGTGGCCAAAGGTGAACTGCGCGCCCCGGTGGTCATCGGCCGCGATCACCTGGACTCCGGCTCGGTGGCCAGCCCCAACCGCGAAACCGAAGCCATGCGCGACGGATCCGACGCGGTAGCCGACTGGCCTCTATTGAATGCGTTGTTGAATACGGCCAGCGGCGCCAGTTGGGTATCAATCCACCACGGTGGCGGCGTGGGCATCGGCTATTCCCAACATTCGGGCGTGGTAATTGTTTGTGACGGCACCAAGGAAGCGGCTCGCCGGATCGAGCGCGTGTTGTGGAATGATCCGGCCACCGGCGTCATGCGACATGCCGATGCCGGCTATGAAACCGCGGTGGCCTGTGCTCGGGAAAACGGCCTCAACCTGCCGTTCTTGAATAAATGATCGGGCTCAAAGCATGATGACTCTCTGGCGCAACGCCCGGGTCGCCACCTGCGACGACTCCATGACCGTCTTCGAGCAGGGCGCGATCCTCACGCGGGGCAGTCAGATTGAATGGGTCGGCGACGAAAGTGCGCTGCCCGAGTTCAAAGCGCCCGCCGAAGTACGGGACTTGAATGGCGCATGGGTCACACCCGGTCTGATCGACTGTCATACACACCTGGTCTTCGCAAGCACTCGCGCAACCGAATACGCAGAACGACTGAAAGGCCGCACCTACGCCGAGATCGCCCGCAGCGGTGGCGGCATCCTGTCGACCATGCGCGCCGTGAGAGAAGCTTCCGAACAACAGCTGTTTGACGAGAGCGTGCCGCGCCTGCAATCACTTCTGAATGAAGGCGTCACCACGATCGAGATCAAGTCAGGTTATGGACTAACACTCGCGGACGAAGGAAAAATGCTGCGTGTAGCTCGCGCGCTGCAGCGCTCTTTTCCCGTCACGGTAAAGACCACCTTGCTCGCAGCGCACTCTCTCCCGCCTGAATACAAGGGTCGCGCCGATGACTACATCCTCGCGATTTGCAATGAGTGGCTCCCATCACTACATGCCGAGGGTCTGGTCGACGCGGTGGACGTGTTCTGCGAATCGATAGGTTTCGACGTCGCGCAGTCTGAACGTTTGTTTGATGCCGCGCAGGCGCTGGGCCTGCCGGTGAAGATGCACGCCGAGCAGCTATCTAACCTCGGCGGCAGCCAGATGGCGGCGCGTCATCACGCGCTGTCGTGCGACCATCTGGAGTTCTCTACTTCTGAGGATGCTGCCACTCTCGCTGCCGCCGGCACCGTAGCTGTGTTGCTGCCTGTCGCCTTCTATTGCCTCGCCGAAGGTCACAAGCCCCCCGTCGCTGCGTTCCGCGAGGCGCACACGCCGTTGGCCATTGCAACTGACTGCAACCCGGGATCGGCGCCAGGTACTTCAATCCTCCTCGCGATGAGCATGGCAACCCGACTCTTCGGGCTCACCTCCGATGAAGCACTCGCGGGTGTGACGCGCCATGCAGCGCGTGCTCTCGGAGAGCTCGACAAACGCGGCACCCTCACCACGGGAAAAGTCGCCGATTTCGTCATATGGAATATCCGCTCAGTTGAAGAGCTGAGTTACTGGATTGGCTTCAACCCCCGCCGGAGCGTCGTCCGCGCCGGCAGACTGATCTCATGACAAGAGTGGCTTCATGACAACTGACCTCGAACTCGGCTCTCGTCCCCTCAGCCTGAGCGACCTGCGCCGCGTCTACACTGAACCGACCCCCGTAAAGATTCACGAACGCGCCATGCGTGCAGTTCGCGATTCTCACGCGACGACCACAAAGCTGGCTGCAGGCGATGCTGCCGCGTACGGAATCAACACTGGATTCGGGTTGCTGGCCCAGACCCGCATTCCAGCCGACCAGCGCACGCTGCTGCAGAAGAACATCATCCTCTCCCACAGCACCGGTGTTGGACCCCTACTCGACGATTCCATCGTGCGACTGATGATGGTCCTCAAGCTTGCGAGCCTGCTACAGGGGTTTTCGGGAATCAGCGAAGCGCTCGCCCGGTTCCTCGAGAAACTCATCAACACAGGACTCAACCCCTGCGTCCCTTCACAGGGTTCCGTCGGCGCTTCCGGCGACCTCGCCCCTCTCGCCCATATGTCCTTGGCCGTCCTCGGACTCGGTTCGATCCGTCGTCGCGGCGAGATCCGCCCCGCCGCCGAGTTTCTTGCCCAGGAAGGCATTACGCCGGTGGAGTTAGGTCCTAAGGAAGGTCTGGCGCTGCTCAACGGCACCCAGGTCTCCACAGCGCTGGCGCTGGCTTCGTTATTCGAGCTCGAAAACGCGTTTTCGGCAGCGATGGTCAGTGGCGCGATGTCGCTCGACGCCCTCCAGGGCAGCGACGTGCCATTCGACCCACGCATTCACTCGCTACGCGGCCATCCTGGCCAGGTGCAAGTCGCGCAGGTCTATCGCGAGCTGCTCGCGGGCAGCGAGATTCGCGAATCACATCGTACGTGCGAGCGGGTGCAGGACCCCTATTCCCTGCGTTGCCAACCGCAGGTCATGGGTGCCTGCCTCGATCTGATTACCCAAACTGCGGAAACCCTGTTGACCGAAGCCAACGCGGTGACCGACAACCCGTTGATCTTCGCGGGCACCGCCGAAGTCCTGTCCGGCGGCAACTTTCACGCCGAGCCGATCGCTTTCGCCGCGGACATTCTGGCGCTCGCCTGCGCCGAAGTAGGCTCTATCGCCGAGCGCCGTATCTCGCTGCTGGTGGATCCGAAGATGAGTGGCCTGCCGGCCTTTCTGGCGCTCGACAGCGGCGTCAATTCCGGTTTCATGATGGCGCAGGTGACCGCCGCCGCGCTGGTCGCCGAAAACCGCATGCTGTGCCACCCGGCCAGCGTCGACAGCATTCCAACCTCTGCAAACCAGGAAGACCATGTCAGCATGGCGACGCATGGCGCGCGCCGCACGCTGGGCATGACCACCAACCTGCAAAACATCATCGCGATCGAGCTCCTGGCCGCCTGTCAGGGCATCGACTTCCGCAAGCCCCTGAAGACTTCCAGCTCGCTGCAGCAGGCGTATGACGCTCTTCGCGCCCGCATCCCTTTCGCGACGCAGGACCGGTTGCTTGCAGATGACATCCAGGTGACCGCGGAAGTCATCCGCACGCCTGCGGTGTTGAGCCTGGCCGACTTTCTGTTGCCAAGTTTCGGTTAGCCGCGGGCCGACTTTTTCTTGGCGTGGCGGGTGCGCGGCGCACGGCGCGGGCCGGCCCGCCCGCTGCTGCCCCTGCCCTTCTCCAGGCTCTGCTTCAACACGGCCATCAGGTCAATAATCTCGGCTGACTTCTTCGGCTGCGACTCCTTGGCCGCCTCGGTCAACGTGTGCGTTTCCTTGTTTCGCACCTTCTCGTTGATGCGCTTCATCAGGTCCTCGCGATACATGCGCAGCCCCTCAAATATCCCGCCAACGCGGCGGTGTGCGATTAACGCATGACCTGGGGTTACAGTTCCAAGTGATCGTTTTACAATCAATTCATGACTAGCCAAAACGTCGTCTATCGCGAGATTTCTCGTCCGGACCCCGCTGCCGTCAGCACGCTGGGGAAACATGGCGTCGCAACGGTTCACGAGTCCCAAGGACGAACCGGCCTTCTGGCGCCTTACATGCGACCGATCTATTCCGGAACGTCACTCGCCGGGCCGGCGGTGACGGTGCTGGTGCCCCCGGGTGACAACTGGATGATCCATGTCGCCGTGGAGGTGTGCAAACCGGGCGACGTACTCGTAGTCGCGCCGAGCTCGCCTTGCAACGACGGGTACTTCGGTGACTTGTTGGCAACGTCACTGAAGGCGCGCGGAGTCATCGCACTGATCATCGACGCCGGCGTACGGGATGTTGCAACGCTCACGGAAATGAAGTTTCCGGTGTGGACCAAGAACATCTGGGCCCAGGGCACCGTCAAGGCGAGCCTGGGGTCAGTCAACATACCGGTGATCTGCGCGGGCCAACGTATCGAACCAGGCGACGTGATCGTCGCCGACGACGACGGCGTGGTCTCAGTCAACCGCGCAGACGCAGTCAAAGTCGCCGCCGCCGCCACACAGCGAGTGGCGAACGAAGAAGACAAGCGCAAGCGTCTCGCGGCGGGGGAACTAGGCCTCGACCTGTACAAGTTTCGCGAAAAGCTGGCGGCGCTCGGATTGGAGTACCGCTGACGTGACCGCGGTCGCGTGCACGGTGATGCGCGGTGGGACGTCCAAGGGGCCGTTCTTCCTTGCCCGCAATTTGCCGTCGGCGACCGATGTGCGCGACCGGGTACTGTTGGCCATCATGGGCTCGCCCGACATTCGCCAGATCGACGGTCTGGGCGGCGCCGATAGCTTGACCAGCAAGGTGGCCATCGTCGGCCCGTCAACGCGTCCCGACGCCGACGTCGATTACCTGTTTCTCCAGGTAGTCGTGAACGAGCCGCGCGTCGACGCCTCGCAGAACTGCGGCAACATGCTCGCTGGCGTCGCGCCGTTCGCGATCGAAAACGGTCTCGTTCCCATCACCGGCGACCGCACTCGCGTCCGCATTCACATGGTGAATACGCAGAGCATCGCCGTCGCCGAAATCCAAACACCGAACGGTCGCGTGCAATACAGCGGCGCCGCATCCATCGATGGCGTTCCCGGAACCGCCGCGCCTATCCTCCTCGACTTCCTGGACATCGCTGGTTCGAGCTGCGGAGCATTGCTTCCAACCGGAAACGCACTCGATGTCATCGATGGCGTCGAAGCAACGCTCATCGACAATGGAATGCCGGTCGTCGTCATGCGCGCATCCGACCTCGGCAAAACAGGCGCTGAATCCCCCGCCGAATTGGAAACGGATAAACCGCTCAAGGCGCGCGTCGAAGCCATTCGGCTCGAAGCCGGCCGACGCATGAACCTCGGCGACGTGACCCGCAAAACCGTGCCGAAAATGTGCCTCGTATCCGCGCCGAAGAATGGCGGCGCGATCGCCACACGCAATTTCATACCGCACACGGTTCACAAGGCCATCGGGGTCTTCGGCGCGGTAAGCGTCGCCACCGCGTGCGTGGTCCCCGGCTCCGTGACCGCCAACATCGCGCGCGTCGCCAGCACCGGCCGTTCGCGCCGCCTCGACGTGGAGCACCCCACCGGCTTCTTCACCGTCGAGATGGACGTCGAAGCCGACGGCACCGGCATTAAAGTTGAACGCGCGGCATTGCTGCGCACCACCCGCAAAATCATGGCCGGCGACGCATTCGTAGACGCCGCCATTTGGGACGGTCGTTAGGCCTTCGGCAGCCGCGGGAACACCCGCCGGGCGTTGCCCTCGAATATCTTCTTCTTGTCCTCGGCACTCAATGCCGAGCCCTCGATGTAACGTTTGGTGTCGTCGTAGTACTGCCCAGTGCGCGGGTCAATTCCCCTGACGGCACCCACCATCTCCGACCCAAACAGAATGTTGTCCAACGGCACCACCTTGAGCAACAGGTCGATGCCGGGCTGGTGGTAGACACACGTGTCGAAAAACACGTTGTTCTTCATCAGTTCTTCCAACGGCGGTCGCTTCAGGTCCTGTGCCAGGCCGCGATAGCGTCCCCAGTGGAACGGCACCGCACCGCCACCATGAGGGATGATCATGCGCAGCGTTGGGAAGTCCTTGAACAAGTCGGCCGTCAGGAACTGCATGAACGCCGTTGTGTCGGCGTTGATGTAGTGGGCGCCGGTTGCATGGAAGTTGGGATTGCACGACGAGCTGACATGCACCATGGCGGGAACATCGAGCTCCACCATCTTTTCATATAACGGATACCAATGACGGTCAGTCAAGGGCGGAGAATTCCAATGGCCACCCGATGGATCCGGGTTCAAGTTGCATCCAATGAACCCCAGATCGCGCACACAGCGCTCCAGTTCCGCCGCGCTGTTGACCGGGGCGACACCGGGAGACTGCGGTAACTGACAAACGCCGACGAAATTCTCCGGGTACAAGCCACACACGCGCTTGATGAGGTCATTGCAAACACGGGACCACTCGAGGCTCGTGGACTCATTACCTATGTGGTGCGCCATCGCGGACGCGCGCGGCGAGAAAATCGTCAGGTCGGTACCGCGCTCGCGTTGCAACTTGAGTTGCGCTTTCTCCAGGCTCTCGCGAATCTGGTCATCGCTGATGTGGAGACTCGAGGCTGACGGCGTCAGCACCGGATCTTTCAGGCCCGAGATCTGAGCCTCGCGAAACTTCTGTAACTCGGCCGGCGCGGTCGTGTAGTGGCCATGGCAGTCGATGATCACGACTCGAGGCTCTTCTCCAGGCGGTCCAGGGTGCGCATGGCTGGCAGGACTTGGGCCAGGCTGGCGTTGGGCTCGCGTTTTTCCTTGATGGCCGCGAAGAATTCACGGTCCTGCAACTCGATTCCATTCATGGAGACGGCCACCTTGGTAACGTCAATCGGCTTCTGATAGCCGTCGACGAGATCGTCATAGTTGGCGATGTACGTTCCGTTGTCACAGATGTAGCGAAAGAATGTTCCGAGCGGACCGTTGTTGTTGAATGAGAGAGACAGGGTTCAGATTGCACCTGACGGGACTTTGAGGCCGATGCTCATATCCATGGCAATGCCCAACTGCGGGTGCTTCGGACCTTGCAGAGCCTGAGCCCGGGAGGCGGTCTCGCCCGTCTGGTATTGAAACAAATCGACGGTGTGACAGGCGTGATGCCACAACAGGTGGTCGGTCCAGCTCCGTGGCTTGCCCAGCGCATTGGTGTTGGTCCGCCGAAAAAAATACGTCTGCACATCCATCTGCTGGATTTTCAGCTCGCCGGCCCGGATGCGCTGGTGGATCCACTGATGACTGGGGTTGAAACGGCGGGTGTGGCCGCCCATGGCGATGACGCCGGTTTCCTTTTGCACCTGCAGGAGTCGCTCGGAGTCGGCGAGGTTGTCGGCAATGGGAATTTCGATCATCACGTGCTTGCCCGCGCGCATGCATTGCTCAGCCTGCTTCGCGTGCATCTGCGTTGGGGTCGCCAGGAGAACCGCTTCCACGCCCGGTTGTGCCAGGCTTTCAGCCAGATCGCAGGTCCAATGCAGAATGTTGAATTTCTTCGCTACTTCCGCCGTCTGCTCGGCATTGCCGCCGGCCAGCGAGACCACCTGGACGCCTTCAATCCTGGCCACCGCCTCCAGGTGCTTGACTCCGAAAGCGCCCTGTCCTGCCAATGCGATCTTCATGCTTCGTTCTCGAGAATGATGTGCCCGACCGCAGTGTTGGAGGCGGGGACGTGATAGAACCTGTAGACCTCGCGTACCTTCTCATCCAGGGCGCCGCGCATGATGAGCCACATCACCAGCTCTATACCCTCGGAGCCGGCCTCGCGGACGTAGTCGATGTGAGGCATCCGGGCGAGCTTGCGCGGATCTGCTGTCAGGTTGTCCAGGAAAGCGGTGTCGAAAGCCCGATTGATCAGGCCGGCACGCGGCCCCTGCAACTGATGCGACATCCCGCCTGTTCCAAAAATCATCACTTTCAGGTTCTGGTCAAACGACTCCACGGCGCGGCGGATGGCAAGGCCTAAGTTGTAGCAACGATTTCCCGTAGGCGGCGGATATTGCACGACGTTCACGGCCAGGGGGATGACCTGACACGGCCACTCCTGCGGTTGGCCGAAAAGCAGTGACAGCGGGACGGTCAGGCCATGGTCGACGGCCATGTTGTTGACGATGGTCAGATCAAACTCGTCGAGGATCACTGACTGAGCGATGTGCCACGCCAGCTCGGGGTGGCCTTTTACGACCGGCACCTTGCGCGGGCCCCAACCTTCATCCGCAGGAGCAAACTCCGCCGCGCAGCCGAGCGCGAAGGTTGGAATCATCTCCAGCGAAAACGCGGAAGCGTGATCGTTGTAGACGAGAATGATGACGTCCGGCTTCTGTTCCGCGATCCACTTTTTCGCTGGCTCGTATCCTTTGAACAGGGGCTGCCAGTACGGGTCGCCGGTCTTGCCGAGGTCGATGGCGGCGCCTATGGCCGGCACGTGTGATGTGGCGACGCCTGCGACTAACCTGGCCACTATTTTTTTGACTCCGGTGGTGTTGCGGGCTGCGACTTGCTGCGATTGCCGTCGATCGAGCGACCGCCGTTGAGCATCATTTTTGCGTAGTCCTCCTGCGAGGCGCCCGTCATGATGGCAGCCACCTGTTGGAATGACTTGCCGTCGGTTGAGAACAGCTTGGCAAGAAAGTAGATGTTGCCGCCCAGGGCGATCATGCCATTCCAGTCGCGCACGAGGACGGCATTGCGTTGCGCGTCAGTCAGCGGGAATTTCAGCAGAAAGGCGGCCTCGTCGGCTTTGAACGCGGCGCGGTTCTCGGCCTTCATCAACGACATGCAGAACATGTTGAGGTGATAGCCCTGCCGCGAGCGCTGCGCATCAAAAAGCGTCGTGCCCGGAATGTCATCGAACGGATTGAGCTCATCCTTCAAAGGAATACAACCTGTGTGGATTGTCGATGAGTATTTTACGCTGCACTGAGGCCTCCGGCGCAAACAGCGGCACCAGATCCACCAGATCCCCATCATTCGGCATGTGCCGCGCGATATTCGGATGTGGCCAGTCGGTACCCCAGAGAATCCGCTCGGGTGCTGCGGCAATCAAGGCCTGCGCGAACGGGACTGCGTCGGTAAAGGGCGGACCGCTGCTGGAGATTCGTTCTGCGCCGGAGATCTTGACCCAGCAACCGGGCGTGGTGCGCGCCAGGTTGACCAGGTGTCGGAACGGATCCTGCTCCAGGCCGGCCTTCGTCGGCACCCGACCCATGTGATCAATAATGAACGGCACTGGAAGGTTGCGCAGCAGATCGTCGTAACCAACGAGATCAATCGCATCAAAGTGCAGGTCAACGTGCCAACCCAGGGGTTTGATGCGGGCAATCACGCGATGAAACTCATTCATGTCCGGCACGCCGCCCAGGTGCTTCACGAAGTTGAAGCGCACGCCGCGAAAGCCTGCCTGGTGGAGATCTTCGAACATTCGATCGGTGAACGAATCGTCGGCGTTGGCTACGCCTCGATAACGGCCACCGCTTTGCGCGATGGCGTCGACGATAACGGTATTGTCAGTTGCGTGACAGCTCGCGTTCACGAGTACGGCTCGTCCCAGGCCCAGAATCGATTGCAATTCCTTGAACCTGGAGAGCGGCGCGTCGGGTGGCGTATACGTGCGATCGGCTGCGTACGGATATCGGTCACCTGGGCCAAATATGTGGCAATGGGCGTCACAACTGCCTGGCGGCGGGCGATACCTGGGGCTGCGAGTGTCGGCGTCTGGCGGCTTACAGCTGGGAATATTCGTCATGTTTGTTATCGTAGCGACGGGCCGAGCGGCACACAATCTGGGCCGACCGATGATCGAACCACTGGAATGAAGGCTATGGAATTTACCCACCTGATCAATGGCACAGCAGTCTCGGGCGATGCCACGCTAGAGGTTATAAATCCGGCTACGGGGGCGGTGTTTGCGCGTTGTCCGGCAGCCAACGCGGAGCAACTCGATGCTGCCGTGGGTGCTGCGCGTGCGGCTTTTCCGTCTTGGAAAGCGAGGTCGTTTGCGGA
>Ga0137416_10000332_pt1 | contig 21541 bp, 14 predicted proteins | sample CZODoug3_1_1_16f_FD_108282 | JGI IMG/M metagenome (GOLD analysis project Ga0137416, IMG submission 108282) | Vadose zone soil fungal communities from Angelo Coast Range Reserve, California, USA - CZODoug3_1_1_16fungal (Illumina Assembly) | ecosystem: Environmental > Terrestrial > Soil > Vadose...
CTTCTTCACCCCATCCAGTTTCGAGGTAAGTTGGCGAATGTTCATGCCGATATCCTCCGCGAAAATCGGCGGACAGAACGGAGCTGTGAGATGATACCTGATGAACAACACTCCGTCGTCCTTGATATCGATCTCGTCGACCAGATGCATCTCTGTTATCGGAAGACCGATCTCAGGATCCACCACTTTCTCGAGCTCCTTCGTGACCTCATCAACCGTAACCATCTTGTTCTCCCTCAACGAAATGGTCATGATTTCATTTATGCATTCGTTTAGTCAGGACCGGCATCAGACCGTCCGATCCAGAACACGCCGATTGACCATTCGACCCTTTACCTTCAAGTGATGAGGCCCACACGAGTAGATTATGACGTAGGTCATGTTTAAATAGACTGCTCGTCCTTTTCAGTTACCGTTTCTGTTTGATAATTCCCTGTGAAGTGGCTTCGAAGTCCGTTATCCCGGCTCTCCGTGCACTTGTGGCTCGGGAGCTCATAGAAGAGTACGGACTAAAGCAGGAACAAGTCGCAACAAAACTGGGAGTAACCCAGGCTGCCGTTAGCAAATATCAGCATCAGGTCCGTGGAGAGGCAGTCGAACTCGGATCGGCCCCTGAAGTTAGAGCCATGAGTAAAGACATTGCATCAATGCTCTCCAAGAACCCTAATCCACTCGCAGTTTCACAGAAGCTATGTCAGGCTTGCACCGATATTCGGGCACTTGGATTGATGTGCGAGACATGCCGAAAGGTGGATCCGACATGGGACGTCGAACATTGCACCATATGCTTCGGGAACCATAGTTGCTCCGAACTTGTGAGTATTGAACCGAGCAGCATCGGGAAGTATCGGCGTATACCTGTACTTTCCTGAAGGATTATCTCATTTAGTCACTTCTAGGCTCACAAGGACAGGCCAGAGGCCGCGCCAGAAGCCGCCTTCGATTCCCTACAATTCGGCCTCAATGTCGAGCGTTGAATGGATTTCCAGAACTTCTGCAGCAGTATGAAGCTAACTAATATTTGATAATTCTTCCGCTTGAAGCTTTCCGGTATGGTCCTCGCTTTCTCTTTCGAGATTTCTCCTTCAACTCACGTCGGCGGACCAGCTTGTCTTCGACACTCATCTTTACCTAATCGCACCGAGCGTAGCTGCTCGCCAATATCAACATTCGGGAATTAACTCTTAAATGGGCTAGGTCAGAGGCTGACCCTCAGGAAACTGAAGAGAGTGGTCAACTGACGCTCAGTCTGTTTGGCAAGAAGAAAAACCAATCCTCTCCTGCGGAAAATCCGCAGGAAAGCCAGGAGCCAATGGTTCTTAGCAAGTTACAGGAGATTACGGCAGGAGATGATGAGATGTATCGATCTCTCTCGAGACTCCTTTTCCTCGATCCCAAGAAAATCACCACCTCTTTGGAAGACGCGGTTAGCCAGGCGACGGCCTTTGACTCGGCGGGAAATAGGACTCGGGCGGAGGTGTGGTACAGGATTGCAGGTGGGATCTCGCTCTACCGAGGTGATGCAGAGGGCGTGAGAAAGTTTTTCGAGAAGGCTTCTTCAATTGTCGGAGACCGTCGACCGGAATACAAGACTATCGCGGGCCGATCCCAAGACGCTGTGAATTTGGCCCGAAAATTCTACGAGAGCATGTAGAGAGAACTAGTAGCAACGCCCAAACCGTCTGGGGCTGGCGATCCCTTGTTCTTAGCAAGCAAGCATCGGAGTGATGGTGCTCCGGGCGGGATTTTCAGCAGCTTGCAGCCGCGTTTGAACCCGCGATCAACGGCTCTGGGGCTTGTCTTCCAGTAAGCCTCCCCGATCTAGTGTTCGACTGGCCGCCCCATGATGCTCTGAGGCAAAGGCCGCTATGCTAAACCGGGCTACACCACCGGAGCGACCGAAGGGCTCGAACGCGGTTTCTTTTACCTTTTGGTAAGACCCAGTGCATGGGGCGAATTTCCTCCCAGGTACGATGGTTTCAGGTTACCAGCGTTCTTTCATTTCGTAATTCTGAATCCTCGAAACTCTCCCAAGTAGTCTGACCATTCGACCTCCACTCTTCTGACGACTGCACCTCTGGGACCGACGTGGCAGAATCTAATCAGTTCGTCCAACAGACCTTTCTCTCCTTCAGCGAGCGCCTCCACCTTACCGTTCGGGAGATTTCTCACCCATCCCGAGATTCCAAGCCTTCTAGCAAGATCGGTCATCTCTCTCCTGAAGAAGACGCCCTGTACTAGACCTGTGATCGTGATTCTTGCTCGGGCTTCCATCTACTGACGCAGGAACTTGGAAGCATTTCTCTCTTGCTTTAGAGAGAGCGCAAGAGGGTATCTAATGAAATCTAGTCGTCAAGTTGTCGGAGGGGAGGCGATCTGACGCACGGGTGCAGCGAGAGGTGGAAGGGGCATTTCCTTCGACGCAACATCTAGTTCTTGCAGGAAGCCTGTCAGAGCGAGACCATGGATCGCTGAAAATACGTTAAGCGTCATGTAGAGATAGCCAGCTTCCTCTACGTCAAACCTTAGACCATGCTTCATTAGGACGTCTCTTGTTCTTGGAAAAGCTACTATCAAATCCCCGATCGTGGTCTCCGCACGAATCAAATCTATCTCTATCGTGAAGACCTGGGAGGCGTCCATCGTTTGGGATGGCGAGGGTCGGGCCGACAATGAGATGTTCGGAGCTTGCGGGCCCTTATCAGTTACATTTGTAAGTAGTTTTCCTTGTGACTTTTGGTTCCGGGCACTATTCGGCTTAAGGATCTTCTTCGAGGCCTTCTTTGATCTCGTCTTAGTGCTCCGGATTTTCTTTTTCGCCATGGTTTTCACGAGTGCGTCGAGTGCGGGTAAGCTTGCCCCGCTCTGCTCCATATGTTATGGGGTCTCCGGCTATTAATACGCTCGGATGAAAGTTCAAGTCAGTTCTCCGAGGGTTGAATAGACCATGCGATTGGGAGACCTTGCATGAGCTGCTGCACGTGCTGGGAAGTCTTGACTCGTAGCTCGTCAGCGACCGTCTGGAAGACCGGGGTCGTGTAGTCTTCAATCTGGCCATGGTCTGACAATCGGGCGATTATCGGGTCCACTGGCACCGACCCTAGGAAGGGTATGCCGAGCTGCTTGGCTAGTTTCTCTCCCTGCGGTTCTCCGAAGACGTTGATGGTTTCGCCACAATGTGGGCACATTAGATAGCTCATGTTCTCCACTAAACCCAACAGTTCAGCATTCATCTTCTTCGCCATGTTGACAGCCTTGGTGACGATGAGGGAGGCTAGCTCTTGGGGAGAAGATACGACGATCACTCCGTCTAATGGCAAGGACTGTAGAACTGTTAACGGGGCGTCGCTCGTCCCTGGCGGAAGATCTACTAGTAGGTAGTGCAGGGATCCCCAATCCACGTCCCAGTAGAGCTGGCGAATGACACTATTCACGATTGGACCTCTCCATATGACAGGCATCTCAGGATCATCCAAGACTAGGTTGATCGACATCACTTTGATTCCAGTCCTGGTTCGCACGGGAGTTATGCGACCGGTGGGACTCTTGGAGGGCCGATCTTTCAGTCCGAAGACTTTTGCAATGCTGGGGCCTGTCAGGTCCGCGTCTAGAATGCCCACTTCGTATCCGAGTCTGCGGAGCTGGACGGCGAGCATGCTTGTGACGAAGGATTTTCCGACTCCGCCTTTCCCTGATGCTACGGCGATGATGTTTCGGAGTTCACGTTTTCCGAGCCGGTTGATGCCTGGGCCCGGAGTGTTCGCCTGATCGGGTTGGGGCTGGGTCGCTCTGTTTTGGAGGCTTGTTCTGAGTTCGTTCAGCTCTGTCTTGGACATTGCTGTTGTCTCTACGGTTACGGTCTTGATCTCGTCCGATTTTTTCAGGGCTTTCTCGACGTCGGTTTGGAGGGTTTTTGCGAGGGGGCAGTGAGCAACTGTTAGTGCGATGGTGACTTTGACGTGGCTGCCTTCTATGGATATGTCTCGGACCATTTTGAGATCGACGATGCTGATGCCGATCTCCGGGTCAAGGACTCCTCGGAGACTATTGACAACTGAGTTCCTGTCGATCAAAATTCTTCCGTTATCCAGGAGAGTCTTCTAGAGTCATGGGACGCTATTTACACTCTCTTTCGTTAAGCCATGAACGGTCCTCGTCGAAAGTTTGGATAACGGTGCGAGTCTGGGGCGTGACATTTTCTTGTCTTTGAGGAACTTGCACAGTCGACGGCACAATTTTATGGGGTCGCTCCGTCTGGGTTCGGGCTAGAGAATCGATGTCTGTCAGTGAGAAAACACGAAGGGCGTTGAAGGAGTTTGGTCTGACGGATTATGAGGCAAAGGTGTACATTTCACTGGTTGAGTCGGGCACGCAAACGGCGAGCGAACTCAGCAGAACCGCTTCTATTCCCTATTCGAAGATCTACGAGATTCTGGGAAATCTTGAGCGTAAGGGATGGGTTGAGACAGAGCAAGGCAGGCCCAGCAAGTACTACCCCAAGGCGCCTTCCACTGCTCTCGAATCGTCTAGGACTCGGCTAGAGACTACGCTGAAGTCGAGCCAATCGGACGCGATGGAGGAACTTCAGCCTCTCTACGAGAAGAAGGGGGTCAGGGAGAAACCGGACATCTGGATAGTGAGAGGCCAAAACAATATCCTGGACAAGATTAGAGAGACTCTTGGACGCACGAGAAGAGAGCTTTTCGTGGCGATGCCGGTGGCTCCGGACCCGATCGTCTCAATGGCTCTGCCGGCTCTTGCTTTGATGAAGGTGAACGGAGTCAATGTCTCTGTGATGGTCCCTCAGACGACGAGTCGAGATACTCTGCGGAAGTTGAAGGGTCTCGCTCAGGTCCGGACCAGAGAACAAATGTTCGGCGGGGGAATCATCTCGGACGATAACCAGATCATAATACTTCTAGGCGAGGATCCCCAGAAAGGATTGACGTTGGCCATCTCTTCGGATCATATTGGTCTCGTAAAGTTTGGAAAGAGCTATTTCGAGTATCTCTGGGAGAGCTCAAAACCACTCTCCTAGAAACCAGACACAGATCAGACTCTCACGCATCCGGGTCTCTCGAAGACCCCGGGGAATATTTTCTGTGAGCCGGGCTTGAACTGGTCTCGTGTCGCGGAAAAAAATTGTTGACCCCTTTTTTTGGAGGCCTCTCGCCAGCCGGTACGTTTCTTGGCGGGGATTCTGATCTTGAACGCAGAATGAGCGTGAATAGTGATCTTCGAAACGGGACTCTTACCCATAGGATGAAGCGTGGAAGAAACGTGGTTACAGAACCGCTTGCTCGGATCTGGGATTCGGGCGTGTTCTGGGCGACTTTTTCTGTGCCGCCATCACGGAATTCAGATCTGGGCTGATTCCTAGCGATCTTGTCTTACCTTTTTGGGAGGAGGGAGCGAGGGACTGCCCGCCTCATTTGACGATCCCGATGCGAAGGAGTTGCGGCTTGAAGTAGTTTTTATTCGCCCCCGGTTCCGCCCTTGTCGCAGGATCCGCAGCGCGGGGGTACCAGAGCCAGGTCTAATGGGCAGAAGGCGTGATCGTAGCCTGCCGTGGGCTTAGGACCCTGTGGCGAAGGCCTTCGTGGGTTCGAATCCCACCCCCCGCACCAAATGTTCTCAATAGCTGTGGGATTGGACCAGAGTCTCGTCTGCCGAGCCAACTAATTCGGATTGAACATACCGCAGAAAGCCAAGCCTCAGATTCCAGCTTGAAGTTATCCAAAAGAAGCAGTGGCAGTAAAGACAGCTTTCGGATAGAAAGCGGATTTCAGGAGAGCAGGTACCGCGTCGAACTTGCCGAAATCGACTCGAACATTCCTTGTTCGAAACATATTCTTAATAGAGGACTTTGGGTTTCCTGCCTCACCGCGATGAACGCAAGATGGACCCCCCTGACCTTCGTGGTCCTCTTGCTAGTACTTCAATCGGTGATCCACGGGTCCTCTGCTGCCGCTCCAGTCGACGTGGTCGTTGGCACAAGCGGAGCTGACGTTACCATGAATCTCGTCGTCAACGAGAACCTCACGTCACTGCCCGCCATGACTGTTCACCTAGACTCTTCAAATTCCAGTATTATCACGAGTCCCTTGCAGAAAGCGATTCAGAAGATTGACCCCAAGGCAACTATCGCGAGTCTAACCCTGTCAATGACGACTCTCAATAGTACCGGGAAATGGACCCTGTCAGAGAATTACAATTTCCATGTAGATGGACTAAGCGTGAGAGCTGGGACCATGCTAACTTCAGACCTTTCGTTTCTATTTTTCAACCTGACAGATCCGGTTATCGTAGCCGGCAATGAAATAAACTACGTGACAAGGGCCTACATCCTTGCCTCGTTAAGTGCACAGCCCCAGGGAACAGCCTACTTCATAAACGGCCATCAAACCCGTGACGCTTCGATCCCGGGTCTCACCACCTTCAGCCTTCATCTCCTAGACTTCACCTGGGTATCACCCCTCTCCGGTTGGACGAACAATAAGGACATTCTAGGGCAGACAACTTCATGGACGCTTAATCCTCCGGACCGCTACAATCTCACCCTTGGTCCATTCTCACCCGAAGGAGTGTTTCTCAAAGCCTACGAGGTAGTTTATCACCCACAGTTTCAGGTGACTGTGAGGTCCCTCGCCGTCGCCAATGGTAACGCGATCCGCTTCGATCTTCCGTCAGAGTCCGAAATTGTGATGCCGGCTCTGATAATCGTCGCTGTTATTCTCCTAGTCACAACTCTCTTGGTAGATAGAAGCCTCACGAGGCAGAATGTGAGACGTCGAAAGCGCTAGTCGTGGCTAATACATACCGGTAGGAAATACTCAGGAATACAGATGGCACGCAACGAAGTGTTTCTTTTCTACCTCGACCAGCTGGGGTTCCTCGGTCGAACACCTTTCGTGAGCGTACGGACATCTTGTGTGGAATCTGCAACCCGAAGGCGGATCTACGGGGCTTGGGATCTCTCCGCTGATGACGTCCTTGACACGCTTGGACTCAGGATCAGGCACCGGGACGGCAGAAATCAAGGCTTGGGTATACGGATGCAGCGGCCTATCGACAACATCCTCTGCCGACCCCAATTCCATCATCTTGCCAAGATAAAGAACAGAGATTCGATCCGAGATGTGTTTTGCCAGTGCGATATCGTGCGAAATGAAGATAATCGACGCTGAGCTCTTCTTCACCAGGTCCACCATGAGATTGATAATTTCGGCTCGAATGGACACGTCAAGCATCGATACCGGTTCATCAGCAACTACGAATGTCGGATTCATTACGAAGGCTCTTGCGACAGCTACTCTTTGTCTCTGTCCACCGCTGAGTTCATGAGGGAACCGGTACAAGTATTCTTCCGGAGGGGCAAGTTCAACCTCAACAAGCATTTTCTTTACTCGTTCTTCGATCTCTTGCTCGCCGAACTTGCGGGTTCTCTGCTTGCCATTCTCAACCTCCATCTCTCCCTGGACTCGGAGCGGCTCGGCAATGATCTCTTTGATGATCATCCTCGGATCTAGGGACTCGAAGGGATCTTGGAAGACGATCTGCATCTGTCTTCGTAGAGGTTTCATTTCTTTGTCCGAGAGCTTCGTAATGTCCTTGTTTTGGAAGAATATGCTGCCTCCGGAAGGGGTAATGAGACGAAGAACCACCTTACCGAGAGTGGTCTTTCCACTACCGCTCTCTCCGGCCAAAGCAAAGATTTCCCCTTTCCGGAGGGTGAAGCTGACGCCGTCTACGGCCTTGACTGACAGTTCTTTACGTGAAACGAGAGTTTCAAAGAAACCCCTTTTCAAGGGGTACCATTTTCGAAGGTTTTCGATCCTTATGACGTCCTCCGACCCAAGATCGGGGGTTTCGATCCGGGATTCAGACTTGGAAGTCTCTTCCGTGATGAGCTCAGCTCCTAGTACAAATGACACGCTACGAGATGATTCTTGTCAGCCTGCTCTTCAAGGAGTGGCTCGTCCTTCTTACATACATCCATCACATACGGACATCGTGGATTGAATCTGCATGCCGGCGGAGGGTGCAGCAGGTCTGGGGGTGAACCCGGAATCGACGTGAGGCGTACCCTTTCACCTTTGATACTTGGGAAGGCTTTGATCAATCCTTGAGTATACGGATGCAGCGGATTCTTGAAGATCGAAACAGCATCCCCGTACTCCACTATCTTTCCAGCGTACATTATCGCGACCTTCTCGCAAGTCTCCGCGATGATCGAAAGGTCGTGGCTAATGAGGATCATGGACAATCCGAGCCGGTCCTTCAAATCTCTGAGCAACTTTAGAGTCTGAGCCGCCACGATAACATCAAGGGCGGTCCCAGGCTCATCACCTATCAGCATCGTTGGACTGGCGGCAAGCGCCATCGCGATAAGCGCCCGTTGTCTCATGCCACCGCTAAACTCGTGAGGATAATTATCTGCTCTTGAAGGCTCAATGCCCACTGTTTCAAGGAGCTTCGCAACTCTCTCTTTCAATTCGGATCTTGAGACGCCCTCTTCGTGAATCTTGATCGCCTCTGAAATTTGGTCTCCAACTTTGTAAACGGGGTTCATGGCATTCATCGCGCCTTGAAACACGATCGAGATCCCCTTCCAGCGGATCTTCCTCATTTCTGGCTCTGAAAGCGGTACCAAGTCTCGGCCTTGGAAGAGAATCTTGCCCTTTCTGATTATTCCCCCAGGCGGGAGGATTCTCAAGAGAGACAGCGCCACAGTGCTCTTACCACAACCGGACTCCCCCGCTATCCCCAGGGCCTCACCTTCTTGCACGTTGAAACTGACGTTTTCTGTGGCCCGAACCCATCCTCTCAGCGTTCTGTAGTGAGTCGTTAACCCCTGTACCTCAAGCACTGGCGGCAATGTTGTGGTATCCGGAGAAACGGAACCTAGATAGCTCAAATTAAGCTTTGGGGGATGGAAGAATCCGGACGCTGCTAGTAGTGTATTGCAATATCATCCGAGGACTGCACAACATTGTGACCCGTGACCGAATTGAGGAAAGTGATCACGTCGAAACTAATGGTCACGTGAGCCAAGAGCCCCGGATTGGATGCCTGGGTAAAACTGTACAGATAGGAAGCGTTCTCCGGTGGGAGTTGTAGAGTAATGTCCACGCCGTAGCTTGAGTGAGGTGATAAAGGCGCATTGATGACGGTATCCCCCATAATAGTCTGGGTCGCTCCCATGAAAGTCATCGATTGATTGGAAGCAGGCCGAGATAGCTGGATAGACCCACTGGCCAGCTGGAGGCCCGAGTAGTCAGATGGATTCGCAATCGTCAAGTGGGCGACGAGTATCGTCTGGTTAGGCTGCGCTCCCTTCTGGACTCTTAGCACAGTAATTTGGGGAGTCAAATTGTTGACCGCAGGATAGAGCCGATTATAGTTGATGGTCAATGAGAGCAGGAGAACACAGGATCCGAGACATAGTACAGTGAAGGCGGAGGCGATGATAACACCCCGATTCAGATTAAGCTTCATCTATATCATACCCTTGTCCGATAGCGTCTGAAGCTTGCGATCAGAGATAGTCAGGAGAATTGCGCTTAAGGTTAAGCCTTTCATGGTTGTAGCGGGTCTGGGTACTTCGATCGGGACCTTCGCGCTCGGAACCATTTTCCAAGGATTGTTATTGCCAAAAGTCATTGGAAACGGTGGCGGATTACTTGCGGAAGTACTGAACGCCAGCAGCCTTGGAATATGGGCGTTCTACCTTTCCTGTTTCGCAGCATGCGTCTTAGCCGCTCTCGTTCTAGGTGACATTTCAAATGCTGTCTTGTCGTTCTTTCCAGCCTACTTGCTCGGAGCGCTAGTCACCTATCTAGGGTTAATCGTCCCTGCGCTGACTGGAACTTACCCAGACCCGTCAGTACTTGAGGAGTCCGCAACGATATTCACGTTCACCGCTTTCTTCCCCCTACTGCTGCTCGACGGATTGGCGGGCACGATAATTGGCGGCTTTCTCAGCGAGCGCATTCTCTAGAAAATCGAGACTCTCAGCGTCGCCTTCGAAGCCTCGGATTGAAAATCTCGTCCAGAGCGTATCCGATAAGGATGAACGATAGAGAGACGAGGGCTATGCCGAAGCCTGGAGGCAGCACCCACCACCAGACCGGGGGAACTTTCGAGATTGCTCCGGATACGAGGAAGTTCTGGAACATGTGACCCCATGAATTGATCGTCGGATCCGACAGCCCCAGGAAGGCTAAGACGGACTCGGCTAGAATCGCGCCTGGGACCGTGAGGGCGAGGTTAACGTAAGTTAGTGAGACTATGTTTGGGAAAATGTGATACCGGATGATACGGCCTGGACCCGCACCCGACGCTTTAGCCGCCTCGATGAACGGTCTCTCACGGAGAGTGAGCACTTGCGAACGGACTATTCTAGCGAATCCCATCCAGCCTAGGAATCCGATTATTATTATGAGGTTCCAGATGTTTGGCCCAAGCACAGCTACCAGCACGATCAGTAGGGGAAGGCCTGGAATGACCAGGAGCATGTCTGTAAACCGCATCAGAATTTCGTCAACGACCTTTCCGAGAAACCCTGCCATCAAGCCGATGATGAGTCCCAGGCTTATTCCGATAGCAGCTGAAAGCAGCCCTACTAGAAGTGAGACGCGTGAACCATAGACGAAAAGCGTCCAGACGTCGGAGCCGGCCCAGTCTGTGCCCATGAGCCCGTAGGCGGTGCCGGACAGGGAAAGCTGAACATTATCGATGTTAATCCTTTGGTGGCCGTAGAATGTAACTTCAATACCATACACATAGTCCGTGATTTGTGAGAATATTATTTCGGCTGGATTGAAGCCCGAGCTTGTAGTGCCAACAGCATGAAGGACTGTATCGCTTCCCGAATAGAGGATGTCGCCAGGCGGTTGTGGATGCCAGACGCCACTGAAAGTATCGTTTGTGCTGAGTAGGTCGAACTCTTGTCCTCCAATCTGCTGGACAAATATTCTTATGTGCACCGGTAGAGACGAGCTGGCACCTGTAACGAGCCAGTGCGCGTAGGCAGTAAAGTCCGCTGGAGAGCCGCGATAGGGATAATGAAATGTCTGGGACAACTGAATCTTTCCGGGACCAGACCCGCTGTAGACCATCTGAAGGCTACCTTTCGAACTCGCGCTCGGCACGATGCCCGGTGCATACGATAGTTGAAGGTTCGAGAGTGTTGAGGTAGGAGCGGTGACCGTCCATGCTTGGATTGTCGATGGGGAATTGAAAAGAGGGTCTTGTACTACGACGACATTTCTACTGAGGTAGTATCCGTCTGGATAGTTCATGATCCATTCCGGCTGAGCCAGTCGGCCCGAGACGACATCGTTAGGATGAAAAGGCGTTAGAAGAGGAGCGGCAAGGGCGGCAAAGAGGAAGAACGCGAGCAAGCAGACTCCGATAGTTGCCATTCGGTTGTGAAATAGGGTCTTGAAGAGCCCGGCAATTCTCTTCCTCTGAAACCTTAGACCTTCTCTCGAAACCAATGCTGTAGAGCCTCTTCGAACGCCTTTGTCAGTCGTACCTTATCCGAGGGTCAACTATTCCGTACAGAATGTCCGAAACGAAATTCGCCGCGATGACGGAGAGAGCGATCAAATAGAACATCGCTTGCATCACCGGAAAGTCCTTGAACAGAACTGCCTGATACAGCCACTGTCCCAGACCGTTCCAGTTGAAGATTGATTCTGTAATGATCGCGCCACTTAGTATGCTCCCGAATGCAAGCGCGCTTGAAGTTATTATTGGCAAAGATGCGTTCTTGAAGGCGTGCCGAAAGAGAATAGTCCGCTCCGGCAGTCCCTTCGCTCTAGCCGTCAGAATATAGTCCTCACTCAACGTCTCCATCATAGTAGCACGAGTCAGCAGTAGGAATCCTCCATACGAAAAGAGCGTAAGGGTCAAGGCAGGAAGGAATAGGTAATAGAGTCGCGTAGGTATCTGCGTCAGCAAGTCCGGCTTTCCGAACCGGTCCCAGCTTACTGGGTAAACGCTCCCTGCAGGGAACCAGCCCAACAGTTGGGCGAAGATGAATATGAGAAGAATCCCCATGAAGAAAGTCGGCAACGAAAATGTTGTTAGCGAAGCGCCAACCCAGAAGTTATCCAGACCTGAACCACGCCTTCTCGATATGATGACCCCCAGCAGTACTCCCAGCAGTATTGAGATGACTGTGGATAATCCCAGTAACTCGAGCGTGTTCTCAAGTCTGCCTGATGCGATCATATCGGTTGTCACCCATATGTTATCTTTGTACGAGAAGCCGAACTGGAATGTCAGCATTGCCTTGAAGTAATCGACAAACCTCGTCCAATAGTCCTTGTTAAGTCCGTACAAAGCGACTTGACGGTCGTAATTAGCCTGTCCAAGCTTTCCGTTCTGTCCTAGAACTGAGTAGAGGTTTCCCGCAGCACCAGGCATCGCCTCAAAAATTACCCAATTGAGAAGTATGACGAAAAAGAGCAGGACTATCGTGTAGACGGCTCGCTTGAAAAGGAATGATCGGAGACTCATCTAATCAACAGAGAAAGAAAAAGAAGGGGGATTTATTTGAGGCTTGCCGTTTGGTCTAACAGTCGTACCCGTGTACCGGATCTGTGGTGCACGGAGTCAGCGTTGCGCTACCCTCGTGCAGTAGTGGCGACAGTGGAATGATGCCTGTTGGTGCTGCGGTGCTGCGCCAGTCGAACGGGAATATCCAGTTCACTCCGACGAAGCGGTTCACTGCAAGGACCTGGTTGATGGTGACAGGCGAGGCTGGACCAGCAGTACCGTTAGTACTACCAATACCAGTCTGGAAGTGAGCGCATGGAGCCGAGGCTGTTACTGGTAGGTTGAAGCATGCAGCCATGGTGGTGAAGTTGACAAAGTCCTGTGTGAAGACACCCACATCCTTGCTCCACAAGTAGACAGCAAGATTGCCGTTACTGCGGAACCATACGTCGAACGGGGGCGAATTCGGAACGAAGCCCTTGCCGAAGCGCTGTAGCACATAGCTCTGGCCTATTCCAGGATTCATCTTGTTACCCGGTGCACAACCAGTACCTAGACTGGTCCCTGCAGCATTGTTGCACTCCCACGAAGAGGAACCGATCAGGATTCCGTTCGCTAGAGGATCATACGTTGCAACAATCTTTGCGGGATCAGGGTTCATGTTGGTCGATGGGAAGCTGCCTGCTCCGTTGAGCGAAGCAACAACCACAGGTATGCACGGAGTCTGACCTGGGTTAGGACCACAACCAGCAGGGAAGGTCTTAGCGCCGAGCGTGTACTGTACTGGGTAGCATGCGGAAGCTCCTGAGCCAGTGCAAGTCGCTCTCGCACTGTCCCACGAAGAAGTACCCGCAGCGTTCCAGTAGTGGCCTGGCATGACGTACAGCCCTGTTAGAGTGTTCTTGGTGAAGGGTCCGAAGTTGTTTACGTTGATGTCTATCTGGTTCTTGCTGAGGACGGTCACACCGCTCATTGGATTGGCCCCGGCACCTACGAACGAGCTTGTTGCTTTCAGGGATAGATAGCTGTAGGCAACGTCGAATGCCGTTACTGGAGTTCCGTCTTGGAAGTACATGTCACTGCGCAACGTGAACCTGTATGTCGAGACTGTACCCGCGGGTGGCACGTACGTCAGTTGGCTGTTCGGTAGCTGCGCGCTGTTGACCGACATGAAGTCGAAGTACTGAGAGTTCTGAAGTGGGTTGATTGCGCCGAGACTGTCATAGATGCTGCCAGTAATGTATGCATCGAGCACTGTTGAAGAGAGGTATGGGTTGATTTGTGTTGTTGAAGCCTTGAAGCCTTGGGTAACCGCGCCCGCGTTGATTGGAGTGGCACTGTAAGCACTAAGCCACTCGAATCCGCCGGAAGCTGTTCCCGAGCCTTCATTGTTCACAACGCCCTGCCAGTTGCTCCGGTATCCGAACGGATCAGTCTGGCTGAAGACGGGGATTGTGAATGTCTCGTTGCCAAAGTAGTCCTCTACCTGAAGACCAGCAGCGATAGCAGTGGGCTGGCTAGTTCCTGGGCAGATGTTGCTAGGATCGCTGAGACATGGAGCGAACTCCATCTTAGCGGCAATCGCATCGTAGCCTGGGTTGCAGATGTACATGTAGTCGCCAGCACTGTTACTTGGATTGGCGTCGCTAGCGCAAGGTCCAGCAGGGGCAATGATCGAAGGAATGCCTGAGGCGAAGTGGCTGCTGTATGTGAGGTAGAAGCCAACGTCGAACGGGAATGTGAAGATGTACGCGGCTGTGTACATCCACCAGTCCTGTTTGACGGTGGTCGACGAGGTCTGGAAGCCTGGGAATGCGGTGATTGGGCCCTGAGTGCCTGTCAGTTGTGGGCATGTAGTTGCATACCCGTTTCCGAACAGGGCACAGATTGCCTGTGCAAGACCAGTTCCTAGGTCGAGTCGGGGTGGATTGTCGTTCCGGATGAAGAAGTTGACAACGTGTGTACCTACCGCGGGATTGATACCTGTCAAGGTACACCCTGTGGGTGAGGTCTGCGCGTTGAATCCGGCTGCGAGTCCAGCGTCGACGAAGTGTTGAGCTGCTATGCAGAAGTCGGTGTCATGAGTGTCTGCGAGGAATATGGCTCCACCTGGACCGGCATGGGTTACGGCTGACACGTGCCAGGCGGTCCCACCGGGACCTCCTTGAACACAGTTAGCGCCAGCCTGGTTACCATTTGGCAGAATGTCCCAGTTGCACGGGTTAGTTGATGGCAGTCCACCATTGCTCTTCTGAATTGGGCTGTCGATACCGGCTCCTCCGATGATGGATGGGTCATGGACGGCGAAAGTGCCTCTGTCTATGAGGTGAGCGATTCCTTGGCGAATGTTCAATCCTGCGCATGCAGGCAGAGTCGGGGTTGCTACGCACGTTGCGTGGCTCGGGTCGTTCGCGAAGTTCATCGGGACACCCCAGAAATTGTTGTCGAGATGGAACTGGATTTCGAAGTAGGAGTGTTCCGCAACTGCACCGGTGATGTAGAGACCAGCACTCTGCTGGAAGTTAGGAACTACAGCGGGTGTTAGAGGCGGATCAGCAATATCAATGCTGGGCGTGGCGGATTGGATGTCGGTGAGTTCACTGGGTTCATCAGTGAACACCTTACCAATGAAAGTGTCCATCTGCGGACCCGCAGGGACCCAGTATTCCGAACACGAACCCGTCGAAGCATGAGTAGGACATGGCGCTGGAATGGCTCTTGCTAGAGGCACGGTAGGAAGGTGAAGATTTGCCGATAGTACTCCTGGAAGCGAAGCAAGCGAGAATGCGACGGCGAATAGAAGCAGTAGTTTGACTATGGGAATTGTTCTCAATTTTCTCAAAAGAGGGTTCCGGGCGTTTACCCTTAAAAGATTATCCTCTGCACGAATTCACCGTAAATCTAGAGCATGATTCGGATATTCACAGAATACCCGAACATTCTCGATAAACACGTCGCTACTCTCGAATTCATAGAGGTTCAGTCTCCCAGCTCGGCCGCTTTTTTAGACGAGAGACCAGGAATGCTATAGCTACGAGCACAATGACGCCTAGTCCCGTAGTCTGGAAGAGGCTCAGACTTAGAGTACCTGTGGACAGAGGAATTACCAGTTGAACGTAGCTACTTACTTTGATATGCTTTGTACTGTTCTGACCGGAGACCGGAAGAGCGTACGCGTCTATCCTGTAAACTCTCGTCGAATATCCTGTAGTGTCCCACGTCGCAGTCAGATTTCCTGTTGCTCCGAATGGATACGGATTCAGCGGAAGAGTCACGTTGTTCAGAGGCTTGTCTTCCAAACTTATGAAAAATGTCACGTTTTCAGCGATGCTACTGTTATTGATTATGTTTGATCGGATATGAATTACGGTTCCTGGATAGACCTGTCTCACATGGTCTATCGAAACATCGCCCACCGAGAGTTCAATCCAGTTGCTTATCACGTTCACAAGAATCGTCTTCGAGGCTAGAACCCCGTACGAATCGTTGATAGTCAGAGTCGGAGTGTAGGGTCGGGCATGCTCGTAATAATTGTGGATGATCGACGTCAGATTGTTGACTTGCACTAGAGTCGTATCTCCCCACTCCCACGTGTGGCTCTGGAGGATACACCCTGGGTTGGTGCACCTGCTGCCCGTCGAGTTGAAAGTTGCAGGCCTATTGAGGTATAGTGGATTAGAATTCGAAACAAAATTGACAACCGGTGGAGTACACAGTTTAGGAGTGCCCGTCGAACAACTCTCGTTTGTAAAGTACCCGTCTGACGGCAGGAAGCCAACCGATGAATCCGTTATAGCATTACTGAGGACGCTCTGCCCCAAAAAATGCAACTGGGAATAGCCCACACTCAAAACCTGAAATGTCACCTGAAACAGGAGCCCATTTGTAGGGTCAGCCGTGGGCTGACGGGCCAAGAGGTACAATGCAACAGAGACAATGCCGAAGCCGTCAAAGTCTTGGCAGACACCTTCGATGGGTGCATTGTCGATGCAAATTCGTTGAGCCTGGGCCTGAGGCCCAAGAACACTTCCGGAATAACCTGCGCTCACTTTAGCAGGCTGATCCAGTGAAGAAAACTTCAACACCTTATCGTTGTATTTGAGAGAGACCGAAAATCCTGTGATCGGACAAGAATTGGTAACATTGACTTTGAAAGTCAGGAATTTTGGCGGCTGAAGAGAAAAGCTCGCATTGCTAGGGGGATCGACTGCGATTACTCCCACGTGAGTGCAGGGCTGTATAGGGGGATCTTGCCCAATTCTGTATGGCGCTATGGGAGACTGCGGTTGATGACCTGATGAGAGACTGATCATGAGGATCAGAAATGCCGGAACTAGCAGTCTTGCTAAGAGCCGCTCTCTCTCTACTCTATAAGCCAAGTCACAACTTCACGTGCAATAGTAGCAACCGAAAAAAGTCCAGCGCGTTTTAAAAGGTTATCCAGAAGACGGCTGAAGAATTCGACAGATCGGAAGTCCGATGCACTCTCATCACAGCTTGGATGTCTAGTGGAACCTGGTCCAGGTTGGTCGATGCTTCCATGCAACAGGCCTGCATTGAGGGGCGCGGTTCGAGAGGCAACTCGACGTTTGACCTGTTAGGCGGTTCAACGTGCCACCCTCTAATCCCAAAGAAGCAAGTTAGCAGTCGTATCCGTGGATGGGATCAATCGCACACGGGTTCAAAGTTGCTGTTCCTTCGTAGAGCACTGGAGCCAAGGGTGCGAGTCCCACTGGCGGTACATTATTCCAGCCGTACGGGCTAACCCAATTTACCCCTACAAACCGGTTTACGGCGAGCACCTGGCTGATCCCTACCGGGGCAGGCGGTCCAGAAGTACCGTTCGGCGAGCCTAATCCGGTTTGGAAGTGAGCGCATGGAGGCGAAGTCGTTACTGGTAGGTTGAAGCAGGCAGCCATCGTCGTGAAGTTGACAAAGTCCTGGGTAAAGACTCCCTTGTCCTTAGTCCAGATCCACATTGCAAGGTTGCCCGCGCTCCTGAAGTATGTGTCGAATGGAGGTGCGTTGGGAGCGAAACCTTTTCCGAAACGGGTCAGGATATAGCTTCCTGATATTCCCGGGTTCATTCTCCCAGTAGACGAGCATCCGCGTCCCAAGTTCCCCGAGCTCACGCTTCCACACTGCCAAGCTCCCGAACCGATCATGATTCCGGAAGCAAGCGGGTCAAATGTCGCGACTAGCTTTGCAGAATCGGGACTCATGCAGCTGATTGGAACATTACCATTGTTCGCATCAGTATTCCATATCGCCGCTGAGCAGGCTGACCAGAGATGACCAGGAAATATTGTCGGCGAACTGAGCGAGAGCTTCGTGAAGGGTCCAAACGCGTTGACGTTGACATCGAACTGGATCGGACTCAGCACAGTTACTCCTACCATTGGAGCAACCTGTGCGCCTTGGAAGGAGCCTGTAGACTGAAGCGTCTGGAAGCTGAATTTGACATCCCACGATGTCACCTTCTGACCGTCCTGCCAGTACATGTCACTCCTCAGTGTATATCTGAATGTGGATACTGTTCCGGGAGGAGGAGTATAGGATAGCTGCGAGTTGGGAAGCTGCTGGCTTGAGACGGCCATCCAGTCGAGGAGTTGACCGTTCGAGAGCGGGTTCGGAACGGCCAAGCTATCATAGATATTTCCGAGGACGTAGAAATCCCAGACAGTAGATGCTAGGTACGGGCTTAGACTCGAAGTGGACTGTTTGAATCCCTGGCGGAGGGTTCCGGCCAAGGAAGGATTCGGGCTGTACGCATTCAGCCAGGTGAAGAAACCGGCAATCCCGGTGCCATCAGCGTTGACTACTCTCTGCCAGTTGTGGAGATATCCATACTGGTCCGAAGTAGCAAAAACGGGTATTGTGTAGGCGTTCTGCCCAAACTTGTCCTCGGCCTGGTATCCTGCACTAATCGCAGTAGAGTTGCTAGTCCCAGGGCAGTTTGCAAAGGTCGGCGTCACCTGTCCCGGAGAGGGATCTCCAGCTGCGGCGAGACAGGGTGCAAACTCCATCTTGTTCGAAAGGGCGTCATAGCTCGAACTACAGATGTACATGTAGTCGCCAGCACTCTGACTCGGTAGAGAGGTCACCGAACATTGACCCGTCGGCGATTGGATTGAAGGAATGCCCGAGACAAAATGGCTGTTGTAGGTGAAGTAGAAGCTTTGATCAAACGGATACTCAAAGAGGTATCCTGCCGTGTAAATCCACCAATCCATGTTGACCGTGGTTGGAGAGGTCTGGAAGCCGGGGAAGGCAGTTATCGGAGCCTCCGAGACAGTGAGATACGGCGAACATCCCGTAGAGAATGTTGATGTGAACAATGCGCAAATCTCCTGGGCCATACTGTCTCCGAGATCAAGCCTCGCCGGATCATCGCTTCTGACGAAGAAGTTCACTGTATGCGAACTTGCCGCGGAGGAGATGCCAGTTAGAACGCACGTGGTAGGATTGAACCCGGTCGCGACTCCCGCATTGACAAAGTGCCGGGCGGCAGCGCAGAAATCATCGCTACCCAACGCAGGCTGCCAGAGATAGTTGACGCCTGTCGCGCTGGTTCTGTGATAGGCAGTCCCACCCGGAGCGCCAACAGTACAGTTGGGGCCGGTAAGGATGAAAGATTGATCCCAGCTACAGGGATTAGGCCCCGGGAGGCCTCCATTGCTGGGGGCTACCGGATTATCGATGGCGCTCGCAGTGCCTGAGATCGCGGGCTCTCTAGCAGCGAAGACGGACTTGTCAATCAGGTGGGCAATTCCCTGACGAATCTGAAGCCCGTTAGGATCGCTACCATAGTTGAAGTTGACACCCCAGAAATTGTTCGCCATCATGAACTGTATCTCAAAGTAGCCATGCTCGGAAATCGGGGCTGTAACGTAGAAATTCGGACTGGTTGTGAAAGTGGGGACCAATGTTGGATCCAGCCTGAAGTCTGTGAGATCGATAGTCGGATTTGGAGACTGAATATCGACGAATTCAGCGGACTCACCTGAGAAAACCTTGGCCAGCTCATTGTCCATGGCTGGCCCCGCGGGAATCCAGTATTCTGAGCAAGCACCTGAAGCGCCTCGAGTTGGACAAGGAGCTGAGACGGCGTGACCCAACTGTACAGAAGGGAGACTGGACCTAGAGATCGGCGGCGGTAATGCTGCGAGCGAAAAGGCAACCGCGAAAACAAGAATCAGCTGCAAATACGACTTTGTGATCAAAACTCTCAAGCGGTGAAATCAGCCCTCCTCAGCGTAAAAACCTATCCTAGAAGCTACATGATCGAAATACATCTGAGGCATGATTGAGACTGTCAAGGAAAGCCCGAGCAATCTTTGCCTTCGCCCTACCATGGCCAAGATCGAGGTAAGGCTCAGGTGAATGTGTTGTAGGTCCTTAGGACTATTCCGATATCGATTATGTTTATGATTCCAGTATTGATCAGGTCGCAGTACGGATTGTAGCGTGATCCCGGCATTCCCCTAACCGCATTGTAATCGTAGAAGAACGTTGTCACATCTATGATGGTAACTGACCCATCCTGATCCACGTCTCCCAAGGGCAAGATGTGAATCTGGTTGGTCATCTTCAACGAATCATCAGCCTGATTTCCCAAAGTCTCTCCAGGGACAGGGGTAATGACTGCAGAAAGTCCATACCTGGCAGGCGTGACTCCTGTTGTGTTCCAGTTGAAAAGAAACACTGTCCCACCCCGAGAAAGAACGAGCATAGTTTTCACTCCGACAAGGTAGTTAGTTGCGTTGGTCGCAGTCAGAGTTAGCGTGACACTCTCGTTGAAATCGCCTGGGTTAGTCAAAGTAACGCTAATTGTGATGTTCGAGCTCTGACCAATAGAAGCGAGCCCTCCCTGGTATTGAAGCGCACTAGAAGGACTGTAGGCCGTTACTGCTACGTCGTGGACGGGCGCTATAGGAGCGGAATCAAGGCTCCAAATGTCGAATCCTGTTACTGAAGGATCGGTCGCATAGAACACGTGAATCTTCAAGTCTATAGTAGTAGTAGTGGTGTTGGCCGGCACTGCAGCTTGCACGGCAGCGGGATTCTGGCTATCAATACAGGTCGACAGGCCACACGAGATCGAGGTGAGAGCCTTCTCAGTACCCCAGTGATTCCCGTTGTCGACAGAGAATTTCGAATAAATGACATAGTCGTTCAGAGTGCCGACAGGTACCGTTCTGCTCCAGAAGATCCAGATCGTACCATTGCGATCCTGCATGAGCGATGGATTGACATTCGATGATGTAGAACTTACAATCGTTGTCGGCGAGCTCCATCCTGTATTTGTGCGATTAAGGTAGGTGATCTGGAAGTTGCTCAGGGTTGCTTGTCCTCTGGCATATGCAAGTCTGACGACATTGTCCTTTCCAACTGTAACTGACGGTTGCCAGTTCCAGTTGATATCTGAAGTAGAAGTCAAGTTTGTCTCTGTAGACCAGATGCCTCCACTCAGAGTCTTGTACCAAAGCTGTCTGAAAACAGGAGCCGTCCCTATTGACGTGCTATTGTCCCGGGTCCAGACGAGCCACAACGTGCCGTCTCTGGCGACTGTCGAAGATGGCCCGGTGTCGTTATATCCGTTTGTTGGAGAAGTAACTCGAGTGTAGCTGGACCAAGCCCCCGCTCTGAAGGTTCGATAATAGATCGATGAATGGGTCATTGACGTAGAAGTGTAGCTCCAGAAGAGATAGATTGTCCCGTCTGCAGTCTGAGCTAGTGCCGGATTTTGATTTTTCCCTCCGAGGTTGGTCAGGAGTGAAGCGGGGAGCCAAGTCCCGTTTGGTAACCTTGTGTCGTACAGAATGTTGAAGTTTTGTGTCAGTTTGCTGTTCGCATCATGATTCGCTGTCCATGCAAGCGACAACGTCTGGTCCTGAGCTTGCAGGATCGCTGGCTGAATATCCAGGCCGGTGAAGGCCTCAATTGGCCCGCATATCTGCCAAGGTGGAGAGGCCGAAGCCGAGCATGTTGGGGTCGCTGCAACCTGAAAATTTGGAAGAAACCCCGCGAGGCA
>Ga0137416_10000333_pt1 | contig 21535 bp, 19 predicted proteins | sample CZODoug3_1_1_16f_FD_108282 | JGI IMG/M metagenome (GOLD analysis project Ga0137416, IMG submission 108282) | Vadose zone soil fungal communities from Angelo Coast Range Reserve, California, USA - CZODoug3_1_1_16fungal (Illumina Assembly) | ecosystem: Environmental > Terrestrial > Soil > Vadose...
GATGGATTAAGGGCTCGAAACCATGTTTCTGAGGGAACTGATCTCGCAAGGATGGCAGGCGCTGATGCGGAACCGTCTGCGCTCAGTGCTCACGATGCTGGGCATCGTGTGGGGACTGGCGTCGGTCGTCATCCTGCTGGCCTACGGGCAGGGACTGGGCGGGAGCGTGCTGCACGCCTTCATGAACATGGGCGACAACGTCATGGTGATGTGGCCGGGTCAGACCAGCATGCAGGCAGGTGGCCAGCGCGCGGGCAAGAAAGTGAACTACGAATATGAGGATGTGGAAGCGGTGCGCGACCAGGTTCCCATCGTGCGCGCGGTGAGCGCCGAATCCACCAGCAGCTTCGGCTACAAGGTGGGCACGCGGGTGGTCTCGATCCAGACCCGCGGGGTTGAGCTTCCCTACGGACAGATGCGCAAGCTCGTTCTCGAAGATGGACGCTACTTCAATGAAGGCGACTTCGCCGATCACCGCAGGGTCGTGATCCTCGGCTACAGGGCCGTCCGAAAAGCGTTCCAGGGCGCGCCCGGCGTCGGGCAGGGGGTCAACATCGGCGGGCAGGAGTTCGAGGTCATCGGCGTCCTGCGCAACAAGATTCAGGACTCGATGTACCAGGGACCGGACAACGAAGACGGCTTCATTCCCTTCCCGGTGTTCCGCGATCTCAAGCAAGTTCGCGATCCGGACATGATCGTCATCCAGCCGCAGGCGCCCGAGCTGAACAAGAAGGCGCTGGCGGCGGTGCGCGAGGTGATTGCGCGGCGCCATCACTTCGATCCCAGGGATGACAAGGCCACACCCACGTGGGACACGATCGAAGACCGGGCGATGATCAACGCCTTCTCGATCGGTCTGCAGGCAGTGCTGGGGCTGATCGGCGCCGTCACTCTGGCGGTGGGCGGCGTGGGCGTGATGAACATCATGCTGGTCTCGGTGACCGAGCGCACGCGCGAGATCGGGCTGCGCAAGGCGCTGGGCGCGCGCCCGAGGCACATCCTGATCCAGTTCCTGCTGGAAGCGCTGGTGCTCACCTTCGCGGGCGGATTGATCGGAATGGCAGTGGCGGTCTTGCTCACGTGGATGATTCCGCCGATGCCGCTCTACAGCGACCTCTACAAGACGGCAAATCACGAAGGCGACATCTTCCTGCACGCTTCCGCCACCGTAATGATGGTGTCGTTCATCATTCTGTCGATGGTGGGGATTGTGTCGGGATTCTTTCCTGCTCTGAAGGCGGCGCGGATGGATCCGGTGGTGGCTCTGCACTACGAGTAGTGGGAACCGGAACCGCCCGAAGGTCTGCAAGCCCGCGTCGGCAGAAGGCTCTCGAGGGAAGGGATTGCGGGAACGTATTCCGTTTGTCTGGCGCCGCGACTTGCCGCCAGCAGTGGTACTTCAGTAACCAACCCGCGGTTACGGACTCGCCATTTTCTCGTGGGTCTTGCGGATGCTAATGTCAGTAGCGAACTCAGGATTGACCTCCCCGAATTTCAGCATCGAAACTGAGTTGTGACCGGGGACGCCGTTACGGCGGAACCCGCTGGAGAGGAATTCTGAATGCGTATTTCCCGGATTTTTGCAGGTCTTTTGCTGGCAGGGCTCGCAGTTTCCGCGCCTGCGGCGCTGGCGAATTCGAATAACGTTTCGATGACTTTTCTTGGACCTGCCGGCAACAACGCGGGCGGCGTTTATACCTATCCCTACAACTTTTCAATTAATGGCGGGGCTTCGACCGCGCTGATCTGCGACACCTTCAACAACGAGATCACCACGGGGGAGCACTGGACGGCCAACGTGTCGGGCCTGCTCAGCGGCAAGGGATTGTTCGGGAGTCAGTTGCTCGACTATAAGGCTGCAGCCGTGATCTTCCAATCTGTTCTGCAGGGCAACCTGAGTGCGACCACCGGGAATTTCGCCATTTGGGCCTTGTTCACGCCGGGCGTCAAAAGCAATCCGTTCTTCACGGGCAGCGGTGCCGGTTCGATCGACACCTGGGCACTGACGTATGCGGCCACTCTGCCCAATAGCGCGTTCAAGGGTTTCGTGCTGTACACGCCAATCGCCGGCACGCAGAGCCGGGGCGGCACTCCGCAAGAGTTTATCGGGTACAACCCGACCGCAGTCGTGCCTGAGCCGGGCACGCTTCTTTTGTTCGGAACCGGTCTGCTGGGGCTGGCCAGCATGATCCGCAGCAGGTTAGCTCGCAACCCGGAGTAGCTCGGTCCGGCTTCCTGTCGGCCGGGCTGCGCTTTTATCTTCATCCATTACCTCGGTGCCTTGACCCCTCTGGCCCCGCAGGTTACTTTCGTCCTTTGCGGCAGAAATCTGCGCCCGGGTAGACGTGTGTCCCGGAAGCGAGGGACCCTTGGCTCGAAAACCGATCATCACGCTGACTACCGACTTCGGACTCAACGATCATTTCATCGGAACCATGAAAGGCGTCATCCTGGGCATCGAGCCGGAGGCGCAGATCGTCGATCTCTGCCATGCCGTGCAGGCTTTTGATGTGCTGGATGGGGCGCTGACGATTTCGCAGGCCTATTCGTACTTCCCTTCCGGCACCGTGCACATGGTGATCGTGGATCCGGGTGTGGGCACGGCTCGGCGGCCGCTGATTGTCACCAGCGAACGGCATCTTTTTGTGGCGCCGGATAATGGCGTGCTGTCGCTGGTCTACCAACGCGAGCAGCGCCTGAGCGCGCGCCATGTCACGGCCCAGCACTACAACCTGCAGCCGGTCAGCAATACGTTTCATGCCCGGGACGTGTTTTCGCCGGTCGCGGCCTACCTGGCCAAAGGCGTCGATCCGGAGAAATTTGGGGAAGAAATCACAGATTTTGTGCGCTTCTCGGCGCCCAAGCCGAAAGCGGCGGACGAAAACACGCTGCGCGGCGTGGTGCTGAAAGTCGACCGCTTCGGAAATCTCATCACCAACATCACGCAGCAGGACGCTCCCATGCTCTTCACCGAGCAGCCGTCCGGCTTCAAGATCGTGGTCGGCCAGCGTGAGATCACCGAGATCAAGTCGGCCTACGCGCTGGGCGCTCCGGGAGAGGTGTTTGGCATCCTCGGCAGCATGGGGTACCTGGAGATCGCCGCGAACCGTGCCGCCGCCGCACAGGTTCTGGGGGTGGGCCGGGGAAGCGATGTGAACATCGTGCTGGGCGAAGCGGCCGCGGCTACCAACGGGCAGTAGGAATTTGAAGCGCGACTGGCTGCGTTATCCGGTTTTCGGCTTGGGGTGTGCGTAGCGCTCCATTTCTCCCGTCCACTTCAGGAAGCGCCACAGGTTGTGCCGTTCGCGCCAGCTGAATTCCCAGAACTCCAGGAAACCAATCTGGGTCATCTTGACGCCGGTAAAGGTCTCGATGCGCCACAGCAGGTAGGGACTGCGCCAGGGCGTGAGGTGATGGCCCCGGGTTGCGTTCCACAGAAAACGAAAAATATGGCGCATGGATTCTGCCGGTAGTATAGCGGTCGCGGGGCCGCCGGGGCCGTGGAAAACGGTGCTAGAATCGAGCTTCTACCGAGGGATTTCTGGTTTCATGTCCGACGAAAAGGCTCGTGCGGCGGCCGAGGAGCGCTACTACGCGGCGCTCGACCTGGTGGCCGAGGGCCATCATGAGCAGGCCGTGGATAAATACCAGCAGTCGCTCGCGGCCGACCCTGGCTTCACCGAAGCCATGCACGGACTGGCACGCGCCCTGCAGGACCTGAACCGGCTCGACGAAGCCATCGCGGTAGCCAACCGGATCGCCGAGATCGATCCCGACGATGTCCTCGCACACACCAGCCTGTCGGTGCTGTATCAGAAGAAGGGCATGATCCCGGAGGCTGAGGCCGAGGGGAACAAGGCCCGGGTTCTGGGGTGGAAGCAGCAGTTGAAAAAGAGCGGGTCGTAGGTCCAAGTCTTAGGTCTTAGGTCCTAAGAACCTCTAACAAAACCTCTCCGGCTGCGATTTCTTATGCGGAGGATTCTTCTGTCGATTGCAACTAGGCGAAAACCGGGGTACGCTGGTTTTACCTCAAACGGAGCACAGTTTCCCTTTCGACGGCCTACTACCCCTGTTGAGGCAGGCCGACCCCGAAACACAAGCCAGCACGGTCTCCCTGGGCTCAGCTTTCAGCAGAAACGTGCTCGCAGCAGCGAACGTACGCACGTGAAACTGCTGCGTTGTCCACCAACGAAGGAGATGAAACATGTCGCTCATGAACCGTTTTTTCGCGGCTGCAGCATTGGTTGTGCTTAACCTTGCCATCGTGGCCAAGGCTGAGGACCAAGGAAATTGCTCGAACGGCAGTCTGCACGGCAACTTCGGTCTGCGTGCCACTGGAAGGACGCTTGCTGGCGGGGATATTATCGTTCTTGGTCGCTTCACATACGATGGAAAAGGGGAACCTCACCGCAACACTGTTCAACCGACTTCCCAACGCCGCTAATGAAACGTTCACCATTACGGGTACCTATTCTGTAAGGTCGGACTGCACAGTGTCGGACGTTTGGCACCCGGACAACGGCGGGGCAGACAGCACGCACGAGTCGGTACTCGTCAATCAGGGGAGGGGGTTCTTCATTCTCAACACTACCGTGGGCGCGCCGGTGGTGATAAGCGGAGAGGCCAAGAGGCAGTAGGCTCGGCGAATGGCAGCCAGCGGCTGACCCCATTTGTCCCACCCCTGGGGATCTCTTTTTGCACTGAAGACGCTCGCTCTGTATCACCTGCAGGGCTCGAACTGGCTGGAAGCTCGGGACTTTGGGGCAATGAGGGTTTGGTTAGAGTCTCTAAGCTCTTTTAGAAGCTCGGACGCCCGGCTCGTGGCACCCGCCTGGTCGGACTCCCTTTTTTGTAAGGCCCACGACCTCGTACCTGGGACCTCCGGTTTTCACAGTTCGTATTTTTTCATCAGGTGCCGGAACGAGCGGTAGGAGATTCCCAGAACGTCGGCGGCCTTGGTCTGCACGCCGTGGGACTGGCTGAGCGAGGCTAACAGCAGGGATCGCTCGATCTGGGCTACATATTTCTCCATGTCGAGTCCCTCGGGCAGAATCGCGCCCCCAGAGACTTCGGGAACACCGGGCACGCCGGCAGAGGCCGCGGCGGCCTTGGCTTTCGGCCGTTCTGCAGGCAATTCCACGTGCAACTGATCGGTCGTTTCCAGCGCCACCGCTCGCTCGACCGTGTTCTCAAGCTGGCGCACGTTGCCCGGCCACTCGTAGTCGCACAGGCTGTTCAGGGAATACTGATCGACCTGCACGATGCTCTTGCCCGCCGCGGGCGCATATTTTTTCAGAAAGTGGTTCACGAGCAGCGGGATATCTTCACGGCGCTCGCGCAGCCCGGGAACGCGGATGGGGATCACGCTCAGCCGGTAGTAGAGATCTTCGCGGAAGGTGTTGTCGGTCACCTGCTTGTCGAGGTCCCGGTGGGTGGCGGCAATCACGCGCACGTCGATGGGAATTTCAGTGGCGCTGCCGACGGGTCGCACGGTCCGTTCCTGCAACACGCGCAGCAGCTTGACCTGCATGGCCAGGGTCATCTCCCCGATTTCGTCGAGGAAAATGGTGCCGCCGTCGGCCACTTCGAACAGGCCCCGCTTGTTCTGGTTGGCTCCCGTGAAGGCGCCCTTCACGTAGCCGAACAGCTCGCTCTCGAGCAGGGTCTCGGGAAACGCGCCGCAATTTACGGAGACGAACGGTTCGGTGACGCGGGGCGAACACACATGCACAGCGCGCGCCACCAGTTCCTTGCCGGTGCCACTCTCGCCATAGATCAGAATGGTGCTGCCCGTCGAAGCGACCGTGCGAATGGTCTGCTTCAGCTTCTCCATCGCGGGGCTGCCGCCGATAATGTTGTCCAGCGAGTTGCGGGAGGCCGCGTCGCGACGTAGGGCGAAGTTCTGCTTGCTGAGCGAAGCTCGCTCGAGCGTGCGCTTGATGGCCAGCTTGATTTCATCCACCAGCCCCGGACTCTTGCGAATGTAGTCGGAGGCGCCACCCGCTTTGACGGCCTGCACAGCAGCTTCGTAGTCATCGACGGCGGTGATCAGGATGACGGCGGACTCCGGAGAGGTTGAGTGGGCGTGACGGAGCACCTCGATGCCGTCGATGTTGGGCATCTTGATGTCGGTGATGATGACGTCGTACAACGCGCCGTCAATCTTGCGTTTGGCAGCTTCGCCCGAATTGACGGTCTCGACCTTGAGCCCCTCGCGGCGCAGCGCGATGTCCAGCATTTCGCAAATGGAGCGCTCGTCATCGCAAACCAGAATATTAGCCATGCGCTCTCCCTCCTGCCGCAGTCGCGCCGGAAACTTCCGCTTCCCGAGTTGCCAGGGGAAGCGCTTTCTTTCCTGCGCCCGCCGGGGCAGGCGGCCCAGCTCCGACCCCCAGGCGCCGGAGCCGCAGCACAAAGGTGGTGCCCTCTCCCAGGCGGGAGCGCGCCCAAACCTTGCCTTCGTGCGCCTGCACGATCTGGTACACAATCGCCAGACCCAGACCGGTTCCACCATCAAATCCGGACTGGAAGGGCTCGAAGATTTTCTCCGTCTGCTGCGGGCTCATGCCGTGTCCGGTGTCGGCAAAATTAACCTGCCAGTCGTCTCCGCTCGGCTCGAGCGTGACGGTGAGCGTGCCACCGTTTTTCATCGCACGCACGGCGTTTTGACAGAAATTCCAGAAAACCTGCTTGAGCTTGTCGCCGTCGGCGAGCGCCAGGGCTGCGCGCACCTTGAAGTTGCGCTCGATATGGATGCCGGTCTTTTCGGCCACCATCCGATTCTCGAGCAGGGTAAGCGTATCTTCGAGCAGGGGCATGAGGTCGACCCGGTCGAAGCGATACTGCTTGCCGCGCGAGTACGCCAGGAAATCGGTGATGATGTTATTCAGGCGCTCTGATTCGCGCGTCACAATCTGCAGAAGCTGGCGCTGCTCGCCGGTCATCTCGGCTGCGCCCGAGAGCATGCTGACCGAACCGGCAATCGAGGTCAGGGGATTGCGGATCTCGTGGGCGATGGCGGCCGCCAGACGCCCCACGGCAGCCAGCCGGTCCTGCATGCGGACTTCGCGCTCCAGGCGCCGGATTTCGGTCAGATCGTCAAAGGTATACACGCGGCCCAGCTCGCCGCGTCCGGGCACCGTCAATGGGGAAACGATCACGCGAAAGGTCTTGCGGAAGTTGTTGGCGGGCTGAAAGCGCACTTCCCCGTGCATCCGCTCCGAGCCCACGTTGGGCAACGGATCGAGGAAAACCTCGTTCACCGATTTCCCCACCAGTTCGTTACCACAACCCAGCAGACGTTGGGCCGCCGTGTTCAGCAAGGTGATGCGACCGTCGAGACCGGTGGTGATCAGGCCGCCGCTGATAGCCTGAACGATATTTTCGTGTAGGGCTTGCAGGCTCTCGAGCGCACCGCTGGTGTCCTTGAGCTGTACATCGACCTGGCGCAACTTGGTGGCGAGCAGCCCCGCGAGGTAAGCCACCGCCAGGTAGGCGAACAGGTTGACGAAGATGATCGCTTCCAGGACCTTCAGTTCCGGGTGGGTGGTGGCAAACGACGGCACCATCCCGTAGAAGTTCAGATCAAGGACGGCGCCGTAGAGGATGAAAGCCAGGGCGGCCGTGAGATAGGCCCAGACTTTGGGCAGCAGGATACAGGCGACAATGATGACCAGCGGGTAGAGAAAGTTGAGCGAACTGTCCCATCCGCCGGTGAAATGGACCACCAGGCTGACCAGCGCGAGGTCGGTCACGACTTGCAGCAGTGCCTGAATGCGGCGATCCTCCCAGAACGAGAGCAGCACCACATAGAACAGGGAGAGCGCATACCACAGCAACATGACGCTGACGAAGGAGCGCAGGGGCAGCGGGCTGTCCGCCAGGCGGGCAACCGCGAGCTCGATTCCCAGCAAGAATGTCAGGATGATGATACGGATCTTCACCAGCCACGCCAGCCAGTTCCGTTCATCGAAGGTCGATTGCATGCTTCAGCCCCGCTCCCGGACCCGGCTCGCATTCCCCGGAACGCGTGGAAGGGGAAAACTTGCGCGAGGCCACGGGAGGATCTTGCTTGTGATTGCCGGAAACGTCTCCGGTCATGCGGAAGGCCGGATCCCCGATGCGCCGGCCTCCCCGAAGGTGGTTGCTAACCCGCCAGTTTGGCGATCATCGAGAACAGCGGCAGGTAGAGAGAAATGACGATGCCACCGACCGATACGCCGAGGATGCCGATGATGGCCGGCTCGAGCATGGCCATCATGTCGCGGGTGGCGGCGTCGACCTCGTCTTCGTAGAAGTCGGCAATTTTCTGCAGCATGTTGTCCATGGCGCCGGTGGCCTCGCCGACACCGATCATCTGGGTCACCATGTTGGGAAATACGCCGCTTTCCTTGAGGGGATCGACGATGGTGCGCCCTTCTTCGATCGCCTTGCGTACTTTCATCAGTGCCTCTTGCAGCACGGCGTTACCCGAGGTGCGGGCGGTAATCGCCAGCCCTTCGAGGATCGGTACGCCCGAGGTGATCAGCGTGCCGAGGGTCCGAGTGAAACGGGCAACCGCAATCTTGCGCAGCAGGCTTCCGAGAACCGGAATTTTCAGCAGCAGCTTGTCGGTATAGTACAGGCCCTGGGGATGCTTGCGGAGCTGCTTGATGCCATAGACAGCGGCCACGCCGCCCACGATGAAAAACCACCAGAAATGCCCCACGAAGGCGCTCAGTCCCATGACCATGCGGGTCGGCAATGGCAAGGCCACTCCCAGGCCGGCAAACAGGTTGGAAAAGATGGGGACGACCCACTTGAGCAGCGCGCCCACGATCAGCACCGCGATGCTGACCACGGACACGGGATAAATCATGGCAGACTTGACAGCCGCTCGCAGGCGAACAGCCTTTTCGACATAGAGCGCAAGGCGCTGCAGGATGACGTCCAGAATGCCGCCCGTCTCACCCGCCTCGATCATGTTGGTGCTGAGATCGTCGAAGACGTTGGGGAACTGGCGCATGGCGTTCGCCAGGGTCGCGCCACCCTCGACCGTGGTGCGGACCCCGTTGAGGGTTTTCTGGAAGGTCTGGTTTTCCTGGTTGGCCGCGAGAATCTCGAGGCACTGCACCAGCGGAAGGCCGGCGTCAATCATGACCGAGAACTGGCGAAAGAAAATCGCGATGTCCTTGGTCTTGACCTTGCCGGACCCGAACATGGGCAGGGAGAATTCCTTGCCCTTTTCCCGGACCGAGCCCGGCGTGATGCGCTCTTTGCGCAACTGTTGGAGAACAACTTCCTTGTTCGCGGCCGTGCGTTCGCCGGAGATTTTCTCTCCGGAAGAACTCTTCCCTGAAAATGTGAACACTGGCATGGTAAACCTCTCCTCGGTTCCCTACTCGCTTTCCGGTGCGCTGCTGACGCCTCCGGAGGATTTCTCTGCGGGCCTTTCGACACCCAGCCCGCCGGTTTGGCTAACGCTTTGCGGGAGCGGCCGCTTTCGCCATTCCCGGCGTGGCGCCCGGCCGGTTCATCAATCCGGCACCACGATTGATCATTTCCTGCAATTCGTCCTGATTGCTGGACCGCAACAGAGCGGTTTCCAGGGTGATCTGCTTCTGGAAGTACGCGGTCGCGAGCGACTGGTTAAAGGTCTGCATGCCGAACTTTTCCTGACCGGACTGCATGGCGGAGTAGATCTGGTGGATCTTGTCTTCGCGGATCAGGTTGCGGATGGCTGCGTTGGGCACCATGATTTCCATGCACATCGCACGGCCTTTGCCGTCAGCCTTGGGCAGCAAGCTTTGACACATGATGCCTTCGAGCACCAGCGAGAGCTGCGCCCGGATCTGGGGCTGCTGGTGAGCCGGAAAGACGTCGATGATACGGTTGATGGTCGACGACGCCGAGTTGGTGTGCAGCGTGCCGAAGGTCAAGTGGCCGGTCTCGGCAATACGCAGGGCGGACTCGATGGTTTCCAGGTCGCGCATTTCGCCGATCAGGACCACATCGGGATCTTCGCGGAGTGCGGCCCGCAGCGCGTCGCTGAAGCTCTTGGTATCGGCATGCAACTCGCGCTGGTTCACCAGGCAGTTCTTGTTCATGTGTACAAATTCGATCGGATCCTCAATGGTGAGGATGTGATCGTGGCGCTCGGTATTGATCTTGTCGATCATGGCCGCCAGCGTGGTTGACTTTCCCGATCCCGTGGGGCCTGTGACCAGCACCAGCCCGCGCGGCCGGTCGCACAACTTGCTGACCACCGCCGGCAGTCCCAGCTGGTTGAACGACTTGATCTCGAAGGGAATGACACGGAACACCGCCCCGGTCGCACCCCGCTGGTTGAACAGGTTGGCGCGGAAGCGGGCCAGTCCCTTCAACCCGAACGAGAAGTCGAGCTCGAGATTCTCTTCGAAGCGGTGCTTCTGCGAATCCGTCATCACGCTGTAGGCGAGCTGCTTGGTCTCGGCCGGCGTCAACTGCGGCAGGTCGAGCGGGACCAGGTGTCCGTGCACGCGCACCTGGGGCGGTGAATTGGTGGTGATGTGGAGATCGCTGCCTCCCATCTCCAGCATCCTTTTGAGCAGATCGCTTAACGAAAGCGCCATATTCTTCGTTCCTTCCCCTTATCCAAATGCTTCAGTGAATCGTTTCGCGGGCGACTTCCTCGAGTGTGGTCTGGCCCAGACTGACCTTGATCAGCCCGCTGCGCCGCAACGTGATCATGCCGCGCTCGATCGCCTTTTTCTTCAGTTCAAGGGCGGAAGCTCCGACCAGCACCAGTTCCCTGATTTCATCGTCCACTTCCATGACTTCGTAAAGACCCGTGCGGCCTTTGTAGCCGGTGTTGTTGCAAACTCCACATCCCTTGCCCTTCTGGATCTTGACCGTCTTGGCTTCCTCCGGCGAGTAGCCTTCTTCGATCAGGGTCTGGTACGGGACTTCAAACGCTTCGGTGCAGTCCTTGCAGATGCGGCGCACCAGGCGCTGCGCACAGATGAGGTGAACCGAAGTCGCCACCAGGAAGGGCTCGATGCCCATGTTCATGAGTCGCGTGATCGTCTCGGGCGCGCCATTGGTGTGCAGAGTGGAAAGCACCAGGTGCCCGGTGAGCGCGGCCTTGATCGCGATTTCGGCCGTTTCGAAGTCGCGGATCTCGCCCACCAGAATGATGTTGGGGTCCTGCCGGAGGAAGGCGCGCAGAGCAGCTGCGAAGTTTAGGCCGATCTGCTCCTTCATCTGGACCTGATTGACACCCCCCAACTGGAACTCGACCGGATCTTCGGCGGTCATGATGTTGGTGTCAGGCTGGTTGAGGCGGGCGATGGAGGAATAAAGCGTGTTGGTCTTGCCGGACCCGGTGGGCCCGGTCACCAGCACCATGCCGTACGGCTTCAGGATCGCTTTCTCGAACTTGACCAGGGACTCGGGCTCGAAACCGAGCTTGGTCATGTCGAGTCGCAGGTTCTCCTTGTCCAGCAACCGCATGACGATCTTTTCGCCCCACAGTGTGGGCAGCGTGCTGACGCGGAAATCGAGCTGTTTCTTCTTGCCGCCGATCGCCATCTTCAACATGATGCGGCCGTCCTGCGGCAGACGCTTCTCGCTGATGTCGAGTTTCGCCATGATCTTCAGGCGGGACGTGATGGCATCCTTGAGCTTGAGGGGCGGCGACATGATGCTCTGCAGAATGCCGTCAATGCGGAAGCGAACGCGGAATTCCTTTTCGTACGGCTCCATGTGAATGTCGCTGGCCCCGCGCTTGACGGCATCGGTCAGCACCAGGTTGACCAGCTTCACAATGGGAGCTTCGTCGGCGGCCTTCTCGAGCTCGCCGAGGTCCATCTCCTGCTCCTCGGCCTGCAACTCGACATCGGCATCGCCCATTTCGGTCATCGACTGCATGACCTGCTCCAGGTCTTCCTCTTTGCTGGAGCCGTAGGCTTTCTCGATCCCCGCCGTAATCGAACTCTCCGACGCCACCACCGGCTCGATGTTGAAGCCGGTCATGAACTTGATATCGTCCATGGCAAACACGTTGGTCGGGTCGACCATGGCGATGGTGAGCGACGCTCCGACGCGGCTCAGAGGCAGGATCTGGTAACGCTTGGCTGTCTCGAACGGAATCAGCTTGACGACAGCAGGATCGATTTCGAAATAAGAAAGATTGATCGCGGGCACGCCGTACTGGCGAGACAGGAAATTCGTGACGTCCTCGTCCGTGAGGAAGCCCAGCTTCACCAGGGCCGAGCCCAGGCGACAGCTGGTCTCCTTCTGGACCTTGGTTGCCTGCACCAACTGCTCTGGGGTAATGACCTTCTCTTTCACGAGAAGATCGCCCAGCCGTTGCGACATACGTTCGATCTCCTATCGATCGACAGACAAGTGGCGTTGAACTGCCTGGTTACTTACGCGAAAGCGCTTGTTTTCTTGGGGGGAGAAGCGCACCGTATTTCGCGTTGACATAAATTGTCAACGCAGATCGATTACTGCACCAGTAACTTAAGTACTTGACCCTTATGGGATGTTTTTGAACTTCGAATCCAAATGGCGGATATCACGCGTTCCTGAGCCTAAATGCTAGATTGTTGCGGGGAATCGTCTCCGAGGGACATGCACTTTCGTACAATGCAACGGCTCGCCCCCCGGGCATTTCGCCCGCAGCAGGAGCGCGGACGCCTTTGGTCAGCAGACGGTTACAAAATCGGTCTGATCATTGGCTGCGTCGCGCACCCCCGGATGCCCCGCACACGGCGGCAACCTCATGAATGAAGAACCCAACGGGCGTGCCTGGTGTCTCATTCCTGTGTTGCAGCATGGGTGGGTAGAGTGATGTAAAGGCTCGCCCCACCCGGCCCACGCACCCTGGTAGCAACCCGGAAGTCCGCCTCTGTTGGCTATAATGAGCGTCAGGCTTGGCGTCTTGGGGTCTGCGAACCAAGACCCGGGCCCTGAGCGCAGTGTCCAAACCAAAAACACTCCGGGACAAGGAATCGAGCCGCAAGAAGCTTCTTATACCGCTGGCGATCGGCATTGCCCTGTTGTTTGGAATCCTGCTTTCGCAGTCTTCCTTCGACCAGCCCGCGTTCCTGAACCCCGACAACAACCAGCAATTGCTGGTGTTCGCGGCCCTGTCGGCCCTGATCTTTTTGCTGTTTGTCGCACTCACGTTTGTCCTGTTCCGGAATTTGCTGAAGCTGTTTGCCGAGCGCCGGCTCGGAGTGCTGGGATCGAAGTTTCGCACCCGGCTGGTGGTGACGGGCCTGCTCCTCTCGTTTCTGCCCGTAATCGTAATGTTCTGGTTTGCCTACGGGCTGATGAACCGCACCATCGTCCTGTGGTTCTCGCGGCCGGTGCAGGAGGTACGTGAGGACACGCGTGCGATGGCCTCGCTGCTGGCGACCTATGCGCAGCAGAACGCCATCGCCGAGGCGGCTTCCATCGCTCATTCTTCCGATACTCAACACGCCTTCACCACTCACAACTTCTCGGCGCTGGAGAGCGAGTTTCAGCGCCACGAGGCGACTTTGCAGGGGGGCTTTGCCGTGGCCTTGCTGAAGGGCAACGAAGAAGCCAGCTTTCGAACACCTGCCCCCTGGGCCACGATGAGATCGAAGGCGGCGCTCGATCAGTTGTCCGGGCCCTCGCCCTCGCCGTTCATGTGGCAAACGACGGAGTACATTCTGGGCACCGCTCCCGTGGGCGACGACGGCCTGATCCTGATAGCCATGCCGCTGCCGGAGAAGTTCTCTGCCGCCGTCAAACAACTCGAAGCCAGCCAGAACCGCTACTTCGATCTCTACCGGCAAAGACGGCTGTTGCGCCGCACCTACATGAGCCTGCTTTTGCTGCTCACGGTGCTGGTTTTGTTTTCGACCACCTGGCTGGCCTTGTTCCTTTCAAAACTGGTTACCCGTCCGGTTGCGGCCCTGGCCGAGGCCACGCAGGAAATTTCGCGCGGCCGGCTCGACTACCGGGTCGAGGTCACCGCCGCCGACGAAATCGGCGATCTGGTGCGATCGTTCAATCGCATGGCGGAAGAGCTGGAATCCAGCCGTCATCAGATCGACGCCTCCAGCCGCGAGCTGAGTGTCGCCAACACCGCCCTCGAACAACGCCGCCGTCATATCGAGACCATCCTGGAGAGTATTCCGACCGGAGTGCTTTCGCTCGACGCGGGCCGCCGGATCACTCACGTCAATCACGCTCTGCTCCGGATGTTTGACCCCAACCGGCCACCGGACGTCAAGGCGTCGGGCATGATCACCGCGGAACTGGGGTCGGTTTTCCCGCCCGACGTGGTGGACGATCTCGTGGTACTGCTGCGCCGCGCCGACCGCATGGGCATCACGACCAGTCAACTGGAGATCACGCTCCCGCGCACCAACCTGAATGCCGCGCTTACCGTTGCCACCTTGCAGCACGAAGGTGAGCGCCTGGGATACGTGCTCATCTTCGAGGATCTATCCGACTTGTTGAAGGCGCAGAAGCAGGCGGCATGGCGCGAAGTAGCTCGCCGAGTGGCCCACGAGATCAAGAATCCCTTGACCCCGATCGCCCTGTCGGCGGAACGCATCCGACGCCACCTGGAGCGCGTAAGCGGTCCCGACGCCACCTCCCTGAAAGTAATTGACCAGTGCGCTGAAACCATCGCAGCCTCCGTGGACACAGTGCGCACGCTGGTCGACGAATTCTCGACCCTGGCCCGCTTCCCTGCATCGCGGCCTCATCCGGCGCACATCAATCCCATCGTGGAGAGCGCGCTCGGCATGTTCGACGGCCGGCTCGATGGCATCAGCCTGGAGACTCGACTCGCGCCCGACCTGCCCAACATCCTGGCAGACTCGGATGCGATCAAACGGGCCGTGGCGAACCTGGTCGACAATGCCGCAGAAGCAATGGAAGGAGCGCTGGTGCGGGAGATTCACGTGAGCACGAACCTGGTGACCAGTCGCGACGCGATCGAAATCGTGGTCGCCGACACCGGGCACGGCGTGACCCAGGAACTCAAGGAGAAGCTTTTCCTGCCCTACTTCTCCACCAAGAAACGCGGCACCGGCCTGGGCCTGGCGATCGTCAATCGCATTATCGAGGACCACCACGGATCGATCCGCGTGGAAGAGAACCGTCCGGTGGGCACGCGCTTTATCGTGGAACTGCCGCTCGCGCCTGACTCGGTCAACGCGCCCGCGACCCAGCATGCATAACATCCTGATCGTAGACGATGAATCCGGCATACGCGATTCCCTGAAAGGCGTGCTGGAAGATGAAGGCTACCAGGCCGGGGCGGCTGGCAGCGGCGAGGCCGGTCTCAGTCTTCTCGAAAAACGTGACTTCGACGTCGTGCTGCTCGACGTCTGGTTGCCCGGGATGGACGGCCTGGATACGCTGCAGAAAATCCGCGCGCTCGACAATCCTCCCGAAGTCATCATGATCTCGGGACACGGAACCATCGAGACGGCGGTGCGCGCCACCAAGCTTGGCGCCTACGACTTCCTCGAGAAGCCGCTTTCGATCGACCGCACTCTCAATCTCATCAAGCATGCCATCGACGCGAAGACGCTGCGCCGGGAGAACCGGGAACTGAAGCGTCAACTGCAGGCCAAGAGCGTGATTGCCGGCGACAGTGTTCCCATGAAGGCGCTGCGCCAGCAGGTCTCCATCATGGCCCCTACGAACGGACGGGTGCTGATTTACGGGGAATCGGGCACCGGGAAAGAACTCGTAGCGCACGCCATCCACGCGCAGAGTCTGCGCAAGGAAGAGATGTTCATCGAAGTGAACTGCGCCGCGATTCCGGAAGACCTGATCGAGAGCGAACTCTTCGGGCATCGCCACGGCTCTTTTGCAGGAGCGACTTCGGAAAAAGAGGGTCAGTTTCAGAAAGCGAGCGGGGGCACGCTCTTCCTCGACGAAGTCGGGGATATGAGCCTGAAAACTCAGTCCAAAGTGTTGCGCACGCTCGACGAGCAACGCTTTACCCCGGTTGGCAGCGCCGACCCGATCACGGTCGACGTGCGCGTGATTGCCTCGACCAACAAGGATCTCGAAGAAGAGATTTCCAAGGGCAATTTTCGCGAGGACCTTTTCTACCGGCTGAACGTGATTCCCTTCTTTGTGCCTCCGCTGCGCGAGCGCAAGGAAGACATTCCGTTGCTGGCGCGGTATTTTCTGAAGGAATTTGCGGCGGCCTATGGAAAACGATCGCGCGAGATGACCGACGACGCGATCCAGACGCTGACCCGCTACGCCTGGCCGGGGAACGTGCGGGAACTGCGGAACGTAATCGAGCGCATCGTGATCATGAATCCGACCACCACGAAGTTTGAGCGCAAGCACCTGCCACCGTTGGTCTACCGCGACGGCAGCCGCCGCGCTGCCGGGACCGAGTTTTCCACCTTGCACCAGGCACGCGACGCCTACGAGCGTGATTACATCCTGAAGAAGCTCGACGAGAACCACGGCAATGTCAGCCGCACGGCCGAGATGCTGGGCCTGGAACGCAGCCACTTGTACCGCAAAATGAAGGCTCTGGGAATTGCAGCGAAGGAATAGAAGGCTCGAACACTGGACGCCTGCGGCGGAACCGTTCCCTGGTCAGCGCTTGAGCATGTGAATCTCTTTCCCGTTGTTCTTGAACTGAACTTCGTCCATCAGTTCGTTGATGAGAAAGATACCGCGTCCGTGGTTGGAGTAAATGTTCTGGCCGACAATCGGGTTGGGAATCGCCGTGGGATCGAATCCCGGACCAGGATCACGCACCACAATCAGCATGCCCCGGGTCTCGTCGCAGGCCACGTCACACTCTACGATCTTCTTCGGGTCACCCTTGGCACCATGCACCACCGCGTTGGCAAGCGCCTCGGTCAGGGCCAGTTCAATCGCGTCTTCTTTTCCGGTAGCACACTGGGTCTCGCGCACCACATTCATGATTCCCTGGACCACGGGGTCGATGGCGTTCTTGTCAGCCGCCAGCGAGACCTTCAGCTTCAGCACGAGCTTGTCCGGATCGAAGTTGCTATAACCGTTGGTTGGTTCGCCGGCCATATTTGCTCTCTTACCCTGCAAGTTGGATGCGGGCCCAATGCCTGTGATACCAGCTGTGATTCTATAGATAGAACGAAAGCATCACAATCCTTGGATTCCCTAGTCCTCCGGCGTATCCCGGCCAGGGGGCCCCGCAAGGCCCTCGAGCTGCCGACGCCAGTCCAGTTCATCGACGAACTGCCGCGAATCCCGCCAGCCCGGCTGAACCTTTACATAGAGTTCCAGGAAAACCTTGCCGCCTAACATGCGCTCGATGTTGAGCCTGGCGGCGGTGCCGATCTTTTTGAGCATCTGGCCACCCTTGCCCACCAGAATGGCCTTCTGCCCCTCGCGCTCGCAATAGATGGTGGCCGCAATGCGCGTGACCCTGGCACCCTCCTCGAACTGCTCCACGATGACGGTCGCTGCATAGGGGACTTCTTCCTTGGTCTCGAGCAACACGCGCTCGCGGACGATCTCGGCCGCCATGAAACGCGCCGGCTGGTCTGTAATTTGATCCTGCGGGAAATAGGCGGGACCGATCGGAAGGGCCGCAACGACTTTTTCGAGCAAAAGCTCCAATCCGTCCTTCTTCAGCGCGGACAGGGGAATCACTTCTTTGAACTCGTGTCGTCGCTGGTGTTCCTCGATGACGGGCAACAGCGTCTTCTTGTCCTTGAGCAAGTCGATCTTGTTGAGCAGCAGAAACACGGGTGTGCCGACTTGTTGCGCCATTCTCAGAGCAAAGTTGTCTTCGGGACTGAGGCGCCTGGTAACATCGGCGAGCAGCAGGATCAGGTCGCAGCCCTCTAGCGCCTCGCGCACTTCTACCATCATCTTGCGTCCGAGAGAACTGTCCGGCTTGTGCACTCCCGGCGTATCGATCAGGACGACCTGCCCGCCCGGACGCTTGCCTTGCTTGGGGAGATGGAGAATGCCTTGAATACGGTTGCGGGTGGTCTGTGGCTTAGGGCTGATGATGGCGAGTTTCTCGCCCACCAGCGCGTTGAGCAAGGTCGACTTGCCCGCGTTGGGGCGGCCGAGAATGCAGACGAATCCTGAGCGGTGAGCCATCTAGATGAGCTTCATCTGCCGTGGCTCCACGGTGGCGATCCGCACGCGCTCGACCCGGCGATCGGTGGACTCCAGCACTTCGAAGCGCAAGCCATCTTCCTCAATCACTTCACCTTTCTGCGGGATTCGCCCGGCAAGTTCGCTCACCAGGCCCGCGACGGTTGCCGCTTCCTTGCCTTCCGGGCGCACGCCGAACAGTTCGTCCAGATGATCGACATCCATATTACCGGGAACGATGTAGGAGTGATCGTTCTCCTTCACAACCTGGGACTTCTCGTGCTCGTCGCCAATCTCGCCCACGATTTCCTCGACCAGGTCTTCGATCGTCACCAGCCCGGCAACGCCGCCATATTCATCCACCACGATCGCGATGCGAATGTTGTTTCTCCGCATCTCGCGCAGCAACTCGCTGCCCAGCTTGCTCTCGGGCACAAAATACACATCCTTGCGCATCAGGGTATCGACCGTGCGGGCGCGCGCCTCGGTGTCGGGCACCTGGAGCACGTCCTGCGCGTACACGATGCCCACGATGTTATGAATGGAATCCCGATACACCGGGACCCGCGAAAACGGCTTGGCGCGCAGCAGCTCGACGAACTGTTCCACGGTCGTGTTCACCGGCACCGCCACCATCTCGGGGCGCGGCTTCATGGCCTCGCGCACGGTCTTGCCGCTGAATTCTACGACCGACTGGATCAGGTCGCGGTCACTGGCCTGGATGATGCCCTCTTCCTGCCCCGCCTCGATGAGCGCATCGACCGCCTGGGTGGGGCTTTCCGCCTTCTCCTCAGACGGCTGCCGGGTCAGGGACGTAACCGATTGCAGGAATCCCAGCACCATCGTCACCGGCAGCACGGCGAAGATCATGACGCGCAGCAGCGGCACCCAGCGCGCCAACCACTCGCCGTTGGTGCGCGAGAAGAACACGAACGGCAGGAACCGGTTGAACACAATGACGATGAGCACCAGGCTGAGCGTGGCCTGAAGGATTTCCTGAATGCTCCACGCGTTATCGCTGAAAACCGTGAAGCCGACCAGCATCGCGATGGCCGCCATCGTGAGCTGCACCAGAATCGCCATCGACAGCGAAGCGCGTGGCCGGCTCACGCGCAGTTTTGGCTCGACCTTCTGCTCGAAGGAGTCAATGTTGTCCTGGAATTCGCGCGACAGAAACTTGCCGATCTCGGTGTACAGGCGGTCCACGTAGGAGACCAGCGTCAACACACCCACCAGCAACAGAAGCACGAAGCCCACGGCGTAGTTCATGGCGCACGCCTCGCCCGGGATCGTGGGGCGCGCGCGCTCCTGGCGGCTGCCTTCCGCCGGGATGCGGGCGGCTTGCCCGTCGGACTCAGGTCGGCCGGAGGCGTGCGATCGGTTCTTTCAATCAGACCGACCGGGAGCCCCAGCTTCTTCCGCAGTTGCATTTCTCTCCGCGCCATTTCGCCCCGATCGGCTTCGTGGTCGTACCCCGCCAAATGCAGGATGCCATGCAAGGTCAGGATCTTGACCTCCTCGGCGGTTGAGTGCCCGAGTCGCCGGGCATTGCGGGCGGCAATTTCCGCGGAAATCGCAACCTCGCCCGTAAACCGTCGCTTCGCAACCACTTCCGCGGGAAACGACAACACGTCCGTGGGCTGGTCTTGGCCCCGAAAGCGACCATTCAGAGCCCGCATTTCGCGGTCACTGGTGACCAGCACGGTCACCGCTCCGCGCAAGCCCACGGCCCGTTTCGCACGCACGAGGAAGCCATCCAGCCAGTCCTGGTTCGCTCCGGCCACGCGCTTGTGAAAAATGACCATCGGCAATTCGTCGGTCCCCGCTGAACAGCGTCCACCAAAAAGAGAGATAGGAGGGCCGCTTGCGCGCCCTCCCAGGCTTTCGATCGATTTTATTCCGCGTTCGGATGTCCCGAAAACGACACCACGTTTTTACCCGGAGCCGGCAGCGCTTCAGGCGCTTGGGTCTCGGCAGGCTTTGTTTCCACGCTGCGCGCCTCGGCTGCCTTCGCTCCCAGGGACAGGATCATCTGCTGTTCGGCCACCCGCACCTTGTGATCGTCGTAGGCGCGAATGATGCGCTGCACCAGATGATGCCGCACCACGTCCGACTCGTCGAAGTATACAAACGCCAACCCGTCCACCGGTTTCAGGATGTCGATGGCCTCGACCAACCCGCTGCGCCGCGCGTTCGGCAAGTCGATCTGGGTGATGTCGCCGGTGATCACCGCCTTGGAGTTGAAGCCCAGACGGGTGACGAACATCTTCATCTGTTCCGAGGTGGTGTTCTGGGCTTCGTCCATGATCACGAACGAGTCATTCAGCGTACGCCCGCGCATGAACGCAATCGGCGCGATCTCGATGACGTTTTTCTCCAGGTAACGATCGACCTTCTCCGGATCGAGCATGTCATAGAGCGCGTCGTACAGCGGACGCAAGTAGGGATCAATTTTGTCTTGCAGCGTTCCCGGCAGAAATCCCAGCCGCTCGCCGGCTTCCACCGCCGGACGCGCCAGGATGATCCGGTTCACGCGCTTGGCGAGCAGGGCGGAAATAGCCATGGCCACGGCGAGATAGGTCTTGCCCGTCCCGGCGGGACCTACGCCAAACACCATGTCGTGCTTCTCGATGGCTTCCAGATAGCGGCGCTGATTGACGCTTTTGGGTTGCACGGTGCGGCGTCCGAAGGAACGCTGCCGCCCAGCCTCTGCCAATCCGCGCAGCGTCACTTTCGGATCGGCCGCGAGCACGCGCAGCATGCTGTTCAGATCACCGTTGTTGAACGTGTACCCGGAGCGTTGCAGGTGGTCGTAGTCGGCGAAGACTTGCTCGGCCCGGGCCACATCCTTGGGAGCGCCCTCGACCTCGAGGCCGTTCGAACGCAGATCAATGGTGATGTTCAGGCCGTCTTCGAGCACGTGCAGGTTTTCGTCCCGCGTGCCAAACAGGGTCTCGATGTTGGAGCTGACTTCAATACTCTTCTTCATTCGAAAGCTGAGCTTTCCTCCCGAGGGGCCCGGTTAGGGCGACAGGCGCCCCGCCCGTCCATGCGACCAAAAGGTCGGCTACCTCCGCCCTTGCTTAACCACGCAAGTGGCCGACACCATCACAGTTACCCAGAAACCGGACAGCCCGGCCTCCGACCTTGCTTCAAGAACGAACGATTGTTGCTTGGAGATGGAACCACCCGGTGAATGCTCGCTCCTGAAGCGCAAGCGACAGCCATTACGATAAGCCTAGCGCGGGTGGGGGTGGGAGTCAATGGGAGCGGCGCGGGTCGAATTTCCCCGCTCCACCGGGGAGCGACCAGCAACGCTGTGCCCCTCGGAGCGCGGCTCGTGAGGTCTTACTGTCCCCGCACCAGCGCCTTCTGATAGTCTTCGGCAGTCGTGCGGTAGCAAGGCAGCCTGCTGTTGCGGTCGGCGCCCGGGAACGGGTTGCTATCTCCAAAATCC